>TARA_R110002020_G_scaffold82497_3_pt1 | contig 182743 bp, 191 predicted proteins | sample TARA_R110002020 | Tara Oceans TARA_R110002020 (sample SAMEA4396489) | marine metagenome | biome: Westerlies Biome; feature: [MES] marine water layer (ENVO:01000295) within the mesopelagic zone...; material: water (ENVO:00002006), including particulate matter (ENVO:01000060)... | reverse complement strand
ATTTTTGCAAAAATACAGTTCATATATTGACATTTTTGTAACTTTTGTTACAGAGAACTTCGATTTATTTGAATATAGATTCTTTTAGAATTATATATATTCCCATAACTAGAACAAACCAACCAAATCCCTTTTTTAATTTTTTGCCATCTATAAAGTTATTTAGCCAAATGCCTATAAAAATACCAGCGACAGATAAGCTTGAAAATAGGATAAGGAAATTCCATTCGATATCTAAATTTTGAATGTCTCCAATAAATCCTATTAAAGACTTTATGGCTATTATGAGTAATGAAGTAGCTACGGCCTTCTTCATTGGCAATTTAGCAAACAACACTAATGCTGGAATAATTAAAAAACCGCCACCAGCACCAACTATTCCTGTAAGCACTCCAACTACAGCACCTTCAATTAAAATAAGAGGATAATTAAATTTAATTTTTTCTTCTTTCGTTGTTGTTTTCTTTTTATCCCTAATCATAGTTATTGCCGCAATGAGCATGATTAGAGCAAAGAATATCATTATAGCTATATTCTTAGTCACTATAAAATCACCTAAACTAAATAATGTGTCTGGAATTGCTGGTACTAAATACTTTCTAGTTAAATACACTGCTATAAAAGCAGGAATAGAAAAGACAATAGCTGTTTTAATATCTATTAACCCTTTTTTCAAGTTTTTAATAGCGCCAACTAATGCTGTTGTACCCACAACAAATAAAGAGTAAGCAGTAGCTGTTACAGGATTAATATAAAGTAAATAAACAAGTATAGGAACAGTTAAAATTGAGCCACCACCACCAATAAGACCTAATACAATACCTATAAGCAATGCACTTAAGTAACCTAATATCTGTAATACATCCATAGTAGCAATTTAAAGTTGCAAAACTAAAGGTTTAATTTAAAGATGTAAGTAACATTAGTTACTTAGGTGAATTATTTACTTAAAATATAAATTTTATTGCGTTCTAACTTAATTTCACCTTCTTGCTCCAGTGTTTTTAAAAGTCTAGAAATTACAACTCTAGAGGTATTTAGATCAAAAGCAATTTCTTGATGAGTAATTTTAATGGTGTTAGATTTATTTACTTCCGCCTTGTTGCTCAAGTAATGTAACAATCTTTCGCTTGTATTAGAAAATGCAATAGTGTCAATGGTATCTAATAGTTCAATAAATCTTTCGTGATAGTTTTCAAATACAAACTTTCGCCAAGATTTATACTTTGAGATCCAAATTTCAATTTGATCTACTGGTAATAATACCATTGATGTTTCAGTTTCAGAAACCGCCTTAATTTCACTCTTATGATGGCCAATAAAATAAGATAATGTCATAGCGCAACTTTGACCTCGTTTTAAAAAATAAAGAAACAACTCATCATTATTTTTATCTATACGTGAGATTTTTATTGCACCATCAATTATTAAAGGCATATGGCGCATATATTCGCCAAAGTCCATAAGTAACGTATCTTTAGGATAGGTTTTAATTTCACCTATTTTTATAATTTCCTCAAGAAGGTCCGCCTCAAAAACAGACTTAAAATGTTTGGTAATTATGTCTCTCATATCTTGTAAAGATACTCCTACAACTCCACAAATGTTAAAATTTTATTTAAAAGATATCAAGAGAATCGAAAATACATTGTCTATGCTCTGTGCACAAAGCATTTCAATAGCTATTTAATTTATATTTGCAATAATTATGAGCAGACTCGTACAAATTCAATTAGCTCCAGAAAAGCAAGACGATCATAACTATATTTTAGAATTAGCTCTAGAAAAAGCTAAGCTACAAATGAGTAAAGTTAGTGATTGGCGTATAAGAAAACGATCCATAGATGCAAGAAGAGCACCTGTAAAGTTAAATCTTCAGATAGAATTCTGGCTAAAAGGTGAAGTTAAAGAAAAGATTACTTCATTTACTCCTAAAGCAGTTTCAGATGCTGTTGAGGTTATTATAATAGGCGCTGGCCCTGCAGGATTGTATGCTGGTCTTAGAGCTGTTGAAGCAGGTTTAAAACCAATTATCTTCGAACGAGGAAAAGATGTAAGAGAGCGCAGACGTGATCTAGCTAAAATCAACAAAGAGCACCTTGTAAATCCAGAAAGTAATTACTGCTTTGGAGAAGGTGGTGCAGGAACCTATTCAGATGGTAAATTGTACACGCGCTCAAAAAAACGAGGTAATGTTCTTAAAGCATTAGAGTGGTTTGTACATTTTGGAGCAGATGAAGATATTTTGGTAGATGCGCACCCACATATAGGAACCAATAAGCTTCCAAAGATTATCACAGCTATGCGAGAAGCTATTGTAGATGCTGGAGGTGAAGTTCATTTTAACTCTAAACTAACCGATGTTTTAATTGAAGATAAAGCAATAAAATCTGTCGAGATTAATAATGATACTTGGTTTAATGCAGCTCATGTTATACTTGCAACTGGACATTCAGCCAGAGACATTTTCTACTTACTACACGATAAACAAATAACTATTGAAGCAAAACCGTTTGCTATTGGAGTACGTGTAGAGCATCAACAGGAATTAATAGATACGATACAATATCACGGAGATCAAGATAACCCGTATTTACCACCAGCATCTTATGCCTTAGTAGAGCAGGTTGATGGTATGGGCGTTTACTCTTTTTGTATGTGTCCTGGTGGCATTATAGCGCCTTGCGCAACAGAACCTGGTGAAGTTGTGACTAATGGTTGGAGTCCTAGCAAGCGTAATAATCCCTATGCAAATTCAGGTATCGTTGTAAGTGTTACGCCTAAAGATCTTCCAAACTATTCCAAAGACAATCCGTTTGTATGTTTGGAGTTTCAACAAGAGGTTGAAAAATCTTGTTGGGAAGCTGCAGGAAAAACACAGCAAGTACCTGCACAACGTATGGTAGATTTTGTTGAAGGTAGAGTGTCTAAAGATTTACCTAAGACCTCTTATCAACCTGGATTAACATCTTTAGATCTTAATACAGTATTGCCAGATTTATTATCTGTACGACTACAAAAAGCGTTTAAGGCATTTGGCAAAAAGATGAAAGGATATTATACAAATACAGCTGTATTACACGCACCAGAAAGTAGAACATCTTCACCGGTTTCAATTCCTCGAGATACGGAAACGTTGGAGCATATTGATATAAGCGGTTTATATCCTTGTGGCGAAGGAGCAGGATATGCAGGTGGCATTATTTCTGCTGCTATTGATGGAATTAATTGTGTTGATGCAATTGCAAAACTCTATAAATTATAAGATTGTTTAGTCTTTTTAGTTAATGACTAAACAAAACTGTATCTTTACTAAAAGATACGTTATGTTTGGATTATTTAAGAAATCGACTGAGAAAGAGAAGCTTCAAGCTAAATATGCAAAGCTAATGGAGCAAGCACACAAGCTATCTAAATCTAATAGAAGGGCAAGTGATGCAAAAGTTGCTGAAGCTGAAGAACTTTTACATAAAATGGAAAATTTAGAATAAGCTAAAGGGTGTCTAAAAAAAAGAAACCAGATAACGTTGTATTTAATGAAGCAGATCAAAAATATGATGCCAGCTTAAAAACCTATGCAACAAATCTTGGTGCTCCGCAAATAACTTCACTCGATACCACAGCTTGGAAAAACAGGAGCATAAATAAGGTTAACCATAAGATTAAGACAAAATTCTCTGAGTTGCAGAATGCTTACGAAGCTATGCTCAAGGAATATGAGTACAATCAATTAATTTACCAATCTAAGTTTTCTTTTGAACCTGTAGTTGGCGAAACGTACCACTTATACAGACGTAAAAACTCAGAAACTTTTTTATCTATCATTGCGCCACACCAATGTAATTTTGATTTTGTGGGAAGTTTTAAATTAAATGCAGACTCAATTTGGGAACGTGTTGAAAATAAAGATGATAAATAGTTGTAATATATAAAATGTTAAGTTAACTTTACGTAAAGTAAACTTTACAAAATATTACTATGTTCAAATTGTTATCACACCGCTATAAAAAGATTGGTTTAATAGTAGCGCCTATTGGTTTATGCCTTTGGGTTTTTATGCAATTGGGGTTTGTCTCAAAACTTTCACAGTTATTAGGAATAACAGACGCCACTATTTTAAATATGAGTGTCGCTATTCTTGGTTTTTTTACCTTCTTATTTGGAACTTATGCTTTAGCATTTTCAAAAGAAAAAGTAGAAGATGAAATGATTAAGAATATAAGATTAGAGTCTTTTCAGTTTGCTGCCTTATTACAAATGATAGCTTTAGTATTGGGTATTATAGTTATTGGTTTTATGAACAACCCACCAAAAGATGCTGGTGTAATGCTATTTCTTAGTATTGCAATCCTCTTTTTTTGGATTACTTATATACTTCGTTTTAACTACATTATTCATTTTAGAATCTTTAGGTATGAAAAATAATGTAAAGGAGGTAAGAAAAACAAAAAAGGTAACTCAAGTAGATTTGGCTGAGTATCTTAGTGTTTCACGACAAACTATTATTTCAATAGAGTCTGGTCGTTATGTGCCTTCAACTGTTTTATCACTTAAAATTGCCAAGTGTTTTGAGACTACGGTCGAATCGTTATTTGTATTAGAAGCCAGTGATTTTTAAATAAAGTTTGCTATTCTTCTTTAGCGCTTTTAATTATTGCTTTTAAACGTGCTTTACGAGCATCTTCCTTCTCACGTTTCTTATCCTTTTTCTGCTTTAGGAGTTTGGTGTGGAGAGCTTTATTTTTCCCGTTCTTAATTTTACCTTTTTTAGACATGTTGTAAAATTAACTCTTTTAATGTTGAGATTATATTTAAACTAAAAAAGCCCAGATAAAATACCTGAGCTTTCTAATATAATTGTAGAGGTAAATTACTTAATCTCTACTAATTCAAGATCAAATACTAAATCTTTACCAGCAAGTGGGTGATTTGCATCTACAACAATATGATCATCGTTTACTTCTGCAACTCTTAGTTGTCTTTCAGAACCATCAGGGTTCTTAGAAACTAATCCCATTCCTACTTCTGGCTTAATTTCCTGTGGAAGTTGGTCTTTAGGAACTGCCTGAAATAATTCTTTCTGAACATCTCCATAAGCTTCATCCTTAGGAATATTTATTGTCTTTTTTTCTTCAACCTTCATGTCAATGATTCCTTTTTCAAAACCAGGAATAAGCATACCTTGACCTAAAGTGAATTCTAAAGGCTCTCTGTCTACAGAGCTATCAAAAACTTGTCCGTCTTGAAGCTTTCCTGTGTAATGTACTTTTACAGTATCATTTTCTTTTACTTGACTCATGTTGTTTGTTTTATCGTTTATAAGTTGTGCAAAGCTAAGGGCTTAATTTCTAATAGAAAGTATTTAGCCAATAATCTTGAGGAATTGGGTAAAACTTAACTAATTAAAGTCCTTTTTTTAACAAGTAAGTAATAAATGAAGGTAAAAACTATCTTTTATACAATAATAGCTTACTTTCCGAATCGATATTTGCTTAATTTAAAAATCTTCAATCCCTACATTGGATGAAGTTATACCAAGATCATCAACATAATCCAGACCCTCAATTGTTCCGCCAGTTGTAAGAATATGTAACATCCTTTAATAGATTCAAGTTGAACTACTAAAGGTAATCAAAATAAAGCGATGCATATACCTTAGAGTTATTCAGCTTTCCAAGCCATCTGATAACAATTAAATGAGTTGTTACAAAAATTAACTTAGTTTTTATTTTACAGTTTTTGTGTAACATCGGTTACCGACATTCAATTTAATTCCTTATATTTTTGTATAAAAATTCAGAGCTATTTTGAAAAGAACATATTTATACAGCCTTTTATTCTTAAAATGTCCGCAATGTCGCCAGGGAAAGTTTCTCGAAGCACATCCATACAGGCTTTCTAATATGAACAAGGTTAAGGAAAAGTGTCCAAAATGTGGACTGAAGTATAGTATAGAACCTGCTTTTTATACGGGTTCTATGTATGTGTCTTATGGTGTGGGTATTGCTGTTGCAGTAGCTGCCTACGTACTTACGCTCATATTCGGATTTAACTTTGGACCTACAGGGATACTTCTGAGTATTGTATTTGCATTGGTTGTTACTATGCCCTACATTGGAGCAGTCTCAAAATCTATCTGGGCGCATTTCTTTTTCAAGTACAATCCTACAATCGCAAAGCAAGTAAACAATGATTCAAGAAGTTAAAAAACATTACGGTGGGCTATTTGAACCTGCTCTTATAGAAGAAATAAATCGGGTAGCAACATTTATGGAAGTACCCGAAGGCAAGGACTTGATGCAACCTGGTCAATACATTAAAGCGATGCCACTGTTACTCTCTGGTAGCATCAAAATAATGCGCCCAGATACCGAAGGCGATGAACTATTACTTTACCATTTAGAGAAAGGTGATACTTGTGCAATGTCTATGACTTGTTGTATGGGTAACACTAAAAGTGAAATACATGCGGTAACAGAAACACCTGCTAAGCTTTTGATGATACCTATTGGTAAAATGGAAGAATGGTCCAGTAAATATAAATCCTGGCGCAACTTTGTTTTTTCAAGTTACCACAACCGTATGATGGAATTACTTGAAAGTGTTGATAACATTGCTTTTAATAATATGGACGAGCGGCTTGAAAAATGGATTGAGGACAAAATTCAAATAATCAACAGCAAACATATCTACACAACCCATAAAGAAGTTGCTCAAGACCTACATACGAGTAGAGTTGTAGTTTCGAGACTGCTCAAAAAGATGGAAAACAACAAAAAAATAAAATTACACCGTAGTTTTATTGAAGTCCTGTAACATCGGTTACAGACATTGAATATACCGAGAAGTACATTTGTCTAATAATTAGTAAGACAAATGGAAATTATAGAAATTTTAGGATATATTGGCGCCCTTCTTATTGGGCTCGTTTTAGGTTTAATCGGTGGTGGAGGCTCTATACTCACAGTCCCTATTTTGGTTTATGCCCTTGCACTTAACCCTGTTGTCGCAACAGCCTATTCGTTGTTTGTTGTGGGTGCAACTTCTCTTGTAGGTGCGGTTAAAAATATGATGAAAGGGATGGTCGATTTTAAAACCGCCATCATCTTTGCCATTCCGGCATTCATTGCTGTATATCTTACACGCGCATTTTTAATCCCTGCCATACCAGAAGAACTGTTTACCGTAAGCGATTTTATGGTCACAAAAAATCTGGCCATTATGCTATTTTTTGCCATTATTATGCTGTTGGCATCTGTGTCTATGATACGCAATAAACGCAAGGAAACCGATGAAGACGCTGAAATTACATATAACTACCCACTTATTATTGTCGAAGGTCTTGTAGTAGGAACTATCACAGGAATCGTGGGCGCAGGTGGTGGTTTTCTAATAATCCCTGCATTGGTCTTATTGGCAAAACTGCCTATGAAAAAAGCAGTAGCCACATCACTTTTCATCATTGCCATTAAGTCGCTGATTGGCTTTTTGGGCGATGTACAGAATTTGGAAATCGATTGGCCATTTCTACTGATTTTTACTGGAATATCAATTGTTGGTATATTTATAGGGATATGGCTTAATAAATTTATAGATGGGAAGAAATTGAAAAAAGCCTTTGGATGGTTCGTTCTCGTTATGGGTATTTATATTATTTACAAAGAGATAACGGCATAACTGAAACTATTGGAAAAATACGTAGACATAATAAGAAATTCTTTTTCAGGATATTGGAATTACCTTGTTTCTGAAATAATAAACCCATCGTGGACCAATTATTTCTATTGGCTTATAGGGCTGTCTTTGCTGGTTTTTGCATTGGAAATTATTATTCCTTGGCGTAAGAAACAGCCAGTAATTAGAAAAGGGTTCTGGCTCGATGCTTTTTATATCCTATTCAACTTTTTTTTGTTTTCATTAATTGGCTATAATGCACTCTCAAACGTTGGTGTTGAGTTGTTTAATGACTTCTTGGGTCTATTTGGTATTACCAATCTTATGGCAATTGAGGTTCAAGAATTTCCCGTGTGGTCGCAGCTTTTAATAATGTTCTTTATTGCAGATTTTATCCAATGGAATGTACATAGAATGTTGCACCGCGTACCGTGGATGTGGCAGTTTCATAAGGTTCATCACAGTGTTAAGGAAATGGGGTTTGCCGCACAATTCAGGTTTCATTTTCTGGAAACTATCGTTTATAAATCCATTCAATACATCCCATTGGCGATGATTGGCTTTGGTATCGAGCAATTTTTTGTCGTGCATATGTTTGCTGTTTTTGTGGGGCATCTCAATCACGCAAATCTGGACTGGAACTATGGAAAGCTAGGCTATATTTTCAATAATCCGAGAATGCATATTTGGCACCATTCCAAAAAGCTGCCAGACGAGCATCCTTATGGGATGAATTTCGGACTCACGCTGAGTATTTGGGATTATATTTTCGGTACGGCTTACGTTCCCAAAAGCGGTCGAGATATGGAAATTGGTTTCAATAATGATAATGATTTTCCCAGAACATTTTTAGGACAAATTGTTTATCCTTTTAAAAAGCAAGAACAGTAACTTAGGTTACAGTATATCAAAACGGAAGTATATAATTTTATCAAGAATTCGGCGAATACATTTATCTGTCAACAGGCAGGAAGCGTAAAAAATTTTAAAAACATTAATACCAAAAGTTATGAAAATAGAGCAGATTTATACAGGATGTCTGGCACAAGGAGCCTACTACATTGAAAGCAATGGCGAAGTAGCCATTATTGACCCATTACGTGAAGTACAACCTTATATTGATAAGGCTGAAGCTGCTGGAGCAAAAATTAAATATATTTTTGAAACCCATTTTCACGCCGACTTTGTATCGGGTCACGTAACCTTATCAGAAAAAACGGGAGCACCCATCATTTATGGACCGAATGCGAATCCAAATTTTGATGCAATCACAGCAAATAATGGACAGGAATTCAAATTGGGTGAGCTCACTTTTGTCGTACTGCATACACCAGGGCACACGATGGAAAGTACTACCTATCTGTTACGCGATAAAAACGGAAAAGACCACGCATTGTTTACTGGCGATACACTATTTCTTGGCGATGTAGGAAGACCGGATTTAGCACAAAAAGCAGCGCATATGACGCAGGAAGAGTTGGCTGGAACACTATACGAAAGCCTTCGCAACAAAATAATGCCTTTAGCAGATGACATTACGGTGTACCCAGCGCACGGTGCAGGTTCTGCCTGTGGTAAGAATATGATGAAGGAAACGGTGGACACTTTGGGAAATCAAAAAGAAATGAATTACGCTTTGCGTCCCGATATGACTAAGGAAGAGTTCGTAAAAGAAGTAACCGATGGTCTGTTACCACCACCAGCCTATTTCCCGCTGAACGTAAAGATGAACAAGGAAGGTTATAAAAATATTGAAGAAGTTATCGCTCAAGGCGAAAATGCACTATCACCAAATGCCTTTGAAGCTGCTGCAAATGAAACAGGTGCAGTAATGCTGGACACAAGACACCAGAGCGATTTTGCAAAAGGACATATCCCAGGTTCCATATTTATAGGCATAGACGGAAGCTTTGCACCGTGGGTGGGCGATTTAATCAAAGATGTGAAACAACCTATTTTATTAATAGCAGAAAAAGACCGTATCGAAGAAGTCATCACAAGACTTTCCCGAGTGGGATTTGATAATACAATAGGCTATTTAGATGGTGGTTTTGAGGCGTGGAAAAAAGCGTCAAAAGAATACGATACGGTAACATCCATTCCAGCTACCGAATTCAAGCAAGTGGCAAATGACACAAACAATGAAGCACCAGTCTTTGATGTAAGAAAACCAGGAGAGTTTCAAAGCGAGCACGTTGTTAATGCACATCACACGTCGCTATCAGAATTAAATGCCCACCTTGCAGAGTTCCCAGACAATGAAACATTTTACGTGCATTGTGCTGGAGGTTATCGTAGTATGATTGCATCATCAATTTTAAAGAGTCGTGGCATCCATAATTTAATAGATGTTCAAGGAGGGTTTGCAGCAATAAAAGAAGCTGGTGTTGAGACCACAGATTATGTGTGTCCTTCAACATTGAAGTAGGTTTTTTAATTTAGTTGGTTAGTAGAAAAGTGGCTGGAAATGGTCACTTTTTTATTTGCTTAATACCAAAGTAGTCATCGCACGCTCATCCTGTACATTGGTAGTTTTTACAGCTTCCAGAAGTGTTAGTTCAAATTCTTTAATCAATTCCTTAATGCGTTCTCGGGTCAAATAATAGGTACCACTTTGCCCATTTTCTTTAAATACGATTTCGGGTGCGTTGCCGTCCAGACCTATATTCGATGCCATTCTTATCAAGAGCATTCCTTCGGGTTTCAATAGACGAATCAATTCTGAAAACATAGCGGTAAAATGGGTTTCATTTTTTGCAAAATGTAAAACAGCACAGCAAAGGATGTGGTCAAAGCTTTTTTCGCCATAAGGCAAATTATCCAGCGTTCCAGTTATAAAATTGTCTTCCTGTTTAGGGTATTGCCCTTTCGCGAAAGAGAGAAAATCTTCATCGATATCTATCCCGTGAATTTCAAAGTCATTTTGATAGAACCATTTTAAGTTTCGGCCTTTGCCACAACCTGCATCCAAAATTTTTTGTCCAGTTTCATATCTGCCTTTTAAAATTTGGTCGATGACATAAATATCCACGTTTCCCAATGTGTCAAAAGTAGTTTTGTAACCCATATATAATTTGATGTAGCGTTTCTGCAATATAACCGAAACTATTCCTTGTTTGTGTAACGCTTGTTACTGTTTTCGGAAAGTAATCTTAATACTTTTATACCAATAAATAAAAACAATATTATGGAAAACACGGAAACAACTACAGTGCAAACAATGCCACGCATAGGCGATGATGCACCAGATTTTAAAGCAAAAACGACCAAAGGCGACATTCAGTTTTCTGAATATGCTAAAGACAAATGGATTGTAATGTTCTCGCACCCAGCCGATTTCACACCTGTTTGTACTACTGAAATGAGTGGCTTTGCAGTTCGTAAAGATGAATTTACTAAGCTCAATACAGAACTGGTAGGCTTGAGCATTGACAGTATTCACTCACATCTAGGTTGGGTAAACAACGTACGCGAAAAAACAGGCGTTTATTTTGACTTTCCCATCATCGCAGATATTGATATGAAAGTATCAAAACTTTACGGAATGTTGCAACCTAACGAAAGTGAAACAGCAGCAGTACGTGCCGTATTCTTTATAGACCCAAAAAAGAAAATCCGATTGATAATGTACTACCCGCTTAACGTAGGTAGAAATATGGATGAGATTTTAAGAGCATTGGAAGCACTACAAACTTCAGATGAGCACGGCGTGGCTATGCCATTGGATTGGAAGAAAGGCGATAAAGTAATTGTGCCACCGCCAAAAACACTTGACGAGATGAATGCGCGAATAAAAGATGATAGCTGCGAAAAAGTGGACTTCTATCTCGCCAAAAAATCTCTTTAAATTAAATGAAATTAGGACTTATTATTATGACATTTTTAAGCTCACTATTTGGAGCCAAAGCACAAGAAACAGATACTATGAAAATATATGAGCCATTACAATTTAAAGAAGCAGTCGCAGATGGGAATGTACAATTGGTAGATGTTAGAACAGAAAAAGAGTACAATGAAGGTGCCATTGCCAATGCCGAGAATATAGATTATTTTAAGCAGGATACATTTAAAGCTCAATTTGAAAAGTTTAACAAGGATGAACCTCTTTATTTGTATTGCCGTTCCGGTAACCGAAGCCAAAAGGCAGCTACTATTTTACAACAAATGGGTTTTATGCAAATAATTGATCTAGAAGGTGGCTATATGGGATGGCCTTATAAAAATTAGCATCTATGAAAACAACACTCAAATTACAAAATGTAAAGTGTGGCGGTTGTACAAATGGTATCGCTATAAGATTATTGAAACTATCGGGCATTAATGATGTTCAAATAGAAGATAATTCAGCTGAAGTGTCATTTACCTACGAGACGGTAAACGACCTTGCGATGGCAGAGCGTACACTTACCCAAATGGGCTACCCACCAGAAGGTGCTGAGAATACCACCTTGAATAAAGCGAAGTCATTCATAAGCTGTGCCACTGGTAGGTTGAATCTAACGTAGAAACTTGATGCGAGCCAGCAGTAGTTGGTTTAAGTGGAAAGAGCAGACTATAATAGTCTGCTCTTTGTCTTTTTAAATATTCAGTTATGTAACAAGCGTTACAAAATTTATAATTCAAATTATATAGTTTAGTTGACCAGCAAGTATTACATCAAATAATACCTATTGAAATATATACTAAAGATATCAGGAAAATTATACGATAAAATCCATACCATTTGGTTTTCAAACTGGGGCGAGCGCTGGGTAAGTAATATTCTCATCTTTAGCTTTATTTTGGGTACACTCTACTACCTTGCCATTATTTCAGGATGGTTGGTGCCGACGAACGAATTTTTTAACCACCCGTTTTTTGCCATTGAGATACCGTTTACGCTACTTCTTATTTTTGAATTGTTCAGCTTAATTTTCTCATTACCACGTTCTGTGGCAAAATCCAATAGCAAACAGTATGAAGTGTTGTCTCTAATATTTTTAAGGTCGAGCTTTAAAGAGTTCAGCCATATCGATACACTTTCAGATTGGTCTTTAAACTCTGAACCCGTATTAAATATGTTTGCTTATGGTGTAGGCGGCTTACTCATTTTTGCTCTTGTTAATCATACCTATAAGCTACAGAGCCACGTGCGCATCACAAAGAACAAAAGCGAACAGTTATCGTTTATTGCCACCAAAAAATTACTTGCCTTATTACTTTTGGCCGGATTTGTAATTATAGGTTTCAACGATTTACTTTATCTATTTAATACTGGTACGTACCACCAGTCATTTGAGTCGTTTTACACCATTCTCATCTTTTGCGATATCCTTATTGTACTCATTGCCTTGCGGTATTCTACAGCTTACAATGTGATTTTTAGGTACTCAGCATTTGCGTTGGCCACTATTTTTATTCGAATTTCATTTAGTTTGGACACGATTGAGAGTATTGCTGTGGGCACGGCAGGAGCTGTGTTTGTCTTATTACTAACGGTTACTTACAACTATTTCAATCGAATAGAAGGAATTAGTAAGAACTAATTATCAAACAATTCATTTTTATAAATATCATGTTATGTAACACCAGTTACTGTAAGCGTAGTGATGGCCGCCTAATTTTGTAGGCGAATATGAATAACATTAATCCTCTTACTATTTTTTTCGTATTGTTTGTGTACAGTACGCTGTTTGGACAGAATGAAGATTTCTCACATTCCAATAGTTGGAATAGCTTAACGGTAAAAGGAAATCTCACTGAGAAGCTATTTCTGAAAAACGAGCTCAACTTACGTAGAACTAATTTTCTTCAAGATTGGGAACAAATTGTATTGAGACCTTCGGTTCAGTATAAACTGGATAACGCCTTTACCGCAGCCATAGGTTATTCTTATATCCAGAACTACAGCTATGCAGATTTTAGCACACCGATTGATACAAGGGAAAACAATCTTTGGCAACAGCTTTTCATAAAACAGATTTTCAAACATTTCGATATCTCGCACAGAATTCGATTTGAAGAGCGCTTTCGGGAACAAGTGAGCAGGGTCGATAATCTTTCTTCGATTTCAGGGACAGACTATTCCGGAAGATTGCGCTATCGGTTTATTGTCACAGTCCCTCTTCTCAAAAAGAAGCACATTTCAGTAATCGCCAATGATGAAGTTTTTCTGGATTTTGAAACGGGTTTACAACCTAAAAAACTTAATCAAAACTGGATGTTTATAGGAGTACGCTTTCGCGAAAGCGAACACATTACCATTACTTCCGGCTATCATAATATAAATATCCCAAAGGATAATTTCTCAATTACAAATCACATCTGGGAAACCAGTTTAATCTACACGTTATAAATGAAAAAGCTATCGCTCTTTATTTTATTTGCACTCTTGGCTATTACAAATCTGGTAGCACAAGAACACAACAACGAAGAACATATCTCAGGAAAAGGCTTTCGTATCGCCGCCGTTTTAGGTCATACTTATATAAATAGTAACGGTATGGATGGCAATTTGTATATCCCGTCTTGGGGTCTGGACATAGATTACTGGTTCAATCATAAATGGGGTATCGGACTGCATAATGATATTGAGATAGAAAATTTTGTAGTAGAAAGAAATGATACCGAAATCATTCAGCGCGAAAATCCCTTAGTCTTTACACTCGACGCTTTATACGAGATAGGAAATGGTTTTGTGATTAGCCTAGGTCCAGGCATTGAGTTAGAGAAGAACGAATCTTTTTTCTTGGCTCGCATAGGTTTAGAATATGAATATGATATCAACAAGAACCTCTACTTGATGCCAACCATATTCCACGACCAGCGTTTTGACGGCTTTAGTACAACTTCAATAGGTCTTGGCTTGGGTCATAAATTTTAAGTATGATTTCAATCGATTGCGAGAAGTGTAACAAAAGTTACCGAGCTTCAATTAAACAACTTATATCTTTAATGGATTTTAAAACACACGTATTATGGCAACGCATCATCAAGTGCTCATCATTGGCGGCGGAACAGCCGGAATTATGACCGCAGCACAACTCTTAGAACAAAAAAAATCCAATAGTGTCGCAATTATTGAACCAGCAAGTACCCATTATTATCAACCTGCTTGGACACTCGTAGGCGCAGGCACTTATGACTATGATAAAACAGGAAGACCTATGGCAGACGTAATGCCTAATGGTGTTGAATGGATAATGGACAAAGCCACAGGTTTTGACGCCGAAAATAATACCGTAAAAACTGAGGTAAGCGGCGATATTACCTACGACTATTTGGTCGTTGCACCTGGACTTGCATATGATTTTAGTTTGGTTCCAGGCCTCGGCGAGGCTATGGACAAGGGTGTGGTATGTAGCAATTATACAGACCCATTGCACACGTGGAATGTAGTCAAGAATTTTAAAGGTGGTACGGCATTATTTACACAGCCAGCAACACCAATTAAATGTGGTGGTGCACCACAAAAAATAATGTACTTGGCAGAAAGTCATTGGGCAAAAAGTAAGACGCGTTCAAAAAGTGAAGTGCTGTTTGCAACCGCAGGAACGGTAATCTTTGGTGTAAAGGAAATTGCTAAAACTTTGATGGAAGTGGTTGACCGAAAGGATATTAACTTACGTTTTAATCATAAATTGGTCGAAGTGGATGCCGAGAATCAAATTGCTTGGTACGAAATGACCAAAGAACCTTTAGGTAACAGCTGTGTGGTAGCTTCTGAACAACAGAATGGGATGAGTATTGATGACTCATTTCAACACAATTATAAAGACGTAAAAGTTACAGTAAAGGATGGTCGCTATGGCATTCACTATGATATGCTTCATACCGCACCACCATCAGTTGCACCTAAGTTTGTACAGCAGTCAAATCTTGTTAACGATGCTGGCTGGTTAGATGTGGACAAGCATACAATGCAGCATAATAAATATGCAAATATTTTCGGACTTGGCGATGTGGCAGGTGTGCCAACTGCAAAAACCGGTGCAGCAATCCGCAAGCAAGTTCCCGTGGTGGTAGATAATCTGGATTTATTGATTCAGCACGATAAAATGGGGAATAAATCATATAATGGGTATTCTTCGTGCCCTTTGGTTACGGACTTCGGAAAAATGGTTTTGGCAGAGTTTGACTATGACAAAAACTTTATTCCAGACCCAAAATTAAAAAACCTGTTTATTTCAGATAGTTCTAAAGAGCATTGGCGTTTATGGATGTTGAAGAAATATGGTCTTCCCTATCTATATTGGAATAAAATGCTAAAAGGTAAGGATGTATAGCATTGGATAAGCAGAAGATAAAAAAGCTTCTTTTAGTATGTGTTTTATGTCTCATTATAATAACTACTGTGGTTCTATTCATTGAATTTTTAAACTGAATATTATGAAAAAAATATGGGCGGAGCAGACCGCATAATTAGAATTATCATTGTTGTTATAATAGGTACCCTCTATTGGCAGGGTATTATAGAAGGAACCTTGGCTTATATATTAATGGGACTTGCCGCCTTTTTCCTGTTGACCAGCTTTGTGAGCTTTTGTCCATTATACAAATTAGTGGGGCTTAATACCTGTCCAAGAAAATAGCACAATAATAAATTGGATTTATGTATCAAAGGTTACAGCAATTGGTTGTAACCTTTTTTATTTTTATATAAAATTTAGAAATTATGAATATCAAACAATTTGAATACAAACCACTTGCACATTATTCCTACGCTATTGTAAGCGATGGGAAAATGGCAGTTATAGACCCAGAACGTAATCCCGAGCAGTATTACACTTTCGCGAAAGCGAACAATGCAGAAATTGTAGCGGTAATTGAAACACATCCACACGCCGATTTTGTGAGTTCGCATTTAGAGATTCACAAGGAGACCGGTGCTACCATTTACAATAGTGAAAAATTAGGTGCTGACTATCCACACACTTCTTTTGATGAAGGCGATAGCATCCAGTTGGGAAATGTAACGCTTAAGGCCATTAATACACCAGGGCATTCGCCAGATAGTATTACAGTAGTCGCTACAGAAGGAAGTGAAACAGCTTTATTTACGGGCGACACCTTATTTATAGGTGATGTAGGTCGTCCCGACTTACGTGAAAAGGCGGGTAATATGAAAGCCAAGCGTGAAGAGCTGGCAGAGATGATGTATAATACCATCCAAAATAAGTTTAATGACTTACCAGACGATGCATTCGTATATCCAGCTCACGGTGCAGGCTCACTTTGTGGCAAGAATTTGAGTGATGATAATAGCAGTACCTTAGGCAATGAGCGTATGGGAAACTGGGCGTTCAAAAAGCAATCCAAGGAGGAATTTATGAATACCATCCTCGATGGGCAGCCATTTATTCCGCACTATTTTGGGTTTGATGTTGATACCAATAAAGTAGGCGCAGATGATTTAAAACCATCCATTGAAAAAATCCCTTTTTCTGAAAGTGCAACAACCGAAGGTCTCATCGTCGATATGCGAGATGAAGCTACCTTTAAGAAAGGACATTTAAAGGGAAGTTTCAACATCCAGGCGGTTTCTGAAAATGCAAAATTTGAAACCTGGTTAGGTTCTATTATCAAGCCAGAAGATAGATTTACGCTGGTTATTGATAGCAAAGAAAACAAAGACACGATGTTGCACCGTGTGGCAAAAATTGGCTATGAAAAACTACTCAATAAAGTGATAACGCTATCAGATGAGCATTTGGTAACAACCGAAAAACTGGATTTGGCAGATTTCAAAAACAACCCTGACAAGTACACCATTGTAGATATCCGCAATAAGAGCGAAGTGGAAGAAGGCAAGTTTTTTGATAGTGCTATCTCGCACCCTTTAAACGAACTGCGCGATACGGCAAACGAGATACCAACGGATAAGCCTATCGTCGTGCATTGCGCTGGTGGTTACAGAAGTGCCGCTGGAAGTAGTATTCTTCAGAAAAAACTGAACGGTGTGACCATTTATGATTTAAGTGAAAATATTAACGATTTTAAATAAGAGATTATGGAAACTAAAAACACAAATAACATTGGTTTAGATATAGAAAAATCAAAAAATGTTGCTGAAAGCCTAAATGATTTACTTTCAAATTATCAATTATTTTATATGAATTTGAGAGGATTTCATTGGAACATCAAAGGGAAGAAATTCTTTGAATTGCACCTTAAATTTGAAGAGCTATATAATGATGCATTGATTAAAGTAGATGAAATCGCAGAACGTATACTTACTTTAAGTGAAACGCCGTTTCATTCCTTTAAAAAATATCTGGATACTACCAAAATTAAATCGGTTGAAGATGTAACTGATGGAGAAATTGCCGTTGATAAAATTCTTGAAGCTCTAACAACGTTATTGGCAAAAGAACGAAAGATATTAACTATGGCTTCAGAAGCGGATGATGAAGGTACCGTAGCTTTGATGAGTGATTACATCGTTGAGCAAGAAAAATTGGTTTGGATGCTTTCCGCTTTTAAAAGCTAAACTGAAATGATTCCAATAAAGTTGAAATCTTTAATTCTAAAATCGATAGTTACCTTGCTATTTACCGGTATGGTTAGCTGTAATATTAAAGAAAAGAAAAAAGAATTAGGACAAACCTATCCAGATATTCACGTGGTGGGGGCGATGAAAGATGCAATGTGGAAAGGAGAACTCTATAGCAAGATAGACCTTGATACTATCAGGAATAAAAATGGCTTGTATGGTTTAGGGCCACAAACCCAACTCACCGCAGAGTTACTCATTATAGATGGAAAGAGTTATGTGTCAAAAGTAGTATCTGACTCAACTATGACCGTTCAGGAAACCTACAAAACAGGCGCACCGTTTTTTGTTTTCGGAAATGTGAAAGAATGGAAATCAGTAAAAATACCTGAAACAATTACAGATATGAAAGCACTTGAAACCTTTGTTGATGAGCAGTCCAAAGAAATGAAACGACCATTTGCTTTTAAAGTTTCAGGAACGGTAAGTGACGCCACCATTCATATTCAAAACCTACCGCCAAATTCTAAAGTATCATCCCCACAGGAAGCGCACGTAGGGCAAACAGATTATACGTTACTGGATGAAGCCGTAGATATTGTAGGTTTTTTTTCAACCGAACATCAAACGGTTTTTACCCATCACGATACGTTTATGCACTTACATTTAATTACTCAAGACAGGTCAAAAATGGGGCATCTTGACCACGCAATCTTTGAAAATATAACATTGTACCTTCCTATGAAATAATGAGTATAAACACCCCAAAATATAAGGACTATATATTTGTAGGTGTTCAGCTGTTGCTATTTGCTGGATATGTAGTTCCTTTTAAAATCATAACCTTAAATCTTCCCGAATGGTTACGCTATTCGGGTTTGGTTTTGGTAGTTTTTGGAATTATTTTGGGTGTAACTGCCTTGGTACAAATCAACACGAAGCTTTCCCCTTTTCCAACACCAGTTTCAAATAGCAAACTACTCACAAATGGTGCATTTGGCATCGCCAGGCATCCTATTTATACTGCCTTAGTTTTGGCCGGTTTAGGTTATGCAATACATCAAGAGTCCGTATTGAAAATTCTTGTTACAGGTTTGTTACTCATTCTGTTCTATTTCAAATCGAAGTATGAAGAACACCTGCTTTCGCAAAAATTTCCCGAGTACAAACAGTACCAAATGAAAACACGACGATTTCTATGAAAAATTATCCTGCAGCATTTTGGGACGAGCGATATGCCCAAGAAGAATTTATCTACGGCACACAGCCTAACGAATTTTTTAAAGCACAACTGGATAAGTTGGACGCTGGAAAATTACTGCTTCCTGCTGAAGGCGAGGGCCGCAATGCTGTATATGCTGCTTCCCAAGGTTGGGAAGTGGTTGCCTTTGACATCAGTGAAAAAGGTAAAGAAAAGGCATCGGGTTTGGCTAAAGAGAAGCAAGTGTTCGTCCATTATGAAATTTCGGGCGTTTTGGAATTTCAAAGCGATGTAAAATTTGATGCCATCGGTTTGTGCTATGCTCACTTCCCTGCAAACATCCGTAAACAGGCGCACCATCATTTGATGCAGTTTCTGAAAACTGATGGCATTGTGATTTTTGAAGCTTTCGCGAAAGCGCAACTGGGAAACCCATCTGGTGGCCCGAAAAATGAAGCTATGTTATTTTCAGTTGAAGAAATCAAGAGCGAATTCGCAGAATTAGAATTTAAGCTTTTAAAGGGAGAAACCATCGAATTGGCTGAAGGCAGAGGACATTCTGGTCCTGCTGAAGTATTACAATTTCTCGCACAAAAAAACAACTGATTTTATGTAGTTAAGTAACCTTTGTAACACATAAAATTACGCTTCCTTTTTACCTTTGTAACATAAATTACAAAGTCTATGGAAACCGAAATCCTTGCCCGTATCCAGTTCGCATTTACCATTGCTTTTCATTACATCTATCCACCTTTAAGCATCGGCTTGGGATTGATTATGGTTTTTATGGAAGGTATGTACCTAAAAACAGGTAACAAACAATACGAGATTTTAACCCGTTTTTGGTTAAAAATATTCGCCATCACCTTTGGTATAGGCGTAGCCACAGGTATAATAATGGAATTTGAGTTTGGCACTAACTGGTCAGTATATTCAAGGTACGTGGGCGATATTTTTGGAAGTGCATTGGCCGCTGAGGGTCTGTTTGCTTTTGGATTAGAGAGTGCCTTTTTAGGTATTCTACTCTTTGGTTGGAACAGAGTATCGCCAAAGGTGCATTTTATTTCCACCATAGGTGTGTTTTTAGGTTCAATGTTTTCAGCAGTTTGGATTGTTGTGGCCAATAGCTGGCAGCAAACACCTGCGGGATACCACATTGTAGGCGAAGGTTTTGATGCCAGAGCCGAGGTTACAGATTTTTGGGCGATGGTTTTCAATCCATCAAGTGTAGATAGAATTATTCACGTTTGGCAAGGTGCATTTCTGGCTGGAGCTTTCTTAGTATTGAGTGTGCACGCCTATTATTTGCTTAAAGGTAGATATGTTGAGATTTCTAAAAAAGCATTTAAAATAGCGTTAGGGCTTGCCACAGTAATCTCTTTAAGCCAGTTACTATCAGGTCATAGTTCTGCTGAAGTTGTTGCAGAACATCAGCCGGCAAAATTAGCGGCAATGGAAGGTCATTATGATGCAAATGGCGCGGCAGATATGTATTTATTTGGATGGGTAGATGACGAATCTCAAGAAGTCACAGGACTTAAGGTTCCTGGTGGCTTGTCATTTTTGTTACATCAGGATTTTGATGAACCCGTGACAGGACTTAACGATTTTCCTGAAGAAGATAGACCTGGTCAAGTTAACGCTGTTTTTCAATTCTATCATATTATGGTTAGTATAGGGATGTTGCTCATTGGTCTTACATTGTACGCAAGTTTTTTATGGTGGCGTGGTACGTTGTTTGACAAGAAATGGCTCTTACGCATATTTGCTTTTTCGGTCTTATTGCCCCAAATAGCCAATCAAGTAGGCTGGTTTGCAGCAGAAATGGGCAGACAACCTTGGATTGTTTATGGCCACTTAAGAACTAATGAAGGTTTTTCACAAGAGGTTTCTTCGAATCATATTTTGTTTTCCCTGATATTGTTTTTAGTGGTTTATGCAATACTTTTTCTATTATTTATTTACTCAGTAAACAAAAAGATAAAGCACGGCCCATACGATGAAGCTAAAAACCCAGATGAATTTTTAAAATACGTTTAAACACAGCACTATGGAAACAATTTTAGGATTAGATTATCCCACGCTTTGGTATTTAGTAGTTGGCTTATTGTTTTCAGGTTACGTTATACTGGAAGGCTTTGATTATGGTGCAGGGATGTGGCATTTATTCTTTAGAAAAGATTTAAGCAGGCGTATTGCTATAAATGCCATCGGGCCTTTATGGGATGCAAATCAGGTATGGCTAATTATTGGCGCAGGCGCATTATTTGCAGGATTCCCTGTGATGTATGCCACGATGCTATCAGCAATGTACGTCCCATTTATGTTGCTCTTGATGTTATTGATATTAAGGTCTTCGGCTATAAAATTCAGAAGCGCTGAAGAAATGCTTTGGTGGCGGAAGACTTGGGATATTATTTATTTTGTTTCTAACCTATTCATATCATTTTTGCTTGGTGTCATTTTAGCTAACATTTTACAAGGGATAGAATTAGCCGAAAACTATAGTTATAAAGGTGGAATGTTTCTTTCGTTTTTGAATCCTTATGCGATAATGGTAGGATTAACCACCGTGTCATTATTTATGACACAGGGCGCCATTTTTTTATTATTAAAAACAGAAGGTCGTTTACACGTAAGATTGACTTTTTTATTGAAGAAAGGGATGATATTCTTCATTGTAAGTTTTGCGGCTACATCTTTATATACACTTATATTTTTAACAGGTGTGACAGATAGATTTAAAGATTTTCCAATACTCTTTATTGTTCCTGTTTTAGCTTTTTTAGCAGTTGCAAATGTGCCTCGCTTGGTGTCAAAAAAGAAATATTCAATTGCACTGATATTCTCATCATTAACAATGGCATTTTTATTAATGCTTGTCGCAGTTCAATTATATCCAGTTCTATTACCATCTACCATAAACCCAGAATATAGTGTAACCATATACAATGCGGCATCATCCCAAAAATCCTTAGGCATAATGTTAACTATTGTGCTTATCGGTACACCTTTGTTAGCTGGTTATTTTCTGTTCTTGTATAAGACATTTCACGGTAAAGTGAAGTTGGATGATACGAGTTATTAAGTAATTATTCTATTTAAAGATTTGAAAAGCCCAAACTATCAAAAGAAATCCCACACCAGTGACTGCAGGTGCTGGTATTTTCATAACTATTCCTATAATAATCATTGCTACAGCAGTTAAGCCGAGTAGTACTGAAATTAAGTTTATTTTTTTGTTAAGAGTCATAATCTATCTATTTTAATAAAGTTAATGAAAATTAATTTGCACTACTGTAACCCTTGTTACAGTTTTAATTTTGCGAAAGTGTCATATTTGCATAAAATTATTTAGTATGGATTTGATATATGATCCCTGGCCTTGGTATGTGGCGGGACCACTTATTGCCCTTGTAATGTTTGTTTTACTGCTTTTTGGAAAACAATTTGGGATGTCTTCAAATTTACGTACAGCTTGTGCTGCAGTGGGTGGAGGAAAGGCAGCAGATTTCTTTAAATTTGATTGGAAAGCAGAACGCTGGAACTTAATGGTCGTACTGGGTGCGATTATCGGTGGTTTTATGGCATCAAATTATATGAGCGACAATACAGTTGAAATTAATCCTGAAATTGCACAACAACTTTCAAATGATTATCAAATAGAGAGTGCGGGCGAAGCTTATTTACCACCAGAAATTTTTTCTACAGACGCGCTTGGAGACCCTTTTATAATTGCCGTCTTATTAATAGGTGGTTTATTAGTCGGTTTTGGGGCACGTTATGCAGGTGGTTGTACCTCAGGCCACGCCATTTCTGGGTTAAGTAATCTACAATTGCCATCATTGATTGCAGTCATAGGTTTCTTTATCGGTGGATTGGTAATGATTCATTTAGTATATCCTTTAATATTTTAAACAATGAGATATCTCACATATTTAGTAGTCGGTATATTCTTCGGAATCATAATGTTTAAGTCTGAAGCTGCATCGTGGTTTCGAATTTATGAAATGTTCCAGTTTGGTAGCTTTCATATGTATGGTATCATTGGTTCGGCCTTGGTACTTGGTGTAATTGGCGTACAGGTTATCAAACGAAAAAAAATCAAACCTTTGGATGGTAGCGAAATGAGCTTGAAGCCTAAAAACAAGAGTGTTGCTCGTTACCTAATTGGCGGTATCATTTTTGGTTTGGGTTGGGCGTTAGCAGGTGCTTGTCCAGGTCCAATGTATGTCCTTGCGGGTGCTGGTTATATTTCAATTATAATAGTGATTTTTGGGGCTGTGGTCGGAACTTTTTTATATGGATTGGTAAAGGATAGGTTGCCGCATTAAAAGTTTACCACTCTGTCTAATGCATCATCTGCATCTTTATGGATGAAAATATCTTATATTTCCCTTGATAAATTTCTGCCTTACGAATAGCCAGAATTTGTTGAGCCAACTCAAGCTGTTCCTTATTTTCCTTTTTTGGGAAGCTGTGTTGGGATTAGTAATGAGATAAAGCTCTAAATATTCAAATTCTCGAATATGCTTTATCTATCCTTCGGAAGTGGTTTTATGTCCTTTATATTATTCAATATAAAGACTTGTCATACCACTTTTTAATTTCTTCTTTCTTAGATGGGTTTTTACATCTCGGGTGTAAAAAATAATTTCGAGGTGTAAATTAGATGTAATAAAAGTATGAAAATCGGATAAACAAGAGAAAAAAACTTCGAGAGTTATTGGCAGTCATATGATTTACAAGCAATTAAGATCAATTAAACCCAATTGAAATCAAATAATATTAGCAACTATTTCCCGATACAGAAATTTGCAAATATATTACCTAGCAATTCGTCATTGGTAACTTGTCCTGTAATTTCTCCAAAGTGAAATAATGCTTGACGAATATCAATAGCCATAAGATCACTTGGTAAATTGGCATTTAAGCCATCTTGAACCTTGTTTATTTCTTCTAAAGCTTTTAATAAAGCGTCGTAATGGCGTGAATTGGTTATTATGGTATCATTGTTTTTTAATGCTCCAGTATTTACAAAATCTAGCAGTGTTGTTTGTAACTCTTCAATACCTTGTCCTGTTTTAGCAGATATAGGAAGTAGGTGCGTAGTATGCGGTTTTAAATTGTCTATTAAATTTTGAATTTCGCTATCTAGTAAAGCATCAATTTTATTGGCAATGACTAAAAGTGGTTTCTGCGGAAATCTATTTTTTATCTTTTCAACTTCAACTTTAAGATTTTTAATCCTTATAGCGTCATTTTTAATTAAACTCGCATCGAACAAATAGACGGTTACTTGACTTTTTTCAATTTTCTCGAAGGTTTTTTTAATACCTAAACCTTCAATCACATCTTTTGTTTCACGTATACCAGCAGTATCAATAAACCTGAAACCAATACCACCAATGCTTATTTCATCTTCAATAGTATCTCTGGTGGTTCCAGCGATATCACTAACAATGGCACGCTCTTCATTTAAAAGTGCATTAAGTAATGTAGATTTTCCTACGTTTGGTTCTCCAACAATTGCGATAGGAATTCCATTTTTAATAACGTTTCCAGTTGCAAAAGAGTCTATAAGACGTTTTAGAACGGTCTGTATTCTTGTTACCAAATTTTGAAATTCGTCTCGATTAGCAAACTCTACATCTTCTTCAGCAAAATCTAATTCAAGTTCTATTAATGAGGCAAAATTTAATAATTCTTCTCTTAGCTTAGCAATTTCGGTTGAAAAGCCACCTCGCATTTGTTGTAATGCCAATTGGTGAGACGCTTCATTATCACTTGCAATAAGATCTGCTACAGCTTCTGCTTGGCTAAGGTCCATCTTGCCATTAATAAATGCACGCAAGGTAAACTCACCAGGATTAGCTGCACGACAACCTTTTCTTAATAACAGTTGAATAATTTCCTGTTGAATATAATGACTACCGTGACAAGAAATTTCAACAGTAGGTTCTCCAGTATAAGATTTGGTTCCTTTAAAGACAGAAACCAAGGCCTCATCAATAATTTTTGCGTTGTCTTTAACATCACCTAAATGTATTGTATGAGAGTTTACATCTTTTAGTTGCTTCCCACTTTTAGCAGAAAATAACGGGTTTACAATTTCTATGGCATCTTTACCTGAAACTCTTATAATGGCAATTGCACCTGCGCCAGATGCTGTTGCTAATGCTACAATGGTGTCATTAATTTTCATCTTGCAAAAGTACTAAATTAGAAGTCAAGATAAAGTGTAACAAAATAGAGATTAGCACGTCATATAAGTACATCAATCAATTAAAATCAACTATCATGAGAGAAGACAAATCATTACTCGTTATTACACATTTAAGTCAATTATTAACCTATATTACTGGTATTGGCGGTTTAATTGTACCACTTATTATATGGGCTTTTAAGAAAGATGAAGTATTTGCTTTAGACCAACAGGGAAAAGACATAGTAAACTTTCAAATAAGTATTATTATTTACAGTATTATATGTATTCCACTTATTCTGTTATTTGGTTTAGGTATTTTAGGTCTTATAGGAATAGGTTTAATCGCCCTAATTTTTCCTATACTTAATGCAATTAGGGTTAGTAATGGCGAAGAGGTAAAGTACCCATTAACTATACAAATTCTTAAATAAGTTAAAAATTATAGTTTAAAGATAAACTAGCAAAATAATGGCGAGGCAAACCTGGATAGTAGTATCTAGGTAGGCTATTTCCAAAAGAAGAGGCGTTAATTAATATGGAAGATGCATAAGCTGTATCTGTCACGTTATTAACGCCTCCTTTTACTTCTAGACTTAATTTTTCATTAAAAGACTGTTTGTAACCACCACTTAATCTTAGTGTTGTATAATCTTCGGCATAAAGTGTATTAGCATCTGTTATTGGTTGTTCTCCAATATATTGTAACTGTGAAGAGAAGAAAAAACCACTTGTATGTTGTAAAGAAATACCAGCATTTATTTTTTCTGATGGTACTCCTGTTAAATCGTTTCCAGAAAAGTCTGAGTCTCCATCTACAAAGTCTATAAACTTATGGGCGTTAAACTCCGCATTTAAAAAGGTTTTAAATTGAAACTGTTCAACTATATTTTGCTTGTAATCTATTGATATTTCTATGCCTTTATGGTCTGTTTGTCCTGCATTTCTGCCAATAAATTGATCGTTACCCACACGTTCTGCAACCAGTAAGTCATTTACAGATAGGAGGTAAGCAGCAGCATTAATTTTTAAGCGTTGTTTAAGTAAAGACAATGTTGTGCCTACTTCATAATTCCAGCCAATTTCCGGACCTATATCTGTATTTATAATACCATCTGGTGTAAGAGTTTCCTCTAAACTTGGGTAATTAAATCCTCTACTAATGTTTAAATACGTAGTTACAGTATTATTAAGCTTGTAAAGCAAACTAAGATTGGGAGCAACAATAATATCAAATTCTCTGTCTGCACTTGTGTTAGCTTCAGCTTCATTAAAATTGTCATCTAAGTTGTAAGAAGTTTTATTTAAATGCAAACCTATTTCTGCCGTTAGTTTTTCTGTAATTGGTAAAGTACTTGTTCCAAACAGTTGAAGCTGTGATCTAATCTCTGTATTATCACTTAATAAACTACCTTCTAAGCTTCCATTACCATTATTGTCTTCATATAAATTTTCAGTTGTAGTCACTACATAGTGGTCTTGGTTAAACTCTGCTCCAAAACTTAAATTTGCACTTTTCTTGTTAAGGTTAAATGTATTTGCAAAAACTGTTCGAACGCCATAAGTATTTGTTATTTCTGCAAGTATATTAAAAGGTCTAGGCTCATAGTGGTCTAAATAACTATAATATACATTAGTGGCATTACTCCAAGAATCTGAAATATTAGATGAAAGGCCGAGTCCTACTAATGTTTGCCTATTGTCTTCAAAACCTTGAGATTGTGCCCATGTAAATGCAGCTTGCGTCGGGTCTTCATTAAAATCTGTAAGATTTAGAGAACTAGGAATTTGGGCAAAGTTATTTATATGTTGCACCAAACCATTTATGGTAAATGTTTTGCTTAAAGTGTAGGACGTGTTTATAAATAATGCATTTCTATTATAACGATTGTTTTCTCTATAACCTTCATGTTCTTGGTGATCTGCATTTAGATGCAATGATAGTTTGTCTTCCTTCAAGTTTAAGGATAAACTCTCTTTAAACAACTCGAATGAGCCAATGGTTACCGTATTTTTTAAAGCTAAACCTTCCTTTTTGGGGTCTTTAGAGTTTAATAATAATGTACCTCCAAGATTAGCACCATATTGGGTAGCTTTTGGCCCTTTAATAATTTCTATACTAGCAATATCTTGCGTGTTAAAAATATCGATAGCTGTTTCGCCTACACCATTAGTAATGGGAAAACCATTAAAGTAGGCTCTAATCTTATTGGTGCCAAATAATGTTCTGGAACCAATACCACGAATAGTGATTCTATTTGTGTTAATTGCTCCGCGTTGAATATAAACACCACTTGTTTCGTTTATGGCATCTACTAAATCTATTGGTGAGCCTTCGGCAATACTTTCTGCGGTAACAGATGTTGTAGGTATTAAAACCTTACTTTCTTTTTGATAGGTAGATGCGAGAATTACTGTATTAAGCTCCTCTTCAGCTTTTGAAAGAACTACAGTATATTTAAATGTATTGGGTGAAATTTTAAGGCTTACAGGTTTAAAGTCTTTTAAAGTTAATCTTAAAATAAACTCTTCAGTAGCAGGATTTTTAAAAGAAAGAATGCCTTTATCGTTGGAGGTGGCAATTACATTAGAAGATTTATAGGCTATTACATCTTCGAGAGCTATGTTATCTTCAGAAACTATAAGAATTTCAGTATTGTTGGTTTGGGCGTAAGTGGTAGCTATTGCAAAAAAGCTAAGCACTACTAAAAGGTGGCGCATCATTAAGCAGTTTTTTTAATAAAGATAAGGTCTTAAACCAAAAGAATCTGCTAAAAGCAGATTCTTTATACTATGATAATGTGAGTTAGGTTAGCTGTTAAGCATAACAGGCATAACAAGCATTGTAACTAATTCGCCTTCATCTAATCCATCAATTGGAGTTAGGATACCTGCACGATTAGGTAAGCTCATTTCTAACTGAACTTCGTTAGCATTAAGATTGTTTAGCATTTCACTTAAGAAACGGCTATTAAAACCAATTTGCATATCATCTCCTTGATAAGCACAAGTTAAACGCTCTTCTGCTTTATTAGAGTAATCTATATCTTCTGCAGAAATATTTAACTCGCTACCTGCAATTTTTAAACGTACTTGGTGAGTGGTCTTGTTAGAGAAAATAGACACACGTTTTACAGAGTTTAAAAATTGAGATCGGTCTATAGTTAATTTGTTTGGGTTCTCTTTTGGTATTACAGCTTCGTAATTTGGGTACTTACCGTCTATTAAACGGCAGATAAGCTCTACATTATCAAAAGTGAAGCGTGCATTACTTTCATTATACTCAACAGTAACATCACTATCACTTCCTGCTAAAATTCCTTTTAATAAAGTTAAAGGTTTTTTAGGCATAATGAATTCAGCTTCATTTGTAGCAGAAACATCTGTGCGAGAATATTTAACAAGCTTGTGGGCATCTGTAGCTACAAACGTTAAGCCGTCTTTAGCAAACTGAAAAAAGACACCGCTCATTACTGGTCTTAAATCGTCATTACCAGATGCAAAGATAGTTTTGCTTATTGCTGTTGCTAGTACATCTCCATTTAGTACTGTTTGGCTAGGGTCTTCTAAAGCAACTGCATTAGGAAACTCTTCACCATCTGCATAGGCAACCGCGTATTTACCGTGGTTAGAGCTTATTTCAATAGTATTATTATCTTCTTTAACGAAGGTAAGTGGCTGTTCTGGAAACGTTTTTAATGTATCTAAAAGTAAACGAGCAGGAACGGCAATACTTCCTTGGCTATCACTTTCTACATCTATAGTAGAAACCATGGTGGTCTCAAGGTCTGATGCAGATATCTTTAATGAGTTATTGTCTAACTCAAAAAGAAAGTTATCTAGGATAGGTAAAGTATTACTAGTATTAATAACGCCGCCTAAAACTTGAAGTTGTTTCAATAAATAGGTACTGGAAACGATAAATTTCATGTGCTTAATGTAGAAAATTAAATGTTAACAAATATATCTTTTCTGTATGTAAAACAGAATGTAATCAACATAGAGTTATTAACACAAAATAACAGCATTTGTTACTAAATACCATAGGTAATTATAAGGCTTTTAAGTAATAGGAATTGCAGTAGAATCTTTTACAGTGTTCATAACAAAACTACTTTTAGTGCTCCCTAAATATTTAAGAGATGTTAATTTCTTAACCATGAACTGTCTAAAGGCTTTCATATTGGGAACTAAAACCTTAATTAAGTAATCATTATCACCACTAACGTGAAAGCAAGATACCACTTCAGGAAATTTAAGGATATCTGTTTCAAAAGCTTTTACAATATCTTCTGTATGTTGCACTAAACTCACTTGGCAAAATACTGTAAGCTTTGCATTTAATAATTCTGGATCTACTAATGCTACATAGTCTGTAATAATTCCTTCTCTTTCCAGTTTTTTAATTCGCTCATAAATTGCAGTTACCGAGAGATTTAGTTTAAGAGACAACGCTTTTGTAGTTTGTTTGCTATCCTCTTGTAAAAGTTGCAGGATTTTTTTGTCTGTAGCATCTAGCGTCATAATGTAATTTTTATTGAAGAGTAATCAGATTTAGTAGTAAAATTAGATTAAAAGTTTGATTATTATTGTATATGTAGTAAAAAAATCTATAATTAATTGATATGATTGATTTATATTCATAAGCCATTTAGATTTGAAGCTTATTTTTTAATTTATTATAGTTATGGATTTCAACCCAGCAGACCGCATACAAGATTTACAATATTTTGGAGAATTTGGAGGAGTTAACCCTTCAATTTCAGATTCATCTACTTACACCTTTCTATCAGCAAAGACGATGTTCGATACTTTTGAAGGCAATGCAGAAGGCTGTTATTTATATTCTCGACACTCAACACCATCTAATTTATATTTAGGTGAAGCTCTTGCGGCTATGGAAGGAACAGAGACTGCTAATGTTGCTGCTACTGGAATGGGAGCAATAACACCTGTGTTACTTCAGCTTTGTAAACAAGGTGATCACGTGGTTTCAAGTAGAACTATATATGGAGGTACATATGCATTTTTAAAAAACTTTACACCTAGGTTGGGTATTGAAACGTCTTTTGTAGACATTACAAAACTAGATCTTGTAGAAGCTGCAATTACAGAAGACACCAAAGTGTTGTATTGCGAATCTGTAAGTAATCCTTTACTTGAAGTGGCAGACATAAAAGGATTGGCAGCATTAGCTAAAAAATACAATTTAAAACTTGTGGTGGATAATACATTTTCACCTTTAAATATTTCTCCAGCAAAACTAGGTGCAGATTATGTTATACATAGTCTTACTAAATTTATAAATGGAAGTAGCGATACTATGGGAGGCGTAGTTTGCGGAGACCTTGAGTTTATAAATACACTAAGAAATGTAAATGATGGCGCGAGTATGCTTTTAGGAGCGGCTATGGACAGTTTAAGAGCGTCTTCTATTTTAAAGAATTTAAGAACACTTCATATTAGAGTGAAACAACACAGTAAAAACGCATTGTATCTAGCTCAAAAGTTTGAAAACGATGGCCTAAAAACTGTATATCCAGGATTGCAATCTCATCCTAGTCATGATTTGTTTAAAAGTATGATGAATGAAGAGTATGGTTACGGAGGAATGCTAACCGTTGATGCTGGAACCTTAGATAAAGCAAATACGTTGATGGAGCTTATGCAGGAGAAAAATTTAGGTTATCTAGCGGTATCATTGGGGTTTTATAAAACATTATTTAGCGCACCAGGAAGTTCAACCTCTTCTGAGATTCCAGAAGAAGAGCAAAAGGAAATGGGACTAAGTGATGGTTTAATTCGTTTTTCAATAGGTTTGGATAATAATATTGAAAGAACTTATGAGATGATGGTGAGCTGTATGAAGCAAGTAGGCGTTTTGTAAATCTACCTTGCATACCTCTTAACAAAATCGTAACATTGGTTGCTTAAAAATCTAACGCTATGGACAGCCAATCTAAAGACGCAAATAATCAAAATATTGTAGATAATAATCAACTAAATATATGGGAAGCTTTAATTCCTGTTTTTGCATTAGTTGGAATGTTGTTTTATAATGTATTATTTGCTTTTGGAGACGATGCTTTAAGTGGTTCTAATCAATTTATTCTTTTATTAGGTGCTGCTGTTGCTGCAATTGTAGGATACTTTAATAAAGTGGGCTACGAGACTATGGTCGAAGAAGTGGCTCAGAATATTAAATCTACAACAGGAGCTTTGCTTATTTTACTAATGGTAGGTTCCTTGGCTGGTACTTGGATGATTAGTGGTATTATACCCACTATGATTTATTATGGTATGCAGATTTTAAATCCTACAATTTTCTTGGCAGCTTGTGTAATAATCTGTGCAATTATATCAATAGCTACGGGAAGTAGTTGGACAACGTCTGCAACAGTTGGTATAGCGTTAATTGGTATTGCAGAAGCACTAGGAATATCTTTAGGAATGACAGCTGGTGCAGTATTATCTGGAGCCTATTTTGGTGATAAACTGTCGCCTTTAAGTGATACCACAAATTTAGCACCTGCTATGGCTGGTACAGATTTGTTCACGCACATTCGATATATGACGCTTACTACAGTGCCAACGATTATTGTAACACTTATTGTATTTATAATTATAGGATTAAATTTAGAGACTACAGGTACAACAGATACAGAAGGCATATTAACTTCTATTGATGCCGCGTTCAACATTTCACCTTGGTTATTTGCAGTGCCAATTATAGTTATTGCGTTAATTATAAAGAAAACCTCTCCGTTAATTGCATTGCTGTTGGGAACACTTTTAGGAGGTGCAGCAGCGTTAATCTTCCAGCCAGAAATTGTAACAGCTGTTGGTGGTGGCGATAGTCTAACTTTTGAAACCGCTTATAAAGGCGTTATGAATGCTATAACAGTAGATACTGCTGTTGCTACAGATAATGAAGCTTTAAATGAGTTATTCTCTGCTGGAGGTATGAGTGGAATGCTAGGTACTATTTGGTTAATAATTTGTGCAATGGTATTTGGAGGTGTTATGGATGCAATTGGAGCACTTGCAACAATTAGTAAGGCGTTATTAAAATTATTCCACACAACTTTTGGTTTGTTTGCTAGTACTGTAGCAAGTTGTCTAGCTATAAATGTAACAGCGAGTGACCAATACTTAGCTATAGTTGTTCCAGGTAAAATGTATAGTAAAGCCTTTGCAGATAAAGGTTTAGCTCCTGAAAATTTATCAAGAACATTGGAGGATAGTGGTACAGTAACGTCTGTTTTAATTCCTTGGAATACTTGTGGAGCCTATCAAAGTGGTGTTTTAGGAGTTTCTGTGGCAGACTACTTTGTATATGCAATATTTAACTGGTTAAGTCCATTTATGACATTGTTATTTGCAGCTTTTAATATTAAGATTAGACAATTAACAGGAAAAGATAAAACAGGAAAGAAGACTGTAAGTATCTAATATTTTTTTTCTAAATAAAGAATACAAAAAAAGGGATCTAATTAAAGATCCCTTTTTGTCTTAAGACTAGCCTAAAGCCCCAATTTTCGACTAACTTAATTATATGTAAACTTAAAAGTTATGTTTATGCCAAAACATACCCATTAACGGGTATATTTTAAAAATCATACTTTTTTTCCAATGCATATCTCAACAATTCACCTTTTCCACTTAAGTTAAGTTTTCTAATCATATTCTTTCTATGTTTCTCAACAGTAGAAACAGATGTAAATCTAAGCTGTGCAATCTCTAAAGATGACTTTCCTTGACCTACCATTTTAAGAATTTGTCGTTCACTTTTAGAGAGTAATAGTTTTTTGTTTGAAGATTCTGCATCTTTTATGCTATCTAAGTTAATAGAGTTATCGTAAAAATCCTTACCGCTAGCTACAGTTCTTATTGCATTTAAAATTTCTTCTAAAGGAGAATGTTTTAAGATGTATCCAGAAGCTCCAGCGTTTATCATTTGTTTTACAGCATCTTCTTGGTCAAACATGGTAAATGCAATTACCTTTATATGCGGAAACTCTTTTTTAATTACTCTTGTAGCTTCTATGCCATCTAGTTTTGGCATCCTAATATCCATAATGATAACTTTAGGTTGTTTTAAGCGAACAATCTTTAAAAGCTCTTCACCATTATTGGCCGAGCCTACAAGTGAAATATCTTCTTCTGCCTTAATTAACAACTCAATACCGTCAATTAAAGATTGGTGATCTTCTGCTATTGCTATTGTTATCATGATACATTAGTTTTTAGTGGAATATCTATAATTATAGTGGTTCCTTTTCCTACTGTGGAATCTATGTTAATGTCACCGTGAAGAAAATTAACACGTTTCTCAATGCTAGATAAACCTAAGCCTTGCTTGTCTATAGCACTAAGGTTAAACCCTTTTCCATTATCTTCAACTATAATATTTAAATCATCATCATGTTGCGTTAATGTAATTGATGCTTCAGATGCATTGGCGTGTTTGATAATATTAGTGACTAGCTCTTGTATGATTCTAAAAATACTTATCTCTAAGTTATTGTCTAAACGATCTTCTAACCCATAATGGTTTACTTCTACTTGTAAACTCGTAGAAACCGATGCATTTTTTGCTAAGTTTTCAATAGCTGGCACAAGACTTTTCTTAGCTAAGACACCACTGTTTTTAAGATGAGACATATTTCTTATCTCGTGGTAGGCTTGTGATAGTAACTCTTCTGTGTTACTAAATATATCATCTAAATTATCAAGACTATTTTTATGCTTTTTAAGATGGCTAAATTGTAGCCTAGCAGTAGCAAGTGTTGCACCAACACTATCGTGAAGATCTCCCGCAAGCTTTTGTCGTTCTTTTTCCTGACCTTCTATTATAGCATCAATTGTTGTTAGTTCCTGCTCTTTTAAGAAAGTTTGTAATTTTTGCTTCTCAAGTTCACTTTGTTGTTCTGCAATTTTTTTCTTTCTATTGGTGTTTTTGTAAACTAATAATCCAATAATAGAAACGGCAATTAAAAATCCACCAAATATTATGGCTAAGTTTTTATTTCTTGTTTTTTGCTGTTGCTCTAAAAGAATTTGTTTGTCTTTCTGTACAGTTTGGTATTTGGTAAGGTTTACAAATTGATCTGCTATATTAACACTGTCTCTATAATTAATGTGTTTTTTAAGGTACTCTAAAGACGTTTTATAATTTTCTTGATCTTCATAATCATTAGCTAATAAACTGTACAAAAACTTTAAGTTACTCTTTTTGTATAGGTTATGTTTTAGGGTTTCTGCTTGCTTTAAAAGGTTTATAGTTTCCTTATAGTTACCTCTTAACCGTGTAATTGCTGCCTTATTAATTAAAGTGTAATAAGTTTTATAAGGAATATTAAAACGCTTCTCTATAACATCTGCTTTATCTATATAATAATCTGCAGAATCTAATTCCTGAGTTATTTGTGCATAATACACACTCTTTATTGCAAAAATTCTTGCACGTTCTAGTGCATAGTTATCGTCTTTTAAATACTCGAGAGCAAGGTCAAGATTTTGCATGACCTCTTTTTTATTGTCGTAATTAAAGTTGAGTAATGCAATTTGAATATAATAATCTGCAACTTGATCATTCCATTCATTCTCTATAGCTTGTTCTCCAAAAAGTTCAAGAAGTTGATCTGGTTCATAGTTATAGTATTCCTGATCTGCAAAGAGATTATAAAGTGTAAGGTTAAAAGCATTTGCATCATAAAGCTCTTTTACTTTTAAATACTGTTCTTTTGCTCTTATACTATATAGGTAACCTTTATCTATATCATCATCTGCTATATGTGTTTTACCCAAGTAATCTAAATACCTAGCCTTATTAATTGGTGATAGTGAGAGTGTATCTACATTAAATAAATTAATGAAAGCAGAATCTAATTGATTGGTAAACACATAATATTGTGCATTGTCTAATAATTTCTCAGAAGAATCTTTATAAGATGTTTTTGAAATTATAGCTCTTGCTCCGTCTATGTTATAGTCGTTTAACAAACTATCTATAACCTTATACTGTTGTGCTTTAATAGTAAAGCACAACAGTAATCCTAGTAGTAATGGTAATTTTTTAATCAAGGGAATTAGCAGCTTACTTTTGGAGGAATTACACCAGTTCCAACTGTTCTTGGTTGTGTTAAAGATGATTTAGAGCTTAAATGCTGATCTAAAATTTCTTCAACCTCTTCAATAGTTAAGGGTTGGCTATTGCTTAAATCTGTTATAATACTTTGAATGGTAGCAGGACTTAAACTTAAAAAATCTTCATCGTGAACCGTAAAAACTATAACGTCATTTTCGTCACTAGGCTTAAAGTTTGAAATAACCTGATTTAGATCATTGTTTGGTGGATTTATTAAATTGTAATCATTACTAATAACAGGTCCAACATAATCCTCATTATGTGTTACAATTTGTAACATTGAAGATACATTGTTTCCAGAGATATCATAACTGGCAGCAACTTTAAAAGTTAATTCCACAGGCTTGCCATTAATGGTAACAGTTTTTTTAGGTACAGCTATATCTTGCTTAAACAATCCCGTTGAAGGACTATAACACGTATTATAAGAATTAAATGGAGCATATTGAGTTGTAGAGTTTTCTTGCATGAGTTGTGTTTTGAGTTAATTAGAGTTGAGTTAGTTTATTATTAGGAGCAAACAACTGTAAATGCATAGAAAACACATAACAGTAGTAGGTTTGTTTTATAGATCATTAAGTAGATTTGGTTTTAATTTAATCAAAATAAGAGGATTTTATCTTACTAAGATATACCCATTAGTGGGTATTTTAAAACTATTCAATTATTTATTTGCAATTGTGTTGATGTATTGTTGATTATCTTTGAAAAAAATAAAAAATGAAGTTAGACATATTAGCAATAGGAGCACACCCAGATGATGTAGAATTAAGTTGTTCTGGAACTCTTGCTAAGGAAATAGCTAAAGGAAAAATTGTAGGCATCTTAGACCTTACACGAGGTGAATTAGGTACTAGAGGATCAGCTGAAATTAGAGATGTTGAAGCTGCAAATGCTGCTCGTATTTTAGGAGTTGCAGTAAGAGAGAACCTAAAGTTTAAAGATGGGTTCTTTAAAAATGATGAAGCACACCAAAAAGCGATAATAAAAATCATAAGAAAATATAAACCAGAAGTTGTGCTTTGCAATGCTGTTGATGATAGGCATATTGATCATGGTAAAGGTAGCAAGCTAGCTAGTGACGCTTGTTTTCTTAGTGGTTTAAGGCGAATAGAAACTAAATTAGATGATGAGCCTCAAGAAGCTTGGAGACCTAAACACGTGTATCATTACATACAATGGAAAAATCTAACACCAGATGTCGTGGTAGATATTTCAGGGTATTTAGATAAAAAGATAGCTTCTGTAAAGGCGTATGAAAGTCAGTTTTTTAATTTAAAGAGTGATGAGCCACAAACACCAATTTCTTCAAATAATTTTCTTCAAAGTATTACGTACAGAGCTCAAGATTTAGGAAGATTAATAAATGTAGAGCACGCAGAAGGTTTTACCTCAGAACGTTATGTAGCTGTAGATTCAATTTTTGATTTAATTTAAAAATTATCTTGCTCAAAATAAGACAATATCTTATCTTTGCCGTCCGATTACAAATGGTGGTTGTAGCTCAGCTGGTTAGAGCGCTGGTTTGTGGTACCAGAAGTCGCCGGTTCGAACCCGGTCTTCCACCCAAAATAAAAGCCTTATCTTATGATGAGGCTTTTTTTGTGGATTAAATTCAACGAAACAATACTTTTCAAATAAACTATATTTATAAAAAAACCTCCAAAGTTAATTTGGAGGTATTTTATATGAATTGGATGCAACTGTTAGTCTTCACTCTCATCCATAGTATGATATACATTTTGAACATCATCATCGTCGTCTAATTTCTCTAAAAGCTTCTCAACATCTTCTTGTTGTTCTGGAGTTAGCTTTTTAGTAACTTGTGGTATACGCTCAAAGCCAGAAGAAATAATCTCAATATTATTAGCTTCTAAATATCCTTGAATGTTTCCGAAACTTTCAAAAGGGGCATAAATCATTATCACTTTTTGAGTTTCACCTTGCTCATTTTCATCTGTGTCTTCAAAAATTTCTTCAACACCAAAATCAATTAATTCTAATTCAAGTTCTTCAAGGTCTAAGTTATCGCCTTTAATTTTAAAGTTGCAGGTATGATCAAACATAAAGACAACAGAGCCAGAAGTACCTAAATTTCCGTCTGTTTTATTAAAAGCAGCTCTTACATTGGCAACAGTTCTTGTATTGTTATCTGTAGCAGTTTCAATTAAAACAGCGATACCATGTTGAGCATAGCCTTCAAAGATTACTTCTTTATAATCACCTTGAGACTTATCACTCGCACGTTTAATAGCACGTTCTACATTGTCTTTAGGCATATTTACAGACTTGGCATTCTGTATAACAGCACGTAGCCTAGAGTTTGAGTCTGGATCTGGTCCACCTTCTTTAACAGCCATTACAATATCTTTACCAATACGCGTAAAGGCTTTAGACATTGCAGACCATCGCTTCATCTTACGCGCTTTCCTAAATTCAAATGCTCTTCCCATAAATTATTTTTGTTAAAGCGTAAAAATAGGAATTTCACCTATAATTATCAATGTGTAAAATTATGAAGTTTAATTGTTTTGTTAGCTAAAACATGAGTTTACGTTTACGCACCAATAGCCAAATTACAACAGGTGCTCCTACTAATGAGGTGATAGCATTAATTGGTAATGTAAATTCACTATTTGGTAATTGTGCAATAGCATCGCAGATAAGCATTAAAATGGCACCAAAGCAAAGTACCGCAGGCATTAATATGAGATGATTAGTTGTTTTTATTACCAATCTTACCAAATGAGGTACGGCTAAACCTATAAACGCTATTGGTCCTGCAAAAGCTGTAATACTTCCAGCTAATAAACTAGTTGCTACAATTATTAAAAACCTATTTTTTTTAATATTTACACCAAGGCTTTTAGCATAATGTTCACCCAAAAGCAAGGCATTTAAATTTTTTAAACAGAAAATGCTAACTATAATTCCTATACCAACTGTGACACCTAAAATACTAAGCTCTTGCCACCCTAAATTACCTAGACTACCAAAAGACCAAAACATATATTGTTGCAATTGTGCAGCAGAACTAAAGTAAGCTAACACACTAACAACTGAAGCTGTTAAACTAGCAAACATTAACCCTATAATGAGAATTGCCATGGTGTCTCTTAATCTTGCCGAAGCTACTACTACAGCTAATAATACTAAAAAACTACCCAAGCTTGAAGCAATGGCTATGCTGTAACCAGAATTTAAATAGCTTGCAAATACACCACCAAACAAACTTGCTCCCATAATAATTATAGCAACACCTAAACTGGCTCCGCTACTAATTCCTAAGACGTATGGACCAGCTAACGGATTCCTAAATAATGTTTGCATTAATAAACCACTTAACGCTAATCCACTGCCAACAAAAATGGCAGTTAATGCTTTCGGTAACCTGTAATCTGTTATTATATAGCGCCAAGATTCTTTGTCTACATCTCCACCAAAAAGTGCGGCAAGCACATTGTCTAAAGGAATGCTTACAGAACCTAAACTAATATTAGTTAGAAAAGCTATTAATAGCAATACTATCCCTAGTAGAAGATATGTGCTTTGCTTAACCATTTAATTTAGTGGTTTAAAGAATGTAGGCGTATAGTCTTTAAGTAATTCTGGATGTAAAATAGATACCATATCTTTTAGTACTAAGTCTGGTCTGTTAGGACCAAGTTCATAGTATAATACACCACCAGTTTCTCCAGTAGTACTTGCAAAACTAAATATGGTCTTGTCTTGAAAAGCTTTAAATTGATTGTAGTGAGAAGAGGCTTCTAACATAGCATCGTAAGAAGAAAAACTTCCAGGTGCCAACCAATATTCTGAGTTTTCAGCTTTATCTAATACTTTTTCAAAAGCTAAAGAAATACTGCCTTTCCCGTTGGTGTATCCGTACACATATTTCGCATTAGCATCACTTATAAACTTTGCCTGCCAACTATTGCCATAAGGAAGATACCATACATCTTTATACATAGCACCACACAAAACGGTAGGCTTTTTATTTACAGACTTGGCAAGTTTTTTGGTTTCTTCATAAGAGGTTGCTATCTCGTTAAATAATTGAGTTGCTTTATCGGTTTTATTAAAAAGTACTCCAAAGAATTTTAACCATTCTGCTTTTCCTAATGGATGTGTTTCAAGCCAATCTGCATTAAAAATAACTGGAGTACCATTCTTTTGAATGGTATTAAAAGTTTTGTTTTCGTTATCTATAGCAAAACCTATTACTACATCTGGCTGTAGCTCTAATAGGATTTCTGTATTTATAGATTCGTTGGCTCCTAAATCTTTAACTTTATTGTTGTTAATGAGTTGTCGGGTTTTTTTAGAAGAGATATAATCTAAATTTGGAAACCCAACCAATGCATGCTCTTCACCTAGTGCTTCTAAAGATGGTATGTGAGTGGTAGAAGTTACGACAAGTTGCTCTATAGGTAAATTTACTTTTTGATCGTACTCTAGTCCTTCAGGAAGTGTATTGCCCTCATTAACTAAGGCATAAATAAAATCTTTTTCTGCATTTGGCCAAGGACTTTTAACAGTCATTAGTTTAAAACCGTCATAAGAAACCACTTCAAAACCTTTGGCATATTCAATCTTAAGCGTATCACCTTTGCTTAATAAAGATTTTAGCTCTTTGTCATGATTCTTGCAAGACGTAAATAGTATAGATAAGAGTAAAAGTGAAGCTAAATATTTCAAAAGATAGTTATGTATTAGTAGGTTAATTAAAAAGCGTAAGAATATTCAAAACTAAGTATTTTTTAAAACTCATTGTGCGGTTATTTAAAAAAGCTACTTTTGCACTGAATTTTGGTGGAAATACGTATTACAAACGTATGACCTTAAAATGGGAATGCCGTTAAAATCGGCAACTGTACCCGCAACTGTAAGTCACTCATTTATTTGAGCTTGTACAATCTTAAAACCACTGTAGCAATATGGGAAGGTGTGTACATTAAAGACAAGTCAGGAGACCTGCCAAGTTCTTAATCATCTTAATGATGCTCGGGAAAAGCATCTCAAGACTTATGAGATATATCGTTTTCATCTTATTGATGTGGATTTTTTCTACAACTGCATACTCGCAATTGGATAGCCTCCAACAATTGCCTGAGGTTATCATTAGTGATGTAAGCTTGACAGATTTTTCTACTGGTACTACAACCACAACGTTAAGAGATAGTGTTTTTTATAATCAAGCAACACCTTTACAGCAAACTTTACTATATAACAGTTTAATATATTTTAAGGAAAATGGTCCTGGTGGTGTGTCTTCTCCATCATTTAGAGGAACAAATGCTTCTCAAACTGCTGTGCTGTGGAATGGTATTTCAATAAATTCTCAGTTAAATGGGCAAACCGATTTTAATACAATAAGTACTCGAAACTATGATAATCTTGTAGTAAGACATGGTGGCGGAAGCATTCCTTACGGCAGTGGTGCTGTTGGTGGTAGTATACATTTAAATAACACCACTAAATACAACACTGGTTTTAAAACAAAATTGTTAGAAAGTTACGGAAGCTTTGAAACCTATGAAGCCCAAGCTAAATTAAGTTATGGTACTAAAAAGTTTTATATAGAAACGGCATTAGATGGTTTGCAAAGTGAAAACGATTTTAAATATTTAAATACTAACCTTAGGAATGATAATGGTGCTTATAAAACTATAAATGGAAATTTAAATTTTGGATTTAAATTGAATAAGCATCATCAATTAAATGTTTATCACAATACATTTTTAAGTGATAGAGAATTTAGTAGAACACTAACTGCTGTTACTTTTGATGGTTATGAAGATGAAAATACAAGAACCCTATTAGCTTGGACAGCAAAAGGAAAAGCATTTGAAAGTGTAACTAGGTTAGCTCATGTCTTTGAGTCTTATAAATACTTTCCAGACAAAAATGTAGACGATTTTTATTTTTATGGAAAAGCGATTAGGTATGTTTTAAACAACGAGTTTAAATATCAATTTAATACTAAGACAAGTTTAAAAACTATTGCAGACCTTAATACTACAAGTGCAGAAGGATCTAACATAAAAGAAAGTAATAGAGATGTAATTTCTGGCACTGCACTGTTAGAGCATAAGTTGAGTAAATTTATTACTGGTACACTTCAACTAAAACAGGAGTTTTCTAATGATTATGAAAGCCCATTATTATATGGTATTTCTGCAGACTATCTTTCGGCTTTTCAAAAGGAAAACACTATTCGCCAATTTGGTATTGGCTTTAATGCATCCAAAAATTTTAGAGCACCAACGTTTAACGACTTAAATTGGAACGGTGCCGGCGCTATCGGAAATCCAGATTTATTGCCAGAAATAACATATCAAGGAGAACTAAACCAAACATTAAAATTTTCTTTCGGAACATTTAAGCTAGCTGAATTTATTAGTTACTCAGAAAATTTGATTCAATGGTTACCCAACCAACAAGGGTTGTTTATGCCTAACAATATTAAGGACTCTAGAAACTACGGTATAGAGGCGCAATTTCAGGCTTATTATAATTTTGGCTCACATAAGTTTACTACTACAACAGGTTACACGTATGTTGAGGCCAAAGATTTATCAACCAATGCACAATTTATATATGTGCCTAAACATAAATTTATTGGAAGTTTAGGTTACAACTATAAATCATTCCACCTTCTGTATCAGTTTTTATACAATGGTGAGGTCTTTACAAAGACAGACAATTCTGAAACTCTTGGAGGTTATGCAGTATCTAATGTTAACCTTTCATTCAAGCCAAAATCTAAAGGGTTAAACTGGTTTACAATACAATTATCTGTAAATAATATCTTCAATAAAAATTATCAAAATATAGCGTTTAGGCCAAATCCTGGACGCCACTATTCAATTTTACTAACTCAATCCTTCTAAATTTTAAATAATGAAGACACTTAAATTATTAATGCTTTTGGTTTTAACTGCTGTTTTTACGGTTAGTTGTGAATCTGATGATGACGGTATGAATACCGATAACAGCAATGGTAGCATAACTATCTCTGCAAATGCCACAACAGTATCTGAAGATGCTGGTGAGCTATTGTTTACAGTTACAACTACAGATGCTGTACTGGTAGATACTACTTATGAAATTGCCCTTATGGGTACAGCTTTAGAAACGGAAGACTATACCGTAAACAGTACAAATTTTACAATAAGTGAAGGTGAAACAACAGCAGTTATAACGGTTAATATTATAGATGATACAACTGTTGAAGAGGCTGAAACAATCGAGATTTCTGTAATTTCTGAAAATGGTGAGTCGCTAACAAATCCAATTTCTGAAACTGTGACCATTACAGATAATGATAGTTTTGCTTTTGAAGCAGGAATATTAATTTCTAATGAAGGACCATTTGGAAGTGGTTTTGGGACAGTATCTTATATTGATGCAAATTTCACTGCGGTAGATAATGATATTTATCAAGATGTAAATAATGACAACTTAGGTAACATAGTACAGTCAATCGGGTTTTCTGAAACAAATGCCTATGTAGTAGCAAACGTTGGAAATAAAATTACTGTAGTAAATCGTTTTTCTTTTGAAGAAATTACGAAAATAGAAACAGGCTTAATGAATCCTCGTTTTATGATTACTGCTAACAACAAAGGTTATGTTACCAATTGGGGTAGTGGAAGTGATGCTACAGATGATTATATTGCAGTTATAGATTTAGATACAAATACTATTACAACAACAATACCAGTAAGCGAAGGTCCAGAAGAGTTGTTATTTGATGGTACAAATATTTATGTAGCACATCAAGGTGGTTTTGGTGTAAATAATGAAATAAGTGTTATAAGTCCTGTAACAGATGCTGTTACTAGTACAATAACAGTAGGTAAGGCACCAAACAGTTTGCAGTTAGATGCCAGCGGTAATCTTTGGGTTTTAAGTTCTGGACAATTTTCATATCAAGGAGATGAAGAAGGTGGAAGTATTTCTGTAATTAATACTTCTAGCAATACAGTTACTACTACATATACATTTAATCAAACAGAGCACCCAAGTTATTTAAATATAGATAATAATGCAGTTTACTATGGCTTAAACGGGAATGTTTATAAAGGAGCAACGTCATCTTTTACAATTCCTACAGATGCGGAATTAACGGGTCTTAACTTATATGGAATGGTTGTAAATGATAATACACTATACGCTTGTGATCCTAATGACTTTTCTAGTAATGGTTCGGTTCATATTTATGACTTAACCGATAATAGCTTAACAACTAGTTTTACAGTAGGCGTGTTACCAAATAATGTTTACTTTAATAACTAACACGTTTTAAGGAAACTGTTATATACTAAAAAAGGCTTCCATAAATTGGAAGCCTTTTTCTATTCTATAAAAGAAAAAGATTAGTTAGCAGCGTTATCGTCTGTTGCATCTTCTTTCATCTCTTCGTTCATTTCTTCATTCATTTCAGCTTCAACTTCTTCGCCAGCTTCGTTCATTTCAGCTTCAACTTCTTCAGCACCAGCTTCAATAGCATCACCAGCTTCTTCAGCGTTAGCTTCGATATCTTCACCCATTGCTTCGATAGCATCTTCAGTTTTCTCTTCAGTAGTTTCTCTACAAGAAGTTCCTAAAAGAAGACCTAAAGCCATTACAGATAATATTACTTTTTTCATTTTAATAAATTTTATAAGGTTAGTAAGGCACAAATATAATAATATCTTGAAGTTGTAAGAATAATTAAGACTTAAAAGGCTCCTAAAATTAGGAGCCTTTGTTTTATAAGTGTTAATAGTGTAACTAATTAGTTGTCATCTGTTTCACCATCAAACTCTTCTTTTACATCTTTAGCAGCGCCTTCTATTTCTTCGCCTGCTCTTTTAATTCCGTCTTCAGTTTCATCTGCAGCTCTCTCTAATGTGCTCTCTGCTTCATCCATATCATCGCTAACATCATCACTCACATCTTCCATAGCATCTTCTGCTTTGTCTTCTGTAGTTTCTCTACAAGATGTAATAGCCATTAATATACCTACAGCCATAATTGATAAAAATACCTTTTTCATAATTTATTTTTTTAAATGATTAGTTACACAAATGTATTAAAATAACAGAACTACTTCTTATTATTGAAAATTATAGGTTGTACTATCTATACATTTATTTTTATCTCTACTTTTATTATATGGTTTTTGGAAAATTTCTTGCAATAGCAATCATTCTTATTATTATTTACTACTTAGTAAAATCTGCCGAAACACTTTATGTGATAAAGTTTAAAAAGCCTATATATACTCACTTTTATCTGTTTAAAAAGAAGTTACCAGAATCTTCAATCACTATACTAGAAAACCAGTTTGAATTTTATGGTTTACTTAATACTTCTCAGAAAACGTTCTTTCAACATAGATTGGCCACATTTTTAGCAGATAAAGAATTTTTTGGACGCGAAGATTTAGTGGTTACCGAGGAAATGAAAGTTTTAATTGGTGCTACAGCAATCATGCTAACTTTTGGTATGCGTAATTATTACTTAGGTATTTTAGATCGCGTTATAATTTATCCTAATACGTATTACTCTAACATTACTGCTGCATATCATAAAGGTGAGTTTAATCCAAGGTTAAAGGCATTGGTTATTTCTTGGAAAGATTTTAAGGAAGGTTATGCAGATACTACAGATAACTTAAACTTAGGCATACACGAGTTTACACATATTTTGCAGTTAAATAGTAAAAAATTTAGAGATGTAAGTGCTTCAATCTTTAGTGATGGCTATACTGAAATAGAACAAATTTTAAAAGATGATTTATACCGTAATAATTTAATGGCATCAGACTACTTTAGGAATTATGCTTATACCAACAAATACGAGTTTTTAGCTGTTCTTATTGAAAATTTTATTGAAACACCTAAAGATTTTAAAATGAACTTTCCTCAGTTATATAGTAAGGTTAGACAAATGCTTAATTATAATTTTGCAGGCTATTAATCTTATTTTTTAATAATATCTTCTACAATCATCTTTGCATGTATACGTGAGTTTTCTATAAACCATTTATGAGTTTCCATACCACCACAGATAACTCCTGCAAGATAAACGCCTTTTACATTTGTTTCCATAGTTTCTGGATTATGTTCAGGAATGCGTCTTTTATCATTAGATAAATTAATACCTACATCTTTCAGAAACTTAAAGTTTGGTTGGTAACCAGTTAGTGCTAACACAAAATCATTATTTAATGTTTTGTGAGTACCGTTGTGGTTTATATCAACTTCTGTTTCTCGTATCTCAGTAAGTTCTGCATTAAAATACGCAGTAATGCTTCCTTCTTCTATTCTGTTTTCTATATCTGGTTTCACCCAATATTTTACACGGTCGCCAATACTGTCTCCTCTAACAATCATAGTAACGTGTCCACCTTTTCTGTAAATCTCTAGCGCTGCATCTACAGAAGAGTTGCTGGCACCTACAACAACAGTATTTGTTGCTGCATAAAAATGTGGGTTTCCATAATAGTGAGAAACTTTATTTAAGTCTTCGCCAGGAATATTAAGAGGATTTGGGATATCATAAAAACCAGTTGCTATAATTACGTGCTTAGTAATATATGTTGCCTTTGTAGTTTCTACAGTATGTAATTCGCCTGAAGTAATATTTGTGACCCTTTCAAAAAGATTTATAGTTAACTCTTTTGAAGTTGCAATGCGCCTGTAATATTCTAAGGCTTCTTCTTTGGTAGGTTTTGCATTAGCACTTATAAATGGAATGTTATGTAGCTCAAGCTTTTCAGACGTTGAGAAAAATGTCATATTAGTAGGGTAGTGGTAAAGAGAATTTACCAAGGGTCCTTTTTCTAATATACTATACGACAGTCCCTTTTCTTTGGCCTGTAAACCACAAGCAATACCAATGGGACCACCACCAACAATTATAATGTCATATGTGTCTTGCAAAATTATAAGTTTTTTGTAAAAGTATTAATAGCGTTAAAATAAGCTGTCTTAGCATCTAACCAACCATAATGTTTGCAATTCTCTAAAATAACTAGTTCAGAATTTGGTATAAGATTATGGGCATGCTCAGGTATAGATAGTCCTACAACATCATCCTTACCATGCAGTATTAACACTGGTTTTTTAAATGTTTTAAAAAATGAAGCTGTACTAAATTCAATACGCCTTAAATCTTGCCAGACCAAACTGTTTATTGCTCTATTACCTTGTGTTAGTCTCTTAGCTACAATAGGTATGTAAGTTGAATTATATACATATGCTGGTGCTAAAAATTTACCTCTATTATATGCTGTTGCATAAGACGTATCACCATTAGAAATCTTACGGGTATAATAATCTAATGAATCTCTTTGTGTTTGGGAAAGACTTCCTCTAATATCTAAACGCTCTATTATAGTGAGATCTAATCCTCCAGAGGAAGATTGTATTAATGCAGAAACGTGTTCAGGATATTTTGCTGTATAATAATATGCCAGCATACCACCAAAGGAATGTCCCAATACTGTCCATTGGTCAATATTTAAATGACAGCGTAATACCTCAATATCTTCAGCCATAGCATTTATGGTTATTGTTTCTGAATTTATGTCGTGTAAGGTAGATAAGCCAGTACCTCTTTGATCGTAAAGGATAACAGAATTGGTTTTGGAAAGTTCTTCAGCTAAAGGTTTAAATCCTTCTGAATTCATTCCTGGTCCTCCGTTAATTATTAAAATTGGAGAACCTTCACCATAAATTTGATAATGTAGTTTGCCAGAGTTAACATCTAAAATAACATCTGTATGTTGAGAATGTAGCATACCTACATTACCAAAAACCATCATAGCAATAATGATTATAGATAATCTAGGTATGTTAACCATTGTTTTAATTTACCTGAGCTTTTAAATCTTTAATAGTTTTTAAAGGGTCTGAAGATCCAAATACATAGCTTCCTGCCACAAGTACATCTGCGCCTGCATTTACCAATTCTTTGGCATTTTTATTAGTAACGCCACCATCAATCTCTATAAGAGTTTCGGCATTATTATTAAGGATAATTTCTTTTAACCTTGTTACCTTCTTGTAAGTGTTTTCAATAAAGCTTTGTCCTCCAAAACCTGGATTTACACTCATAATACAAACAACATCTATATCGTTTATAATATCTTCTAATAAATCTACAGGAGTATGTGGGTTAATTGCAACACCAGCTTTCATGCCTTCGGCTTTAATGGCTTGTAGTGTTCTGTGCAAATGGGTACAAGCTTCGTAATGCACTGTAAGTACATTGCTACCAAGTTCTGCAAATGTTTTAATATAGCGATCTGGATCTACAATCATTAAATGCACATCAATAGTTTTATTGGCGTGTTTATTAATTGCTTTTAAAACGGGCATACCAAATGATATGTTTGGGACAAAAATTCCATCCATAATATCTATATGAAACCAATCTGCATCTGAGTTGTTTACAAGTTCTATATCACGTTGAAGGTTAGCAAAATCTGCAGCTAAAATTGAAGGAGCAATACGTTTTTGAGACATGTTATAAGTTTTTTGCAAAGGTAACCAATAATATAAATGTTGAAGCTGTTGTGAGTTTAAGAATACTCTTAAAATGAGAAAACCTCCGGTAATCAGCCGGAGGTCATTCATCAATCAAAAAACGAACAGTATGTTATTGTAGAAACAATAAACTGAATACTGTCGTATCGTTAAATATTTTAGATTTAGCGAAGATAAGGAATTTAGCCTAAATAGGTTTTTAAGATCTTACTTCTAGATGTATGCTTTAAACGTCTTGTGGCTTTTTCCTTTATTTGGCGAACACGCTCTCTAGTAAGCTCGAAGGTTTCTCCAATCTCCTCAAGTGTTAGCGGTTGCTGTTGTCCTAAACCAAAATACAGTCTTATAACATCTGCCTCTCTAGGTGTAAGTGTTTCTAATGCTCTATCTATTTCAGTTTGTAATGACTCAACTAAAAGGTCTTTTTCTGGGTTTGGTGATTCTCCAAATTTTAAGACATCATAAAGGTTAGAGTCTTCACCATCTACTAAAGGCGCATCCATTGAAAGGTGGCGACCAGAGTTTTTAAGAGATTCTTTTACTTCAGAAATCGTCATTTCCAATTCCTGTGCAATTTCTTCTGGAGTAGGTGGTCTTTGGTTAGACTGCTCCAAATACGCATACATCTTGTTAATCTTATTAATAGATCCAATTTTGTTAAGAGGTAATCTTACAATACGAGATTGTTCTGCTAATGCTTGTAGGATAGATTGACGAATCCACCATACGGCATACGAGATAAATTTAAAACCACGTGTTTCGTCAAAGCGTTTTGCAGCTTTTATTAGTCCTAAATTACCTTCATTAATAAGGTCTGGTAATGTTAGTCCTTGGTTTTGGTATTGTTTAGATACAGACACCACAAACCTTAAATTGGCTTTTGTTAGTTTTTCTAATGCACGATTGTCGCCAGCTCTAATACGCTGTGCTAACTCTACCTCTTCTTCGGCAGTGATTAAGTCTACCTTTCCAATTTCTTGTAAATACTTGTCTAATGAAGCGGTTTCACGATTGGTAACCTGCTTTGTAATCTTTAGTTGTCTCATGTAATTTTTTTAGATGATTGATGACATCTTGTTGTACAGGTTATACGTAAGAATAGAAAAAAAGGTTACAAAAAAGATTATTTTTTTTTGGATAAAAAAAACCGCTTCCAAAATTGAAAGCGGTTTTAAATATGTTAAGTGTTTTGCTTATAGGTGTATAACCTCATCATAAGCAGCAGCAGTTGCTTCCATGACAGCTTCACTCATAGTTGGGTGAGGATGCATTGCTTTTAAAACTTCGTGTCCTGTAGTTTCTAGTTTACGTCCTAAAACAGCCTCTGCAATCATATCTGTTACACCAGCACCAATCATATGGCAACCTAACCACTCACCGTACTTAGCATCGTAAATTACCTTTACGAAGCCATCTTTTGTTCCAGCAGCACTAGCTTTACCAGAAGCAGAGAATGGAAATTTCCCTATTTTAAGTTCGTAACCAGCTTCTTTAGCTTGCTTTTCGGTCATTCCAACACTTGCAATTTCTGGAGTAGCATATGTACAACCAGGAATGTTTCCGTAGTCTAATGCTTCAACTTTCATTCCTGCAATTTTTTCTACACAGATAATACCTTCTGCAGAAGCAACGTGAGCCAATGCTGGACCTGGCGTTACATCTCCAATAGCATAATATCCAGGAATGTTGGTTTGGTACCAGTCATTAACTAAAATTTTATCTTTGTCTGTCTTAATGCCTACAGCTTCAAGACCAATATTTTCAATATTTGTTTTAATACCAACAGCAGATAGTACAATTTCTGCTTCTAAGGTTTCTTCGCCTTTTTTAGTTTTTACTTTAGCCTTAACACCATCTCCAGAAGTATCTACACTTTCTACAGAAGAGTTGGTCATTACTTTTATACCAGCTTTCTTAAAGCTTTTCTCAAATTGCTTAGACACATCTTCATCTTCAACAGGAACTAAGTTTGGTAAAAACTCTACTATTGTTACCTCAGTACCCATAGCATTGTAAAAGTGAGCAAACTCAACACCAATAGCGCCAGAACCTACAATTATCATAGATTTTGGTTGCTTTGGCAAGTTCATTGCTTGGCGGTATCCTATAATTTTCTCACCATCTTGTTTTAAGTTTGGTAATTCTCTAGAACGAGCTCCTGTTGCAACAATTATATGATTAGCTTCGTAGTCTTTCTTACCATCTTTACCTTCAACAGAAATTTTCTTTCCAGTTTTTAATGTGCCAAAGCCATCAATTACATCAATCTTGTTTTTCTTCATTAGGAATTGAACACCTTTGCTCATTCCTTCTGCCACATTACGACTACGTTTTACAACTTTAGTGAAGTCTTTATCTGGATTCTCAACACTAAGACCATAATCTTCAGCGTGCTTTAAATAGTCAAAAACTTGAGCACTCTTTAACAATGCTTTTGTAGGGATACAACCCCAGTTTAAACATACACCTCCAAGATTTTCTTTTTCTATTACAGCAGTTTTTAAGCCTAATTGTGAGGCGCGTATTGCAGCAACATAACCGCCAGGACCGCTTCCTAATACAATAACATCGTACTTACTCATATTTTCTGATTTTTTAGTCTGATTTTAAGGCTACGAATTTACGCAATATTAAGAGAAACAAAAAGCGATGCTCAGTAAGTTAGAGCATCGCTTTTTAATATAATAAATGTTTTTAGAAATTAGTTTTCTAAACCTTCTGTTGTATTGTTTCTGTCATTTAAAGCATTCATTACAGCATTGTAATCTGTAACATCTACTGTTAATGCAAAGTCTGAAGGGACTACAACAAACCTAAAAATTTGATCGTCTGTATAACCGAAATCTAAGTTACTTAGGTCATAATTACCATCTATAAACAATTCTACATCTATAAATGTGTGAGCAGATACATATTGTATTGTACCTTCATCTGTAAAAAAGTTTTGAGGTATAAGACTCCATAAATCTGCAGTAGATCCATCATTTAATCCAACTTGACCATCAAAACGGTACACTAAAATAGCGTCGCTTTCAAAAACTTCAATGTCTGAAGGGATATCGATAATTGTAGACCACAAGTTTGCATTTGTATCATAGGAGTAATTAATATTTTCTATTTCAAAAGTTTGACCTAGGATATTAACACCTGGCTCTCCAGTTGGTCCTGGAGGTCCTGGATCTCCTTCGCAACTTGTAAATAAAACGGCTGTAAATGCTAATAAAGCTAATATTTTTTTCATCTCTAAGGTTTTGTGTTAGTTAAATTGAAATCAAATTCAATGCCAAAACTATTATTAGAAAAAGATAGCGCTTCCCAAAGACTCGTTAAATTATTACTTATTAAAGTTTATACTTGCAGAATTTACACAGTAACGTTGTCCAGTTTCTGTAGGGCCATCATTAAAAACGTGCCCAATATGACCTCCACAGTTAGCGCATAAAATTTCGGTTCTAATCATACCAAGAGTTTTATCTTGTTTGTACTCAATAGCGCCATCAATAGCATTATCAAAGCTTGGCCATCCACAACCGCTTTCAAATTTGCTGTCACTATCAAATAATTTAGTGTTACAAGCAGCGCAGTGGTATTCACCATCTTCAAAATGCATATTGTATTTACCTGTATGTGGTCGTTCTGTTCCTGCTTCTCTAAGAATATGGTATTGCTCTGGAGACAACTCTTTTCTCCATTCTTCTTCTGTCTTATTTATATTATAGATAGTAGACATATAATTTTTTATTTAGTTGAAGGAATAAAATCTAAAGCATCACCATTTATACAATGGCGTTTGCCTGTAGTGTTTTTTGGACCATCATTAAAAACGTGTCCTAAGTGACCACCACAAACCGCACAATGTTCTTCTACACGTGTATAGCCAATTTTATTGTCTGTAGAGAAGGCTACATTACCATCTATTTCTCTATCAAAACTTGGCCAACCTGTACCGCTATCAAACTTATGTTCACTTTTAAAAACTGGTGTTTTACAAGCTGCACACACATAAGTACCTTCTTCTTTAATATCTAATAGCTCTGAAGAAAAAGGACGTTCTGTTCCTGCTTCTCGTAGTATATGATATTCTTCTGAAGATAAAACTTCTTTCCATTCTGCGTTGGTTTTAGAAACCTCGTACGTGTTTTCTGTTTTAGCAGAATCTTTTTTTTGTGCATTGCCACAACTCATTATAAATAGAGAAAGCGCAACTAATGATAAATATTTCATAGTATTTTTTTTGTTTTTAAGTGTTGTATGTTAAGTCGTGAAATGACTATGATACTTACGTTTTAAGGATTATCATTCAATAACTATTCCGTTATAAACGATGTAATTTCTTCAATGGTTTCAGGATGACCTAAAATACGTCTGTGTCCTAATTTTTCAGTAAGATGCAAACTGCCTTTATCTAAAACCGAATTAATTTCTTGTGCAGAAGAATAGTGTACATCTACATCGTCTTTATCATGAACTACCAAAGTAGGAATGTTTACATTTTTAGCTGAAACAGCTCCAGAATAATTATCTAAGTCTTCACCAAATTTACCATCCATATAAGACTTTAAATGAGTAGCAACTTCAGGTTTTAACCTCATATTTCTCACAAAATCTTTGGTTATATGTGTAATGCTGTTAGCTGTGCCAATAATGCTGAGTCTATCTAAAGGCAAGCCGTCACTTACCGCTTTAAGTAGAGACATGCCTCCAAGTGAATGTCCTATGGCAAGTTGAAAAGGATACTTTTCATGAAGGTATTTTACAGACTCTATAAAAAATGGCATCATGCTTATTTTTCCAGGAGCACGACCGTGAGCTGGAGCATCAAAACTAATAGTTGAATATCCTTTTTTTTCTAAAGACTCTGCAATTTTAGCTAATTGAGTACCACTTCCAGACCAGCCGTGGCACAATAATACTTTTTTAGGAGAAGTTCCATAATGAAAAACTACAATTTCACGATTAATTGAAGGTACAGTAAGTCGCTCAATCCTAGAATTATTATACATGTGTTTTTCTCGCTCAGGCATTGGATATTTAAATGGCGTGAGAAATAATTTAGCAGCAAACCTGCTTGCTAATTTTGGAGAAAAAAATTGTATTGCTTTTCCTATAGCTATAAACTGTTTTGGCATGAGTAATGCTTGAACAGGAACCGCGTCTTTTTTTGTTGTGGTCATGGATATACTTTATCCTAACAAATTTACTTATTTGCATTGTGACCAAGTCTTAAATTTATCTTATTCAATAGTTATATTTAGCTTTTTCTGTAAACCAACTTCAACTAATTGCCTGTATTTTGAAAGTGTAATATCTACTAAGCCTAGTTCAATCTTTGAAATAAGTTCTAGTTTGGTATTAGTTCTTTCTGCAATATCTTCTTTGCTTATTTTTTCTTTTTTTCTAGTAGTATTAAAAAGGACTCCGAGTTTAAATTTTAAAGATTTCTTGTCAAACTCATCTCGCTTAGGTGTTCCTTTTCTACCAAATCTATCTTCTATATGTTGTTTGTAAGATGTAGGTGTTTTTAAAGGGTTCATAATATTTTGATTTTATAAGTGTCTTTAATTTAATGAAATAGGCAGTAACTCTCAAATTTTAGCCTACTATTTGTCGATACGCCCTGTATTTCGCCGGTTTTAAGGTCTTTTATGACTTTTTATGATTTTCTTACAAAGTGTTATTGGTATCGTTTTTGTAATTTTAAGCCTATAAAAAATCAACTATGAAAACTAAAACAACTTTAATATTATTAGGAGCTGTAGGATTATTTCTTGCATGTACCACTAATCCTTTTACTGGTAAAAAAACATTAGCGCTTGTGCCTAATTCGCAAATTTTACCAATGGCATTTCAGCAATATGATGCTTTCTTGTCTGAAAACAATGTTGTGACAAATACAAGTGAGGCATTAATGGTTAAGCGAGTAGGAGAGAAAATTAAAAATGCTTCTGAAACTTGGCTTAATGCAAATGGATATTCAGGTTACACTTCAGATTACCGTTGGGAATATAATTTAGTGCAAGATGATCAAATTAACGCTTGGTGTATGCCAGGTGGAAAAATTGTTGTGTATACTGGTATATTACCAATTACTCAAGATGAAGCAGGTTTAGCTGCAGTTATGGGTCATGAAGTTGCTCACGCATTAGCAAATCACGGACAGCAACGTATGAGTGCAGGACAATTACAACAAATAGGAGCTGTTGCAGGAACTATAGCTGTAAGTGGAAGTAGCCAAGAAACACAACAAATCTTTGGTACAGCTTATGGTTTAGGGACTCAATATGGTGTCATGTTACCATTTAGCAGAAGCCACGAAACAGAGGCAGATATTATAGGACAACAGATTATGGCCATTGCAGGTTACGAACCATTAGAAGCTGCTGAGCTATGGCAACGTATGAAAGCAAATTCTGGAGGACAAGCACCACCAGAGTTTATGAGTACTCACCCAAGCAGTGATACCAGAATTAACAATTTACAAGCCAATGCAGATAACGCTAAGGCAGAAGCTAGACGATTTGGAGTTACTAGCTTTAAACGTTAATTCTTAAAAATATAATCTATAAAAGCCGTTCTATTTGAGCGGCTTTTTTATTTTTATAACATGCAAAACCTACCAAAAGGAAGTAAAAAATTGCTCAATGCTTGGGCGTTTTACGATTGGGCAAACTCGGTATATAGTTTAGTAATTGCTTCTGCAGTCTTTCCTATTTTCTACGGCGCCATTACATTAGTAAAAGATGAACAAACAGGTAAAATCTTAGATGATACCGTTACCTTTTTAGGCATCAATTTTAATAACGATAGTCTAATAAGTTATATTACAGCTTTAGCTTTTTTAGTGGTATCCTTCTTAAGTCCGTTTCTAAGTGGTATTGCCGATTATGTAGGGAATAAGAAATCTTTTTTAAAATTCTTTTGCTATTTAGGCGCTATATCCTGTATAGGTTTGTTTTGGTTTAATATAGATTATCTGTGGTTTGGTTTTTTATGTTACTTTTTGGCTTTAATAGGATTTTGGGCAAGTTTAGTATTTTACAATTCATACCTGCCAGACATCGCTTTTCCAGAACAACAAGATAAAATTAGTGCTAAAGGCTTTTCATTAGGTTATATAGGTAGTGTTATATTATTAGTTATTTGTTTAGCAATGATAATGTTTTACGACGCATTTGGATTTGAAGATGAAGGCTTACCTACCCGATTATCTTTTATTCTTACTGGAGTTTGGTGGATAGGATTTAGCCAATACACCTATAAATACTTACCCAAAGGGAATAAGGCTGAAAAAAAATTAACTAGAGGTGTGTTATTTAATGGTTTTAAAGAACTAAAACACATTTGGATTAAACTTGGAGATAACATAAGATTAAAACGATTTTTAGGCGCTTTTTTTGTTTATAGTATGGCTGTGCAGACAATAATGTTAGTAGCCACTTATTTTGGAATTGAAGAATTAGATTGGGGAGAACAAAACTCTACAACAGGATTAATAATTAGTATTCTACTTATACAGTTAGTAGCTGTAGTTGGTGCTACATTAACGTCTAGAGCCTCAGGTAAATTTGGTAATATCCCAACATTAATTGTAATAAATATTATATGGATGGCAATTTGTATATATGCATATACAGTAACTACTCCTAATCAATTTTATGTTGCAGCAGCTTGTGTTGGTCTTGTAATGGGTGGCGTACAAAGTTTATCTAGATCTACGTACTCAAAGTTGCTTCCAGAACACGCTATAGATACAGCATCATACTTTAGTTTTTATGATGTTTCAGAGAAAATAGGAATCGTGATAGGAATGTTCTCTTATGGTTTTATTGCTGAGCTTACTGGAGATATTAGGTATTCCATTATCACATTAACTGTATATTTTCTAATTGGTATTATTTTGCTCTTAAGAATTCCTAAAGCTTTGGGATAATCATCTTAATATTTTTTAATTATGTTTGTTATGACTAAAAAACATATGATGAAACACCTACTTAACTTAAAATGTATTTTTATTGCCCTAATTGTAGTTAGCTTTTCAGCTTGCGAGAATGAACCTTTAGAAGGAGAATTTGCAGCTAGTGGCGGCGCAAATCTTACCTGTGAGCAAGCAGCACAGGCAACTGTTTCTGCAGGACTTGCGCTTTCTGATGCTACAACAGAAAATGTAGATCAACTTTGTAACACTTATAGCTTAGCTATTGAACAACAAATTACATCTTGTGGAGATGAAACAGGTGTTTTACAACAATTATTAGATAGTATTGAAGACTGCTCTGCCTTTGTTGGTGGTGGTGGAAGTACATCTGGAATCTTCGATTTTGATATTGTAGATGGAGATGCTTTTGAAGGTGTTTCAATTTCTGCCGTTAGCAATGAAGACGGATTGTTAGTTGATGCAACAGTAGGAACAAGACAAGCAGGATTCCAAATATTTAACCCAGTACAAGGCACTACATATGATCTATCTGACCCAGATCAAGCTATATTACTTTACGATACAGATATTTCAAATGAAGAGTCTGACGTTTTCTTTGCTATTTCTGGATCACTTACATTAAGTACGTATAATACTAATACAAATATAGCTGGAGGTAGTTTTTCTGGTGTAATGCAGGAATTTTTTACAGAGTCTACAATTACTGTAGAAAATGGAATTTTTCAAAATATTGAATTTTCTGTAGAAGAACCAGTAAACAGCTGTACAGCAACAATAGATGGTGCAGGATTTAATGCAAGTTTATTTCCAGTAGTATTTGTACAAGAAACAATACAGGTGACTTTTGATGATGATATGGGAAGACAGATCCGAATTATTTTCCCAGATAACATTACAGAAGGAACTTATGATTTAGCTGCTACTCCAGAAATTTATAGTGCCACGTATACAGAAAATGATGTGGATTATACAGGAGTTGAAAATAGTGGAAGCATTGTTATTACAAATGTAGAAAATGATGTAGTTACAGGATCATTTAATTTTGATGTCGTTAATGATGGTGACCCAGAAAATGTAATAGTAATTACAAGCGGAGAATTTGTTATAGATGTAAGCTTTTAAGTTTTACCTATAATTTTAAAAAAGCCGATAGAGAATATGCTCTATCGGCTTTTTTTATACCTTAATTATTATTGGTTTTAAATATACAAGTAATGTTTTATAGAGCCTTTATTCAACTATAAATACCTAATTACTGTCTCTTAGTCTTTAAGTTTAACAACATTAGTTACACTTAAATTAGCATTAAATCTTAAACATAAATATTATAGCATAAAAAAAACCGACTCAAATTAATGAGTCGGTTTTAATAATATTAGGATTTAGAATTACTTCTTAGAAGCTTCATCCATACCTTCTTTTACCATACTGTAAAATTGGTCTAATTTAGGAAGTACTACAATACGAGTTCTTCTGTTTTTAGCTCTACCTTCTGCAGTGTCATTACTAGCAACAGGAATGTAGTAGCTACGTCCTGCAGCTGTCATACGCTGAGGTGGCACACCATACTCGTCTTGTAAAATTCTTACAACACTTGTTGCACGTTTAGCACTTAAATCCCAGTTGTCTTCTAAAACAGCATTCTTAATTGGCACATTGTCTGTATGACCTTCTACCATAAATTCAATATCTGGTTTAGCATTTACAACTGTAGCAACTTTACCTAAAACTTCTTTAGCACGGCTAGTTACGTTGTAGCTACCACTCTTAAATAATAATTTATCTGAGATAGATACATATACAACACCTTTTTCAACATTAATTTCAATGTCTTCATCTGCCATATTACCTAAAGCACCTTTTAAGCTTGTTACTAATGCAAGAGTTACAGAATCTTTTCTTGTAACAGCATCACGTAACGTTTTAATCTGTAAATCTTTTTCTTTTAAAGATTCTAAAGATTTTTCAAGGTTTGTAGCACCTTTAGTTGTCAAGGTAGTTAAGTTACCTTTAGTTTCAATAAGATCTGCATTAGTTCTTCTTAAGTCTGCTACCTGATCTTCTAAAGCATTTGCCTTAGCAGTTGCTCCAGCTTTTTCTTCTAAACAAGAGTTTAATTTAACGGTAGCCGTATTTAACCTGTCTTGCGTTTCCTGTTGCTGAGCTTCTAAATCAGCATATTTCTTCTGAGAAACACAAGAAGACAATAAAACCGCTGCAGATGCAGCAATAATCATTATTTTTTTCATAATTGTTTTAATTCGTTATTTGTACATCAAAATTATCAAAAAGAATGCCGACTTTCTTAGTATTAACAATACTTTAAGTAAAGATTATAGTTCCTTAAAGGATTGTTTTTTCAGAATAAAGTGTTTGTAAACTACCGAGTTAATTTGATGATATTTAATACTACTTTTTAATGCCTTTCGTTTCTTTAAAAATTTTGGTAGTTGGGCATAAAAGCTACCGTGTGCTTTAAGAATAGCAATAAAATGTTTTGGTTTTTTTTCAAGTAGAAATTTAAATCCTGCAATCCCATCTAAAATTAAACGAATTAAGATGAAGCCATAAACTTTAGGGCCAGCAACGTTTTTAATTAGGGCAAATAAGGTATTCCTAAAGTTAAAGAATGTTTTCTTAGGATTCATACTGTTTAATGTAGCACCACCAACATGATATACAGTGCTTTGCCCAGTATAAACTATGTTATATCCTGCATTTTTAATGCGCCAGCATAAATCAATTTCCTCTTGGTGAGCAAAAAAGTCTTCATCTAAAGCGCCTACCTCATGAAATACATCATTTTTAATTGCAAGGCAAGCGCCGCTTGCCCAAAATATTTCTTTAGTGTCATTGTATTGTCCGTGGTCTTTTTCTAAGCTATTAAAAATACGACCTCTACAATAGGGATAACCTAAAGCATCAATATAACCACCAGCTGCACCTGCATATTCAAAGTAAGATTTATTTTTATAATCTAATATTTTTGGTTGTACCGCTGCTACGTTAGGGTTGCTTTTAAAACAAGTTAAAATAGGAGTGAGCCAATGTTCTGTCACTTCTACATCACTATTTAAGAGAATAAGGATATCTTCGTTAAGATGTTTTAAAGCATCATTATACCCTTTAGCATAACCGCCATTAACAGCATTCTGTATTATTTTTACAGAAGGGAATAGTGAAGTTATCAATAAGATAGAATCATCTGTCGAGGCATTATCTGCCACATACACAGTTGCTTCTTTAGAGAAATTAACAACAGATGGTAAGAACTTTTCTAAGAGCGCTCTACCGTTCCAATTTAATATGACAACTGCAATCTTCAAAGGATAAAATGTTTAACGACAAAACTACTTTAAAATATGTTATTTCTAAGTTATTACTCGTGTAATTGCAATTTTCTGTAGTTTAGTAACCTCTAAAAGATTCCTTATGAATGTTATAATTATTGAAGATGAAAAACCATCTGCAAGGCGTTTACAACGTATGCTTGCCGAAATTGGAATCTCTGCATTAACAATGCTTCATAGTGTAGAAGAATCAATCGAGTGGTTGAGTATGAATGAACATCCAGATCTTGTATTTTTAGATATTCAACTAAGTGATGGTTTATCTTTCGAAATTTTTGATGTGGTAAATCTTAAGAGTGCAATAATCTTTACTACGGCTTATGATGAGTATGCGTTAAAAGCATTTAAATTAAATTCTGTGGATTATTTACTTAAACCTATTGATGAAGATGAATTAAAAGTGGCAGTTAAGAAATTTAAGACAACATTTTCTACAGCATCATCTGCATCAATAAACATGTCTGAGATACGACAATTATTAAATGTTGCTGAAACTGCTTCTTACAAAACAAGATTTACATCTAAAGTTGGTCAACATATTAAAGTATTTAACAGTTCTGCAATTGAGTGTTTTTATTCTGAAAACAAAGGAACCTATCTTTTTAATACTGAAGGAAGAAGTTATTTAGTAGACACAACAATTGATGAATTATCAACCGATTTAGATCCAAAAAAATTCTTTCAAGTTAGTAGAAAGTTTATCGTGAGTTTTAAGGCAATACAAGATATTGTTAGTTATTCTAACTCAAGGTTAAAGGTGAAACTAAAAACATACAATGAGCAAGAAATTATAGTTAGCCGAGAACGTGTAAAAGAATTTAAAGCTTGGTTAGAGTAAGTATATGTCTAAATCTTTAAGAGTCCTTCAAATTATAGATACGTTAAATGCAGGTGGTGCAGAGCGCATGGCAGTACAAATAGCTAATGGTTTAGTTGATAAGACTGGCTTTTCAGGACTATGCTGCACTCGTGAAGAAGGTGTGTTGAAAGATTCAATTTCTGAAGGAGTTTCGTTACTATCTTTAAATCGTAAGTATAAATTTGACATACCATCATTGAAAACGGCTTTGCGTTATTGTAAAGAAAATAAAGTGCAAATTTTGCATGCACATGGAATGTCCTTTTTCTTTGCTATGCAGCTAAAGGCTTTTTACACACATCTAAAAATTATTTGGCACGATCATAATGGGCAAAGAGTTAATCAAAATATAAAACAACATCTAATTTTAAAACTTTGCTCTTTTAAATTTTCACAAATATTATGCGTTAATGAAACGTTGAGCACTTGGTCTAAAATTAATTTAAATTGTAAACGTGTTACGTATTTGCCGAATTTTGTTCAATTGCAAGGGAAGACTCGTCAAGAATTAAATTTAAAAGGTGAAGATGATAAACGAATAGTATGTGTAGCAAACTTAAGGTCTCCAAAGAATCATATATTTTTATTAAAGTCTTTTGCTAAAACTAGTTTAGCCAAAACAGGATGGTCTTTGCATTTAATTGGAGCTGTATATGAAGACGAGTATTTTGCTGAAATACAAAAATATATAGAGCTAAATAATTTAAAAAATTCTGTGTTTATATTAGGAATGCAAACTAATATAAATTCTCAACTTAAGCATTATGATATTGGTGTACTTTCTTCTAAGGATGAAGGCTTACCAATGGTAATTTTAGAGTACGGATTAGCAGGATTGGCAGTTTTATCAACACGCGTAGGTCAAATACCTAAGGTGATATTGAATTATGGTAAAGTAGCTGAAGTAGATTGCATACAAAATTTTTCAGAACAATTAACTTTGCTTGCTTCAGATAAAGAGTCTAGAATACAATTGGGAAAGTCTCTTCAGAAACATATTATTAAAAACTATTCAGGCTCATACATAATGCCTAGATTAATAAAATTATATACTAAAGCCATATCAAACCATTAAATAAAATAGCATATTTACAGTTAGTAGTATTACATATTGTAATAGCAATAATTGTTACGGTAATACCAGTATTTGCTAAAGTTTACTCAATTTCAGTTTTACTTATATTTTTATTTCTAATTCTAAAATCTAGAAACAAAAATAACGAGGTTTTAGTAGCTGCAGCATATTTTACATCTTGTGAAGTATTCTTGAGAATGACCAATGGTGGTATTGCTTATGAGTTTGGTAAATATGTTGTTATTGGGTTATTACTAATAGGTCTTTTTTATAGAGGTGCATCTTCTCGATCTGGCCCATATTGGTTATATCTTATCCTATTAACACCTGGAATTTTATTTGCAGCAATGTATTTAAATCCAGAAACAAACGTTAGGAATACAGTTTTATTTAATTTAACAGGACCTGTTTGTCTTGGTTTAAGTGCAATTTACTGTTATAGGCGTTCAATTAGTACGCGTAGGTTACAGCATATTATTCTTGCGCTGTTGCTACCGGTAATAACTATGACCGTTTACTTATTTTTTAATACTCCAGATATTGGAGATATTTTAGGAAGTACACAATCTAATCATGAAGCTTCTGGAGGTTTCGGTCCTAACCAAGTTGCTACAACTTTAGGGATAGGAATATTTGTACTTCTTACCCGCTTATTTTATATAAAGAATAAGTTCATTAATATTTTAGATCTCATATTGCTAGCATTAGTTACATATAGAGGTTTAGTTACGTTTTCGCGTGGAGGCATAATTACAGGGTTAATTTGTGCTATAGCTTTTGTAGGTATTTATTTTTTAAGAGGAAATATAAAAACTAAAGCGTTTTTAATACCTAGGCTGTCTATAATAGCAATTATACTGGCAAGTACCTTTGCTTTTACGGCTATTAAAACTTCTGGGTTAATAACGAATAGATACACAAACAAAGATGCTGCTGGTCGTTTAAAAACTGATATTACCACTGGAAGAGCAGAGCTAATTACTTCGGAACTTGAAGCGTTTTATGATAAACCAATTACTGGAATTGGTATTGGTAAAATTAGAGAGTATCGCTATGAAAAAACTAAAATTCTTGCAGCTACACATAATGAATTTAGTAGATTATTATCTGAACATGGTATTTTAGGTATTGTAATACTTCTTATTTTAGTATTAACTCCGTTACTTTACAGGTTTAAGAATAGGCGTAATAATTACTTTTATGCATTTTTGTTATTTTGGGCATTAACTATTAGTCACTCTTCAATGAGGATTGCAGCACCAGCATTTATTTATGGCCTCTGTTTATTAAATGTAACCTATGAAACATCTCCTTTACGTAGGAAACAAACTTCAGCAGCACGGTTACACACCTAGTGGTGTAGATGTTTATTCTAAAAAATTTGAAGAATTAGGCTTTAAGGTAACTGCAGTTTCTTCAATAAAAAATAAATATCTAAGACTTTTAAAAATGCTTTTTTCTATACTTAGATATAGAAATAGTGTTGATTTTATTTTAATAGATACCTACAGTACTCAAAATTTTTATTTTGCTTTTCTATGTGGTCTATTAGCTAAGCTTTTAAAGATAAAATACATTCCTATTTTAAGAGGTGGCAACCTACCACTAAGGCTTGTAAAATCTAAAAAACTTTCTGATTTATTATTTAAAAATGCTCACGTAAATATAGCGCCATCAAAATATTTAAAAGACGCTTTTAACGTTCATAATTTTAATAATGTCTTATACATTCCTAATAGTATTTCTTTAAAAGATTATGAGTTCGCTCCTAAACCAATTGATATTCCAAAATTACTTTGGGTAAGATCTTTTGTAAAAATTTACAATCCCAAACTTGCTATTAAAATTTTTAGTGCTATTAAAAGTAAATATCCAGAAGCTACACTGTGTATGGTTGGGCCAGAGAAAGATGGTAGTTTACAAAATTGCAAAGCCTATGCAGAGCAGTTAAATTTAAATGTAAAATTTACAGGGCAATTAACAAAGCAAGAATGGAGAGAGCTTTCTAATAATTATAACATCTTTATAAACACTACAAATTTTGATAATACACCAGTAAGTGTAATTGAAGCTATGGCTCTTGGTTTACCCGTAATCTCGACAAATGTTGGAGGATTACCTTATTTGATAAATAATGGTGAAGATGGAATATTAGTTCCGGCAAACAACCCCACACATTTTATAGATGCAATTATTTCCTTAGTTGAAAACCCTACAAAAGCTCAGGAATTATCAATACACGCAAGAGAAAAAGTTTCTAACTATGATTGGCAAATCGTTAAGCTTAATTGGCAAAAACTCTTTACTTAAAATGTTATATTTGAATCCCAACTAAATGAAATGCCTAAACCTACAACTATTCATTTCGAAATATCTGAGCGTAAAGTTTTATTAAGAATATTTGATGTTCTTTTAGTACTTTCTAGTCTTTATTTGGTTAGTGAATTATTTGATTTAGAGTATTTTAATATAAGTGAAGAACATTGGGTGTGGTCTATTGTACTGTGTGTTTATTTACTTGTGTTTTCTACTATATTTGAACTCTACAACCTTCAAAAAGCAAGTAATCTTCAAAAAACCGTCAAGAATATATTTGCAGCTGTTTCACTAACAGTATTACTTTATCTTTTTACTCCTTTTTATACACCTAAACTTCCTAGTAACCGATTACAAATTTTAGTGTTTTTCGGTATTATAACATTTACACTCTTTATATGGAGATTGGCTTACATAAAGTTAATTTCTGCACCTAGGTTTTTCAAGCGTATTTTAGTGGTAGGAGATTCTTTTGATATAGAGCTAATTGCTGAGGCATTACAAAAAAGTGATCCTAACTATCAAGTAATTGGATATGTGAATACAGATATTAATAATGACGAACAATCAGAATTTAATAATTTAGTTCAGATAGATGTTAACGTTATAGATGATGCCATAAAGCAATACCATATAAATGAAATTGTAGTAGCAAGTTCTTATACAGAAGGTGTAATGTTGCCGCTATATAATAAGTTAATAACTCTTCTAGAAGACGGTTTCCCTATTAGAGAATATACACAGGTATATGAAGAAGTAACTCATAGAATACCAGTACAACATATAGATAAAGATTTTTATAAATTTTTCCCTTTTAGTAGAAGTAATCAAAATAAATTCTACTTGTTTTATCATCGCCTTTTTGATGTTCTAGTTTCAGTTTTAGGTATTTTGCTATCCACTATATTATTGCCATTTATCCTCATAGGAAATTTAGTAGCCAATCGAGGCCCTTTATTTTACACACAAGAACGTATAGGGAAAAATGGAAAGCCATTTAAGATAATGAAATTAAGAACTATGGTTGTAGATGCTGAAGTTTCTGGGGCACAATGGGCAAAAAAAAATGACACTAGAACAACTCCATTTGGAAAGTTTTTAAGACGATCAAGAATAGATGAAATTCCTCAGTTTTATAATATTATATTAGGGCACATGAGTATTATTGGTCCTAGACCAGAACGACCAATGTTTGTGAAAGAACTATCAAGCATAATCCCTTTTTATGAAACTAGACACGTTGTAAAACCAGGTTTAACAGGTTGGGCCCAAGTAAATACATCTTACGGTTCCTCTTATGCAGACAGTCTAGAAAAACTGCAGTATGATCTTTATTATATAAAACACAGAAGTGTGTATTTAGATATAAGTATTGTACTTAAAACGTTAAGCACTATAATATTTTATAGAGGACAATAGGTTGTGAATTTAGACCTCGCCACGCCTTCTTGTTATAGCGTATAAGAAAAGGAAAATTAAGACAAAGGCAGATGTTCGTGCTATATAATCACCATATTTTACATAAAATGTCATAGTATCATTTAGGGTAACAGTGCCTTTAATGCTTCCTTGCTTCTCATATCCTAAAGTTTCTAAAACCTCTCCAGTTTCAGAAATAAAACCAGAAATTCCAGTATTAGCACTTCTAGCAATACTTCGTCTAGTTTCTATAGCTCTTAATCTTGCGTAATTAAAATGCTGCTTATGACCTTGAGTATTGCTCCACCATGCATCATTGGTTATGATACTTAAAAACTGTGCTCCGTTTCTTACGTAACCCGTTACAAATTCACCATAAATAGACTCATAGCAAATTATAGGAGCTGTTTTTATATTGTAATTTAAAGTAAAAGCTTCTCTGTCTTCTTGTGTCGTTTTCATTGCTACTGTACCGCCTAAATCTAACATAACATCACCAAGTAGCGGTTTTAATAGTTCTTGATACGGAAAATTCTCTACGCCAACTACAAGTTTAGATTTATGATAAAGCTGAATATCTTTACTTGTATTCATCATATAAGCAGAGTTATAATCATCAAACCAACCACCTTTAGGATGACTGTTAGATTGTGGTGTTACTCTAGAACTTTCAGTAAAATAATCATACATAGAAATGCCTGAAAGTATGCTTAGTTTATAGTGCTTACTCACCATTGTTTTCCCAAATTGATAAGCTGGTGAATAGTTTATTTTAGAAAGTGGTGTATTGTCTGCAAATACTGTCTCAGGTGCTAAAACTAAAGCCGTACTATCTGTAACTCGCTCTTCTGCTAAAGTTGTAAGGAGTGTTTGTATGTTGCTATCTGTAATGTTATATTTCTCGTTGTAAGGATCTATATTAGGTTGTAAAATAACAACCTCTGCAGTTTTAGTCGATGTTTTGTAAGTTTTTAAAATGATTACAGATACAAGTAATGGTAAACCTATACAAGCCATTAACTTTATCGCACCATTAACGATAAGTTTAGTCTCTTTATATTTAAGGTAAAGCAACGTTGCTTTAAAGACAATAAAATTTCCTATCCAAACCCATAGCGTTCCTCCAAAAGCACCTGTGTACTCATACCATTGTATCCACGATGTATATTCTGCAAATGCATTTCCTAAGTTTAACCAAGGCCAAGAAAATTCCCATTGTAGGTGAAGGTATTCAAATGATATCCAAAGCAGTACGAGAAATAGTGCGCTTTTCTTAAAATCTAATCGTTTGGTTATTTTGTAGTACATTAAGAACACCAAAGCCATTAAAAGTGTGTTTACTAACACAGCAAACCACATACCGAAAGGCGTAGAGTAGTAGAGCCAATACGTGCTTACAATATTCCAAATAAAGAATGATAGGTATGACAAACCTAAAATTAACCAGCCAGATTTTTTTTGAGATGCACTGCGTTCATGAATTACGATGAGTAATGGTACAAAAGCAAAAAATAGTAATTGTGGTATACCGTATGTTGGCCAAGCTAAAGCTAACAAAACTCCAGAGAGTAGAGAAAGTATGAGGTGTCTCATCTATTTAATTTGAAATCCTCTCAAAAATAGCAAAAGGTAATCCCATTACCTAAAGGAATCTAAACTTACCTTTAAAGAAAAAACGTTAGAGTAAAGAGCAGCACTTTGATCACCAATGTCTGTAAAAGCATAATCTACCTGAATACCTCTGTATTTAAATCCAACACCAAAACTTGGCTGAAATCCAATCCGTTCATCACCTTGAAACTCACCTTCAAAATCTGGATCATTTGGTGCGCCTTCTAAAGTTTCAATATTTTGAAAATTATTAACGCCACCTCTTAAGTAAACAAGGTTTATATAGCCAACTTCAAAACCAAATGCTGGAGAGATGCTAAATGCTGAGGTTGAAATAATATCATTAGTTTCTGCAAAGCGCATATTTAAATCTAATTCTGCTTTTACATCAAAATCGTATCTAATCGTCATGCTTTTTGCAATACCTAATTGTAGTTTAGGAAGCGTGATCTCTGTATTTTCAGGAAGTTCTTGGTTTTGGTCTTCTACAGCATTTTGTACAGTAGCATACTCTTCTTCATCTATACTCCAAGCATTAAATGTTGTTGTAATATCACGCGCCATAAAACCAAATTTCCAGTTGTTTCTTTCAAGCTGAATACCTGCATCTAAACCAAAACCCCAAGAATTCGCAAAGTCTCCAATAATACGGCGAATTACTTTAGCATTTACACCATAACTAAAACCAGGTATCTTTAGCTGTCTTGCATAAGAAAACGTAAAAGCGTAATCTGCAGTTGAGAATAAGCTTATCCTATCATAATTTATGTTTCCTTGGTCATCTATTAATTGTGTGGTGTTTAAAATATCGTCAACACCAAAACGAATAACACTAAATCCAATTGCACTTTCATTATCTAAAGGTTTTGCAACTGCCAGGTAATCATAATTAGCAATGTTTGCAAAGTAGCTGGCATGCATTCCAGAAACTTCCCAATCTTCAATATTAACTAAGCCAGCTGGATTCCAATAACCAGAATTTACATCATTACTAAGTGCCGTAACAGCATTACCCATACCAAAAGCAGCAGCATCAACACCAATATTTAAAAATTCATTGGAGTATTTACGTGTGGTCTGTGCACTAAGTGTAACAGATACTAAAATTAAAAAGAAAGTAAAACTATGGCGCAATATGATGATTTTAGGCAAATATGCTGAAAAAAATACAATTCTATAACTCTAATTACGAGGCAATATTGCCTTTGGTTGTTATAAGACGAAAATACTTTGCTATTTTTACATTGTAACTATAATTATCCTAAATGACTAAGCAAATACCTAACCTAATTACACTATTAAATTTATTGTGCGGAAGCATTGCAACAATCCTTGCAGTACAAAACCATTTGGTGCTTGCAGCTTTGTTTGTAGCTATAGGTATTTTCTTTGATTTCTTTGACGGTCTTGCAGCAAGACTTCTTAATGCAAAAAGTGAATTAGGTTTACAGTTAGATTCTTTGGCAGATATGGTTACAAGTGGATTAGTTCCAGGCATTGTAATGGTGCAACTATTAAATAACGCTCTGGTATCTAAAGATGGTTTTTATGGAAGTTGGGATGTTGAAAATCATATTTTCGAATACCCGATGTTATCATTTATCGGCTTAGCGATTACGTTAGCGTCTTGTTATAGGTTAGCTAATTTTAACGTAGATGACAGGCAGACAGATAGTTTTATAGGATTACCAACACCTGCCAATGCATTGTTAGTTTTAAGTTTGCCGCTAATATTAGAATACCAACCTGTAGAAATATTTGTTGAGCTATTTACTAATATGTGGTTCTTATTTGCTTTTACAGTTTTAAGCTGCTTTTTATTAAATGCTAATTTAGAATTATTTGCTCTTAAATTTAAGAACTTCAAGTTAGATGGAAATAAAACAAGATTTGGATTCTTGCTATTGTGTATATTGCTAATTGTGTTTTTAAAGTTTATAGCTATTCCAATTATTATGTTAAGTTATATTTTAATTTCATTCTTTAAAAAACCATCTCATGCCTAAAAAATCTTTAGTCCTATACGTTGTTATATTTATAGTAGTTTATTTTGGATTTAATTACTTTTTACAACGAGAAGCCTTTGCAGAGAAATGGCCTGCAATTTTAATTACTTCAATAGTCGCTGGATTGTTTTCTGGAGCTGTACTTTACTTTTTGTCTAAGAAGAACCGTAAAAAGTAATCATACATTTTGCTATGAGTAATCTGATTTATTTAAATCTTACTTACTTAATTGTCTTAAAAAAAAGAGAATTTTGATAGTAGTTGTGTTTATTAAATAAACAACTTTTTCTTACGTAACTCAAAGTTTTGCCCTAAGTATACTTTACGTACCATTTCATCTTCTGCCAACTCTTCTGGTTCGCCATGTTTCAAGATGCTTCCTTCAAACATAAGATAAGTTCTATCTGTAATGGCTAACGTCTCTTGAACATTATGATCTGTGATAAGAATACCTATGTTTTTGTTTTTAAGCTGCGCTACAATACGCTGTATGTCTTCAACAGCTACAGGATCTACTCCTGCAAAGGGTTCATCTAAAAGTATAAAACTGGGATCTGTAGCTAATGCACGAGCAATTTCTGTTCGCCTACGTTCACCACCACTTAATAAATCGCCTCTGTTTGTCCTAATATGATTAAGACTAAACTCATCTATAAGGCTTTCCATTTTCTCCTCACGTTGCTGCTTATTAAGCTTTGTAAGTTGTAAGACACTCATAATATTATCTTCTATACTTAGCTTTCTAAATACAGAAGCTTCTTGAGCTAGATACCCAATGCCGTGCTGTGCACGTTTATACATTGGGTATTTAGTAATATCTTGTTGGTCTAGATGTATGCTTCCGCCGTTAGGTTTAATTAGGCCAACTATCATATAGAACGAGGTTGTTTTTCCGGCACCATTAGGTCCTAATAAACCAACTATTTCTCCTTGGTTTACTTCAACAGAAATACCTTTTACAACTTTACGGCCTTTGTAGGCTTTCATTAAATTGTCTGCTCTTAATTTCATTGTTGTCTATATTAAATCACTAACTAAACGTAAAGATAGCAATTAGATTATGCTTCAGAGGTTTCTAAAATTTCCCAATACTCATAAGCTCTTCTTAAGTGAGGAATTACTATTGTACCACCAACTAATGTACCAATACTTAATGTTTCCATTATTTGTGCTTTGGTAACGCCTTGGTTAAAGCTACTTTCTAAATGATATTTTACACAATCGTCACAACGTAAAACTAAAGATGCTACTAATCCTAATAACTCTTTTGTTTTTACATCTAAAGCACCTTCTGCAAAAGCATTGGTGTCTAGGTTAAAAATTCTCTTAATGACTTTGTTGTCTTCATTAAGGATTTTGTCGTTCATCTTACTACGGTAAGAGTTGAACTCATCAACCATATTTATCATGAGGTCTTTTTTAATTGTTGTTCTTTTTTTCGTTGTTTACGCACAACCCATTTTGCAATTACGATACTTACTTCGTATAAAATAAGTACAGGAATTGCTACAATAACCTGACTGGCTATATCTGGAGGCGTAATAACTGCTGAGATTACCAAGATGATAACTAACGCATACTTTCTATAGGTTTTTAAGAATTCTGGAGTTACCAAACCTATTTTTGTCAAGAAATAAATGACAATTGGTAACTGAAATATTAATCCGCTAGCTAAAACTGAAGCTCTTACTAAACCGGTATAACTACTTAAATCAAAATCATTAAACACCTCTTTACTTACTTGGTAGCTACCAAGAAAGTTTATAGATAATGGAGTGATCACGTAATAACCAAATAGTACTCCTAAAAAGAATAGCATAGATGAGGCCGTTATAAAGCCTCGTGCGTGTCTGCGTTCTGTATGGTGTAATCCTGGCGAAATAAATTTCCAGAATTGATAAATTATATAAGGAAAGGCTACTATAAATCCTGCGGTAATAGACATCCAAATGTGAGCAGAGAATTGTCCTGCTACCTTTCTACTTTGTATTCTAAATGGTAACTCTTCAAAACAAAAGCTATCATCTAAATGAACAAGTTGTGCTAATTGGCATAAAATATCATAGGTTACAAAATCTGCTTTCTTAGGGCCAAGTAAAACAACATCAAATAAAAATTTATATGAGAGGAACGCCGCAGTAGCACAAATTAAAACAGCAATTACGCACCTAATAAGATGCCATCTTAAATCTTCAAGATGATCTAAGAAAGACATTTCTTTCACGACTTCTTTAACAGATTTTTTTGCCATTATATAATACCTTCTCTAATAAGATTGTGTAAATGTACAACGCCGCTATATGTACCGTTTTCTTCGGCAAGTAGTTGTGAGATGCCATTGGTTTCCAAAACATCCATAGCATCAACAGCCATAGCATCATTATCTATAGTTTTTGGAGATTCACTCATGATATCCTGAGCAGTGAGCGCTTCAAAATTATCTGTTTTTGCGAGCATACGTCTTAAATCTCCGTCTGTAATAATACCTACAATTTTGTTGTCTTTAGTTACAGCAGTAACACCTAACATTTTTTCAGAAATCTCTACTATTACTTTCTTTATGTCTGTAGTTAAAGATACTTCTGGTTTTTGGTTTGCTTTGGTAATATCACTTACGCGTAAATAAAGTTTTTTGCCCAATGCACCACCAGGATGATATTTGGCAAAGTCTTTACTTGAAAATCCGCGTAGGTCTAAAAGACAAACTGCTAAAGCATCACCTATAACCAATTGTGCCGTTGTACTTGTTGTTGGTGCAAGGTTATTAGGGCAAGCTTCTTTTTCGACAAATGCGTTTAAAACATAATCTGCTTGCTGTCCTAAAAATGAATCCTTATTTCCTGTAATAGCAATAAGTTTATTATTAAAGTTTTTAATTAATGGTACTAAGACTTTAATTTCTGGTGTATTACCACTTTTTGAAATACAGATAACCACATCATCTTCAAGAATAGTTCCTAAATCACCGTGTATAGCATCTGCAGCGTGCATAAAGATTGCTGGAGTTCCGGTAGAGTTTAAGGTAGCAACTATTTTAGTAGCTATAATGGCACTTTTGCCAATACCTGTAATAATTACACGTCCTTTTGAGTTATAAATACATTCAACAGCATTAGAAAATGAATCATCTAGCAGGCTCTCAAGGTGAGCAACGGCTTTAGCTTCATTTAAAATGGTGTCTTTTGCTACGGAAAGAATTTTATTCTGAAGTGTCAATTTTATGAATTTTTGGACTTGTAAGTCCTTTAGAAATCTGTATATTTAAAATACAAAGGTAATGTAAAAATGTAATTAAGCTTAATGGGATTAACCGAAATCAATTTACACGAGCAGCTTAAAAAGTACTTTGGCTTTAGCCAATTTAAAGGCCTTCAAGAACAGGTCATTAAGAGCATAGTTTCAAACGAAGATACATTTGTAATTATGCCAACTGGTGGCGGAAAATCTTTATGCTATCAATTGCCAGCGTTAATAAAAGACGGTACTGCAATTGTGGTTTCGCCGTTAATTGCATTAATGAAAAACCAGGTAGACGCCTTAAGAAGCATTTCTTCGCAAGAAGGCATTGCTCATGTCCTTAATAGTTCTTTAAATAAGACTGAAATTAATCAAGTAAAATTAGATATCACAAATGGTGTGACCAAGCTATTATATGTTGCGCCAGAATCTTTAACAAAAGATGAGTATGTCGATTTTCTTAAAGAACAAACCATTTCTTTCTTAGCTATAGATGAAGCACATTGTATAAGTGAATGGGGACACGATTTTAGGCCAGAATACAGAAACCTTAAAAAAATTATTAAACGTATTGGAGATGATATTCCAATAATAGGACTTACGGCAACCGCAACTCCTAAAGTGCAGGAAGATATATTAAAGAACCTTAATATGTCTAACGCCAATACATTTAAAGCTTCTTTTAACAGGCCAAATTTGTATTATGAGGTACGCCCAAAGACAAAAGAAGTCTTTTCAGATATTATTAGATTTATAAAAAAGCGTACTGGAAAAAGCGGTATTATTTATTGCTTAAGCAGAAAAAGTGTTGAAGAACTAGCACAGACACTACAAGTAAACGGTATATCTGCAGTGCCATATCATGCTGGTTTAGACGCTAAGACAAGAGCAAAGCATCAAGATATGTTTCTTATGGAAGATGTAGATGTTGTTGTAGCAACCATAGCTTTTGGTATGGGTATAGATAAACCAGATGTAAGGTTTGTAATACATCACGATATTCCTAAGAGTTTAGAAAGCTATTATCAAGAAACTGGTCGTGCCGGTCGTGATGGTGGAGAAGGGCATTGCTTGGCATTTTACGCTTATAAGGATATAGAGAAACTGGAGAAATTTATGAGCGGTAAACCTGTTGCAGAACAGGAAATTGGTCATGCATTATTGCAGGAAGTTGTTGCATACGCCGAAACCTCTATGTCTCGAAGAAAATTTTTACTTCATTATTTTGGTGAGTCTTTTGAAACTGAAACAGGAGATGGTGGAAATATGGATGACAATATCAGGAATCCAAAAACTAAAACAGAAGCCAAAGATGAGGTTACATTATTATTAAAGACTATTAAAGATACTAATGAGCTTTACAAGTCTAAAGAAATTGTAAATACCTTAATCGGAAAATCTAACGCATTAATAAAGTCTCATAAAACAGATGCTCACGAGCTATTTGGAAAAGGAAAAGATAAAGATGCCAGCTTTTGGATGGCGCTATTAAGACAAGTGCTTGTTGCTGGTTATTTAAAGAAGGATATAGAAAGCTATGGTGTTGTAAAGCTTACCAAACGAGGTAAGGACTATTTAAATAATCCGCAGTCGTTTATGATGTCTGAAGATCACGTTTATGATAGTAATGCAGAAGGAGATATTATTGTAGCCACTAAATCTAAATCAACTGGACCAGATGAAAAGTTAATGAAGATGCTTAAAGATCTTCGTAAGTCTGTAGCTAAACGAAAGGAGTTGCCTCCATTTGTGATTTTCCAAGATCCGTCTTTAGAAGATATGACGGTAAAATACCCTATAACTATTGAAGAATTAAGTAATATACATGGTGTAGGAGAAGGCAAAGCGAAAAAGTATGGAGCTCAGTTCGTAAAACTAATTTCTGAATATGTAGAGGAGAATGATATTTTCAGGCCAGATGATTTTGTTGTAAAAACAACAGGCTCTAACAGTAGTTTAAAACTCTACATCATTCAAAACATAGACAGGAAATTACCATTAGAAACCATTGCAGGTTCTAAAGGTATGACCACTCAAGAATTTATTGGTGAGCTTGAGGCTATTGTTTATAGCGGAACAAAATTAGACATCTCATACATTGTAAATGATTTGTTAGATGAAGACCAACAAGAGGAAATACACGATTACTTTTTAGAAGACGCAGAGACCGATAAAATTGAAGATGCCTTAGAAGAATTTGATGGTGATTATGATGAAGAAGAACTTAGGCTTTACCGAATAAAATTTATTAGTGAGGTAGCCAACTAAAATACTTCAACTATAACCTTTAGGAGGTAAAAATTAAGTAGTGTAACAAACAGCCGCTATAAACTACTTATATAGTAAACCATAACCTATGAAATCATATTGGAAGAAAGGCCGAAAACAAAAGCTAATAATTGTTTTTGGAAGCGTGTTACTACTATTACTTTTGTTCTTCCTAAGAGATGATTATCAACCCATTTTATTATTTATAAGGAAATATATATTCCTCATTCTTCTTGGAGGTATATTCTTAGCATTTGCATTTAGAGCTTTTAGGCATTCAGAAACATTTTTTAAACGCATTGCATATTTGGCGCTAATTGCAGGAGTTTTTTTTGCGGGATGGTATGTTGGTTGGAAATTGGAGCTATACGAGTATATGCAAACCTACAATGTCTATAACAATCTAGATAAAGTTGAAATAGATGAATTGCCATTAACAACAAATGAGCGTATACAGCCTTATAATAACATACTTACAATGGCCTACGAGAGTATTTCTGAAACACAAGAAGTGTCTCTGCCACAATTGGTTAGGGTAGATAATGAAAACAAGTGGACAATGGCTGTGCAACCGGCACAAGAATACACGTGGCAACGTGTAAATGATAATACCGAAGAGGTGTTTTCTGTTGAAAGTACATCTCCTTTTCCAAGGTTTTCAAATGAAAATAGAATTCCTGTAACTTTTTCAATAGGAGAATCTTTAGCTTTTAGCCGAAATACATATAATGCCGTAGTACAACGATTCAATATCTTTCAGCTTTTTAATTTAGAGCCAAGTGAAGTTTTTTACATGAAAAATGACACTGGTGCTTGGGTGCAAGTTGTTAGTCTTATAAAATGGAAAGGCTTCTTTTTTCCTTATCCTACTTTTGGAGGTGTTATGATTATAGATTCTGGAGAGCATAACTTTAATGATTATGTAGAGCGAATGACAATAGGAAAAGGCTTATATGTTAGTCCAGACCAAATGGACAACTATCCTTTTTTAAGAAAGCAAAATACATTAGCAGAGCAAATTTCAAAGTTGCAAGCAGAATCACTAAAATTCTTAGCTGGTTTTTCTGATCCATTACCTTGGAATATGGAAACAGCTGTTAAAATTCCAGATCTTAAGGATGATGAGAATACTCAACCTTACGTAACAGATTTTATATTTGATGATGTAGATAATACCGCATTTAATGGTCTATACCATTGGTTTGGGTTGGAGCCAATAGGTGAGAAGCGTACAAGTTTAGCTTTTAGTGTGTTTGTATCTGCAGATGGTACTCAAAAATTATATTATTATAATCATGCGGCAAAAAAAGAAGGTTTAGCAGGTGTGTCTGCAATGCCTTTAAAAGTCATTGAATCTAAAAAAGAATACGATTGGGATAATAATAGACCAGTTGAATTTAGACCATACATTAAGCATATAGGAGAACGTAAGCGCATGTTTGTACTAGGTACAGTTACAGCAAAACGTAAAGACAGTAAGAAGTTTGATGGCTCTGCAACACCAGATTTAGCTTTGGTAGATGTTCAATATAGAGATGTAATCTGGATAGATGCTAAACATCCTTCATCTTGGGAAAAAACTATTTACAATCAAATGGCTGAGGTTTGGTCTACAGCAGAAGGTTTAAACCTTAAGACAGAAAACAGCCTGGAAGTTAAAGCAACAGATACAATTACTAATACTAAAGCTATTAAAGAAGCTTTACAGGCTATAGCTAGAGATAGTATATATTAAAATCTATTTTTTATAGCAGAAACTTCGTCTTCTGTAACCATTGTGTCTTGAGTGTTACCCCAAGAATTCATAACGTAATTCATAACATCTGCAACTTCATCATCAGATAAGCCAAGTGGTGTCATTACATTGTTATACGTTTTGCCATTAACTTGTATTTCACCGTTTAGTCCATATTTTACAGAATGTATGCTTTCCTTGCGTTTTTCTTCTAACCAATTAGAGCCTGCTAGTGGAGGATAGGTAGTGCCAACACCTTTACCGTTAGGCATATGGCAACGCTTACAAAAATCTATATATACAGCTTCACCTCTTTTTATACTTTGCTCCAATGGTGATTCTTGAGAAAATGTTTTTTCAGACTCTGGTATTAATGATGTCTCAGTCTTTTGAGTTTCATTTTTACAGGAAAGCAGTGATAATACTGTTACACAGATTAAAATACTATATTTCATTATTGTTGTTTTGCTACTAATTTTAATATTCCTTTACTTTCTACACCTATATATATAAAACCATCTGGTCCTTCTTCTACACTTCTAACACGACCAATGTCTTTAAGTAAGCGTTCTCTTTTGGTTACATTTTCACCATCTAATATATTATGTTCTAGATATTGAAATTTAAGAGATCCAGAAAGTAAGTTTCCTTTTAGATTAGGGTATTTATCTGAAGTTACAAAAGACATACCGCTAGGTGCAATTGAAGGAACCCAATAAAAAACAGGTTGCTCCATTCCTGGTTTGCTTGTATCTTTTGTGATTGTTGTTCCAGAGTAATTTTTACCGTAAGTAATAGATGGCCAACCGTAGTTTAACCCTTTTTTAGGAATATTAATTTCATCGCCACCTTTAGGACCATGTTCATGTAACCAAATGGTATTCGTTTCTGGGTTTATCTCCATACCTTGAGGATTTCTATGTCCGTAAGACCATATGGCTTCTTTTGCATTTTCTTTACCAACAAAAGGGTTGTCTTTAGGTACAGAACCATCTATATGTAGTCTATATAACTTTCCGCCGTCTCTTGTAATATCTTGTGGATTTTCATCTCTATTACCACGTTCTCCAATTGTAAAGAAAATAAAACCTTGATCATCAATCACAATTCTACTTCCAAAGTGCTGACCTCTAGTTGTATTAGGAGTAGCCTTATATAATGTTTTAATATTTTCTAAAGTATTATTTTTTAACTCAGCTCTAATTAATGCAGTATTTCCACCTTTGCCTTCACCTTCCTCAGAAGCATATGTAATAAAAATAAAATTGTTGTTTTTAAAATCAGGATGTACTTTAATATCTAACAATCCGCCTTGACCTCTATTATAAACCGCAGGAACATTTTTAATAGCTGTCTTTTTACCATTTACAATATGGTATAGAGTTCCACTTTTTTCAGTAACCAACATACTTTCATCTGGAAGAAAATCTATGCCCCAAGGAATATCTATTCCGTCTACCACTAATTCTGTTGTATAAGAGTTATTATCAACTAAATCTAATGTTTCTTGTGGTATAGTTTGTTCGTTAGTTGTTGTCGTTTGTGCCGTATCTTCAGAAGATTTCTCTTCATTTTTACAACTACTAAAATTGGATAAAATTAAAACAGAAAGTAAAAGTTTAAATAGCTTCATAGGTAAGTATGCTTTAGACTTGAAAATTAATAAAACTAATTAATAAGTTTCTAAAACTTAGGTTAAGACTTCATATAAACTATAAGACTTACTTAACCAAGACGATTAAATTTATGGGTTTTATAACATCTCAAATTTGTATTTGTTGAAGTTTTAAAGCATATTACAGCAACAAAATATATTACTATGACAACCTTAAGCGCAGGAGATAAAGCTCCAGATTTTAAAGCTGTAGATCAAGACGGCAACACACATACATTACAAGATTATAAAGGCAAAAAATTAGTGGTATTCTTTTACCCTAAAGCAAGCACACCAGGCTGTACTGCAGAAGCCTGTAACTTAAGAGATAATTGGACAACATTTCAATCTCAAAATTATGCAATATTAGGTGTTAGTGCAGATTCACAAAAAAGACAAAGTAATTTTAAAACTAAACACGAATTACCGTTTCCTTTATTAGCAGATGAAGATAAATCTGTAATAAATGCATTTGGTGTTTGGGGTCCAAAGAAGTTTATGGGTAAAGAGTATGAAGGTATACACCGCACAACATTTGTTATAGATGAAGAAGGTGAGATCTCAGAAGTAATACAGAAAGTGAAAACCAAAGCTCACGCAGAGCAAATTTTATAATCATGGCAATATTTGGTAGTTTAATTAAGAGTGCAATTGAGTTTAGAGAAAAATTTACTTCAGAGTCTCAACCAATACAGGAGCAAGAGAAAGTTTTAGAAGAGCTACTTAAAAAAGCAAAGGATACGCTTTTTGGTAAATATTATTTCTTTGATACTATTTTGCAGAGTGATAATATTCAGAAAACATTTGCAGAAAAAGTGCCTTTTTTTGATTACCACCAAATGAATGACCAATGGTGGTCACGATTACACGAAGGGCAAACCGATGTGTCTTGGCCTGGAAAGCCATCTTACTTTGCGTTAAGCTCTGGAACTACAGGAAAAACCAGCAAACGTATACCTGTAACAGATGATATGATTGAAGCTATTAGGTTAGCAGGAATTAAGCAAGTTGGTGCATTAAGTAATTTTGATCTTCCTTCAGATTTTTTTGAAACAGAGTTTATGATGCTGGGAAGCTCTACAAACCTTGTGGAAAAGGACGATCATTTAGAAGGTGAAATTAGTGGAATTAGCGCAAGTAGAATTCCGTTCTGGTTTAAAGGATATTATAAACCAGGAGAAGATATTGCAAAAATAGATGATTGGGATGAGCGCGTACAACATATAGCAGAAAATGCTAAAAACTGGGATATAGGTGCCTTAAGTGGTATTCCATCTTGGCTTGAATTAATGTTGAAAAAAGTTATCGAACATCATAATCTAGATAATATTCATGATATCTGGCCAAACTTACAAGTGTATACTTCTGGCGGTGTAGCTTTTCAACCCTATGAAAAAAGTTTTAACGCATTATTAGCGCATCCCATTACAGTAATAGATACTTATTTGGCTTCAGAAGGTTTTATCGCTTTTCAAAATAGACCAGAAACTACAGCCATGAAACTCATAACAGATAATGGTATTTATTTTGAATTTGTGCCATTTAAACCAGAGTATATTCTTGAGGATGGTAGTATTTCTCAAGACGCAGAAGTTCTCAATTTATCCCAAGTTAAAACAGATGAAGATTACATTTTAATTATGAGTACAGTTTCTGGAGCTTGGAGATATTTAATAGGAGATACCATAGCTTTTACAGATATTGAGAGAGCAGAAATTAAAATAACTGGTCGTACAAAGTTCTTCTTAAATGTTGTGGGATCACAGCTTTCAGTTAATAAAATGAATGCTGCTGTTAAAGACCTTGAAGAAACCTTTGATATAGAAATACCAGAATACACCATATCTGCAAAACGATTTGATGGCGAATTTTACCATAGTTGGTATTTAGGAACCAATGCTACAGTAGAAAATGCGAAACTTGCTGAAGCTTTAGATGAATCATTGCAAAACGCTAATAAGAATTATAAAGTTGCAAGGGGTAAATCTTTAAAAGGCGTAAAAGTTACTACAGTATCTCCAGATGTTTTTTATGAATGGAGTGGAGCTAACAAAAAGAAAGGTGGCCAAGTAAAAATGGAAAAAGTGATGGGTGAAGAGAAATTTAAAGATTGGGAGGCATTTGTTGAAAAGATAAAGTAATACACGCAACCTTATTGTGTGTTGGGCATCTAACTTATAAATACTAAGTTATGAAGTTTTCGCCACTTTGGTTTTCCTCAATTTTTTTATGTGCTTCTTTATGTTGTTCTGTAGAAGATGATTTTGATTACGATTATTATCAGTTTGAAATAGATAATCTGATTTTTATAGATGAAAATGAAACCTCTTTTACGTCGGGTGATACCATTTGGATAAATACAGAAATTCCTGCGGAGCTAACAGATGTGATGGGAGATTCTTATAACTTAAACACGTTAACAGAACAAACAGAGCTTTCTTATCATACCCTCACACTTTACGAGCGTACAGGATTTGTAAATCCAGCGGTTATCTCACTAAGTGAAAGTGAAATTATAGTTGAAGAAGGATTAGTAAACCTAAGTAATGAGTTTATTACAGTAAATCCTATATTTAATGGTAGTGTATATAGTAGTAGGTTTGGTGTAGTTTTAAATGCAACTGGAGAGTATTATTTTGCAAGTTTTTACGACACCAATAAGAATGAAATTTATTTAGATAGTAATAATAATACACAGGTTTATATTGAAACCACTATAAATGAATCTAATTCAAATAATCAATACGAGTTTTTAGTTGAATAGTGTTCAGATTATAAAACAAAAAAAGCCTTCCAAAACTGGAAGGCTTTTTAGTTTATACAAAACAGGATTTAATCTCTGCTTTTGTTTCTATCGCGATCACCACCACGATTTCTATCACGGTTTCTGTCGCCACGAGGTTTGTCTTCTCTAGGAGCTCTTTCTTTATAACCTTCTGGCTTTTCTAAAAGTGCTTTACGAGATACTTTCTCTTTACGTGTACGCTTATCTATTCCAAAATACTTAACATCAATAATATCACCTAGTTTTACAACATCAGAAACATTTTCTGTGCGTTCCCAAGCAAGTTCACTAACGTGCAGTAATACTTCATTTCCTGGAGCTTCTGTGTATTCTACAACAGCACCAAAGTCTAGCATTTTAATAACTTTAACTTCGTAAACGCTACCAACTTGTGGTTTAAACGTTACAGAGTCTATCTTAGCTAGTACAGCATCAATACCTTCTTGTCCAGTACCAAGTATTTCAATAATACCTTCTTCTGTAACAGGATCTTCGTTAATAACGATAGTTGTACCTGTTTCTTTTTGAAGTTCTTGAATTACTTTTCCACCAGGTCCAATCATTGCACCAATATACTCATTAGGGATTCTTACTGAAACCATTTTAGGAGCATAAGATTTTACATCTTCATTTGGTTGAGAAATAGTATCTGTTAACTTCTCTAAGATATGTAAACGACCATCACGAGCTTGTTTTAGCGCATTTACTAAAATCTCATATGATAAACCTTTTACTTTAATATCCATTTGGCAAGCTGTTATACCATCTGCAGTACCAGTTACTTTAAAGTCCATATCACCTAAGTGATCTTCATCACCTAAGATATCAGATAGTACAGCATAATTTCCACTTTCTGCATCAGAGATTAATCCCATTGCAATACCAGAAACTGGTTTTTTCATTTGTACACCAGCATCCATCATTGCCATTGTACCAGCACATACTGTAGCCATAGAAGAAGAACCATTAGATTCTAATACTTCAGAAACAACACGTACGGTGTAAGGACAATCTTCAGGAACCATACCTTTTAAGGCACGTTGTGCTAAGTTACCATGACCAACTTCTCTACGTGATGTTCCACGAATAGGTCGTGCTTCACCAGTTGAAAAAGGAGGGAAGTTATAGTGTAAGTAAAAACGCTCTTCACCTTCATACGAAGGCATATCAATCATATTTGCATCTCGTGATGTACCTAAGGTTACTGTAGCTAAAGCTTGAGTTTCTCCTCTGGTAAATATTGAAGATCCGTGTACAGATGGTAAATAATCTACCTCACACCAAATAGGTCTTATATCTGTAGTTTTACGACCATCAAGACGTAAACCTTCATTAAGCGTTAAATCTCTAATAGCAGCTTTTTCTGCTTTGTAATAATATTTAGAGATTAAGCTACCAAAATCTTCTTGTTCTTCTTCAGAGAAGGTAGCAATAATTTCATCCTTAATATCAGAAAATGCTTGGCTACGTTCGTGCTTAGCAGATCCAGCTTGTGCAATAGCATAAACTTTATCATATGCCATATCGTGCACTTTCTTAGCAAGATCTTCATCTTCACGTTCTGCAGCGTATTCACGAGTCTCTTTCTTACCAAATGCTTCAGCTAATTTTACTTGAGCCTCACATTGTACTTTAATAGCTTCGTGTGCAAACTTAATGGCTTCTGTCATTTCTTCTTCAGAAATCTCATCCATTTCACCTTCAACCATCATTACAGAGTCTGCAGATGCACCAATCATCATATCGATGTCAGATTCAGCTAACTGTGCTCTTGTTGGGTTGATTACAAATTCCCCATTTACACGACCTACGCGTGCTTCTGAGATAGCACACTCAAAAGGGAAATCTGAAAGTTGAATTGCTGCAGATGCTGCTAAACCAGCCATTGCGTCTGGCATTACATCGTCGTCATGAGACATTAACTGAATCATCACTTGAGTTTCTGCATGGTAATCTTTTGGGAAAAGAGGACGTAAAACACGGTCTACTAAACGCATTGTTAATACTTCACCATCACTTGGTCTTGCTTCTCTTTTGAAGAAACCACCAGGATAGCGTCCTGCAGCTGCAAATTTTTCACGGTAATCTACCGTTAGTGGAAGAAAGTCCACATCACTTTGTTTGTAGTTAGACACTACGGTACAAAGAAGCATACATTTGCCAGATTGTACCACTACCGAACCGTGTGCTTGCTTAGCAAGTTTACCAGTCTCAATAGTAATTTCTCTACCATCACCTAAATCGATGGTTTCTTTAAATACTTGAGGTATCATAAATTGTGTTTGTTGAGAGCAAATACTGCTCTCATTGTTAAAATTGGTCTTCGTCTTTCCTGGACGATACAGGGTTGTGTGTAGTAGTAGTGTGGCTTTCGCCGAAAATTGACCAATGAAAAACTAGAGTTTAGCTTTCTTGTATAGTTGTAGTTTTAAATGCTCAACCAAACATTGTAATAAAAAAGGGAACGCCTAGACGTTCCCTTATATATAACTTACTTACGTAAATTTAATTTCTTTACAATCTCTCTGTATCGTACAATATCTTTCTTCATTAGGTAATCTAATAAAGAACGACGACGACCTACCAAACGTACTAGAGAACGCTCTGTAGCGTAATCTTTACGATTGTTTTTTAGGTGATCTGACATGTGTGAGATACGGTGAGTAAATAATGCGATTTGTCCTTCTGCTGAGCCAGTATCATTTTTATCTTTACCGTGTTCTGCGAAAAGGTTTCCTTTTTCTTCTTGAGTTAAATACATTCCAAAATTGTTTCAATGAATATCATGTACATGGCAGACGTTCTACCAAGCCGCAAAGATATACTTTTTATTTAGATAATTAATTTTCAGTTTGAAAAATTATTTAAACATACGATTACAATTAATTTCTCGTTATTCATAAACTAATAAAAACTCAAAAACTAAACTTATGAAATTAAAATTTTTAGCTATTTGCTGTATTACTTTAGGAATAGTATCGTGCTCTGATGATGATAACGAATCAGAAAATGAAACACCTTCTAATTTTTCTGTCGAAAATGAACAACGCTCTGCTCAAATGAGTACAAGTTCAGATTTAAGCTTTAGCGTAGTAGAAAATGCATTCGATGAACAAACAGCTCCAAGTGAACTAGTCTCTAGCACAACATTTTTTCCTACTTGTGCAACAATTACTTTAAATGGAAATGGTGACGGTAGCGGTACAATTACTGTTGACTTTGGTGAAGGTTGTACCTTAAATGATGGCAATTATGTACAAGGTGCTATCATTATAGATTATGAGACAGTAGATGAAAATACACGAAATCTTACATATACTTATGAAGACTATGCTGTAAACTTAATTGAAATTACCGGTGGTGGTACAGCAGTAAGGACCCTATCTAACAACAATGGTTTACCACAATCTGTAGCTACAGAATCTATTTCTGCATCTTTTCCTAATACAGATGTTACAGGTACAAGAGTTGCAAATCGTACTGTAGTATGGGTTGAAGGTGTAGGTTCTGGAACCTGGACAGATAACGTATATGAGGTTTCAGGAAACTGGGAAACGGAATTAAGTAATGGATTTTCAAGATCTGGAAATGTCACTACAGTCTTACGTAGAGAGCTAAGCTGCCCAGTAGTGGTAAGTGGTGTTGTGGAAATTACTCAGAATATAGGTACAGCTAGTTTAGACTATGGTGATGGCACTTGTGACTCGATAGCTGTTTTAACTTTTAACGGTGTAGATTATGAAATCTATATTGGAAATTAAGAGCTTTTAAAAAAAAGGATAAAAAAAAGCCTCCAATAATTGGAGGCTTTTTTTTAGTTTCTTACCGGCTGATTTAAAATTAAATCAAGGTATAAGTTTACTTTTTTCTTTAACTCGCTTCTTGGAGTTATAAAATCTAAGAAACCGTGTTCTTGTACAAACTCTGCAGTTTGGAAACCATCTGGTAATTCTTTACCTGTAGTATCTCTTACTACACGTGGACCAGCAAAACCTATTAAGGCTCCAGGTTCACTAATATTTATATCTCCTAACATTGCAAAAGATGCTGTAGTACCACCTGTAGTAGGATCTGTACATAATGATATGTAAGGAATATTTGCATCTGCCAATTGAGCAATTTTTGCAGATGTTTTAGCCAATTGCATTAAAGACAAAGCAGCCTCCATCATACGAGCACCACCAGATTTAGATATCATTAAAAATGGAATGTTGTGTTTAAGTGAGTAGTCTGCAGCACGTGCAATTTTTTCACCTACAACACTACCCATAGACCCTCCAATAAACCTGAAGTCCATGCAGGCAATAACTATATCTTTACCTTGAGATTTTCCAACTGCAGTTCTTACTGCGTCTTTTAAACCTGTTTTCTTTTCAGCTTCTTTAAGACGATCTACATATTTCTTTTTGTCTTGAAATTTAAGTGGATCTTTAGAAGTTAGGTTAGCGTCTAACTCTTTGTATTTATTGTCATCAAATAGTATTTGAAAATACTCATTACTACCAATTCTTACGTGATAGCCATCTTCTGGACTAACATAAAAATTTTCTTCTAACTCTTCTGCATCTACAATCTTACCAGTAGGACTTTTGTACCAAAGTCCTTTAGGGACATCTTTCTTGTCCTCTGTCTTTGTCTGTATCCCTTTTTGGGTTCTTTTAAACCAAGCCATATTTTTGGGTTTTTTAAGTTGAAATTAAATTCAATTTCAATCTTTATAAAGTATTCACATTATTTAAATCTTCAAAAGCTTTCTTTAGTCTAGCTTTAAAAGTTAATTCGCCTTCACGTACCCATTTTCTTGGGTCGTAATATTTTTTATTTGGGATATCATCACCGTCAGGATTTCCTATTTGTGCTGAGATATAATCTTTTTTGTCTAAAATATAATCTCTACATCCTTCGGTAAATGCATATTGTAAATCTGTATCAATATTCATTTTTATTACGCCGTAACCTATAGCTTCTCTAATTTCTTCGACTGTAGAGCCACTACCACCGTGAAATACAAAATCTATGTGGTTATGTTCTACATTGTATTTATTAGAAATATATTCTTGAGAATTTTTAAGAATCTTTGGAGTAAGCTTTACATTTCCTGGCTTATAAACTCCGTGTACATTTCCAAAAGCTGCTGCAATTGTAAATTGGTCGCTTACTTTGCTTAACTCTTCATAAGCGTAGGCAACTTCTTCTGGTTGTGTGTATAGTTTAGAGTCGTCTACATCTGTATTGTCTACACCATCTTCTTCACCGCCAGTAATACCTAGCTCAATCTCTAATGTCATACCCATCTTACTCATGCGAGCAAGATATTCTTTACAGATTTCAATATTTTCTTCAAGAGGCTCTTCACTTAAGTCTATCATATGAGAGCTGTATAGAGATTTACCAGTTTCGTTATAAAACTTTTCACTAGCATCTAACAAACCATCTATCCAAGGTAATAGCTTTTTAGCACAGTGATCTGTATGTAAAATAACAGTTGCGCCATAAGCTTCTGCAAGCTCGTGTACGTGTTTAGCACCTGCTACACATCCTGCTATTGCAGCTTTTTCATTTTCATTAGATAATCCTTTTCCAGCATTAAATTGACCGCCACCATTTGAAAACTGAATAATTACAGGTGAGTTTAACTCTGCCGCTGTTTCCATTACAGCATTAACAGTACTTGATCCAACCACATTTACGGCAGGTAAAGCATAGCCGTGTTTTTTAGCGTGGTTAAAAATATCTTGAACTTCTTTGCCTGTAGCAACTCCAGGTTTTATTGTGTGACTCATAATTTTTAGTTTGTTAGGTTACAAAAGTAGTAAAAAATGCCTGCTTAAAAAGGATAGTTTATACCAACATTATATACGGCATTTGCAAAGTTATATTGTTTAAACCATCTGTCTCCTTCAGTTAATGCTGGATTGTATGTTTTAAAGCCGATATCAAATCGTATTACGAAAAAATTCACGTCGTATCTTAAACCAAAACCAGAACCTACAGCTAACTCACTAAGGTCTGAAAGTGAGGTGAATCTTGCATCTTCATCATCTACATTATCTAGTACATTCCAGATATTTCCTACATCTACAAATAAAGCACTGTTTAATTGTCCAAAAAGATTAAATCGGTATTCACCGCTAAAGTGCAACTTCATATTAGCTTCATTAAACTCATTACGGCCACCTGTACTTCCTGGTCCAAGATCATATGCTTGCCAACCTCTGTTATCATTTGTGCCTCCTGCAAAAAATGACCTAGAAAAAGGAATGCTTTCTGAGTTGCCATAAGGAATGGCTATACCACCAAAAGTGCGTATTGCAAAAATATTCTTGTTGTCCCAATCCCAATGCTTGATGTAATCTAGCTCTAATTTTGCGTATTGAGAAAATCGTACACCAAAGATATTATAACCACCAGTATTGTTTTCTTCGAGACCTATACTACTGGCAATTGTAGACAGTGTATTTCCTGCAAATTCTATTTTACCTCTAAATCTTGAAAAATCATTATCATAAAGGTTGTCTCTATTATCATAAACATAGGAGAAATTAGAGGCAAAAATCAGGTTGTCTTCTGTTAACCTGTCTTGGCGTTCATTTATATTATTTATGTCCTGAAGCTCATCTGTAGTTAAGTTATCTATATTGTTTGATAAAGCATCATTAATAAAGCTATTGGCGCCTTCGGGAATTATTAATGTAGATGTGCCGTCTTCGTTAGTATTAAAGTATGCAGGGTTTACATCATTATTGTTTTGAGCAATGTCATTTAAAATATTAAAAGAGTTTCTGTAAACATTAAAATAATTTCCTGTATTTAAGTTTCTAACATACTGAACGTTAAGTAAATCTAGTTGATGTGTTAATGTTTTTTTAGGTTGCCAACGGTATGAAAAAGCACCTGTGACATTTTGTTTGTCTAAGCCTATATTTTGTTGAGTGCTTACACCTACGCTTAATGTGGTGAAGGGTGACATGTAATTAGGAATATATTTTTCTGTGTTTATAGGGAACAGTATTTTTGGGAAAGACAATTTCATATCTGCTCCAACTTCTGATATATTAAAAAAACGATCTTCGCTATCTGCAGCATCACTGGAAGAACCTATACTACCTCTAGTTGATATTTCAAAAGTTTCTGCACCTCTAAAAATGTTTCTAATTAGTAAAGAGCCTCCAAAACCAATTCCGAAATCTTGTATATTACTTTGAGAGACATCAAAGTTAAAGGCGACATTGTATTTTTCTCTAGGCGTTAAAAATACATTGGCTATTAAATTAGTATTTGTGCTGTCTCGAGGATCTTCCACATATTTAATATTAGGATATTTAAAAATCCTTAATTGTGAAATTCGATTGTATGTTAAGGTTCTGTCTATGTCTTTAAAAACATCGCCCTTTTTTATAAAAATATTATCTGTTAAAGATTTGGGCCTGTACTTTATTTCATCGAAAGCCATGAGGTTATAACCGTCATAGCTAGTGGTATCTGTAATGGGTTTATTTCTATTTTGATACGTGTAGTCTGTAATAATATTAACCTCACTAATCTTATGAATTTTAAAGGGAACCTTTATAGCAGTATCTCCCAGTTTTACAGGTCTGTCACCAATAAGTACATTTACATTAACCTTATGGTTAGTGTTTACAGTATCTGCATCAAAATTTAAAAATTCTTGCTCAAAATGATAAAGGCCACTATTTCTAAACAGTGTTGTAAGACGGTCGCGTTCATTCCCAAAATCTTTAGTAGCATATTGTACTCCAGACTTAATAAGACTTTTATCTTTATGGGCTTGATATAAAGAATCTACAACTGGGGACTCTATTTTTCTTGAAATGCTATCTACTATGTAGGGTTTGCCTGTAGTAATAAAATAATCTACAGTACCACGTTTGTTGTCTTCTAAATTTATTTCATATTTAGAATCAACATTAAACCAGCCATTGTTCCAGTACCAAGCTTCTAATCTGTTTTTAGATTTGTTGGTTTTTTCTTCATTTATAATAGTTGGTGCTTGTCCTGTACGTTTAATCCATTCGTTAAAGTTAATTCCAGCATCGATGCGCTTGATAATTTGCTTTTCTGACCAGAATTTTTTCAGAAATTTTAGTTTCTTAGGGTTGTCATAAATTCTAGAAGTAAGAATAGAATCTATATTTGGTCTTGCCATATTATAAATGTGCAAGCGTAAAGGAACGCCAAGTAGTTTAACGTTAGGGTTTTGATACAATTGGTTTCTTATACGAGGATCTGAAACTTTTTCATCGTTTTGATAAATAGTATTTTCAGTAAGTAAATGCTCATCTGCTTCTAAGCGTTTTACAGCATTACAAGAGCTTAACACCACAAGGATTAAAAGAATAAGTGTTATTTTTACGTGCTGTACGGTCAAGCCTATAGTATAATCTAATATTAAACGTTCAAAAGTACCATTTTTACATGGTTAGCAAAAGCCAATCTAAGTTAATACGCAGTCTAAACCAAAAAAAATTCCGTTTAAAACATGGGCTTTTTGTTGTTGAAGGTGTTAAGAGTATAAATGAATTTTTAAACTCAAGTTTAGAGCTCTATTCTATATTCTCAACAGAAAATGTTTTTTTAAGTCATTCTAAAGAAACTCAGCTTATTTCTTTAAAAGAATTGCAGGCAATATCTCATTTGTCTACAGCTCAAGTTGCTTTAGCAGTGTTTAAGATTCCTGCTCCAAAAACTGACTTTAAACAAAATAGACTTCTTGCTTTAGATGGTGTTAGGGATCCTGGAAATTTGGGAACTATTATTAGGTTATGTGATTGGTTTAATATCCCAAGTCTTATTTGCTCTAAGGATACTGTAGATTGTTATAACCCTAAAGTTGTGCAAGCCACAATGGGATCATTAACTAGAGTAGAGGTTATTTATACAGACTTACATAAGCACTTAAGTACATTAGATTTGCCAATTTTTGGAACTTTTATGAATGGAGAATCTGTTTACAGCAAACCATTACCAGAAGATTTTGTTATTGTTATGGGTAACGAAGCTAATGGTGTTACTAAGGAAATAGAGGAACTTTGTAATCATCGTATTGCCATACCTCAATTTGGTAGTGGTGCACCTACAGAAAGTTTAAATGTGGCAACTGCTACTGCAATTACATTGAGTGAATTTTCTAGACGTCTTATTGAAAGGTAAAGTTTATAAATACGCCTCTAGAAGACATTTTTTCAATATTACTTGTATAAATACTGTTAGGGTCTGCATCTCTTACCAATTCATCATTAAGAGCAAAAACACCTCGTATTGAAGGTGTAAATTTGAAATAGTAAAGGTACAGGTCAATCCCAAAGCCTACCTCATAATAATAACTGTTATTGGTCATTCTAAACTGGCCAACACTATTATCATCTGGATTATCTTGGTTACTAGAAAGGTTTATTGCTGTTGAAAGGCCACCAACAATAAATGGCTTCCAGTTATTTAAGCGTTTTGTTGAAACTTTTAATAGAAGCGGAATATGAACATAGGTAGATTTTACTTCTCGCAATCTATCTTGATCATCTTCACCTGCAAACGGAAATATTAAGTTTCGGCTACTAAACGCAACCATTGGCTCAAGCCTTAAATCTAAATAATCATTAAGTCTTAAGTTCCCTAAAAGCCCAACATTAAAACCAACGCTTTTTTCTACTATGATATCTTCTGTTTGGTTTTTGTAATCAAAATCAAAGTCATAACTATTAAACCCTAAGGTGTATCCCCAAGATAATCTTGATTTATCAAAATTGTCAAGATTTCTAATTTTCTCTTTGCCAAAAGGCCATTGGGCTTGGGCATTATGAAATGATACTAAGGCTATTAAGATGATAAGAAGTCTTCCCATTAAGATGTTTTTGAAGCAGTATAAATTGTTGCAGAACCTAAAGTTTGTGGTAAATTCTTCACATTTATAAACCCTACTTTTCTCAAAATATTGTTGAAAGCTTCACCATGTGGAAATTTAGAGGCACTTTCACTTAAATATTTATAAGCTACTCTGTCTTTACTAAACATTTTTCCAATGGTTGGTAAGATAAACTTGCTATATAAATTATAACCTTGTTTAAATGGAAATCTTGTAGGAACAGAGGTTTCTAATACCACAAAAGTTCCAGAAGGTTTTAGTACTCGTAATATTTCAGACAGTCCTTTTTCTAAATCTTCAAAGTTTCTAACACCAAAAGATACCGTTATAGCATCAAATTTATTGTCTTCAAAAGGTAAGGCTTCACTATCTGCTTTTTGCAAGATAACCTTATCTGTAAGATTTGCTTGAGCCACCTTTTTATGACCTATAGAAAGCATTCCTTCACTAATATCCACACCAATTATTTCAGAAGCACCGGTGCGTTCCATTTGTATAGCAAGGTCTCCAGTACCAGTGGCAATATCTAAAACGCTTTTAGGGTTGGTAGAAGCCACTATGTCTATCACCTTTTTACGCCATTTTACATCAATACCAAATGAAATGACACGATTAAGCCCATCATAATCTGAAGAGATATTGTCAAACATTTGTTCAACCTGCTGCTTCTTATTAAGTTGAGAATCTTTATAGGGAGTAACTTTCTTAGACATTTAATTTTTTTTGCAAAGATAACTTTCTAAATTGATACCTGTGGAATTGTAGAGAAGTAAAATTAATAGCTACACTATACAATTACAAAAAACAATCTTAAAGCAGTTTAAACTTCTGAAAGTCTTAAGGTTAAAAACCTTCCGAAATTTGGCTTAACGTGTTTGGTGTCTAAATAACCCTTATAATTCTTTAAGAATTTAAATTTGAAGTATCTTTGTATCACTTTTTTATAAACTATGAAGATTATTATTGCCGGAGCTGGCGAAGTAGGCTTCCACCTTGCAAAACTACTTTCTTACGAGTCTCAGGATATTACCCTGATAGATAATGATAGGAAAAGTCTTAATTACGCCGATACGCATTTAGATATTAGGACAATTAAGGGTGATGCTACATCTATACGTATATTAAGAGAATCTCAAATAAAAGGTGTAGACCTTGTTATAGGTGTAACCGAAAGTGAAAATACAAACATTACAATTTGTGTGTTAGCAAAGCAATTAGGTGCTAAGAAAACCATTGCAAGAATCTCCAACACAGAGTTTATAGATTTTAAAGAAGAAATAGGGTTTACCAAATTTGGAATAGATGAGCTAATTTCTCCAGAAGCCTTAGCTACTAAAGAAATTGGGTTACTGCTTAATCAAAGTGCATTTAGTGACACTTATGAATTTGAAGGAGGCGCACTTACACTTATAGGAGTAACATTATCTAGAACAGCATCTTTTGTTGGTAAAACAGTTAAGGAAGCCGCTAAGATATTTCCAGAATTACACTTTCAACCTATTGCCATACAGAGATTTGGGACTCAGTATACCTTAATTCCTCGTGGAGATACTCAGTTTAAAGAAGGAGATCAAGTATATTTTACTACTATAAAAGGTGGCGTTGAAGAGCTTTACAAATTAACTGGTAAAATTAAGCAGGAGATTAAGAATGTCATGATTCTTGGTGGTAGTAAAATTGGAGAGCAAACAGCAAAACAATTATGTTTTACTAAATTTAACGTTAAGCTTGTAGAAAACAATAGTGATAGGGCTTTTGACCTTGCAGACGATTTGCCGAAAGCTTTAGTAATAAATGGAGATGGTCGTAATGTCGAGCTTTTAGAAGAGGAAAACATTCAGGATATGGATGCTTTTATTGCCGTAACAGGTAATAGCGAAACAAACATCATGTCTTGCCTTGTTGCCAAAAGTAAGAGTGTAAAGAAAACTATAGCGCTAGTTGAGAATATGGATTATTTTCAATTGAGCCATTCTATCGGGATTGATACATTGATAAACAAAAAGCTATTAGCTGCAAATAATATTTTTAGATATATACGTAGAGGAGATGTTGTTGCTATGACAAAACTCAACAATATGAATGCAGAGCTTTTAGAGTTTATAGTAAAATCTACATCAGAGGTTTGTAATACATTAATTAAAGATGTCGCATTTCCTAGAGCCGCTATTATAAGTGGTGTTATAAGAGATGGAAAGGGTATTATAGCTTTAGGAGATTTTCTTATAAAAAGTGGAGACCGTATAGTAGTTTGCTGTTTACCTAGAGCCATAGTAAAGGTTGAAAAACTCTTTTTATAATGCCAAGGTTAAACTTTAAAATCATCTTATATATAATGGGACTACTATTGCTTTGCAATGGTGGTTTTATGTTACTTTCTGTAATAGTAAGTTGGTATTATAATGATGGTGTTACTTTAGAGTTATTCTCTTCTTCATTACTTACTCTAATCATAGGGACATTATTAATGTTCACTACAAGAAACCATAGTAAACGTATAGATAAACGTGAAGGGTATATCATAGTTACTTTTGGTTGGATTTTTATGGCTCTTAGTGGTATGATACCCTATTTGCTTTCTGAAGCTATTCCAGGTTATACAAATGCATTTTTTGAGACCATGTCTGGTTATACCACAACAGGCTCTACAGTATTAAGCGATATAGAAATAGTACCTAAAGGTGTTTTGTTTTGGCGTAGCCTTACACATTGGATAGGAGGTATGGGTATAATTGTACTAGCAATTGCCATTTTACCATTATTAGGAATAGGCGGTATGCAGTTGTTTGCTGCAGAAGCGCCAGGACCAAGTGCAGATAAACTTAAACCTAGGATTACAGATACAGCAAAACGTCTTTGGTTAATTTATGTTGGCTTCACTTTTTCTGAAACTATTCTTTTGAAAGTTGCAGGAATGGGTTGGTTTGATGCTGTGAACCATTCCTTAAGTACATTATCCACTGGAGGTTTTTCTACTAAAAATGCCAGTTTAGCTTATTGGAACGATACGCCAATTATACAATATATAGTAATTGTATTTATGTTTTTGGCAGGTATGAACTTTGTCATGAGCTACTTTGCATTAAAAGGGAAATTTAGTAGGCTTTTACAAGATGATGAACTGCGTTGGTATTTTGTATTTATAACTGGCTTTACCATAATAGCTTCTGTTTTGGTTTACTTATTTGCAGATGTAAGCATATCCTCAATAGCTCATCCAATGGTTTGGGGTGAAGCAGAAAGCAGTTTTAGACATTCATTATTTCAAGTATTGGCAGTTATAACTACAACGGGTTTTGTAACCGCAGACTATACGTTATGGACACCATTTTTAACCATTTTCTTTTTCGGAATGTTCTTTTTGGGTGGTTCTGCAGGATCAACTTCTGGTGGTGTGAAAGTGGTGAGACACCTTATTCTTATTAGAAACGGAATAACAGAATTTAAGCGCACTTTGCACCCGAATGCAATCTTACCAGTACGATATAGACAAAAAGCTATTCCAAAAGAAATTGTTTTTAATATCCTTGGTTTCTTTATCCTTTATATGTTGGCATTTATTATTGGTGCAATAGGATTAGCTGCTTTAGGGTTAGATTTTGAAACAGCTATTGGTGGTGCAGCAACATCAATTGGTAATATAGGACCTGCATTTGGCGACTTAGGACCTGTAAACAATTTTAATGGTTTGCCTAATTTTGGAAAATGGTGGTGTAGTTTTCTTATGCTAATAGGAAGGTTAGAACTATTTACAGTTCTTATTATACTTACACCATTCTTCTGGCGTAACAGATAACTTTAATTTAGGTTTTCATTAAATGCACTTGGCAATAGTTTAGGAATAAACTTAATGAGGATAGGTAGCAAGATGCTTCCGCCAGGAACTAAAAAAATAGCCAGAGATGGTATAGATTTACAAATATCTAATAGCTGCTCCTTAACCTTTTGTTTTTCCACATCATTTAAATCTCGCACTGTAGACTGTCCCAAGAGGATAACCAACTCTTTACTTTCAGATAATTCTTTTAAGAGTCGTTTTCTATTTCTTATTACTAATACTTTTACAGTACGGTTAGTTTGTTTGTAAAAGTGTTTTACTGGATTACTGTATTGAAAAAATGCAATCTTATTTTTATGCGTTTCTATAAAAAAATGAACGTGAGTTAAAGCCTGCTCAACAAAGTCCTTTCTTATGCTCAAAGCTTCTCCTAGATCATAAATAAATTGAAATTCTGTTTGGTCAAGCCTATTGTCATCCCAAACCGCAAGGCAAGACATATCTAAAAGGTAATAACGTTCTAAAACTTCAGAAAGAGAATCAATAGAAAGATCTGACAAGTCTGCAGCATTATCATGTACAATGGTATTGTAACGAACAGAGCTTTTAAAGAGCTTTAGTAATAGTTCATCATACTCTTCTTTATTTTCCTTTTGCTTTAAGGACAAGCATATAGATTTAACAACAGTAGCCTCAATATGCTTTGCGTATTTTAAAGTATCATTACTGTACATTAAAAAATGATCGAAAGCTAAGACATCAATAAACAAAAGCGCATTGGTTACTAAATGGCTAAAGTTCTTTTTAATAAAAGATTCATTGGTTTGTATACGTTGCTGAAGTAAGTTTTCTAAGGTTTCATAGTTAGAAAGTTTAGAAACACTAGGTAATTTCAAAAATGTATACGTTTTACTATTTAAGCTTCTGTAAAATTCAATTATAGATAGAACGCAATCTTCTTCAGATGCATTTTCAATAGATTGAAAGTATATATAACATAAGGCATCAAATAAATTAACCTTTGTAAGTTCTTCCTCTGTTAACTTAAGTCGTTTAGTTTCTTCGGTATTTAAAGTTTTTACAGAAGTACCATAAATGAAACCAGATTCTCTAAACTGCGTATAAACATCTTTCTCTTCGCCTAAATAGGGAAGAGTGGCTGTTATAAAATGAGGTAAGTGCTTCTTAATCCAGCCTTTCGCAGAAGGGTTCATAATTTAAGATTATGCAGGTAAAGTTAAAATATTATCAAAACAATATGTTAATCTATTATCATATTTAGCTGTTTAATATTTCTTTATATGTGTTTAACACAACATTAACGATTGTTACAAAACTGTAGCTTCTAATTCCCCGTAAGTTTAGGTGAACGAATAAAATTTTTAAATTCTAATTATGAAAAAATCAAAATTAATAGCAGCAATAGGTGGTCTTACGCTTGCTGCGGTTGCGACAGTATTTATCGCGGCTGACCACATTGACTCTCCATCTGTTGTAAACGGAGGAGCAGACATTGCAGACCTTTACGCTTTTGAAGGAGAAAATCCTGATAACACAGTATTTATTGCGACTTTGCCAGCTATGACATTACCAGCAGGTTCTCCAGCAATAGATTTTGACGAGAGTGTTCTTGTTGAGTTTAACATAGATACCACAGGTGATGGTGTTGAGGATTTCGTATTACAAGCTATCCCAAGAGATGGTGTAATGTATTTCTTTGGACCATATGCAACTACTGCAGATACTACTGGTAAAGTAAGTACTATTGACACGAATGCACAGTACCAAGCTTCTGTAAATATTAACGGAGCTCCTGTAACTAGTACAGACGGTCTTAGTTATTATGCAGGTACAAGAAATGATGCTTTCTTTTTCGACTTTGAGCAATTTAACAATGTGAAGCAAGGTCCAGACGTAGCACCTAATGGTTTTGACCAAGCAGATGAAGCTTCAGATTTATTCTCAGGTTTAAATGTTAATGCTATCGTTGTAGAAGTTCCTAACTCTATTTTAGGTGATGGTGCTCCACACGGTGCAGGTACAGGCGTAGACGTTTATAACGTTTGGGTTGAAACTAAAAGACAATAAAAGAAAACGTAAATTTTTAAAAAGACAATAATTATGAAAATATTTAAATATACAATCTTATCACTTTTTGCAGTTGCTGTATTAGCTAGTTGTGGTGATGATGATGATAATGGAAACGTTGTAGCTGCAGATCCTACTTGTAGCGATGGTATCCAAAACCAAGGAGAAACAGGCGTAGACTGTGGTGGTCCTTGTACACCTTGTGAAGATATGGGTACAGTAGATTTCTCAGGTACTTTTACGCAAGTAGATATTATGGGACGTCCAGGTATTAATACTGTATTAGGTATTAGTGATGAGAGAAAAGACGATTTTAATGACTCTACTCCAGCAGAACAAGGTGCAAACTTTGCAACTGAATTTACAGATATGATTAATGGTTACCATACTGCATATGGTGCAGAATATGAAAATAATATTCTTAACTTAACTGCAGACCAAATGGGATCTATCTTAGCTTTAGATGTATTACAAGTAGCACCTAACGCACCAACTACATATTTTGATGGAGAAAATGTTCTTACAGGTCGTAACTTAACAGACGATGTTGTAGATGTTTCTTTAGTATTATTATTTGGTGGTGCTAACGGAGATAGATTTGATGGTGACGATGGTTTACCAGAGTTAGTAAGTGACAATGTTGGGTTTGACTCTACAAATGCAATTACTACTAGTTTCCCATATATGGCTCCAGCAAACTAATAATTAAGAGTTTTATTGAGTAAATTTGTAGAAGAGAACACATATATGTGTTCTCTTCTTTATTTAAACCTATTTTAAAATGAAATATTTAGCCTACATTTTTATTGCCAGTTTTCTGTTTATTTCCTGTAAACAGGATGCAAAGCAAGATTCAAAAGAAGAAACTTCAACTGTTTTAAACAAAGAAGATTACAATACGTATTTAGCGAGCAACAATACAAGCACTTATGATTTTGCACTAAAGAATAAAGAAAAATGGGCATCAAATGTTGCTAAAGATAGTAATGCTATTGCAAGCTTAAGCTATTTAGCTAGTGCCTACAATATGCTTTTTAATACAACAGGCAATGTAAATTATTTAGATACAGTTGCACTATTGCAAGACCGCGCTTTAAATGTCTCTTCTGAAACTTTTAAAGCAGACAAGATGCGTGCAAGAGCTGCAACATTCATTTCTCAGCATAGATTTCAAGAAGCAAGAGATAGTTTGTTGGCAATTAAAAATTTATCTGGTAAGTCTGGAACAAACCTTATGTTGTTCGATGCTTTTATGGAAACTGGTGAATATAACAAAGCAGAAACCATATTAGATTCATTAAAAAATAATAAGGATTACGATTACCTAATAAGAGCAGCAAAATGGAATGATCACAAAGGCGATTTAGATACCGCTATTAACCTATTAGAAAAAGCTAGAGAAATTGCAGACAAACGTAAAAATCCAACTTTACAAATTTGGATTTACTCTAATCTTGGAGATTTTTATGGTCACGCAGGAAGAATAGAGGATTCCTATAATAGTTATTTAAAAACGCTTAAGTTGCAACCAGATAATGCATACGTAAAGAAAGGTTTGGCTTGGATTGCCTATTCTTATGAGAAAAATGCAGATGAAGCCTTAAGAATACTAGATAGCATAAACGTAAATTATAATACACCAGATTATCATTTACTAAGAGCAGAAATTGCAGAATATAAAGGTGACGATGCTCAAAAGGAAAAAGAATTACAAGAGTATAAAGATAAAGTGAACAATCCTGCTTACGGCGAAATGTACAATGCATACAATGCTGTAGTGTACGCTGAAGAATTTAAAGACTTTGACAAGGCACTACAAATTGCACAAAGAGATGTAAACAATAGACCTACTCCAGAAACCTATCATAACTTAGCTTATGTACACCATTTAGCCGGTAATAATGAAAAAGCTTTAGCACTTATTGAAGATCACGTTAAAGGAAAAACATATGAGCCAATGGCCCTATATCATTCAGCAATAATTTATAAAGCCAACGGAATGACCGAACACGTTGAAACTTTAAAAAATGATGAGTTATTAGGTACAGCCTATGAAATGGGACCAGTAACTTATGAAAAAATAAAAAATCTTTAAAAAATTTAAATCTGAGAAAACCATCGTCTATATTTTCTCGTAAGTGATAGTATAGAGAAAGTTTGAAATTCAAAGTAAGAGGTGATTTTCAAAAAAATAAAAGCTCGAGAGAGCTTTTTGTATAAGCTAGTTTAGCTTAGAGTTTTTTCAGAGTTTTTTGTTAGTAGGATACCTGTCTAGAAATAGACAGGTATTTTTATTTAGAGTTATTTGCAAAGCAAATTAGTATATAAAAAAAGCAGCTTAAACTATTTAAGCTGCTTTTGTAATAATGAAAGGGGTTTATCTTTATGCACCAACGGCACCTAAAACATATAGTTGCTCTAGAGTTGGAGATTCACTTCCGCCTTCCGGCTCTAATGTAATACCAAAAGCTTCAGAAGTATTGCTGTTATCTAATTTATATATTTGAGAAGATTGTGACTCATTCTCAGTTAGCAAACCTAGACTAGTAGGCGTAAGCGGATCTAATTTAAGAGACCATACTTGGTAAACCTTACCTTTTGGAGGCGTTGGTAAACCTTGAGCATCAATATAAGCTGTATTTGTTGTTGTGTTCCAATACACAGAAGCATAAGCATCTTTATCAACAGCTTGTGCTCCAAGAGGAACTTTTATATACTCATTACTTCTTACAATGGTAAGCAAGTCTTTGGTTTGAGTAAGTTCAAGTTCAGCTTGCTCATATTTACTATTTACAAGTACATTTTGAGTTTTTTGATATCTTAAGTCTTCTCTTAAATTATTAGTTTCGTTAAGTGTATAAAATAATCCACCTATTAAAGCTATGCTTGCAGCCCAACCAATAATTGCAGGCATGTTATAACTCTTTTTAGGAGCTATAGAAACTACTTTGCCTGTATGATTAAGTTTTCGTTTTATATCTGCCAGAACTGTTTCTGGGTTATATGGTGCAACATGAGTAGATAAGCTTTTTAAGGCAGTTTCAATTTCTTCTACTTCTTTATGTACTTCTGGGTATTGGTGTAATACCTTAGACACTTCTTCTGCCTCTGCTTGAGTTAAAGCGCCGTATACATAAAGTTCAAGTATACCAGATTCTATATATTTATTAATATCCATGTGTAACTATTCAGTCATTAATTCCCTCAACCTGTTAATACAAATCCTATTTCTGGTTTTTACAGTACCAAGTGGCATATCTAACTCGACTGCGGCATCTTTTTGTGTAAACCCTTTGAAGTATAAAATTTCAATAACTTTTTTGCAAAGTGGCTCAAGAGCGTTTACAAATTTTCTGATTCCGATAGTGTCTGTACGTTTAGAGAAACTATTCTGATCTTCAAGAATATTTACGAAAAACTCTGCCTTTAGGTTTTTCTTTTTGTTCTTAAAGTCTTTAGATCTAATCTTATCTATAGCTGCATTGCGAGCAATGTTAAGAACCCAAGTAAAAAATCGACCTTTAGTTGAAGAATAAGAGTTGGCATTGTCCCATATTTTAATAAAGACATCTTGCAAAACTTCTTCTGCAATTGCTGTGTCTTGTACCACGTTAAAAATAATACCAAATGTGCTTTCGGAGTATAGTTCGTAAAGTCTTTCAAATGCTTTTTCGTCTCTACGTTGCATTTGAAGAATTAAACTGTCTGGTTGCATAGTGCTTTTTTAGTTCAGCTAAAAATAAATAAAAAAATGGAAGAAGGGCATAAAAAAAGCGACCATTAGGTCGCTTTATGATTTTTAGCAATGAAATCTACATTTTTGCGATCACACCGCACCCAACTCTTGTACCTGCAGCACCAGATGGTTGGCTTGTAAAATCATCTACACCATCGTGAATAATAATAGCTTTGTTTAAAATATCTTTATTAGTATCTCCACAACCAATACACCATTCATCTGTAGTTAAGTTTACTGTACCATTACCTTTAGCATCTACGTTAAAGTTTCCAATATCACCTTTATGGTAGCCATCTTCACTTCCCCATTTGCCGTGTGGTGCACCAGTAGGATTCCAGTGTCCACCAGCACTTGTGCCGTCTGTTGCACTACAATCTCCTTTTTCATGAATATGAATGGCATGTTTACCTTCTGCTAATCCAGAGATTAAGGCTGTCATAGTTACATTGTCTCCTTCTTGTTTAAAAACAACGCTTCCGCTTACAGTACTTTCACTTTTGGCTTCAAGGGTAGCTTTGGCTTTTTTTACCATAGTTTCCTTAGGAGCTTCAGTTACTTCTGTAGTGTCCTCAGACATTTTATCTTCTTTCTTTTCTTTCTTACAAGCAACTGCAAAACATAATAATGTAGACAGTGCTAATACGCTTAATTTTTTCATTTTTAATTCGTTTTGTATGGTTATAATACCAAGTTACTATTATTTGCCTTTCCTATCAATATTTTAAGGAGGTTTAACTTAAATACAACACTTATTAAGATTTGCTAATGCTGCCTTTGTTGTGCATATATAATAGTAGTAAGGGTATTAAACCGTGTGGTAATCTATATAACATCTCAAATGTGTTTTGATGTAAAGATCTTAATATGAAATCTGAATAAAAATTACCGAGTAATCTAGCCATTGCTGTGGAGAATCCCCAGATTACAGCCCATAAAAGACAATATTTTACAATGGTTTTGTTTGGAAGGAAAATGCCAATTGCAATTACAAAGTCTAAAATACCTGCTATAAGTAAGAATGATTTTGCAAAACTTTCTGAACAATTAAAAATGCGTATAACCATATCAACAAAATAACCAGGTACAGGATAATATCCTAATGCATAAAGTCCATGACCAATAAAGGTTAATGCTGTAATTAGTTTTAATATAAATTGAAGCTTTTTATAACTCAAATTAAATCTCAAGTAGCTTAACAAAATAAAAGGAGTAGTAAATTGAATACTGTACTCTATAAATTGTCCAATCTTATAATTTTTGGTAATTGTAAGTAAAACAGCAAGAAATATGAGACCAATGCCAGAAAGTAAGATTGGTATTTGAAAGGCTTTATAATTTTTTTTGCGTAACCATATGACAAATGGTATAGTTATGATAAATAACGTTCCAAAACAGAATACAATATAATCTGTGTAAATATCTATTTCGGGTAAGGACAAGAACTCGTGCCAAGTCATTTTAAACTGCTTTTCTACATACGGCTTAAAATATTCTGCATAATAATATAGACTTATAAATGGCGCCGAGAAGAAAATAAATTGGTAAGCTCTTCCTAGTAATACAAGAATTACAGAAATTTTTAAAAACGTAATCAGTTTTGAGTTTGGCATTTTTAAAATTTCAGCAAAAATAGAGGCTTTATTTACAAACTAGACCACTTAACAATTATGTAACTTTTTAATAAAATAAAAAGGTATTTAAGGTAACATAGCAAGGTTAATATTGCATGTGTAACACCTTAATATTTTCATTAACAATTAATTATGTATAAAATTACCTTCATCGCTTTTTTTGTCACTTTATCTGTTTTTTCGCAATCTGAGAAATACAGATTAATTATAAACGACGACCCTGCCACTTCTGGAACAATTGCATGGAACCAGCCAACATCTTCAATAGGATCTTCTATATTATATTATGGTACTGAAGATTTTGGTTCAGATTGGAATTCTTATCCAAACTCTCAAGAAGCAGACAGAACATCTTTAGCACAACAAATGCATACTAAATTTGTTAGGTTAACTAACCTACAACCAAATACTGCCTATTACTTTGTACTTAGAAATCCTATTACAAATGAAACCAGTGACCGTATGTTTTTTAAGACCTTACCAAATGACCAAAGTAGGTTATCTTTTGTTGCTGGAGGAGATTCTAGAACAGATGGAACTCCAGATGTTTTTGCAAATAGAGATGCTAGGTTAAATGCCAATAGGATGGTAGCTAAAGTTAAACCTCACGCCATTTTTTTTGGTGGCGATTTTACGTTTGCAGACACACCAACAGAATGGGATTATTGGTTAGATGATTGGCAGCTAACAATATCAGATGAAGGTCAATTATTTGGTATAGTGCCAGCTAGAGGTAATCATGAATTTAATCCATCTACTGTTTACGATCTTTTTGATGTGCCAACTTCAGACTCATATTACGCAATAACCTTTGGAAATAATCTTGTAAGAGCATATACTCTTAACTCAGAAATTTCTGTTGCAGGAGACCAAGCGTTGTGGTTAGAAAATGATTTACAAGAAAACAATGCAGATCAATGCTGGACTCTTGCTCAATACCACACACCAATAAGACCACACGAATCTGGCAAGACTGAAAATGACGATCAATATGATGCTTGGGCAGGATTGTTTTATGAACATGGTGTCGACTTAGTTTTCGAATCTGATTCTCATATGGTTAAAACTACTAAAGCATTAAAACCAGACGTAAATGGAGAATTAGGTTTTAGTGAAGATCCTATAAATGGAACCTATTATGTAGGAGAAGGTTGTTGGGGAGCACCAACAAGAAATAATGATGATGATAAGGAATGGACCTTAGCATCTGGTTCCTTTAATCAAATAAAGTGGGTTTGGGTAGACTGTGAACGTATAGAAATGCGTACTATAATGACAGATAATGCCGAAGAAGTAGCAAGTTTAGGAGACAATATATTTGAAGAGCCAGATAATATTGAATTATGGAATCCAGAGAGTATTGGAGAAGTGTTAGTAATTCAAAATCAAGCGTTGTCTAATCCAGATTTTGTTAAAACTAATGTAGCTGTTTATCCAAATCCTTTTAATGGCATACTTAATGTTGAAGTACCTAGTATATTAGAGAAAGTTAATATTACACTATATGATATTAACGGTCGTCTATTATTAAATGAAACTAAAAAAGTTGTTAAGGGTTCTTTTACAATCAATACCACAACAATTTCTAATGGAATGGTGTTTTTGAGAATTTCAACCACAAGAGGTCAAGCTATTGCTACTAAAAAGTTGCTAAAAGAGTAATTATTGAATAGAAAAACACAGATACAAGTGAATCTCTACAGTTTTAAAACTGTAGAGATTTTTTTTTCGTAGCTATTTTACCAAATTTGGAATAACGAAACATACTCCACACATAACATTAGGAAGCTTTTTTTTGTAATTTCGTCGCCCTAAATTAGACAGATACACTATGTGCACGGTAACTTTAGTACCAAATAAAGCAAGAAAAGATAGTTTTACGCTCACCTCAAATAGAGATGAAGCTATAAACAGGGAAACTATAGCACCAGAGTTTTACGAAATTAACGATGTAAAAATGTTATTTCCTAAAGATGCTATAGCTGGTGGCACTTGGATAGGCCTTAGTGAAAAAAAGCGAGTAGTTTGCTTGTTGAATGGAGGTTTTAAGCTTCACGAAAGACAACTACCCTATAGAATGAGTAGAGGTATAGTTGTAAAAGATGTATTAGGCTGTGAAAATATAGAAGAAACTTTGCAATCTTATAATTTTGATAATGTTGAACCATTTACATTGGTGATAGCAGACTGGAACCAAGGATTAAGATTTTATGAAATGGTTTGGGATGGTAATAAAGCACATTTTAAAGAATTGCCATTAACTACCCATATTTGGTCATCTTCAACATTATATACAGATGAGATGAAAGCAAAGCGAAGACATTGGTTTGCTAAATACCAATTACAACATAAATTAACTCCAGAAAACTTATTAGATTTCCATTTAAATGCAGGAGAAGGTGACTCTAATGTAGACTTACAAATAGATAGAGGAATGCTCAAAACTATTAGCATAACTCAAGTTGTAAAGATAGATGAAGAGCCTACTATGCGTTATGAAAACCTAAACACTAAAAATGTGCTAGCTACAAAATTTGAGCCTGCAACACTTTGAAATCTTCAGGTAAAATAATACCAATTGCGTTTCCAGATCAATTTGTAAAATTATCTGATGAAAAACGATTATCCTATCTACATTGGTTTGGCTTAGGCACAAAAACGCATATAAAAGCAGGACACGCATCACTTGTTTTGGTAGACCACGCTAATGGTGAACTGCATTATTATGATTTTGGAAGATATATAACACCAAAAGGAAAAGGTCGCGTAAGAAGTAAACGCACAGATGTTGAAGTTAAGATTCCATTTACCGCACAATTTGATGCAGAGAAGACTATTGTTAATCTAGATGAAATTTTAATTTGGTTGCAGTCTAAACCAGAAATCACACATGGTTATGGTAGGTTAATAGCATCTGTAGCAGATATAGATTTTGTAAAAGCTTACACCTACGTCGAAACTTTGCAAGAAATGGGAAGCATTCCTTACAAAGCATTTGGTGCCGGTACTAAGGAGTTTGGATCTAATTGTTCTCGATTAGTTACAGATACTATAATAGAAGGAATTTCTAATCCTAAGGTAAAGCGAAAATTAAAACTTAATAAACAGTTTACGCCAAGCCCTATTGGTAATGTGCAATCTGCAGCCAATAGCTCTAAAATTTATTGTGTAGAGCACGGTATTGTATCTGAGTTTAATAGCACAGCATTTAAAGAAAACATTGTAAATTTTTTTGATAAAAAACACGTTTTAAACACCTCTGGAATTAAGGTTATAAAACCTAAAGATTCTTGTTTTCTAAAAGGTACAGGAAGTAGTGCTTATTTTAAGCTGAAGGCTTCAGAAGTAAGCAATGAGTATCTAATTACAAGGTATAACGAGGAAGGCAAGAAAGACTTTGAAGGAAGGTTTAAGCCAACTACTTCAGGTTTCAGCATTACTAAACCTTACAAGTTTGTTTATGATAGTAATTGTTTGTATTGCCATATAGAACAGGAAGGCAAACGCTTTAAATTTAATTTAATATAAACGGAGCACTCAATTTAAAATTCGGGATACTAACCTTAAATGTTTTTCCTGTAGAAAAATTTAGCATCTCGTAATATCCATTCATTGAACCTATAGGCGAGGATAATAAACATCCGCTTGAGTAGCTGTGTTTTTGTTGTGGCGGTATCACTGGTTTTTTACCTATAACACCTTCTCCTTCTACATATTCAGGTAATTTTAAAGCGTCTCTAATTTCCCAAAACCTATTCAGTAACTGTATGGTGTCCTTGCTTAAATTTTCGATAGTAATGGTATAGGAAAAAGCTTGAAACAGTTGGTGTTCTCTATAAATAGAGCCTTCAAACTTTGTTTCAACAGAAATTTTAATTCCTTTTGTAACTTTTGTAACCATACGTTTTTTAAAAAATAGCGAAGGATACTAAAAATGAGAGTATAGCACCAACAAACGCTAAGATTAAAAATACAAAATTTACGATAATAAACTTCACAATAGTTTTAAATCGTCTTTGCTTATAAAACCTTCGCATGGCCTTATAGAGATAAAAGAAGAATATTAGCGTGGCACCATAAAATACAATTTGACCAACTCCTATATAACTTAATATAAATGCAAAGGAATACAGTACAAAAAACAAACTTTGTATATGAAACAAAAAGACGATATGTTCTGCATAACTAAAAGGATTTCTAATGTATAGTAACCATACAAATAATGCAAAAACAGGAAGGTAAAAGAAAATAATTATAGGCAACTTGTTTATAAAATAACCCAATACAGAAGATAGGTTAGAGGTAACATCACTTAGTTGTACGCCTTTGTGGTAAAGATACCTGTGATAATAGGTTTTTGTATGTTTTAAACTGTCTAAACCTAATGCAGCATTTGTGATGCTTGTGTCTTCGTAAAATTGCTGATACAAATCTAAGCGCTTGTCTAGTGTTGTGAAAAAACTAAGGCTATCTAATTCTTGTTCTGAAATATAAATATCCTTGTAAGACGTTATGGTGTCGTTTTTTAAATACTTATTTAAACCTAAGCTATCCAGATGAGCAAGGTCTTCTTTAGGAACCTCGCTTAATTCTTGTTTAAAAGTGTTTGAAGTATTTTCGGATAAGTTGTCTAATTTTCTGATGTTATAATCTATAGCATCAAAATTTAAACTAAAGCCATAAATTATAAAAAATATAATACTCACACTAAGATAAAACCGAAACGGATTTACATAGCTTCTTCGCTTTCCTTTAATATATTCCTCGCTAATTTTTCCAGGTTTAAAGAGCAAGGCTGTTAATGTATTCCTTAGTCTGGAATCATAAGAAATAATACTTGCAAAAAACTCTCTTACAAAATCTCCAACTTTAAGCTTTTTAAGTGTGTTTAGTTGTCCGCATTGTGCGCAGAATTTGTCGCTAACATCTAGAGGATGATTACAGTTTAAACAGGTTTCACCGCGATATTTACGGAGTAGGCGAGAGTCACTCATAAGGTTTGGTTAGAGTGCTATAAAGTTAGGGATTTAATTAAAATAATTAATTAGTAATGTTTACACTATTTGCAGAACCAATACCAATAACACGATCAAAACGACCACCAATATCCCTATAATAGGCTAAGACAGTATATTCATTTTCTGTTTTATCAAAATTACCACTTATAAATCCTGGATTAATACTGCCGTCTGGGTTAAGTAAAATATACTTGTAATTATAAAAACCTTGCTTAAATAAGCGTTCGTTTTCATAAACACCACGTTCCTTATTATAAGTAAGCTTAGTGGTGTCATCTAATATATAGTTATTAAAGTTACCATATATATGCAGCTGTCCGCCATTTAAATCTTCATAACATTGTAATGAGAAATGCATCCATACGTATTCTGCTTCAATATCCTCATCACGTCCTTGTAGTGTTCTAACTCTGTAACTACCATTAATGTCTGGATAATAGGTATAAGGCTCAAAGGCTCTCATACCATCTGTATAAAGAAAATTATGATAAATGTCACGTTTTTCAATCCTCTTAATATTTATTGTTGCAGCTCTAACATCTTTATTATCAAAATTTAAAAACTCATTGCTTGCCCAAAAGGAAGATTCGGTATCATATCTATAAACATATTCGTTACCTATATTGTACTGTGGTCTTAAATTACTTATTGCAGTATTTAAGTCGTTATTTTGAATAACTAGCGTTTTTAAAGCAATATCTGGGTTCTTGATAAGTAATTGGTCGGAAGAGATACTAAAATGTACAGACTGCTTCGTATTAATAAACTCTTGGTCTCTCATACGTTTTACCTGTGCTTTTACTGTTGCTAAGTTTTCATAAACAATAAACTTGCGACTAAACATTAACTCCTTAGAGTCATTATATATCTTAAGCATATAATTGCCGCTCTTCTCAATACGTTTAGTGTCTTCATTAGGTATCTGGAGCGTATAGTGGCTGTATAGTTGTAAAGCATTAAAGGAGTTTTCGTAGGTTACCAGCCTTACATTGTCAAAACCTTCAAGATATTCATTTTTAGATATGGTTGTTGGCGTCCAATCAAAATTATAATAATCTATTACGTAGTAGTAATCCTCTTCATCGCCAATAATATCATCAAATTCTAGAGTTAATCTTTCGCCGAGTCTTATAATAGGAGTACCACTAAATTCTGAGCTTGAACCTTTAAAATTTACAGTTCTTATATAATCTGGAGGAATTGTTTCCCATTCAGGATTTTGAGCTAGTGCGCTGAAAGTTATTGCAATAAATAGCGTTAAGACTAATCTGTTAATCATCTATAATGAGTTTTTACAAATATAAACAAATATGATGCCCATTATATGAGAGGTATAAGAATACTGAAGCCTCTTAATTTAGAATTGTTATAAATAAAATTACAAGACGATTTAGGTGATTTAAAAACAGTTTTATTATTAAATTTGCACACCGTTTCAAATACTCAATTTGTTCGGTATTAATTGAGAACTTAATAGCTATTGTATGTCAAAAGACATTACCATTAAAAAAGGTCTCGATATACGCTTAGTAGGAAGTGCAGACAAAGTACTTGTTGATGCTCCTAAATCTAAGACGTGTACGATACAACCCGCAGATTTTCATCTCACCATTCCAAAAATGGTCGTTAAAGAAGGCGCTAAATTACGTGCTGGAGATGAATTATTTTATTCAAAAACACAAGACAGTATAAAAGTAGTGTCTCCTATTGCAGGTACACTTAAAGAAATTAGACGTGGTGCAAAGCGTGTAATTACTCATATTGTTATAGAAGCAGATGGCTCTAACGAGTCTCGCGACTTTGGTGCAGTAAATGTAGCAAGCGCAGATGCAGAGGTGTTAAGAGCTCGTTTCTTAGAAAGTGGTCTTTGGCCATTTATTAAGCAGCGTCCTTATGATGTAATTGCAAACCCAACTTCGGAGCCTAAAGCCATTTTTATCTCTGGTTATGCCAGTGCACCATTGGTGGCAGATTTAGACTATACACTTGCCAAGCAAGAAGAGAAATTGCAAGCTGCTGTTACAGCACTTAGCAAAATGACTAAAGGGCAAGTTCATGTTACTATAGGTAAAGATTCTGTGTCTCCTTTTGAAAATTTAAAGGATATTACTTTACATAAGATAACAGGACCACATCCTGCAGGAAATGTAGGGACGCAAATCTCTAAAATAGATCCAGTAAATAAAGGAGAAGTAGTTTGGACAATAAATGCTCAAGATCTTATTGTGATAGGAGAGTCTTTGCTTACGGGTCATTTTAACTCAGAACGTCAAATTGCTGTTGCAGGTTCATCTGTAAAGGCGCCTAAATACTTTAGAACTCATATTGGAGCAGATTTAGAAGGAATTTTAAATGAAGCTGGCATAGAGGCTAACTCAAGAGTAATTACAGGTAGCGTTCTTACAGGAGATAAGACAACTGCAAAAGGAAACTTAGGGTATTATCATAACACTGTTACTGTAATCCCAGAAGGAGATGATTATGAATTCTTTGGTTGGAATAAGCCAGTTTTTAATAAAATATCTCTTACAAGAGCATTAACATTCTCTTGGATGCAACCAAACAAGAAATACGATTTAGATACCAATACCAATGGAGAACATCGTGCCTTTGTTGTTACAGGTATGTATGAAGAGGTTTTTCCTTTAGATATTTATCCATTACAAATTATGAAATCTTGCCTTGTTGAAGATTTAGATGCAATGGAGCAATTAGGAATGTACGAAGTAGCACCAGAAGACTTTGCATTAACAGAGTTTGTATGTGTATCTAAACAACCACACCAAGCAATTATCAGAAAAGGCTTGGATGTTATGTATAAAGAAATAGGATAAGGGATGAGCTTAAAAAGTAAATTACACGATTTAAAGGTTAAGTATCAAGGCAAAAAAATGGCGCCTGCATTTAATGCATTGCATACATTTTTATATGCGCCTAACGAAACCACATCTCACGGCTCACACGTTCGTGCAGCAGATGATTTAAAGAGAACAATGAATACGGTTATCATAGCTTTAGTGCCGTGTTTAATCTTTGGTATTTTTAATACTGGTTACCAACATTATGCAGCTATAGATGCTGCGGCAGGTGTAGCAAGAGAACTTTCTGTTTTTGGAAACTTTCTTACTTGGGATAATTTTTGGTTAGGATTTATTACTGTAATACCATTAGTAGTGGTGTCTTACGGAGTTGGTCTTTTAGTTGAATTTATCTTTGCTGTTATTAAAGGACACGAAGTAGAAGAAGGTTACTTAGTAACCGGAATGTTAGTGCCACTTATTGTACCTGTAGATATTCCACTTTGGATGCTTGCAGTAGCTGTAATATTTGGTGTAGTAATAGGTAAAGAAGTATTTGGTGGTACAGGAATGAATATTCTAAACCCTGCATTAACAATTAGAGCATTCTTGTTCTTTGCTTATCCAACTTGGATGAGTGGTGATAAAGTTTGGGTTCATGGTGCTGTAGATCGTGCTAAAGAAATTGCTGGTGGCGCAAACGTCGATGCTATTTCTGGAGAAACTGTGTTAGGGATGTATGCACAAAACCAAAACGTGTTAGATACCTATTCAATAGCAGAAATGTTTTATGGCTATATACCAGGTTCTGTAGGAGAAACTTCTAAGTTACTTATTATAATAGGTGCATTATTTTTAATCTTTACTAAAGTAGGTAGCTGGAGAATTATGCTTAGTACTTTAATAGGAGCTTTAGTGATGGGCTTAATATTTAATGGAGTTGTTAATTTAGATTGGATTTCTGAAAGCAGCAAATTTTACGGATTAATGAGCGTTCCTTTCTGGCAACACTTAATTATTGGTAGTATTTTATTTGGTGCGGTGTATATGGCTACAGATCCTGTGTCTGCATCACAAACCAATAAAGGAAAATGGATTTATGGATTCCTTATAGGTTTCATAGCGATAATGATACGTGTGTTTAACCCAGCATATCCAGAAGGTGTATTCTTAGCAATTCTATTAATGAATGTGTTCGCACCAACAATTGATCATTATGTTGTTCAAGGAAATGTGAAGAAACGTATGAAGCGTTTAAAACTTAAAACTGCTTAATCATGGCAAATACAGATAAAAATAGTTACACTATAATATTCGCCATTATCATGGTGGTTGTAGTAGGTGGTATTTTGGCAAGTTTAGCTTCAGGTTTAAAACCTTTAGTTAAAGCCAATGAAAAATACGAGAAACAGCAAAACGTTCTTTACGCTTTAGGGGTAAATGATAACGAAGGTCCAGGTGATGTTAAATTTCTTGGGACAGATGTTGTTGAAGATAAATTTAAGAGCATTGTTAAAAAACAACTTTTAATAAAAGGAAGTGAGATAAAGGAAATAGCTTTAGATACACTTGTAGATATTAAAAAAGAAGAAACAAAAGCGAAAGACCCTAATTACGAAAGAGCTTTACCATTATATGTTGCAGAAAAGGAAGGTAAAGAGTTGTTTGTAATACCTGTAAGAGGTAAAGGTCTTTGGGATGCTATTTGGGGATATGTTGCTGTAGATAAATCTATGACTATCACTGGAGTTTACTTTGATCATAAAGGTGAAACACCAGGTTTAGGAGCAGAAATTAAACAGCGTTACTTTATGGACGATTTTACTGGTGAGTCTTTCTTAGATGGAGGTGCTTTTAAAGGTATTACAGTTGCTAAAGGTAACAACGATCCAAAAAACACAGACACTAGCGATAATGAAGTAGATGCCCTTGCAGGAGCAACTATTACAGGAGATGGTGTAACAGCAATGTTAAAGAAGGATGTACGTATGTATGTTCCTTATTTTAAAACTTTAAATAATTAATATGGCTCTTCTTTCAAAAAAAGATAGGGGTTTAATTTTAGACCCATTAGCAGATGATAACCCAATTACAATACAAGTTCTTGGTATCTGTTCTGCATTAGCAATTACAGCTCAGTTAAAACCATCTATTGTAATGGCTATTTCGGTAGTCTTTGTATTAGGTGTGGGTAATGTTGTAATCTCATTAATGCGTAATATAATTCCTTCTAAAATTAGAATTATAGTACAACTTATAGTAGTAGCAACATTAGTAATTATTGTAGATCAGGTCCTAAAAGCCTTTGCTTACGAATTAAGTAAAGAGCTATCAGTATTTATCGGTCTTATAATTACTAACTGTATTATTATGGGTCGTTTTGAAGCTTTTGCTTTAGGTAATGGCCCTTGGAGATCTTTCTTAGATGGTATAGGAAACGCTGCAGGTTACGGTTTAATATTAATTATAGTAGGTTTCTTTAGAGAACTTTTAGGTTCTGGAACTCTATTCGGATTTAAAGTTCTTGGTGATTCTGTTGAGAAAACAGGACTTTATGCTATTGGTTATGAAAATAACGGTTTTATGGTATTGCCTCCTATGGCACTTATCGTAGTTGGAATCATTATATGGGTACAACGTAGTAAGAACAAAGCATTAATAGAGGAAAACTAATAGCAGTAAGCAGTTTTATATAAACTGTTAACTGAAAACTTATTACTTAAACAATGGAACATTTAGAATTATTTTTCAAGTCAATTTTTGTTGACAATATGGTATTCGCATATTTCTTAGGAATGTGTTCTTACCTTGCCGTTTCTAAGAAAGTGAGCACAGCTGTAGGATTAGGTGCTGCTGTTATTTTCGTATTAACTGTAACTGTACCGTTAAACTGGTTGTTGGATCAATATGTACTACAAGAAGGTGCTCTTACTTGGTTAGGACCAGAATTTGCAGACTATGATTTAAGTTTCCTTTCATTCATCTTATTTATTGCTACCATTGCTACAATGGTTCAGTTAGTTGAGATAGTTGTAGAAAAATTTTCACCATCACTTTATACATCATTAGGTATCTTCTTACCTCTTATTGCTGTAAACTGTGCTATTTTAGGTGGTTCTTTATTTATGCAATCAAGAGAGATAGAAACTTTTACTTTAGCGCTTAACTATGGCTTTAGCTCAGGTATTGGTTGGTTTTTAGCTATCCTTGCTATTGCAGCTATTCGCGAAAAAATTAGATACTCTAATGTACCTGCTCCATTACGTGGATTAGGAATTACATTTATTATCACTGGTCTTATGGCTATTGGTTTTATGAGTTTTGGAGGAATGCTTACTGGTGGCGATGGAGAAACACCATCTACTGAAGGTACTCCAGACGATTTAGGAGTAAAGATAGAAGAGAGTGTAAAAACTAATGAAACCGCAGAGGTTTCTAACATAACTATAAAATAATATGTTTTTAGCAAGCACATTAGGAGTTGTTGCAGCAACAGTTATTGCTTTTTTAGCATTAACATTAATATTAGTAGCATTACTATTATTTACAAAGCAAAAACTATCTCCATCTGGCCCTGTAAAGATTACGATTAATGGTGAGAAAGAAATAGAGGTTCCTTCTGGAGGTACTTTACTTACAACATTAAGTTCAGAAAAAATCTTCTTACCATCAGCTTGTGGTGGTGGTGGTACTTGTATACAATGTGAGTGTCACGTACTTGAAGGTGGAGGTGAAGCATTACCTACAGAAACACCTCACTTTACAAGAAAAGAATTAGCACACGGTGCACGTTTATCTTGTCAAGTAAAAGTGAAGAATGATATGAATATTCAAATCCCTGAAGAGGTATTTGGTATTAAAAAATGGGAGGCAACTGTTGTACGTAACTATAACGTGGCATCTTTCATTAAAGAATTTGTAGTTGAAATTCCTGAAGATATGAATTACAAAGCTGGAGGTTACATCCAGATTGAAATTCCTGAATGTGAAATAAACTACAAGGATATAGACATTACAGCTCACCCAGAGGAACATGATAGTCCAGATAAGTTTCAAGCAGAATGGGATAAGTTTGGTCTATGGCCTTTAACAATGAAGAATGACGAAGTTGTAGAAAGAGCTTATTCAATGGCCTCTTATCCTGCAGAAGGACGTGAGATAATGCTTAACGTACGTATTGCTACGCCACCTTGGGATCGTAACAAAAATGCTTGGATGGATGTAAATCCTGGTATTGCTTCATCTTATATTTTTGCAAAGAAACCAGGAGATAAAGTAACTATATCTGGTCCATTTGGTGAATTCTTTATTAATCCAAGTGATTCAGAAATGCTTTATGTTGGTGGTGGTGCAGGTATGGCGCCAATGCGTTCTCATCTTTATCACTTATTCCGCACACTTAAGACTGGTCGTAAAGTTACGTATTGGTATGGAGGTCGTTCTAAAAGAGAGTTATTTTACTTAGATCACTTTAGAAACTTAGAAAAAGATTTTCCAAACTTTAAATTTTACCTAGCATTATCTGAACCGTTAGAAGAAGATAACTGGAAAGTAAAAGAAAATATTGATGCAGAAGGAGATGGCTTTGTAGGCTTTATTCACCAAGTGGTAATTAATAATTACTTAAATCACCATGAGTCTCCAGAAGATATCGAGCTATATTTCTGTGGACCACCATTAATGAACCAAGCCGTTCAAAAAATGGGTGAAGACTTTGGTATCCCAGATGAAAACATCAGATTCGATGATTTCGGAGGATAATTCATTTTAATTCAACATATTAAAGACGCTCTTATGAGCGTCTTTTTTTATGCTTAAAATACCCATTTTTAGGTATTTAGAGTCTTTAGGTTATTCTTTAAACTTGTATATAACTTAAATGTCTGCCCTATGAAACTATTTATTATAGCTTGTTGTATGCTATTTTGGTATACAACTAACGCACAAATAAATATTAATATAGAGAATGATACAATTTACTCTATTCAAGATCTTATTGAGCTAAAAGAATATTCATATTCTAAAACTCATCCACTAGAATTTGTGGGAAGTTTTGAAAAACTTAATGAATACACAAGAGACGGTTATTCTTGGAAAACAAAAGTTAAAATTTCACTACTTAAAGATGGAACTTGTAATACACTTTGGTATAATAGTGGTTTTGCAGATAAGCAACCCATTACTAAAGAAGTGCCTGGCTTTTGGGGTATTGCTGTAGATAAAGAAACGTCATTACCAATCACAAAAATGGTAAACGGAAATACTTATTACAGAATCATACTATCTTCTGGTTCAGATAAAACCTTGGCTTATTACGATAGGCCCACATACGATGATTGGATTATAGTGAACCCTAACAAAGAAGTTTTTCTCAAACTTATTTTTTCTAGTGATGAACCTATAAAGAAGACCTAGTTTTTAGTTACATTCTTAAGTGCAAACTCTTACTTATTTTAAGGGTTTATTTACCTTTGTAAAATGGCACTATTAACTGAGCAGGAACTTCATAATTTAGCTATGAATATTGTAGGAAAAGACCTTGAATCTAAAGGGTTTGAGTTTCTTGCAGTAAATTCTAAATTAAAAAAGGACCCTCAATTTGTAGCTCTAAAAGATAAAATTCTTCATTTTGTAGTAGTAAGAGCTATTACTTTTCCAGATAATGCCAATAGTTATGACAAGGACTTTATGCAAACCATAAAAGATCATGCCATAAAATTTGAAGCCAAAACATATTATGCTGGTGTAGGTTTAGGGAACTCAAATAACTACCAACAACCGTTAGAGCAAGGTGATGCGTATGCGGTTATATATAATGGATTACAAGAGGTATGAAAAAGTGTTTATTCTTATTAGCTATAATTTTAATTTTGTCTTGTAATGATAATGATCAAAATGAGAAACGTATTAGTGGTAACGCTTTAGGTACTACCTATCAAATAATCTATTTTGATGATTTAGATGAAGAAGTCCTTACAAAAGCCATGGACTCGCTATTAAATGCTGTTAACTCATCACTAAGCACATACCAATCAGATTCTGATATTTCAAAATTAAATGCTGGAGACACTACTATTGTTATTGATGATATGTTTACTGAAGTATTTCAACTTTCTAAGAAAATACATAAAGAAAGTTCAGGTTATTTTGATCCTACAGTTGGTAACCTTGTAAATGCTTACGGGTTTGGTTCTAAGAAATTTACAACAGTTGTAGATAGTACTGTAATTGATTCTTTAACTACTTATGTAGGATTAGATAAAGTAGTACTTAACAAAAATAGAACCATATCTAAAAAACATCCAGAAGTTTACTTAGAGTTTAACTCCATAGCAAAAGGCTATTGTTTAGATAGAATTTCAAATTATCTAAAAGAAAAGGATATTTCTAATTTCTTAATTGAATTAGGAGGAGAACTAGTAGCAAGTGGAAGTAAGCAACCTGAAAATAAACTCTGGGTAGCTGGTATAGAAGAGCCTTTGGAAGATGGCTCAAGGGCAATTGCAAAAACCGTGAAGCTAAAAGATATAGCTATGGCAACTTCTGGAAACTATAGAAAATATAAAATAGACAGTCTTTCTGGTCAAAAATATGTACATACAATTAACCCTTTAACTGGTTTTCCTGAGCAGAATGATATGTTAAGTGCATCTGTATTTGCTCAAACTTGTGCAGAGGCAGATGCCTATGCAACCACGTTTATGACAATGGGTTTTAAAAAGTCTAAACAACTACTTGATTCTTTACAAAGTATAGATGCTTATCTTATGTATTTAAATACCGACAATGAGATAGAAGTGTATGTAACAAAAGGCATAGAGCCTTTTATAAATTAAGGTTTAGTACATACAGGTAAAAGTTCTCCCCAAGCCAATCTAAACCTATCTGAAGCCTCTTTTCCTATAGTTTTTGTATAATCTATGGCATCTACATTAAAACCGTGAGAACGTAATATATCAAAGTAATCTAACCCATATACTCTTACATGGTCATATTGACCAAAAATCTTTGCTCGCTCTTTGGCGTCTGTAATGCTGTCATCCTCAAAAGTAGTAGCTCTTTCTGTCTCTTGAGGAACTTGTAGTATTGCAGTTCCACCTGGTTTTAAAACTCTGTACAATTCAGAAATAGCTTTATGATGATCTGGAATATGCTCTAATACATGATTACACAAAATGAAATCATAAGCGTTATCTTGAAAAGGTAGGTTGCAAATATCTGCTTTAACATCTGCTAAAGGCGAATTAAGATCTGTAGTGGTGTAGTCTAAATGTTCTAGAGACCTAAATCTTTTATAAAATGCTTGTTCCGGAGCAAAATGAAGCACATTTTGTGGTGTGGTAAAAAATGTAGTTTCGTTTTTGAGATATAGCCAAAGTAATCTATGCCTTTCTAAAGAAAGCGTAGAAGGTGATAGTACGTTTTCTCGTTGGGTTTCATAGCCATATGGCAAAAACTTCTTATACGATTTGCCATCTATAGGATCTGTATAGGTGTCACCTTTATAAAGCCTTGCTAATATTGGTCGCGCTATATAGCTTAACCTTATTAGTAATGGTCTAGGCACCACATTAAGAATGCTACTAAAAACAGTTTTCAATTTATGATTCTTGTAAAAGTGTAGTTAAGTCTAGCCTAAACTCATCTTCTTCATTTGTGGTAATTCCTAGAGCTTCGTGAACATAATCGAACGTAGATAATAAAACAGGCTTACCATCTACAATGGCAACATCATGTTCAAAGTGTACACTTGGTTTGCCATCTGCTGTAAGAATTGTCCAACCATCAGATAATTGCTTTATACGTTTTGCTCCCATATTTATCATAGGTTCAATAGCAACTGTCATACCTTCAATAAATTTCTTACCGCGACCACGTTTACCATAGTTTGGCATTTCTGGATCTTCATGCATCTTTCGGCCAATACCGTGACCAACTAATTCTCTTACTACAGAATAACCTCTTTGTTCGCAGTATTTTTGTATTGCAAAACCAACATCGCCAACTCTATTGCCTTCCTTAAGTTGTTTAATACCAACGTAAAGAGACTCTTTAGTAGTTTTAATTAATTTTTTTGTGGCTTCATCTACTTCACCAATTTCAAAGGTGTAAGCGTGATCTCCGTAAAATTCATTCTTAATTGCACCACAATCAACAGAAATAATATCACCTTCTTTAAAGGGAATGTCTTTTGGGATTCCGTGTACTACTTCTGCATTTGGAGATATAAGTAGAGTAGAAGGACAATCATATAAACCTTTAAAACCTGGTATTGCGTTTTCTTCTTCTCTTATGTAAGCTTCTGCTAGAGCATCTAACCTTGCACCTGTAACGCCTGGTTTAATTTCCTTTGCCAACATACCTAAGGTTCTAGAAACTACATGTGCGCTTTCTCGCATTAAAGCGATTTCTTCTCTTGTTTTTGCTATAATCATAATTGGGTATTACTCTGCGTAACTGTGTTTGTATGGTTGGCCAGATACTATTTTTAAAATATCTTCTGCCAATGTTTCTTGGGCGTACTCAACAAATCTATTTACTTCTTTGCCGTTCTTACTAAATATAATTGTTGGTACTTTTATAATATTATAACCTTCTTGGAGGTTATTAGGTGTTACTTTTTTACGGTCTACAGATATTACTTCTAGGTTGGCCATATTATAACCAGACTCTTCTAGTAATTTATAGAGTTTAGGTGTTTCTCGCTTACTATCACTACACCAAGTGCCCATAAACACCTTAATATCATAATCATTAATGTATTTGCTTATGGCTGAAGCTGTTTCTGCATTTATACTATAGTCTTCATATCTTGGCGAGAACCAATCTCCATAGGGCACATTCATAAAGTCTTCTTTTGTAAAAATACTAGATGGTGTTTTTACCATAATTGAGTCTACTTTAGCTGTAGTTTCTGTTGGAGTTGCTGTACTTTCTACAGCAGTTTTTTGGTGACCACAAGACATAAGGGTTACACATAAAACAAGGATAAAAAATGTTAATCTCATAATAATGAATTTTGAGTCATTAATTTAGGTTTTGCAACTCCCATTAAATGTAATATTGTAGGTGCTATATCTCCCAATACACCATCATTAATAGTTTTAAGAGAATCATCTACCAATAGCATTGGCACAGGATTGGTTGTATGTGCTGTATTAGGTGAGCCATCTGGATTTACCATTACCTCACTATTACCGTGATCTGCAATTACAATAGTTGTGTAGTCTTGTAACTTAGCAGCTTCAATAAGTGTTTGTGCACAAGAATCTACAGTTTCACAGGCTTTTATAGCTGCATTAAAATCTCCAGTATGACCAACCATATCTGGATTTGCAAAGTTAATGCAAATAAAATCGCTAGCAGTTGTCTCAATGTGAGCTTTTACACGTTCTGTTAACTCAAAAGCACTCATTTCTGGTTGTAAATCGTAAGTGGCAACATTAGGAGATTTTGCCATAATCCTTGTTTCACCCTTAAAAGGTTGTTCTCTTCCGCCAGAAAAGAAAAATGTAACGTGCGGATATTTTTCGGTTTCTGCAGCGCGTAATTGAGTTTTACCACTCCATTCTAAAACTTCACCTAAGGTTTCTTTAATATTTTCTTTTTTAAAGATGACTTTAATATCATTAAAGGTTTCATCATACATTGTCATAGTAACAAAATATAATGGTAGCTTAGCCATACCTTCTTCAACAAAATCTCTTTGGGTTAGCGCATTTGTTAATTGCCTACCACGATCTGTTCTAAAATTAAAGAATATAACAACATCGTTTGGGTTTATAGTAGCAACAGGATTATCATTATTTGTGCAGATAAGCGGTTTTATAAACTCATCTGTAATGCCGTCGTCATAATTAGACTGTATACTTTTAAGTATATTATTTGTTGGTTGTCCTTCTGCATTTACCAGTGCATCATAAGCTAATTTGGTGCGCTCCCATCGTGTGTCTCTATCCATTGCATAATATCTGCCAGTAACTGTTGCAAGCTCTGCATTATATTTTGGCAATGTGGTTATTAAGTTTTCAATAAAACCTTTACCTGATTGTGGGTCTACATCACGGCCATCTGTAAAGGCGTGTATGTAATTTTTAGAAATACCGTAAGCATTTGCAGCACTTAAAAGTCCGTTTAGATGAGATGTGTGAGAATGTACGCCACCATCTGAAAGTAATCCTATATAATGTACAGGTTTATTAAACTCTTTTGCATAGCTAAAAGCACGTTGTAGGACCTCTTCATCTTTTAAAGTGTTTTGAGCTACAGCGTTATTAATTTTAGCAAGATCTTGATAAACTATGCGTCCTGCACCTAAATTCATATGGCCAACTTCGCTGTTTCCCATTTGTCCTTCTGGTAATCCTACATTCATACCATCTGTGCGTAATGTAGCATTTGGATATTTTGTATACAATGCATCTATATAAGGTGTGTTTGCAGCATCGACAGCAGAGACAGATGTATCTGTTGCAATTCCCCAACCATCTAAGATCATTAACATTACTTTTTTATCCATAGCCATATTTTTTGGCAAAGATAAGGAAGACCTAAGACATACAACTTTAGTTTAGCAAGCTGAATTTTTAGAAATAGGATTGAAAATTTAAACTTAATTAGGAATTATTTTTCACATTGAAAGCACATTGAATTTCAGGAGTTTTAAAACATAAATTTAAGCACTAAAATTAGGGGACTAACTTTCAGTTTTATCTGTTTTAAAACAAATTAAGAAGATAATGTTAGCAAACAATTAAGTCTTTGCAACTTTTCATTTTTTATTAGGTTATTCTTAAAATCGGTGCCAACTTTGCACTGTGAAAAGGAAGTAAGAATTTAGTTTTAAAACAATGAGAAGACTCTTTATAGTAATAGCACTTTGCCTATTTGCTTTTGGGTTTGCCAAGCACTTTAAAAAAGACTTAAAGACGTTTAAAGCAGATCAAGAACAGATAGATGAGCCCATTACAAAGGCCGCTAAACTGAAACGATAAATACAAAGGAGCTACTGAATAAACAGTAGCTCCTTTAAATTTATAATGCACTTAAAACTGTAAGTATAAACTTCACTTTACTACAATTCTAAAAGTTCTTTTAGCACATCTTTATAAACTGAAATGGGTTGCGCTCCAGATAAAGCACTTTTATGATTAAAGACCATTGTAGGGACAGAAGTCACACCTAAATTTTGCCATTTTATCTCTTTAGCAACAACTGCATTTTTATAACTTACATCGTCTAAGCGTTGTTCTGCTTCTGTCTTATTTAATCCAACAGTTTCAACAGCATCTAATAATATAGTTTTTTCTGAGATGTCTTTTCCTTCGCTAAAAAATAAGGAGACTAACTCTAGGTTTAATTCGGTTTGTTTGTGTTGTTCATTTGCATATTCTAACACAATATGTGCATCTCTTGTATTAACCATTCTCAAGGCGTCGTGATAATTAAATGTAAACCCTAATTCGGCTCCAAATTGTGTCATACGTTCTTGAGACTGTTTTTGATCTTCTAAAGATGCACCATACTTTTCAGAAATATGTTCTTGTACAAGCTGTCCTTCTTTAGGCATATTTGGATTTAACTCAAATGGTTGCCACTCAATAGTTACTTGTTCTTCTACATTTAATTCCTTAATAGCTTGCTCCAAGCGTTTGTAGCCTATAATGCACCAAGGACATACAACATCTGATACAATATCTATCTTAAGTTCTTTTGACATATTTTTTTATTTAAAAATACAGAAACCTAATTAGCTTAGGCTTCTGTATATGTATACTTTTATTACTTAGAGGTTTTCTCCCAAGCAAATTTCTCAAAAGCATCATCAACCGGAGTTTCTGCAATGTGATTAGTGTAATTACTAATTACTTTTTGTGAAAGGCCTAAGATTATTTCTAAGAGTTGTCTTTCACCATAACCAGCATCGTAAAAAGCTTTTAGTTCTTCATCACTTACATTACCGCGATTTTTAACAACAGATAATGTCATTGTACGCAATGCTTCTAATTTTTCGGTAGGTAATTCTGTCTCATTACGAAGGGCATCTGTAATAGCATCGTCTACCTTCATCATCTTAGCAATTCCTGTATGCGCAGGAACACAGTAATGACATCCATGTTCTACATTAATACTTTGCCAAACAACCGTAAGCTCATCATTGTTAAAAGATGAGTTTGTAAATAGCTCATGTAAGGTTTGGTAAGCATCTAATAAACCTGGAGCACCAGCTAAAACACCGTGTAATCCTGGAATCATATCATATGCTTTCTGAGATTTTTCTAATAAAGGCTTGCTCTCTTCTGGAGCTGTCTCTGCGTTGTGAATTTTTAATGTACTCATAATTTTCAATTTTAATGTTAGTAATTATTAAACTAAGCAATTGCTTAGTTATAGGGTAAAAAAATAGATTATATATTTTTAAATGTTGTTTCTATATAATCGTCTAGTTGTTCGTCGTTAAGAATTCTAGAACCTAACGACAATCCTAGCATAGATGTCATTAAGTAATTAGATTCTCTTGTAATATCTTCTTTTGTCTTTGTAGTTTCCTGTTTTAAGTTGTTTATAAACAGAACTTTAATCTCTTCTGTAAACTTTAATAACTCTTTCATTAAATCCTCTTCTGCATTGTTGCCAAGCTCACTAACGGTGTTACAAACTAAGCATCCTTTTCTTGAGGTATTGTCTTTTGTGAATTCTAAAAAATCATAAAAGAACTGTTTAATTCCAATTGTGCCAGAGTTAGAATCTCTTAATTTATGTCTAATAGAATTTAACTGAACTTTGTACGCCTTAATACTTTCTACAAATACACCATGTTTACTTCCAAAACTAGAGTATATAGAAAATTGATTAATTCCCATTTCTTTTTCCAGCATACGTATAGATGTAGTTTCATAGCCATTCTTCCAAAAAAGGTTCATTGCTTTTTGGATCACATCGTGTTCGTTATATTGTTTTGTTCTAGCCATAATTTTAAGAGAATACAAAACTAAGCAATCGCTTTGTTTCTTTTTATATAAGTCGGCATTTATTTAAATTCTTACATTATTGGAAATAATCCAATTTATTATATGGAATATTTCCAAGTTATGATTTTCTGAATTATATTTGTGTATAAATTAGAGGTACATGTCTTTTGATCGACTTAAAGAAAAATTAAATATTCTGGCAGATGCTGCAAAGTATGATGTCTCTTGTTCTTCCAGCGGAAGCAATAGGACTAATAAAAACAAAGGTTTAGGAAATGCATCTGCTTCAGGAATATGTCACACATACACAGAAGATGGCCGTTGCGTATCATTATTAAAGATATTACTTACCAATCACTGTATTTTCGATTGTGCGTATTGTGTAACTAGAAAGAGTAACGATATAAAACGAGCAGCATTTAAAGTACAGGAAGTGATAGATCTTACCATAAATTTTTACAGGCGTAACTACATAGAAGGACTATTTCTTAGTAGTGGCATTTTTAAAAATGCAGATTACACTATGGAGCGTTTGGTTGCTGTAGCAAAGAAATTAAGGTTGGAAGAAAACTTTAATGGTTACATACACCTAAAATCTATTCCAGGTGCATCAGACGAGTTAATGCGTGAAGCCGGTTTGTATGCAGACAGACTAAGTGTGAATATAGAAATTCCTACCACAAGCGGCTTAAAGTTATTGGCACCAGATAAAAAACGCGAAGATTTTATAAAACCAATGGTAAAGGTTAAAAATGAGATCATTCAATATAAAGCAGAAAAGAAGCTTATAAAAAGCACACCAAAATATGCGCCAGCAGGACAAAGTACACAAATGATTATTGGTGCAAGTGGTGAGACAGATAAGGATATTATGTATGCGTCTAATTACTTCTATAAAAATTTTAACCTTAAACGGGTGTACTATTCTGGCTATGTGCCAATAAGTTATGATAGCCGTTTGCCACAGATAGGTGCAGAAGTCCCAATGCTTAGGGAAAATAGACTTTATCAAACAGATTGGTTATTGCGTTTTTATGGGTTTGATATTACTGAAATTTTAAATGAACATCATATGAATTTAGATTTAGATATAGATCCAAAATTAAGTTGGGCACTTAGGAATATGAATGAGTTTCCTATTGATATAAATAAAGCAGATGGCAGGATGTTAGCCAGAATTCCTGGTTTAGGAATGCGTAGCGTATATAAAATTCTTAAGGCTAGAAAGTTTAGAGCACTTAATTGGGATCATCTCAAAAAAATTGGGGTAGCACTAAATAGAGCGCAATACTTTATTACTTGCGATTCTAAAGATTTTGAAACGAGAGACCTTACTCCAGAGCGTATTAAAGGCTATATATTACAAAACTCTAAAACTAAATTTAATAGTGCTAGGCAAGCACAATTAAGTCTATTCTCATGACAACACGTTTCACACTAAATTACGATGGCACTTTTGATGGCTTCTTAACGTGTGTGTTTGAAGTGTATGAAAAGAAAATTAAAATATTTAATATTCAGAATATTGCAGTGGCGCAAGATTCTTTGTTTGCGCAAAGTTATGCTGTACAGACAGAAGAGGTAAAAGCTAATCGTGTATGGTCTTCTTTAAAAAAACGCTTAACACCGCAAGCCTGCCACCAACTATATTGTGCATTTTTAAGTGAGCGTACAGGTATAGAAGATGTAATGTTACGCTACATACAAAAGTCTTTAAAAAGTAAAAGAAGTATAGCTACAGATTTTTCTGATGATGATGTTTTAAAAGTAGCACAACTAGCTAAAATGGTAAATAGGGAAAAGCACCGTATGGAAGCTTTTATTAGATTCCGGCTTACCAAAAACGGCGTATATTTTGCCAATTGTGATCCAGATTTTAATGTACTCCCATTAATACGTAAGCATTTTTTAAAACGCTACGCAGATCAGCAATGGATTATATACGATTTAAAGAGAGATTATGGTCTGTATTATAATCTGCATAAAGTAGATATTGTAAATTTTCAGTTTGATAAAAACTTTGATCCCACTAAAACTTCTTCAGATATATTTGATGAAGATGAGTTGGTTTTTCAAACCTTATGGCGCGATTATTTTAAAAGCACCAATATTAAATCTCGCAAAAACATGAGGTTACATATTCAACATGTACCAAAGCGATATTGGAAGTATTTAAGTGAAAAATTACCTGAGTAGGAAAATCTATTTATGAGGTACGCCTTTTACGGGTATATATCTTAAGAACCACATTTTTTCGCCATCTGGTTGTACCCATTCGTGAAACATATCAAATCCATAACGGCGATATACTATCACTACTTTACGTTTTCTGGTTTCGGCATATAATGGTAATTGTAATTTGTCTGCAACGTCCATCATTTTATCTTTCATTTCTTTTGCCGTTTGGGTTTCGTCTCCAAAACCTCTTGTATCTGGTAAGATACCCCAAAACCAACAGTATAAATAATCACCTTCTAACGGGCGTTGAGCTTTAATGTACTTTTGTTTCTTTAAAATTTTAAGTGCATTTTTTATGCCTGTTACGTGGCGTACCAATGCCAATTCTTTAGGAAGATCTTTCCAGAAGTTTTCTTCTTTAGCGTTAGTCTTAAAGAGAATAGCAGTACCAGCGCCATTTTCTGAAACTATAAGTGCGTCTTTAGCTATGGCTTTTTCGACCATATGCGTTGCTAGGTAATGAAAGCGTTTATCACGGTTTCCACCTTTCTTAACAATTTCCTGTGCGCTAGGCGTATCTTTTAACGTTGTAGCAACGTTTTCAATAATTTGAGCTTTGTTCAATGCAGATAAATTTCGACAAAGATAAAAAAATAGTTATCCTAAAGATTGTATATTTAAAATCCGAATAAAATTAAGCCATGAGACAAATTTCTGCAGACCAATTTAATTTCTGCAGACCAATTTAAGATTACAAATTCAACTACTTTAAAAGAACATTCAACTAAAATAGACCTGCAAGCAGATGAGGATACAGTAAAGGATGCTTTAAAGGATGTTCGTAAAGATTTGGGAGATTGGCAGGATACGCTTTATGCTCATGACAAGTATGCTGTGCTAGTTTGCTTACAAGGAATGGATACTTCTGGAAAAGACAGTTTAATAAGAGAAGTTTTTAAAGATTTTAATGTAAGAGGTGTTGAGGTGCATAGTTTTAAGGTACCTACAGATTTAGAGCGAGATCATGATTACCTTTGGCGCCATTATTTGGCGTTGCCAGCACGAGGAAAATTTGGTGTTCATAACAGGACACACTATGAAAATGTATTGGTTACACGAGTACATCCAGAATATATTTTGGGAGAACAGCTACCTAATGTCACCTCTTTAGATGATGTAAATGATAAGTTTTGGGATAAACGCTTTAAGCAAATAAATAATTTTGAAGAGCATCTTGCAGAAAACGGAACTTTAATCTTTAAGTTTTTTCTTAACCTCTCTAAAGAAGAACAAAAACACAGACTCCTAAGACGTTTAAACAAAAAGAGTAAGAACTGGAAATTTTCTCCAGGAGATCTTAAGGAGCGTAAACTTTGGGACAATTATATGGATTGTTATGAAGATGCTATAAACAGAACATCTAAACCACACGCACCTTGGTATATAATACCAGCAGATGATAAACCAACGGCACGTTATTTGGTTGCTAAAATATTACACGACTGCTTAACACAACTTGACGATGTTGTTGAGCCAGAATTAGATTCCGAAATTAAAGCTGAAATAGATAGTTATAAAGCAGAATTAAATAACGAATAAATCCTATTACAACTGTAACAACAGTTTAAAACTACCGTAATTAACGTATAAACGTAACACATACAATGAAATATATTACCTTTTTATTTGCCCTAGTAATCTCTCTAACCACATTCGCACAAAATACATCTGCAGAAAATGATTCTTTAGCTTTACGTAAGCTTTATGATATGTCTTTGCTTAATGGCAAAAGTTATGAGTGGCTAGACCATTTATCTAACCAAATAGGAGGTAGGTTATCTGGATCTATACAAGCAGAACAAGCAGTGCAATACACTAAAAAAGAATTAGAAAAATTAGGTTTAGACAAGGTATGGTTACAACCAGTAATGGTTCCTAAATGGACAAGAGGTACTAAAGAATACGCTTATATAGAAACTAAGCCTGGCGAGAGTAAAACAGTAAATATCTGTGCGCTTGGTGGCTCTGTACCAACACCAGTAAATGGATTAAAAGCTGAGGTTATCGAGGTGCAAGGTCTAGAAGATTTAGCAGAATATGGAAAAGAGCAGATAGAAGGTAAGATTGTATTTTATAACAGACCAATGCGCGCCAACCTTATACAGACGTTTGAAGCTTATGGAGGTTGTGTAGACCAACGTTATGCAGGTGCTGCAGAAGCTGCTAAATATGGAGCTGTAGGTGTTATTGTGCGCTCTATGAATTTGCGCTTAGATGATTATCCACATACTGGATCTATGAGCTATTTAGACACCCCAAAAGATAATAGAATTCCTTCTGCTGCAATTTCAACTAATGATGCTGAATATTTGAGCAGCCTTTTAAAATTAACGCCAGATGCTAAATTCTTTTTTAAGATGAGCTGCAGAACGTTTGATGATGTACAATCTCATAACGTTATAGGAGAAATTACAGGAAGTGAGTTTCCTAATGAAATAATTGTAGTAGGAGGTCACTTAGATTCTTGGGATTTAGGCGATGGTTCACACGATGATGGTGCTGGCGTTGTGCAATCTATGGAAGTGTTACGATTATTAAAAGAGTCTAACATTACACCAAAACGAACTATTAGAGTTGTATTGTTTATGAATGAAGAAAATGGGTTACGTGGTGGAAACAAATATGCAGATGTTGCAAAACAGAAAAACGAAAATCACATTTTTGCATTAGAAAGTGATGCTGGCGGATTTACACCACGTGGATTTTCATTTGATTGTACAGATACTCAATTTAAACAAGTTGAAGCTTGGAAGCCATTATTTAAACCTTATTTAATTCACTTTTTCGAGCAAGGTGGAAGCGGAGCAGATATAGGACCTCTTAAAAACGGAAACTCTGTATTGGCTGGATTACGCCCAGACTCACAACGTTATTTTGATTACCATCACGCTGCAAATGATACATTTGAGGCAGTTAATAAACGTGAACTAGAGCTAGGTGCAGCAACTATGACAAGCTTGGTATATTTATATGATACATATGGTGTAGAAGGTTTTCCTACAAAGATGCCATTTAAGAATTAATTAAATTATTCTTCAAACCCACCATACAGTTCATTTAACTTGTCATATCTATATTTAAAAATTTCCTCTAATTTAGGTTTTACTAAAAATGGATGCACAAGTTGTCCTAACCAACCAAACGGTACTTTATAATCTACAATATCTTCCATTTCAACACCACCATCTATCTCTTTAATAAAGTGCTTGTGATGCCATAATGCGTAGGGACCAAAACGTTGTTCATCAACAAAATAAGATCTGTCTTTTACGTGGGTAATTTCAGTTACCCATTTGGTTTTAATTCCTAATACTGGAGTTACTATATATTGTATTATTTGTCCTGGATACATAGGTCTGTCTGCACCACTCAAAATATGAAACCCCATATAGTCTGGAGTAATTAATTTTAGGTTTTTGGGATTAGCCAGTAATTCCCAAGCTTCATCAATTGTAATAGGTAATTTTTGAAATCTATGTAGTCTATATATTTTCATATCACAAAGATAATATATTGTTTAATCATTTCTTAAAAATAATAAACAAAGTTAATAATCACTCAGTGATATCATCATTTTAATTCAATTCCTTTTAAGATTTCATTAACATTTCAAGGTGCTTAATAATAGTACTTTAGAGGGCAACTAAAAATTACATTTTATGAAACGTATAGTATTATTTATGAGTGCTTTAGCATTGTCTGTAGCTACTCAAGCACAAATTAAAACACCAGCACCAAGTCCTGCAGCAAAAGTAATGCAGACTGTAGGTCTTACAGATATGACAGTTGAGTATTCAAGACCAGCAATGAGAGATCGTGAAATTTTCGGAAATCTTGTACCATTTGATAACGTGTGGAGAACAGGTGCTAACGCCAACACTACAATTACATTTAGTGAAGATGTTATAGTTGGAGATGAAAAAGTTCCTGCTGGAACTTATGCGCTTTATACTAAACCAAACGCAACAGATTGGGAGTTCTTTTTATATAGCGATACTAACAATTGGGGTGTACCACAAAAATGGGATGACGGCAAGATAGCTGCAAAAGCTACTGCTAAAGTACAAGAAATGCCAATGGATATAGAGAGCTTTACCATTACTTTTGACGATGTAATGAGTGACTCTGTAAACCTAGGTTTATTATGGGAAAACGTGTATGTAGCATTACCAATAAAGACACATACAGATAAGACAGTAATGGCAAATATTGAAGCTACTTTAAATGGACCATCTCCAGCAGATTATTACGCAGCAGCGGTTTATTATTCAGCTAACGATAAAGACATAAAGAAAGCTCAAGATTGGATGACAAAAGCTATGAGTATGATGGAGCAGCCTGCATTTTGGCAACTGCGCCAACAATCTTTAATTTATGCAAAAGCAGGAAACAAGAAAATGGCTATTGAAACTGCTAAGAAATCTTTAGAAGGTGCTGAAAAAGCTGGAAATGCAGATTATATAAAGATGAATAAAGAGTCTTTAAAAGAATGGGGCGCTAAATAATTTAGAACCTAACCAACTATTTAAACTCCTCAAACTTATGTTTCGAGGAGTTTTTTATTTAATGTTCTTTAGCTTTAAAAGTTGTTTGCAATAGGATAGCAATTGCCATTACAATACCACAACCCAAAACATTAAGCCATAGGTAAGGCAGGTAATCCATATACCAAACAAACACAATAATTGCTTGTGTAAGTATGGCAGCTACAAATGTTGCCTTGCTTTTTACATACTTTACAAAAAAGGCGAGTAGGAAGATACCAAGAATATTTCCATAGAATATTGAACCAATAATATTTACGAGCTGTATAAGGTTGTCAAATAAATTTGCGACACAAGCCACTAATATGGCTAAAACTCCCCAACCTAATGTGAACCATTTAGAGGCTTTCACAAAATGCATGTCATTTTTTTCTGTAGTAACGTTACGCTTATACAAATCCATTGCTGTGGTTGATGCCAATGCATTTAATTCTGATGCCGTGCTACTCATTGCTGCAGATAAAATTACAGCCAAAAGCAAGCCAATAAGACCTCTTGGAAGATTGTTTAGTATAAAATTTATAAAAACATAATCCTTGTCATTTGTTTCAATTGTAGCGTCTGCACTCGTGATTATTGTTTTCGCTTTTTCGCGTACGGAAACTTCTTCTTTGTTTAATTGAGCCAATTGAGATTTTAATGCCTTGTAGTCTTCAGAACTAGTTTGATCTGAAACTTCTGCATACGCCAAACTGGTAATATTCTGTTCTGCTTGAATTGTTTTTAATTGATTTTCAAGTGCAGTGTATTCTTGTACATATTCAGAATTTTGAACAGCTTCATGAGCAGCTGGATTAAAGTTTATAGGAGATGCGTTAAATTGATAAAACACAAATACCATAACACCAACCAATAGAATAAAGAATTGCATTGGTACTTTAAGAAGACCATTAAATAATAGTCCTAATTGGCTTTCACGAACAGATCGACCAGACAAATAGCGCTGTACTTGGCTTTGGTCTGTCCCAAAATAAGATAACATTAAAAAGGTACCTCCTAAAAATCCTGTCCAAATAGTATATCTATTACTAAGATCAAAAGAAAAATCGAGGATCTCCATTTTTCCACTTGCACCAGCAATATCTAAGGCTTTAGTAAAAGTAATATCTTCTGGTAGTTTGTTTACAATGATAAAGAAGGCAGCAAACATACCTGCAAAGATTACGGCCATTTGCTGTTTTTGTGTAATACTTACAGCTTTAGTTCCGCCAGATACAGTATAAATAATAACAAGAACACCAATAATAATATTAAGCGTGAGTAAATCCCAACCTAATACTGCAGATAAAATTATTGCAGGAGCAAATATGGTTATACCTGCTGCTAAACCACGCTGTACAAGAAATAGTATTGCTGTAAGCGTTCTGGTTTTTTGATCGAACCTACTTTCTAAATATTCATAAGCCGTGTATACCTTTAAGCGATGGTAAATAGGAATAAAAACCAAGCAAATAATTACCATGGCGATAGGTAAACCAAAATAAAATTGAACGAAACCCATACCACTATGAAAGGCTTGTCCTGGTGTAGATAAAAATGTGATGGCACTTGCTTGTGTAGCCATGACAGATAAACCTATGGTCCACCATTGCGCTTCATTATTACCTTTTATATAATCTTGTACATTCTTACTACCCTTAGTTTTATAAGCGCCATAAGCCACGATAAAAAGTAGCGTACAACATAAAATGACCCAATCTATATTCGACATATCTAACTAAATTGATTCATTATAATGTAAAACAATAGGATATAGATAGCATTAGCTACTAGTATAACTGTGTAAATAGGTTTCCAAACATACTTTTCAGGTTTTTCCATTACTTTCCTAGAGATATTAAGTTAGTAAATAGGCGATAGGCTCCAGATACACCAGCAGGAAATTCTCTAAAGAAACTTAAGCCTGTATATATATAATGTCCTTTACCATATTTAGCAATTAGTAAACTTCCCTTTTTAGGAGATTCTCCACTATCATTCATTTCAAAAAGTGGTGTAAACTCTTTACCCCAATCATCTGGAAAGTACAAACCACGTTCTTGTACCCAACCTTCAAAATCTGTTTGGGTAATCTTATTTGGTGTATTTAATACTGGATGTTCAGGGTTTAAAAATGTAACCTTAGCAAACTCATCTGTAACTCGGTCTCTAGAAAGATTTAATTTATAAGGTGCCAAATTCTCTTGAACTAACAATCTGTGTGAGGTGTTATATTGTACAATGAGATTACCACCATTGTTTACATATTCTAAGAGTATAGGCTGTTTAAATTTAAGTGCATCAACCGTGTTGTAAGCTCTAATTCCTACAACAATAGCATCGTATATCTTTAAGTTTTCAGCAGTTATGTTATCTACATTTAATAATGTTACATTGTAACCTATTTGTCTTAAACTTTCTGGAACAACATCACCAGCACCAACAATATAACCAACATTATTTCCTTTTTTCTTAATGTTTAACCTTACAACTTTACTTTCTGAAGGCAGTAAAACACGTTGTATTGGTATGTGATCATATTCAATGACCTCTAATGCGTTGGTATACGTATTAGTTGCTGTAGTTAATATTGGAGAGATATAACCTTCATCTTGGTGTTGTGGTGGTGTAACTTTAAAATTTATAGATTGTGTAGCGCCTTTCTGTTTTATGGAAATAGCAGCGCTCTCTGGAGAAACATTCCAAGAATTAGGAACATTTAATTTTAAAGTACCATCTAAAGATGCTGTGTGGGCTGTAACATTAACAGCTATGGTTTTAGAAGCTTCATCTTCAAAGATTACGACATCATCATTTAAACTTACACTAGCTTTTGGGACAATTTCAAAAGGCATATAAACTTCTCCCTTTACAGGATCACTTGTTTTATATACTATTGGCCTTGTAATAGTAATAGGCATTCCTGCTATGGTTAGCTTAAATTGTACATTATGTGGAGATGGCGTTTGTGGCTTTCCTATAAATGCTTCATTGTCTACGGCGTACATTCCTAAAGTTCCTTTTTTTGTAAGCCAATACGGCGATGTGAATGCTGCAGAATTTGATATACTATAATTAAACTGGCGTTCAATATCATTGTTTGGAGTAAGTTCTAAAGTGTCTTCAATAACTTGGTTACTTGCCGGAAACAGGATACTATTTACTCTAATATTAACAGGAGATCTATTTATTGCTTCAATATTTAAAGGAATAGTACTAACTCTTGTTGCTGTAGGCGTTGTTGCAGCAGCTTCAAGATAAAGACCTGCACAAGCCGTTATAATTTGTTCTAACTCTTTAGACTTTGTGGTTTTCCAATGAGAGTCTTCTAGTTTTTGCAATGCCGTATAAGCTTGCATTAGCATTGGTATACTGGCAGAAGGATCTTTAAAATTATAATTGGTTTCAACAGATTTTAGTAATTTTCCTACAGTCTCTCCATTTTCTAGACGACTCCAAGTGGTGTTAATGCCTTCAAAAAGATTTGATTTATCTTTTGGCATATCGCCATTAATAAGCTCAAGGTAATTTACATCGCTACCACGAGATCCTGTACGACCAAAACCCTGAGATTTATGCTGACTTCTACTTAATGCTGAAATTTCTGAATTGGATAAGCCTTTTGAAGGGTAATACACGCCAGTTTCAAATTCTAATAATTTAGATTTATCTGCATTATCAAATTTTTCTTGGCTTCCGTAAAACCACCACGATGTATTAAAAAATTGACGTTTTGGTTGCCAAGGTTCTAACGTTTTTAGTTGGTCTGTAAACGCAGTAGCTTTTCCTGCCAAACTATAGGCTTCAACACTTAACATTGCAGAAGATGTATGATGACCGTGTGTTGTTCCAGGAGATCTATGATCAAACCTGTTTATGATAACGTCTGGTTTAAACGTTCTAATCATCTTCACTACATCTGCGAGCACCTCATCTTTGTTCCAAATGTTTAAAGTTTCATCTGGATGCTTTGAGTATCCAAAATCATTAGCACGTGTAAATAATTGTTCACCGCCATCTGTACGTCTGGCAGCTAATAACTCTTGTGTTCTTATTACTCCTAATAGCTCTCTAATTTCTGGGCCAATAAGGTTTTGACCACCATCACCACGTGTTAATGATAAATATGCCGTTCTAGCATGCTTTTCGTTAGATAGGTATGATATAAGCGTTGTATTTTCATCATCTGGATGCGCAGCCACATATAGAACAGAAGCAAGAACATTGGCTTTTTTTATAGCCTGATAAATGTCTGCCGAATTTAATTTTGTTGGTGCTTGAGAAGATACAGTTGTTGCAATTGCTAAAGCTATTAGCAGGAAAAATTGTTTCATTAACGTAGTTTCAATTTGGGTATTCTCAAAGATACCAAAATCGAAAAGAACGTACAGTTAATAAAACTGATCTTCTTTAGGAGTTTCTGTAGTAGGATCTTCTGGTTTAGGAATATCTTCAAAAGCTATAATACTAACACCTTTTTGCATAAACATAGCGTTAGGATAGGTGATTATAGCATTGGTATTAGTTCTTAATACTACTTGAAAAGCTTTAATATTCTCTATATAACCTTCATAATCATACTCTTTATCATGTATTTTAATGTAGTCACCAATTTTATATGGAAATGTAAAGAACATAATAATACCACTCGTGATGTTACTAAGTATAGACCATTGGGCAAAAAAACCAACACCAATAACAGCAAAGACTGAAGAAAATACTAAGCCTAAATCTTTTATTTGAACACCCCAAACCATAATAAGTCCTAACACTGTACAGAAAATGGTAAAGAAATCTACATATCTAACTATAAGTCCTGTACGGTGTTCCATACGCTCAAACTTTCGTGCGTATTTCTTTATAATCTTAATGAGCACTAATCTTATAATAATTAGTGTAAGTATTACAATTGCAGATATGATAATTGGGTATGTCATATATATTGTGGAATTATAGTCCTAGAGAATCTCTTAGCACTTCGTGTTTGTTAGCATTTTTATTCCAATATGGTGATTTTAAACGCTTCATCTTAATAGCTTTTGTAGTAAGTGTAGTATTACCATCTGGATAGGTTTCAAACCACGATAAAATCTCAAAAGGAAACTTAGGGTCTTGGTGTATTTTTAGAGTTCTGTTTAATTCTGGATACTTTAGAACAGTAACCAATGTGTCTTGTAGTTGACTTTGTGAAAGATCTACATTATAGGCTTTTAAATCTTTATGCTTCAATCTTAAATATTCTAAAGATGGTATCATACGTTTAGTGTCCAGATTTAGTGTTGTGGGATCTATACGTAATTTTGTCCAAATGTCATGTTCTAATGCAGATTTATCCAATGTAAAATTTTGATCTGCTTCTCCCTGAAAATAGGAATGAGACGTAATTTCATAGCTGTTTCTGTTATTTAGCTGCGTATACACATGACCACACCATTCTTGCACAGATGTAGAAATCTTTAAAGCCGATTGATTATTAGCTACAGGATAAAATGTACTCGTCATTATGGAGTAAGGATAAATTCCTGTATTAAACGTTTTTGTGGCATTTAATTTAAGAACAGAAATATTACTATCCTTTTGCTTATCTGCCTTTACTTGTACTTCTGGTAAAAATGGTTCTGTTACAAATACCATCATAGCCGTTCCTTCTCTTAATTCACCATAGCGAGCTTGAGAAAGTTTGTAGCTTGTTAATTCTGCTTCACCAGAATACCAATAAGATTTAAATGCTTCAGACAACTCTTGAGGATTCTTTATTGAACCATCTGAAGTACTATTGGGTGAATTATAATCTTGGTTACAACCTAATGTTAAAAGAGCAAAAAAGGGTATAAGTCTTAAGGATTTCAGCATAACAGTTAAGGTTTTTTAAAAGGGTTTAATACAGCTATAAAAGTGTAATAATATAAGTATTAAAACTGAAATATCTTTAACGTGTAGATGCGGCAATGGCCATTAACTCCTCATAAACCAAATGCATTGGCATTCCTACAACATTGGGATAACTGCCTTCAATTGATTTTATTGCGATTAACCCAATCCATTCTTGTATACCATAAGCACCAGCTTTATCCATTGGCTTAAAGGTATCTACATAATAAGAAATGGCTTTTTGAGAAATAGGATTAAAGGTTACTTTGGTTGTGTAATTTACAGTTTTGCTTTGGTGCTTTTGAGTAAAGCAAATAGAGGTCATAACCTCATGAGATTTGCCAGACATTTTAGATATCATCTCTTTAGCTTGTTCTGGAGATGTAGGTTTTCCCAAAGCTTCACCTTCAAACCAAACAATAGTATCACTAGTGACCAAAATATCATTATCGTTAAGGTCTTTAAATGCTGAAGCCTTTAGTTCTGCCAAATAATCTGTTATAGCTACACCTTTTAACTCTGGCGGATAAATTTCTTCGACTGGCTTAAGTTGTACAGTGAAATCTAACTGTAATTCCTTAAAATATTGCTGACGTCTAGGTGAACCAGATGCCAAAATAATATTGAAATCTTTTAAATGATTTTGTAACATAATTAAAGCATGAATTGATAAAACGCCATAGAAATTACACCAAACAACATAACAAGTTTTAAAATACCGCTCAATTTGCGATAATCGTGTTTAGTATCTGCGTTCCAGATTTTTATTAAAACATATAATAAAGGGCCTAGAATAAGAAAAAGAACATATAAAACAGCAACTTGATTTTGAAACATGTAGGTGTATAAATAATATACCAAGCCAATAATTAATAAGGCTGTAACCGCAAATATTACTTTGTTGGTTCTTGTTTTTCCTAAAATTATAGGAAGTGTTTGTATACCAGAATTATGATCTCCCTTTACATCTTGTTGATCTTTAACCATTTCTCTAATAAGGTTAACTGCAAAAGCAAATACTGCATAGTCTAACATTAATCCAAATATTAATGTTTGTACAGCTTTATTTTGAGGTGTTATAGCTGGCATTAAATCATAAATGGCAACTACAATTATAACAAATGCTACAAGCAGGCTAATAACCAAATTACCAACAAGCACAGTACGTTTTAGGTAAGAGGCATATATATAAAGAATAGCAGAAATACTTATAAATAAAGCAGAAAATCCTGGTTTGCCTATAATATTAGATAAGTAAAAACCTATCCCTACAGCTATAACATTTAAAATTATAAAGAGTGTATAGGCACTTTGCTCTGAAATAGATTTACCTACCAACACATGTTCTGGTTTATTTATCTGGTCTGTCTCTACATCATAAATATCGTTTATTACGTTTCCTGCTGCAGTAAGGCATACTGTTGCAAGTACTAAAAGCGCATAACCAAAATCACTTAGAGTAATAGTTATACCAAAAGGTTCAAAAAGAAAATAACGCAGGAACACCTGTGTTAAAATAACAAAGATGAGGTTTTGGTAGCGGAAGAGTTTTAAATACTTCAAAGGGACAAAAATTTAGATGACAAAAATAGAAAAATAGGGGACTTGCATAAGCAATTGCACTTAAATTAAGCGTTTGGCCACCAAACTACAAATACTCTTGAAAATGTGACCTTATGTTTAACCCAAATTAATGGTGCGCGGTTTTCTTTTAAATGAGTTTCGATAGTTAAAATAGCTTCAGCTTTAGACAACCATTCTTTATGATGTTCAGGACTAACACACCAATCTGTTTTTTTTGGAATCGCAAATGCATATGCTTCAGAATAAAAGTCTTTAAATGCTTTTAGTGACATATAACTACCAGAAACACTTTTGGGGTTAATGGTAAATTGGCTTTTGTCTTTTAAAGAAAAAGGAACAAAACAATGCGCCATAAAACAAACTTGCTGTACGCAATCTACAGCGTTAATGTTATATGCTTTTAATGCTTGTTGGGTTTCAGGTTGATGTATTAAAGGTAATTGATGAGCTTTAAGCTTATCCAGTTTTTGCCTAAATGAATCTTTACGATTAGGACCTATCCATTGCTCTGGTTCTGTATTAAAAGCGCTGTCATAAAGATAAAATTTACAAATTTGCTCTAGGTGAATAAGTGTATTTGTCTTAATGTCTTTAATTATAAAATCTAATTCGCCAATAGTATTCTTGCCATCTTTTATTTGCAAATTACTTGCAACAACCTCATAGCGTGAACACTGTTGCAAAAGGTTTTCTAAAAACCGTTCAGAACGCTTTCCTAAAAATAAATTGTCTTGTATAGGTTCACCAGCATAGCTATCAGTTTGTAATTCTGGTAGCTCAAATTGTGTGAGAGACTCATACTGCCCGAACCACAGTTGAGGTGTGTTTATAAAACCTCTATATTGTTGCTGTAAATTTTGTTCTGCAGTAAAAGTTTTATTCATAGCTACAAAATTACAGTACTAAAGAATAACCATTTGCAATTCGGTATTAAAAAACTACAATTCGGTATATCTAATTGTGTAACTTTAGGAATAGCCAATACATTTGCTTCAGTAAAACAAACAAACCTATGTCATCATTTTTCACACATTTAATAAGAGCCTTTTTTGTTGGGATACTTGTGTTTATTATTCTCACTAGCATTCAAATTTGGACAGGTTCTGTATTTGTGCTTAATAAAAATGTGCTTTTAAATTTTCTATATACAGAAGCGTACAGTATCATACTTTACCTTATAAATTATTATACCGTAAAATTTTTAATAGATAGGTTTGGTAAGCATTTGTTTAAGCTTAAGAATATAGTTTTAGGTATAGTTCTTAATGTTTTAGCAACAGCAATAGGTATTTTCTTTTTAAGGCTACTTACAGAGGTATTTGTTGGCGGCCAATCTCTTGTGCAGTTTTTAAGTTCAGAAAATCCTATTACTTATTGGTTGTCCTTAACTATAGCGATTACTATAACTAGTATATTTTATATTGTTTACTACAACCAACAAAAGCAGGAAATTGCAGTAAAGACAGAACGTATAATAGCGGGAACAGCATCTGCAAAGTTTGATGCTCTAAAAAATCAATTAGATCCTCATTTTTTATTTAATAGTTTAAATGTATTGTCTTCTTTAATTGAAGAGAACCCAAGAAACGCACAGAAATTTACCACGTCATTATCTAAAGTGTATAGGTATGTGTTGGAGCAGAAAAATAAAGAATTGGTAAGTGTAGATGAAGAGTTAGATTTTGCTAGAACATACAGCAACCTATTGAAAATGAGATTTGAGGACAGTGTGATTTTTGATATTCCAGAAAATTCAACCAATCCTAATGCCAAGGTGGTGCCATTATCTCTACAGTTATTGTTGGAAAATGCTGTTAAACATAATGTGGTATCTGTTAAAGCACCATTGCGAATTAGTATTTATGAAGAAGCAGGATTTTTAGTCATTAAAAACAACCTTCAGGCAAAAGAACATTTAAACAAGCGTCAAGGTGTTGGCTTATCTAACATAAAATCTAGATATGCGCTCTTAACAGAACGCGCTATGAAGATTATTAAAACCCCAAACACTTTTGAAGCAAGATTACCAATATTAACCAAACAACTTACTATGACAACACAACTTTTAGAAGAGAATACTATTTCTCAAACAGACAATCAAGCCAGACTTAAAGCCGCAAAGGAGCAAGTAAAGAAGCAACGTGAGTTTTATGGAAACCTTGTAAGTTATTGCTTTGTAATACCATTTTTAGCATTTATTAATTATACGACAATGGGTTGGGGCTTTATGTGGTTTTTATTTCCAATGTTTGGTTGGGGATTGGGTTTAATGTTTCACGCAATGGATGCCTTTGATTGGAACCCTTTTTTAGGCTCTAATTGGCAAGAGAAGAAAATTAAAGAATTAATGAATAAAGATAATTTTAAAAACTACTAAGATGGAAAGACCAGAACAAAATACGTACACAACAAAATATGAGCAAGCAAAAGCACGCGTAAATGAACTTAAAGGCTTTTATAATCACTTAATAGCATATATAGTTGTAATAGTTGGCTTAGCAGGATTAAATTACTACACTAACGAGTTTAGATATGCTTGGTTTTTATGGACAGCTTTTGGTTGGGGTATAGGATTGGCTAGTCACGCATTTAAGACATTTTATGGTAGTGTGTTCTTTGGAAAACAATGGGAAGAACGTAAGATTAAAGAAATGATGGATACAGATGCAACTTATAATGACAGCACAACATCTGGACGTTGGGAGTAGATTACATAACTTATTTAAAACTTTTTTTATCTGCATTTAATAACCACTTAGAAACTGTTGAGTAATTAGTTATCATAAGATATCCTAATAAAATGCATACAATAGAAATGGTTAGTTGAAAATAATCAAGTTGATGTATTTGATAGTTATTATTTAATCCATTAACTGAAACTTGATTTTTAAATGCTAGATAAGCTTGATTAATTAAAATAGGTATGTTGTCGAGTATTAAAAATCCAGAGATTAAAATAATAGCTAATTTTAAAATGTTACTTTCATTAAAGTTTCCAATTACAATATGATCATCATCAAAACCTTTATCTAATTTTAGAATGTCTATTATTTTATCTGTGCCGTATAATATTGCAATTAATAGAATTAGAATACATACAACTACGCCTAATGCTAAAAATAGTGTAACACTATCAAATGAAATATAAGCGTAGCTAAAGTAAGTTGGCATTAAACTAAATAAAGTTAGGATTACAGAATAAAGTGCAAACAATTTTATAATTACTCTAAAAAAATCTCTTTTTGTCATCTTTTTATTTTTATCGTCTTGGGTGAAATTGATTAACCACATCTCTTAAGTGTGTTTGGTCTAAATGCATATAAATTTCAGTAGTCGTAATACTTTCGTGTCCTAGCATTTGTTGTATAGCTCTTAAATCAGCTCCATTTTCTAATAGGTGAGTTGCAAAAGAATGTCTAAACGTATGTGGACTTATAGTTTTTTGTAAACCACTTTTTTCAGACAAGTTTTTTACAATAGTAAAAATCATAGCACGTGTTAATCCGCGACCTCTACGATTTAAAAACAGAGTGTCTTCGTGGCCTTTCTTAATATCTTGATGGTTTCTTATTTCGGTTTTATAAATAGAGATTAACTTTTGAGTATGTTCTGCAATTGGCACAAAACGTTGCTTGTTTCCTTTTCCGGTTACTTTTATAAAGCCTTCCTCAAAAAAGAGATCAGAAAGATTAAGAGTAATTAATTCACTTACACGTAATCCGCAACTGTATAATGTGTCAATCATAGCTCTATTACGTTCGCCTTCTGGCTTACTAAGATCTATATGTGCAATTAAATTGTCTATTTCTTCTAAGGATAATGTATCTGGTAATTTTCTACCTATTCTAGGAGATTCAATTAAATCAACAGGATTTGTTTCTCTATAATCTTCAAAGACCAGATAGTTGAAGAAGCTTTTTAATCCAGAAATTAATCGTGCTTGAGAGCGCTCATTCATATGTTTGGCAACCTCATATACAAATGCCTTAGTTAGGGTTGCATCTATTTTAAGAGGAGAGCTTTTTAGGTTGTTGGTATCTAAAAACTTCATAAGCTTTTCAACATCATATGAGTAACTCTTAATTGAGTTTTTGGAGAGCCCACGCTCAATCTTAAGGTAGTGTTGGTAGTCTTTAAGCGCTTGTAACCAAGTCAATTTATTTAACGTTTTTTAAGTTATGATTAAGAATCAAATAACATAGTTGTAGGAAAACAACTTCTAAATTCGCTTAAAACTAAAACTAAAATTATGAAAAAACTATTTTTATTTGCAGCAATCGCTGCGTTCGGTTTCACAAGTGTACAAGCACAAGACGGTGTTTCATTTGGTGCAAAAGGTGGTGTTAACTTTGCAACGTTAACTGGTGATGATGTAGAAGATGCAGATGGTAGAACATCATTTCACGTAGGTGCAATTGTAGAAATACCTGTTTCAGATCGTTTTTCTGTACAACCAGAGGTATTATATTCAGGACAAGGTTTACAGAGTGAAGAAGAAGGTATTGAGTCTAAGATTAAGCTAGACTACATTAATGTACCAGTATTAGCTAAGTTTTATTTAACAGATGGACTTAGTTTAGAAGGTGGTCCTCAATTTGGATTCTTAGTAAACGACGAATTTGAAATTGAAGATAGCAACGGAAACTCAATTGAAGTTGAAGATTTAGACGCAGCTTCATTTGATTTAGGTGCTGCTTTAGGCTTAGGATATAAATTCACAAACGGTTTATTCTTACAAGGTCGCTACGTATTAGGATTATCTAATGTAGACGATTCTGAAGAAGAAGGTGCTTTTGAAGATGACTTAACTAACTCTACTTTACAATTTTCTGTAGGTTTACAGTTCTAATAAAGTATTGAAAGTATTATTAAAAGGGAAGCTATTATAGCTTCCCTTTTTTATTTTAAGAAAAATTTAAAGTTCAAATTATACCATTTGGCACGAATCTCGTTATAGGAATAACAAAATTTATACATATGAAACGTTTATTAGTATTAGGAACATTATTAATGTTCTCCGTAATTACAGTGCAGGCACAAGAAGTTTCTTTTGGTTTAAAAGGAGGTTTTAACGCTGCAAATACAAAAACAGATTCAGGCTTTGAAACTGAAACAAGAAATGGTTTTCACGTAGGGTTATATGCTGAAAATAGATTGAGTGATGTTTTTGCAATACAGCCAGAATTAATTTACTCACAACAAGGTTTTACAGAATCTAACGGAGCTTCAGAACGCGAGCAAAAGGTAGATTATTTAAACCTTCCGGTAATGCTTAAGGTTTACGTTATTCCAGGATTGTTTGTAGAAGCTGGTCCTCAAATTGGATTCGCCATTAACGATAAAGAAGAAATTAATGGTCCTTTCTTTACATCTGAGACAGAACGTGACCCAGATTCTTTTGATTATGGTGTAGGACTTGGTGGTGGTATAAAACTATTTAATGGTCTTATGGTTGGTGCACGCTACAATATTGGTTTAGGTGAACTTTATGAAGATGTTGAATTTAATAACCGCGTGTTTCAAGTTTACTTAGGAATAGAACTATAATTTAATTAATTATAAATTCGTTCAAAAAGCCACGTTGCACATTGTAATGTGGCTTTTTTAATACCTTTACAGTATGAAATTACTCATTATAAATGGCCCTAATATAAATTTATTAGGCAAACGTGAACCAGGTATTTATGGCACTCAATCTTTTGAAGATTTTTTTGTAAACCTTCAATTTAAATATAAAGATGTAGAGTTGTCTCATTTTCAATCTAATGTAGAAGGAGAGTTGGTAACTAAACTTCAAGATGCAGATACAGAGTTTGATGGCATTATATTAAACGCTGCAGCATACACACATACTTCAATTGCAATAGGAGACGCTGTTAAAGGTATTATGACCGCAGTGGTCGAAGTTCATATATCGAATACATTTTCTAGAGAAGAATTTAGGCATAATTCATTTATCTCGCCTGCAGCAAAAGGTGTTATATTAGGCTTCGGAATGCAAAGTTATGAATTGGCCATACAAAGCTTTTTAAATACAGTTGAAGATGAAGGCTAAAGCGTTTTTAAATTGGAGTAGTGGTAAAGATGCAGCATATACACTACAATTTTTAAATACCTTGGAAGAATATAATGTTGAAGCTTTAGTAACTACCGTAAATTCTGAAAGTAACAGAGTCTCTATGCACGGTTTACGCGCTGAGTTTTTAGAACTACAAGCAGAAGCATTGGGCTTAAAATTAAAAACTATTGCGTTGCATGGCCAGGTTTCTATGGAAAGCTACAATAAGACTATGCAAGATGCTGTTTCAGCTTTAAAAACATCAGGATTTACGCATAGTGTGTTTGGTGATATCTTTTTAGAAGACCTAAAATCTTACAGAGAAGCGCAATTACATGACGTTGGTATTTGTGCCGTTTTCCCATTATGGAAAAAGAGTACCACACAACTTTCTAAAGAAATTATAGCTTCAGGCGTCAAAGCAATTGTAGTTTGTGTAAATGCTAACGTGTTAGATAAGTCTTTTTGTGGTAGGGAATACAACGAGCAATTTTTAGAAGACTTACCGAAAGAAGTAGATCCTTGTGGTGAAAATGGAGAGTTTCACACCTTTGTTTATGATAGCCCACTATTTAAAAACAGCATAAAATTTACTGTAGGAGATATTGTAAATAAAACCTACAAACCTGTTTCTAAAGGCAGTAATTGTCACAAAGACAATACAACTTGGGATACTTCGTTTTGGTATGCAGATTTACTACCAAACTAACAGCAATTTCTTTGCTTAAATGTCCCATCAGGCTTACCTTTGCAACACTAAATTTATAAATGAAATCTGAAGATTCAAAACATAAAAGATCTACACCTAAAAAGTCTCGATTTAGACTATTACACCAATATTATAGCTATACGGGATTTTATAAATTTTTAGGTACCAGCTTAAAGAAGGCATTACCACCTATATTAATATTTATAGGTATTTTAATGGGTATACATTATTTCGTTATTGATATTAATGAATTACTTGTTAAGATGACAGAAACGTATTCTGCCATTGTAATACTTACAGTGTTTTTTATATCAGAATCTATTTTAGGTATTATTCCTCCAGAAATATTTATTGCTTGGAGCGATAAGACAGATGCACCATTGGTATACTTATCTATTATTGCATTATTATCTTATTTAGGAGGTATTATTTCCTACTTTCAAGGTGTTCTTATCACTAAAATTCCTGCAATGCACGAGTATTTAGAGGTTAAGATGGCTAAACACGTAAATAATACTAGAAAATGGGGTGGTTTTCTAATTATTGTAGGAGCACTTTTACCTATACCATTTGCAATGACAAGTATTGCTGCTGGTATGATTAAATATCCATTTGTAAGTTATTTATTATTCGGGTTGTTGCGTTTTGTAAGATTTTACCTTTACGCTCTAGCTATCTTTAGTTTGGTATAATTATGTTGAAAACATTTAAAATTGTTAGCTATTTAGAAGGTATTTCATACCTGCTTATATTATTTGTTACAATGCCCCTAAAATATATTTGGGATATGCCAGAAGCTAATATGGTAATTGGTATGGCGCATGGTGTTCTTTTCTTACTCTATATAGCTTTAGCAGTTTTTATGAAACAAATTTTAAACTGGAATATAAAGACTTTCCTTATTGTCTTGGTGTGTAGTATTATTCCATTTGGTACGTTCTGGATGGATAAAAAGTACCTGTAATTAATTAGCATTCATAAATGCTTTAATTTCTTTAGCTCTATTACTCCAAGGATAAAAGTACTGCACAATCATTGGTACGTGTTTTTTATCTAATTTAATAAGTTTTGCTTTGGGTTGTACCTTAAGTAACTCTTCTCTAAATATTCTATTTCCTTCAATAATAGAGTTATAGGTTTTTGTACCTAGATAGGTAAAAATAGGAGGTGTTTCAGTATCTATGTGATAAAGTGGAGAAGCTTCTTTCCATAGTTTAGGATTTGTAGTCCAAGTGGTTACATAATTATCTGGTTCTTCTTTTGGTGGGTTTTCTTTAAGATAACTATACATATCTAAGCCTGCTGCATCATTTAAGATTATACCTTTAATTTTAGATGTTTCTCCTTTATACTTTGGAGACATTGTTGCCAAAGCTGCTAAATGTGCTCCTGCAGAGTGTCCTGTAATAAAAATCCGTTCTGGATTACCACCATAGGTTTCAATAGTATTATATGTCCACGTAATAGCTTTAGTAACCTGTTGTGCCATAGTATCATAATTAGCATTTGGGCTTAAAGTGTAGTTTGGAATTACTGTAACAATATCTTCCTTGCCAAATTGCCTTCCCATAAAACCATACATATCTTTATTGCCACTATTCCAATTTCCGCCATATATAAAGATGATAACGTCCTTAAGTTCTTTTTTAGATGATCTAGGTGTAAAGACATTTAATTTTAAAGGTTTTAAATCGTGATGTTCTGTATAACTTATATCTTTAAACTTTTTAGTTGCACAACTTGTAAAGACCATTAATATAATACCAATTGAAAGAATTTTCTTTGCAGACATTTTTATATTTTAAAGCTTAAAATTACCATTTATTTTAGTGAGATTAATCATAAAACAAATCTGTTTAACTGTTTGTAGTGCATTGTTTACAATCAATTCATTTCAAGCTCAAAGCACTATTGATGATACTTTAGTAAACCTGAAATCAACTAGTGATGAATTTTTTTATGACATACGTTATGCAACAGCTAATAATTTATTAAAATCTGCTTTTTACGATTGTCCTAATTGCTATTTACAGCCAGATGTAGCAGAAGCACTTTATTTAGCCAATCAATATTTTTGTGAGTTAGGTTATTTTATAAAATTATATGATTGTTATAGGCCTATAGCTAAGCAGAAGCTAATGTGGGATGCTTACCCTAACCCTATGTATGTTGCCAACCCATACACTAAAGGCTCTATACATAGTAGAGGAGCAGCTGTAGATCTTACTTTAGTAGATGAGAGAGGTTGTGAGCTTGATATGGGAACACCTTATGATTTCTTTGGAAGAGCAGCACATATTGATCATACCAATTTACCAAAAGAGGTAATAGAGAATCGCAAACTACTTCAAGAAGGACTTCTTAAATTTGGTTTTTTAACTATTAGAACAGAGTGGTGGCACTTTAGTTACAAAGCAAATTACCGGTATAAAGCCCTAGACATTCCGTTTAATTGTGAAGAGTAACACTAGAAAAAAGAATCTAATTTATCTTCAAAATTGGTATTTTGTAATATAGCATCTCCTGAAACTATAATACCATCTTCATCTATAAATATTACCTTGTTTACAAAGTTTGTGTATAGTTGAGGTTGAAAAGGAGCATCAACAAGTCTAACTTCGGTATTACTATTATAGTTATAATTGTCTAACAACTTTGTCCAGTCTTCAAAACCTATAAGGTCTGTATTTACAGCTATAAACTTATATTCTGGATGCTCTAAACGTATTTGGTTAATTTTATGATGCTTTGAGGTTAAGCGTTGAGAAAAATTATTATTCCAGAAATAAATTACAGTTTTAGATTTCACTCTATTTGTAATAGGTTCCTTTTTACCACTTATATCTTGTATAATAAAGCTTGAAATCGATTTTCCAGGAAATAAAGAACGTTGCAAGTCTGCTAGATTATTAAAGAAATCTAAGTTTTTTACTGATGGGTGAACACTATGAATTAGCCTCATAGTCTCCATCATATCTTCCATAGTATTGGACAATAGTAAGGCTTCTGTACCTAAACGTTTAATAAAGCGCTGTTTAACACTTTGTTCTTTTATAATACTATCTACAGTTACAAGTTTAGCTCTCAGGTTTGTTAGTTCACTTTCTTTGTAACATTCATCTGGTGAGTTAGTAGTAACACATTGTTCTGCTGTAATATTCTTTACATAAGTATCTAGTGTTCTTAAATAGATATAAAATTTAGAAAGATGTTTACTATTAAAGTTTAAAGAATCTCTATAGCTTAAAAATTCATTAGAGAAGACATTAGATCTATTGTATTTATTTTGAAGATACACATACTGCTCGTTCTGAAAGTAATATTGATAATCTGCACTAGTTTTTGCAAACGAATAGAAATTATCTGAAAATTTAAACTTTTTATATTGTCTGTTAAGCTCCTTTAATCTGTTATTATATATACTATCTGAAATCTTTTTAAATTCTTTTGGAGGATAAGATTCAGACTTTTTAATGAAGTTTACACTGTATTCGTCTTCTAGGAAAGTGTTTATTAATAAGTTGTTTTTTTCACTGCCATCTCCACTAAATGAAAGGGACTCATCAAACTCTTCGGTATTTAAATAGATACCAAGGCTATCACCAGGTTCAAGAAAAAACAATTGGCTTTCTGAAAAATGCTTTATCCAGTAAATATCAGATGCTGCAGAGTCAAACTTATATTGAAACTGGTTTTGTTCATCTAAAAATATAGTATCTGCATTACCATTTGTTTGTAAAATGGTAATATAGTTGTTGTGTGGATTAGCAATTTCTCCTATAATATAGGCAGATGGTGTGTCCTTTACTTTTAAAACCTCGTTTTTACAAGAAATTAAACACAAGAATATGCTAAATAGCAGGCTGTGGTGTTTTAACTTCATCTTTTTGAGCTTGATTGTTTAAAATAATAAATCGGTCAATAGCATCTGTAAATTCAGGTTCTAAAAAGTGGATGCTTCTTTGTAAAACTCGACTATTTTTATCTAAAAACAATATTCTTCTTGAAAGTTTAATTAAAGTACTTTGGCTTTCCTTAAAAGAGGCTAATTTATATTCTTTTGCAGTATTGTATTCAAAATCTTCAATAATATCTAACCATTCACCTTTAGGTTCTTTATCTATATTAATTGCTATAAAATTAAGGTCTGGATACATCTTTTGAAGATCATACATCTTATTATGGTAAGCTCTATAATTATCTGCATTGGTGCCAGTCCACGTCATTATAATTGTAGGCTTAGTTACTACATTGCCTAAAGTAACACTATCTTTTGTGTTAGCAGATATTAAAATACGTTGTGCAATTGTGCTTCTGGAAAGATAGCTTCTTTGCATATTTGCCAAGCCTTCAATTTTCTCTGCTTGCTTTACATCTGGTAAAAGTTCAGATACCAATCTGTATATGTCATCAATTTCCTCTACACTTTTGGCAGTTATAATGCTAGAGGTTGCAAAATTTTGAAGGTATCTGGATTTTAGACTTGGTAAGGTAATGAGTGAGTCTGTAATTTTAATTCTTTCAATATAGCTTTCGAGAGTAGAGAGATTTTGGCAATCATTAGAAGTTAGCTTACATTTTTTTATGTAGGCGTTAGTTATGTAGCTATTAATAAATCTTAAGTAAGAGAAATCTGATTTTAAAGGAGCGTCATTAAAATTAACGTCTTTACGATATTCAAAATAGGTGTCACTAAATTGATCTAATAACTCTGGTTTAACCTTAGTTATAAAATTAAAGTAGCGCTCTTTAATGTCGTAATAGTTATAATTTACTACTTGTCTTGCTAAATATTTAAACTCATTAGAGTAACCTCTTTTGCTGAGTAATTTCTTAGTTTTTAGCTTTTGAGATTCCCAATCTTCTTTAATATGTTGTTCAAATACTTTAGGGCCAACTTCTAATTCTGATATAAGTTTAGAGTCACTTTTTTCATTGATTAAAAAGATATCTATCAAATAATTATTCTTCTTATGGCCTTTGCCAGAAAAGGAAATAGACTCGTCGAATTCGTAAGTATTTAAGCGTATTAATATACTGTCTTTAGGTTCTAAATAAACAAGTTGTTGCTCGGTAAAATGCTTAAAGTTATAAATGTCTGGTTTAACGTTTTTAACTATATATTCAAATCGCCCTTTGTCATCTAAATAAATAGTATCTATTAAAGCATTGTTTTTAAGAAGTACAACGTGGTTAACTTTGGGATTAATAATTTGTCCTCCTAAAAAAGCATCTGTTTTGCCAATCTTAGAATCCTTAGAAGAATTTTGACAACTAACTAAAGCAGTTAAAATAAGTAGGGCGTAAGTAAGATTCTTAATCATATTTAACCTCTAAGATTAGGTGAAGTTTTATAAACTATGCAAGTTAACGTGATTACATACAAACTTTTGTTAAAAACTGTTAAAATATGTTAATTAAAGACCTTGTTACTGGTTAAGAAATTCCAAAATGATTTGCTCAAAATCAGAATCATTTAAAAGTGTTGCACCAATGACAATAGTACCTTGTTTATCTACAAAAATAACTTTATTGGTATAGTTCTTTAGTAGTTTAGAAGCTACCGGAGATGTTAATATATGGTATTCCTTTTCTGGATTATAGTTATGCTCTTCAATAGTCTTAATCCAAGGATTTACAGACGTTGGGTCTTCAGAGAAATTTGCATAATCTGTTGTAATACCTATAAAATCTACTTCAGGATATTTTTCACTAAGATTGCGTATTGTCTTGTGATTAGTGCTGTGGTGCAAATAAGAATCGATATTCCAACTGTGTAATATTGTTGGCTTATTAATAACATCTTTTAAAGTAGATGTGTTTTTATCTACATCTACAACTCTTACTGAAGCCATATTACTTCCAGGCAAAAATAATTTTTGAAGATATAAGAGGTTTTTAAGTTCTTGTATACCATCTTTATTATACCCTAAGTTACGTAATAATTTTATGGTTTTTTGAGATGTTATTGTATCATTACTTAATAAAACACCTTGTTTTCCAAACCTATTGTAAAATCTGTCTTTAAGAACAGGTAAATCTGTGATGGAATCTAGTAAGTTGGCTTTAAGCTCTATATTATTAAAATCATTGTTTTTAGTACAATCTAAAATTTCTGTATGTTCTTTTATACAAATATCAAAAACCTTGTTTTTTAGGTAGTTGTCTAAAAGTCTAATGTTGGTATAGTAATATTGAAACTCTTCATCATTAAATTCTAAATCTTCTCTATAGCTAAAATACTCTTTAGTAAAGAGCTTTCTTTTTTCTGGGTAGTACTTAGAGATGAAAAAGTAAAAACGTTCTTTGAGATCATAATATTGAAGATGAGCTGCTTTCTTAGCAAACTTAAAATAGTCTTTAGATAAGTTTACCTGTGAAGCGATTTTTTCAATCTGCGCTAGATTACGATTAAGTTGATCTTCAATTTTAGCAGAGACAAGATGTGGTTTTAAAGCACTGTTTCTAACTAAGAAAGCTTCAGCCATTTCATTTTGTAAATACAAACTGGTAATAAAATTATTTTTCTTGTAACCTTCACCGCTAAAAGCTATTGACTCGTCAAAATTAAATGTATTTATATGGAGTAGGATGCTATCATTTTCTTCAATATAAATTAGTTGGCTTTCCTTGTTGTAAGAAAACTCATATAAACCATTGTCAGGATTATTAATTTTAAAAGAAAACCTATTAAAATCGTCTACTTTGGAAGAGTCTACAACCTTTCCGAATTTCTTTAGGTATATATTGGTAGCTGTAGGATTTACGATTTGACCACTAAAAATAGCATATGCTTTAGTATTCTCTGATTTGCAGGAATTTAAAAGAAGCGTAAATAAAAATAGAACTAGTAATGTTGACCTCACTTTGTAAATTTGTTGTGGTAAATGTAATGTTACTTCAAATTCTACATTGTTAATCAGTAGTTAAATGGAAATCTGTAATCGTTAATCTTTTATTAATCTCTTTAATATGACTACTTTTGCCGAAAAATTAAACAGTTTATGCTAACAGTTTCAAATTTATCTGTACAGTTTGGTAAGCGTGTCCTTTTTGATGAGGTTAACACAACGTTTACACAAGGCAATTGCTATGGTATTATTGGCGCAAATGGTGCTGGAAAGTCTACCTTCTTAAAAATTATTTCGGGCAAGTCTGAGCCTACTTCTGGTCAAGTGTCTTTAGAGTCAGGAAAACGTATGTCTGTTTTAGAGCAAGACCATACATTATATGATGAGTATCCAGTATTAGAAGCTGTAATAATGGGTAATAAACCATTATATGCTATTAAGAAAGAGATGGACAGCATTTATGCAAAAGAAGATTTTGGAGATGCTGATGCAGAACGCGTAGGAGAACTTCAAGTAGATTTTGAAGAAATGAATGGTTGGAATGCAGATAGTGATGCTGCGGCATTATTATCTAACTTAGGGATAGAGCCTGCTTTGCATTATACAAAAATGGCAGATATAGATGGTAAACTAAAAGTAAGAATACTTTTAGCTCAAGCACTTTTTGGATCTCCAGATGTGCTCATTATGGATGAGCCTACCAACGACCTGGATTACGAAACTATATCTTGGTTAGAGCATTTCTTGGCAAATTTTGAAAATACAGTAATCGTAGTATCTCACGACCGTCACTTCTTAGACGCTGTATGTACGCATATTAGTGATATAGATTTCGGAAAAATTAATCACTTCAGTGGTAACTATACTTTCTGGTATGAGTCTTCACAGTTAGCAGCAAGACAACGCTCGCAACAAAATAAGAAGGCAGAAGAAAAGAAGAAAGAATTAGAAGAATTTATAAGAAGATTTAGCGCCAACGTAGCAAAGAGCAAACAGGCAACATCTCGTAAGAAGATGATTGATAAGCTAAATATTGGCGAGATTAAGCCATCAAGCCGTCGTTATCCTGCAATAATTTTTGAGCGCGAGAGAGAAGCTGGAGACCAAATTCTTAACGTAGAAAACTTATCATCTTCAATAGATGGAGAGTTGTTGTTTAAGAATATTAACTTAAATCTGGCTAAAGGAGATAAAGTGGTTGTCTTTTCTAGAGACTCTAGAGCAACTACAGCATTTTATCAAATACTAAATGGACATCAAGAAGCAGAATCTGGCAAAGTTGAATGGGGTATCACTACTAACCAATCATACTTACCATTAGATAATTCACAGTATTTTGAAAGTGACCTTACATTAGTTGATTGGCTGAGACAATGGGCTAAAACAGAAGAAGAACGTGAGGAAGTACACATAAGAGGTTTCTTAGGTAAAATGATTTTTAGTGGAGAAGAAGCACTTAAAACCTGTAACGTACTTTCTGGAGGAGAAAAAGTGAGATGTATGTTAAGCCGTATGATGATGATGCGTGCTAATGTTTTAATGCTAGACGAGCCTACAAACCACTTAGATCTAGAATCTATTACAGCATTTAATAACTCTTTAAAAAACTTTAAGGGAACGGTTATGTTTACAACACATGATCACGAATTTGCACAAACCGTAGCAAATAGAGTAGTGGAGCTTACACCTTCTGGAGTTATAGATCGTTACTTAACGTTTGATGAGTATATGAGTGATAAGAATATAAAAGAACAGCGTGAGAAAATGTATGCAGTTAATGCGTAACACCTGTATTTTAATATAAATTTTAAAACACCTGTAAAATATAAATTACAGGTGTTTTTTATTTTAAGAAATGTTGAAGTAGATATAGTTTTACATTGTCTATTTTAAACGAAAATGTAACATTGTTTTTATAACTAAAAACTTATTTCTTAATATCTTTAACCTATATGAAAAACATAGAGGACTACAGACAATCCTACGAGAAAGATACCTTGGTCGAAACGGCATTAAGAGACCAACCTTTGGCACAGTTTGAAGACTGGTTTAAAACAGCAGAAGCTTGTGAAGATATCTTAGAGGTTAATGCAATGACGTTGTCCACACTAGGTAAAGATGGATTTCCAAAATCCAGAGTGGTTTTGCTTAAAGAGTTTTCTCAAGAAGGCTTTATTTTTTATACCAATTACACATCAGAAAAAGCAGAAAGTATTGCTTACAACCCAAAGGTGTGTATGTCCTTTTTTTGGCCACCATTGGAAAGACAAATAATAATTAAAGGAACTGTTGAAAAGGTTTCTGAAGAAAAATCTCAAGCTTATTTTAATAGCAGACCTAGAGGAAGCCAGTTAGGTGCTTGGGCATCTCACCAAAGTAGTATGGTGGCATCTAGAACAGTTATAGAAGAACGCTTACAGCAACTTAAAACTAAGTTTGAAGATAAGCCAATTCCCAAACCAGAATTTTGGGGCGGATTTTTAATAAAACCAGAAACGTTCGAGTTTTGGCAAGGAAGACCAAACAGGTTACACGATAGGATCCTTTATACAAATACAAATAACACATGGAGTCATAGACGCCTAGAACCTTAGCATTATGAAAAGACTAATTTTAGTAAGACATGGTAAATCATCTTGGGAAACTAATCTTCCAGATAGGCAACGCCCTTTAAAATCTAGAGGCAAGACAGATGGCATACTTATTTCTAAAGCCTATAAGGAAAGTTATAAAAACCCAGAATTAGTACTAACTAGTGATGCTGTAAGAGCAAACACCACAGCTAACATATTTAAAGCAACGCTAGAGATTCCAGATGATAAATTTATTGTAGATCCTAAACTTTACACTTTCGACGAACGTGAGCTAAAGCACATTATAAAAGGGTGTAAAGAAAGTATAGATACGCTAATGGTTTTTGGCCACAATAACGCCTTAACATTTTTAGCTAATGATATAGGCAGTGAGTATATAGATAATATACCAACAACAGGCCTTGTAATTATAGACTTTAAAGTAGAACGTTGGACACAAATTAAAGAAGGACAAACAATAAAGACAATATTCCCAAAACATTTAAAGTAGATGCACGATAACCAATATGTAAACCGGGAATTAAGCTGGTTACAATTTAATGCTCGAGTTTTACAGGAAGCAGCAGATATAAAAGTACCCTTAATAGAGCGCTTAAGATTTATAGGAATTTTTTCAAACAACTTAGACGAATTCTTTAAGGTAAGATACGCTACAATAAAGCGAATAGATTTAGCTGGCAAAGGTGCTAAAAGCATTTTGGGAGGTATAAAAGCTTCAGATTTATTAGAGAAAATAACCAAAATTGTTATTGAGCAGCAAACGGAGAGCTTAACAATACTTAAAGCTATTCAGAAGGAAATGGCAGAGGAAAATATTCTTTTCCTAAATGAAACTAACTTGTCTGAAGAGCAACAATTATGGTGTAAAAATTACTTTCTACAAAAAGTAAGTCCTGCATTAGTTACCATAGTATTAAATGATCTGGTTGAACTTCCTAGGCTTAAAGATACAGCTGCATACCTAGCAGTAAAGATGGTTATGAATGAGGTTGAAGAACCTAAAGGCATAAAAAAAATTATAGGAAAACCACAACGTGAAAAAAAATATATACTAATTGAAATCCCTAAAGATATAGAGCGCTTTGTTGTAATGCCAGAGAAAGATGGTAAACAACAAATTATAATTCTAGACGATTTAATTAGGGCGAATCTTCAAACCATATTTAACATCTTTAATTTTGAAAGTATCACTGCGCATATGATTAAAATTACCAGAGATGCAGAGCTGGATATGGATAGTGATTTGAGTAAAAGTTTCATCGAGAAAATATCATTAAGTGTTAAGGATAGAGTAGAAGGAGATCCTGTGCGCTTTGTGTATGATAAGAAGATAGGAAAAGATACGCTTACCTTCTTAATGAATATGATGGGTATAGACAATAACGATAGTATAATTCCTGGTGGTCGTTACCACAATAGGAGAGACTATATGAGTTTTCCTAGTTTAAGTGGAGGTAAGTATTTGTATGAAAAAGTAGAACCTTTACCTATAGCAAATTTTAATATTCAGGGAAGTTTGTTAAAACAGATATCAGAGAAAGATGTGCTGCAATATGCACCATATCACACATTTTCATATACAGTTAAATTTTTAAGAGAAGCTGCTTTAGATCCAACTGTAAGATCTGTAAAGATTACAATATATAGATTGGCTAAGATATCTCATATTGCCAGCTCATTAATTAATGCGGTTAAAAACGGTAAAAAAGTTACAGTACAAATTGAATTGCAAGCACGTTTTGATGAAGCTGCAAACATTAAGTATGCCGAGCAAATGCAGCGTGAAGGTGTAAAGTTGATTTTTGGTGTTACAGGCTTAAAAGTGCATTGTAAAGCTTGTGTGATTGAACGTGAGGAAAAAGATGGTATGAAACGCTACGGCTTTATAAGTACTGGTAATTTTAATGAATCTACTGCAAGGATTTATACAGATTATACATTGTTTACTGCCAATCAAAAAATTCTTAAAGAGGTAAATAAAGTATTTAACTTCTTTGAGATAAACTACAAGGTTAGCAGGTATAAACATTTATTGGTAAGTCCTCATTATACAAGGTCTGGATTGCTAAAATTAATTCAGAATGAAATAAATCTTGCAAGGTTAGGCAAGCCTGCAGAAATAAAAATGAAGCTAAACAGCCTTTGTGATTACCCAATGATTGATAAACTTTATGAAGCAAGCAGAGCTGGCGTAAAAATAAAGTTAATTATTAGAGGTATTAACAGTCTAATTCCTGGCGTGGAAGGTATGAGTGAGAATATAGAAGCCATAAGCATTATCGATAAATTTTTAGAACATCCTAGATTATATATCTTTGGAAAAGGAAGTGATTCTAAAATCTATATTTCTTCAGCAGATTTAATGTCGAGAAACTTAGATAACAGAGTCGAGATTTCTTGTCCTATTTATGGCGAAGATATTAAACAAGAGCTGTTAGATACTTTCGATATATGTTGGAGTGACAATGTAAAAGCACGCGTGTTTTCAGCAAAAGAAGACAACGCCTATAAAAAAGCAATAGGTCCTAAAATTAGAAGTCAGTTCAAGACTTACGAGTATTATCTTAATAAAAATAAAAGCTTAAATATATAGTGTTAAATATAAGAACATATGCTGCCATAGATATTGGCTCGAATGCGGTAAGATTGTTAGTGATGACAATAATAGAGCAACCAGATAAAGAACCAATTTTTAAAAAAAGGAGTCTGGTAAGAGTACCAATTAGATTAGGTGCAGATGTGTTTTTAGGTGGCGAAATATCCAAGGAGAATATAGATAGAATGATTGATACTATGACGGCCTTTAAGCTGCTCATGACTTCTCATAAAATCGAAACTTATAGAGCTTGTGCCACGTCTGCAATGAGAGAAGCCAAAAATGGTGAAGAAGTTGCAAATACTATTCTTAAAAAAACCGGGATTAATATTGAAATTATAGATGGTAATGATGAAGCTGCAATTATTGCAGCAACAGATTTACATAACCTTATACAGTCTGATAAAAATTACCTGTATGTAGATGTTGGTGGTGGTAGTACAGAGTTTACTTTTTATGCAAGTGGGAAAACAATTTCTTCAAAATCATTTAAACTAGGAACAGTAAGACTGCTAGATGATACAGTGGTAAACTCGATGTGGGAAGATGTTGAAAAATGGATTAAAACAACCACTAAGCCATATACAAAGATTGAGTTAATAGGTTCTGGAGGTAACATTAACCACGTGTACAAGTATAGTGGTAAAACTATTGGCAAGCCATTATCTTACTTTTATTTGAGTTCTTACTATCAAATGCTTAACTCATTAACCTATGAGGAGCGCATTACACAACTTAACATGAATACAGACAGAGCAGATGTGGTAATACCAGCTATGCGTATTTATTTAAGTGCAATGAAATGGAGTAGAAGCAGCAAAATTTTTGTCCCTAAAATAGGACTGGCAGATGGTATTGTGAAATCTCTTTATAATGATCGCTTAAAACAATCATAAGTAGAATAGATCTCAATTGTTAATGTTATCTTAAAATGAATATATTTATGCTTATCTTTAGCCTATAAATAGACATTAAGAAGAAAAATGGGATTGTTATAAAGTTTATTTAATAATACCATTAAATTAGTCATAACTTAGATAATCAATACTTTAACTTGTTTTCTTATGAAAAGATTTTTCCTTTTAACGGCAATGTTTACGTTGCTTTCTGTATTCTCTATCCACGCACAACGTGTTACAGGCGTACTTTCTGGATTTAAAGCTGGAATAAACGTGTCTAGTTTAAATAGTGATGCTACAGAAATAGATGAGATAGATGCTAGAGTTGGATTTCAAGCAGCATTTTTTGTTGAAATTCCTTTTAGTAGATCTTTTTCATTTCAACCAGAGCTGCAATACTCTGCACAAGGTGGCAAACAAGAGGAATTTAGAGTAAACTACATACATTTACCGTTACTACTTAAATATAATGTTACAGATTATCTAAACATTCATTTAGGTCCACAGGTTGGTTTAAAAATTTGGGAATGGGAACAAGACCAAAACGATAACTTTAATAACTTAAATTATGCTGTATCTGGTGGTTTAGGAGCTAACCTTTCTGATAACTTTTTTATTGAAGCACGCTATGTATATGGTCTATCTAACATTACAGAAGATGTAAATGAATTTAATGTAGATCAAGATATAAAGAATAGCTACGTACAGGTATCTTTAGGATACAGGTTATAAGACTATTTTAAAATATTAAAAAACGTCTGGCAATTAGTTGTCAGACGTTTTTTTGTTATCCGTGTATAGTTTCAGACTTGCTGAGGTTTTTCATAATCTCTGCTTCATAATCAAGTAAAGATTGCCACTTCTCATTTACTTCATTTGTTTCGCCATACTGTCTTGCAAAACTTAGAAACATTGTATAATGATTGGCTTCACTAACCATAAGTTTTCTGTAAAACTCTCTTAGTGTTTCATCTTTTAAAGTTTCAGAAAGTAATCTAAAACGCTCACAACTTCTTGCTTCAATTAAAGCAGCATATAAAAGTCTGTGTACTAATTGTGTGGTACGACTTCCGCCTTTAGGAAAAAACTTTAATAACTGTAAAACATAATCGTCTCTTCTGTCTCTTCCAAGTGTATAACCTCTTTCAATTAGTTTATCATGAACCATTTTAAAATGGCTAATTTCTTCTTTTACTAGAGCAGTCATTTCCTGTACTAAATCTGTGTATTCAGGAAAGCTTACAATTAAGCTAATGGCGGTCGAGGCTGCTTTTTGTTCGCAAAAAGCGTGATCTGTTAAAATGTCTTCAATATTCTTTTCAACAATATTAACCCATCTAGGATCTGTAGGAAGTTTTAAACCAAGCATATTATATATCTAAATCAAAAGTTTGTCTAAGCTCATCAATTAATGGATTTTTCTCTCTAAGCTTGTTGTATTTTTCCATTGGTGTAAACGCATACTTTTTGGCAGCTTCTTCATTTACATCAATAAAAAGTTGAATGTCATAATTCTGAAGCTCCTTTTTTAAGAACGTCATAAGATGGTAGGAGTGTCTTTCAACTTCTGTTTTCATGGTAACGTTGGGAAGTTGAATATATAAATTTGTTCCTTCTACTCTTGGAATATCTGTAGCTAGGATAGATGCCATTATTTTTCCGCCTTTGGTCTTAATCTTATCTATATATGCTTTCCAAACGTCGTGCAGCTGTTCTTCTGTAAAATCTTCCTTAGGCATATCCTTACCTATGGCATCTGCTTCTTGTTTCTTTTCTAAGATTTCTTTTTTGCGCTTTAAGCCTTTCATAGAAAGCGCCGAAGTTTTTTTACGCGCTACGCCAAGATCTATGTTTGGAGCGCTATTGGCTTTATTACCAGTAGTTACATCTTCTTTTTCTAAAGTATTAGTAGAAGTGTCTTTAGTTGTAGGTTGCAAGCGTTCTGAAACCTCTGAAGCTTGTGAGGTTATAGGATGCTCTTCTTGTTGTATGATAGTTTTTTGCTCTTCAGCAATTTTTACCTTACTATTTCCTAAGGTTTGTTTTGGAGGCGTTTCTCTGTTAGCAAAATGACTTGCAGGTATTATGAAACTATTGCGGTTTTTTTTTTCTCCATCAAAAGTGATAGAGGCAAGCTGCATTAAACAAAGTTCGACAAGTAAACGTTGGTTCCTACTTGTTTTATATTTTAGGTCACAAGAATTAGCGAGCTCAATACCTTCAATTAAAAAGGCTTTAGAAGCTTCTTGAGACTGTTTAACATAGCGTTGTTTGGTTTGGTCGCCAACTTCTAATAATTGTATGGTTTCTTGATTTTTGCACACTAACAAATCTCTAAAATGAGAAGCCATTCCTGCAATAAAATGATGACCATCAAAACCTTTACTTAGTATGGTATTAAACTGAACTAATGCTTCAGGAATATTATTATTTAAAATATGATCTGTCATTTCAAAATACGTATCGTAATCTAATACGTTTAAGTTTTCTGTAACAGCTTGTCTTGTAAGGTTGTTACCACTAAAACTTACAACTCTATCATAAATAGAAAGAGCATCTCGCATTGCACCATCTGCCTTTTGTGCAATAATATGTAATGCATCATCTTCTGCGTTTACACCTTCTTTCTCTGCAATATTTGCAAGGTATTGCTTAGCATCTGTAACAGTAATACGTTTAAAATCAAAAATTTGACAACGTGAAAGAATAGTAGGTATAATCTTATGTTTCTCTGTGGTTGCTAAAATAAAGATTGCGTGTTTAGGCGGCTCTTCTAATGTTTTTAAGAACGCATTAAAAGCAGCTTGAGATAACATATGTACCTCATCTATAATATAAACTTTATAATGACCAACTTGTGGTGGTATACGCACTTGGTCTATAAGGTTTCTTATGTCATCTACAGAGTTATTAGATGCTGCATCTAACTCAAAAATATTAAAGGCAAAATCTTCATCTTCTGCTACATCTGTACCATCTTGATTAATCTTCTTTGCTAAAATCCTTGCGCAAGTAGTTTTACCTACACCTCGAGGTCCTGTAAATAACAAAGCTTGTGCTAAATGATTGTTTTCAATAGCATTTACTAGCGTATTTGTAATCGCTTGTTGGCCTACAACATCTGCAAACGTTGTGGGTCTATATTTTCTAGCCGATACAATAAAATGCTCCATAAAATTAAGCTTATAAGCAAATATAAAAATAGAAACCCTAAGTTTGTGTTTCCAAATCGCAATTATTTATAAGGTTATTCACAATGAGAACTACACTACTTTTAGCTTTTATCTGTTTTTCTCTTTTTGCTCAAGCACAAGAGACCTCTACATCATTACTATTTAAGAAAGTACCTATACCTGGTTATGCTTTTGATATTCTTGTAAAAAACACCAAACCTTATGTAATGTCTTATAAAGTTAAATTTGATGTCTATGGCTATAAGACAGATAATAGATATGAGTTTACAGATACTATTGGGCCAGGTGTTGAAAAGAATATTATGCACTTGGAAGCTAAACGTAGAACTAAGAATAGAGATTTTACATATTCTTGGGTAGAGAGTATAGGTAATTTTAATACAAAACACGATTTAAACTTAAAGTATTACTTGCCCTATGAAGAAGGCAAAGCTTTTAAAGTTATACAAGCTTATGATGAAGGTAACACCCATAAAACTATTGAAGCTATAGATTTTGCAATGCCTAAAGGTACTAAGGTTACAGTAGCAAGACGTGGTTTAGTGGTAGATATTAAGCAAGATAGTACAAATGGTTGTCCAGATGAAAGCTGCGCTAGTGATGCTAATTTTGTACAGGTATTACATTATGATGGTACTTTTGCTAAATACCAACACCTGCAAGCCGAGAGTGTACTTGTAAAAATTGGACAGTATGTTAATATAGGAGATGTTTTGGCGCTAAGTGGTGCAACAGGACAGGTGTCTGAACCACAATTACATTTTGAGGTGCAGCGTTTACATCCTAATTTAGACAGGTATGTTACTGTGCCTGTAAAGTTTACTGTAAACGATGAAAATAAGTCTAAGATTTTAGAGGTAGGAGATACCTTTACACGTCCTAAGAACATACAATAATATATATTTGCAAGCTAAAGCAGATCGCCTTATCGCTGTATGAATTTTCATAGAGAGGAAAGTCCGGACACCATAGCACATTGTAGCGGCTAACAGCCGTCCGTTTTTAAGACGAGGACAAGTGCAACAGAAAGAATGTACAGGTTAAGCTGTAGTGAAACCAGGTAAACTCTACAAGGTGCAATGTCATGTAAATCAACGTTTGAGGGTTGTGCGCCCAATGTTGAAGGGTAGGCAGCTAGAGATTATTGGCAACAATAATTCAAGATAAATGATAAGGGCTTCTTTTAGGAGTACAGAATCCGGCTTATAGATCTGCTTTTTTTATACCTTCCTTTTCGTAATACCTCTCAATAATTTTATCTGAACTTTTAATGGTATTCTTTGTCCAAAGTAGTTGTGTGTCAAAAAACTCCTCATCTGTTAGTTTCCAATCAACTTCAGACTGTTTTAACTCGTTAGTGATATGCTGAAGTATAATAGCTGCTGAGACTGAAATATTTAAACTTTCTGTAAAACCAACCATAGGTATTTTTATATAGCTATCTGCCTGATTTAATACCTCTTCACTTAGACCATCTTTTTCGGTTCCAAAGAAGATAGCAGATGGTTTAGTAACATTAAAATCTCTTAAATTATGAGACTCTATATGAGGAGATGTTGCTACAATTTGATAACCCTTTTCTTTAAGTGATTTAATAGAGTCTTGTACGCTATGATACCTGTTAATAGTTACCCATTTTTGAGCGCCCATAGCTATTTCTCTGTCAATTTTCTTTGCATTTTGTTCTTCTATAATATGCACATTTTGAACACCAAATACATCACAACTTCTTATAACGGCACTTGTATTGTGTAATTGGTACACATCTTCTGTAGCAACAGTAAAATGATTGGTGCGTTGCGATAGTACCTTTTTAAAAAGCTCTTGGCGTCTTGGCGTAAGGTAAGATTGTAGGTAGTCTAATAATTTCTGGTCTCTCATTACTGCAAAATAAAGAATAATAACCTTATTACAAGGCATAAAAAAACCCGAAGCCTAAGCTTCGGGTTAATTATAAGCTAAAATGTGGTCTTTTATTTTGTGCTTGGTAATAATACAGTGTCTATTACATGAATTACACCATTACTTTGGTTAACATCTGCAATAGTTACAGTAGCTGCATTTCCTGAAGCATCCATTACTTTAACTTGAGCACCATCTAACATTGCAGTTAAAGTACCACCTTGTACAGTTTTCATTGTATGTTTTCCACCATCTTTCTTAATCATTTTTACTAAATCACTAGCATTTACTTTACCAGCTACAACGTGGTAAGTTAAAACACCTTGTAATTGAGCTTTATTTTCTTCCATAAGTAAAGTTTCAACAGTTCCTTCTGGTAACTTGTCAAAAGCTGCATTTACTGGAGCAAAAACTGTAAAAGGACCTTCACTAGCTAAAGTCTCAACCAAACCTGCAGCTTTTACAGCAGCAACTAAAGTTGTGTGATCTTTAGAGTTTACAGCATTCTCTACAATGTTCTTGCTTGGGTACATTGCTGCACCACCAACCATTTTAGTTTCTTCTTTCATCATTTTGTCTTGAGCAAAAGATGTTGTCCCTACAAACATTGCAGCCATTAGTACTGCTACACTTAATACATTTGAAATTTTCATTATTTTAATTTTTAGTTGTTATATATCTAATAAACGTCTATATGTCTTACTAGGTTTTTTGAAAGTATTGGTTTGTGAAGAATTTAACAATAGTTAAAATGTCTTATATGTACACAAAACTTGATCATATACTACTCAAAATTGAAGCTTTTTCTTTAATTTTAAAATAAAATATGTCGTTATGTTGAAAAGGGTTAATGTAGAAAAACAGCTAGTTAAAGAAAGAAATAACCGGAATAAATACATGTCTAATGTAGTTTCTGAGATTTTTGAAAATGTTACAGCAGAAGATGATAAAATATTGAATAAGCTTACAGAGCAACCATTAAACGCTCAAAATAATTTTAATCCAGAATTGCTTTTAACCAAGAATATTTATCACTTTAACACGATAAAGAAGATATGTGTAGATTATAGATTACGGTTTTTAGACAGTAACTATTTTAAAGGCGATGTACCATATGAAGCCATATTGAAAATTAAAACTCTTGAAAAAGAACATAATATAGCGCTAAGCGGCTTTAAGATTATGGCACCATCTAAACTCTTTAGATTAAAGAATGCAGATGACCCTTTGTTGTTTGCGCCAATTGGAAATGGTTATTACTATTTAATACATAAATGGGGAAATGACTTGAGCCCTTTTAGAAAAATGGCTATGTGGCCATTTAAAACGTTTGAAAATCTTTTAGTATTAATAGTTGTAACAAGCATTTTGGCAACATATTTATTTCCAATGTCATTATTAACTAAGCAGGAAGAATCTTTACAAGAGTATATTCTTTTGTTTTTCTTTATGTTTAAAGCAGTTGCAGCTATTGTATTATATTATGGTTTTGCAAAAGGTAAAAACTTTAATACAGCAATTTGGAACAGTACATATAGTAATGCTTAATCTAAATAGCCTTTATCTCTAAGGCGTTCTCTAGCACTTTTTTTGGGAGTTATTTCTTCCTGTTTTACTGTCTCTTTAGGTTGTGGTGTAGGTTTGTGTTCTCCTCTTAAATCATTTACAAATGTTTTTCCTTTGTCGAAAGTGTCTTCTAAGGTATCTTCAACAATATCTGAGTTTTCTGTAATTTTTTTATTAGCAAATAATACAGCAGAGGCAACATAGCTACCTATTAAAGTTCCTACAATACAAGCTACAAACAATTGCACACTCGCAATTGATATTGGAGTTAATGCCATTACAGCCAATGCCACTGCCAAAAATAAAAGTGAAATGTAAACAAGACGTAGTAAAAAGTTTTGTTGATGTAAAAAACCTTTACTGTCATCTGGTTTCATCTGTAAATGCTTGGCGTGTGTAATTTTATTTAGCATTCTAAATGTACGGTTGCTTCTAGATTCTCTCCAATACCAAAGAATCCCAAATAAGATAGCAGAAATAAATACAATAATCTCTAAAGTCATAAGCTATGGTTTTTAAGGTCTTCTTTAATTGTTGCAATAGCCCAATCTTTTAATGAAGCATCCCAGTTTTTATAATGGTCGTAAAACAATTCCTTTTCAAAATAATAAAGGTTTACAATATCTAATGGTGCAATCTTTAATAATAACTTCCAAATTAAAGTAAGGTGTTCATCTTGTAAAGAACTGTGAGGTTTTGCCAAAGCTTTAAAAAATTGCTTTTGGTCTTTTGTGGTTTCTGTTACAGATGCAGATTTGGCCACAAACTTATCTACACAAAGCACGGTGTTCCTGTCCAACTCATTAATTTTGTGTAAGTAACTTTTAAAAAGAATATGATCTTCTAAAATGTCTTTTATAGGGTGATCTGTATGTGTTAAGTATCTTGAAAGCACAAACTTTTTAATACGCGCATAACGTTCTGCTTTTGCTTCACCTTCAATATCACTAGTAATTATGCTGTGATCTATGAGTTTATCGAGTAACTCATCATCTGTAATTTTATAAATTAGAACATCTTGTTCTGTATCTTTTATAGCTTCTTTATAATTTTTATCATCTTCAAAAATAAGAATGGTCTGTATAAAATCTCTTAGCACAAATACACCTCCAAATGCTTTAGTATAAAATGAAGTTGTTTGATATGTTAAAGGAGTAAGCTTAAGTTTTCTTTGTCTTAAATCACCGTGCTTTCTGGCTGAAGCTAATAACTTGATGTGTATTTGATCATCTATAAAGTTATTACCTTCATAAAACGTCTCTATAAGCTCAAGTTGTTCTTCTTGCTTTTTGTCTAAGTCATTTAAAATCCTAAAACCAGTAGAAATAGTTTTATATTTTAAAAGATCTAAAGGATGATAAAAGGCATCAATAAACTGATCTAAATCTACACAAATAGCACCATCTCTTGTTATATCTGTAATTGCTTTTTTATGTGCAGCAAAGATGCCGTACATAATATCTTTGTCAAAACTATGAAACGGAAAATAAACAGGTTTGCGGTGTTGTTCTGGTGAGATGATAATTGCATTTGTATTTGCTTCTCCTATATTTAAGTAATAAAGATTACCTTTTTCTTCAGCTACTTCTGGAGACCAGCCAATACCATCGACAGATATTTGTGTTAATGCTGTTGGCGCTATACCAATAAGTTTTAAACATTGGTTGTAACGGTTTACCAATGGTGTGTTAAGTGAAACAAGTTCACCTTTATAAAGTTTAGCGTCTTTAAGTTTTTGCATTTTAATAAATAGAGATTAAATGTAGGTAATCTACTATTTATAAGTTGTGGAGAAAGAGAAAAAGTTACAATTGAATATAATTAAACAATGGACTTTATAACTCTTAGTTTATGCGTATGTTCATTCTTTTCAACATTATAAATACCTGAATGGTCTATACGGTCTATACGTACTTTACCGTGTGCGTGTATTATATAATGGTCTTTCATCATAATGCCAACGTGTGTAATTTGTCCTTCTGCATTATCAAAAAATGCTAAATCACCAGGCTCAGATTCTTCAATAAAACTTAATGGCTCACCTTGAGTTGCTTGTTGTGATGCGTCTCTTAAAAGTTTAAAGCCATTAAGTTTGTATACCATTTGTGTAAAACCGCTACAATCTATACCAAAAGGTGTTTTGCCACCCCAAAGGTATGGTGCATTAAGGTACATAAATGCGGTATCTACTATTTTAGATTTGTCTTGTTCATGCGTTGTGGTCATGCCGTCAAAAATATGCTCTAACAAAGCAGATTGGGAAACAGCAGAACCAATAGGAATTGGAAATATAAGCTGTTGAGATGTTGTAATATAATCCATTACATCTGCAGATAATTTAGGGTCTGCAAGATTAATAGTGGTATACATCTCTTCAGATATTTCAAACAACTGTTTGTTATCTATCCAACCTTCATAGCTATCATAGCCAAACCTAATTCTGCTCCAAGATTTACGCATTTCTAATATTTTGAAGTGATCTCCATATAAGGCCTGCGTAACCATCTCGCTTGAATCTTCTGGAAACAGACGTACTGGTACAATGCTAAGAGGACAAATTCCGTAACGCATTAAAAAGTATTAAGAACGTTCAACTACAATTGCAGAAGCACCGCCACCACCATTACAAATACCAGCTGCTCCAATTTTTGCATTGTTTTGTTCTAAAACACTTAATAGGGTGATTAAAATTCTTACACCAGAACATCCTAGTGGGTGCCCTAATGATACTGCACCACCATTTACATTGGTCTTAGTATCATCTATTCCTAAAATCTTCATGTTAGCTAGACCTACAACAGAGAATGCTTCATTTAATTCAAAATAATCTACATCATCAATAGTTATTCCTGCTTTAACTAATGCCTTAGGTAATGCTTTTGCTGGAGCAGTTGTAAACCACTTAGGCTCTTGCGCTGCATCTGCATAGCTCTTAATAGTTGCTAAAGGTGTTAAGCCTAATTCTTCTGCTTTTTCTGCACTCATTAAAACTACAGCTCCTGCGCCATCATTAATTGTAGATGCATTTGCTGCGGTAACAGTACCGTCTTTAGTAAATGCTGGACGTAAAGAAGGAATTTTCTCCATTCTTACGTTTTTATATTCTTCATCTTCGCTAACTACAACAGGTTCTCCACGACGTTGTGGCACCTCTACAGGAACAACTTCATTTGCAAATTTACCTTCGCTCCAAGCTTTTGCAGAACGCTTATAAGATTGTATTGCATAAGCATCTTGATCTTCTCTTGAAAATTCATATTCAGTAGCACAAAGATCTGCACATGTTCCCATTGCATTTTGATCGTAGGCATCTACCAAACCATCTTTTTGCATTCCGTCTTCCATTTTTGCAGGTCCAAATTTTTGACCATTACGCATATGTACATAATGAGGTATTAAGCTCATATTTTCCATACCACCAGCAACAACGATATCTGCATCGCCCAAAGCAATTGCTTGCGCTCCATTTATTACAGCTTTCATACCACTAGCACAAACTTTATTAACCGTTGTACATGGTACAGATTCTGGAATACCAGCACCTAATGCAGCCTGTCTTGCAGGAGCTTGTCCTACACCAGCTTGCACTACGTTACCCATATATACTTCCTGAACTTTTGAAGCATCTAATTTAATTTTATCTAAAGCACCTTTAATAGCAACACTACCAAGTTTAGTGGCTGTTACAGTAGATAAGCTTCCTAAAAAGCTTCCAATTGGTGTTCTTGCTGCACTTACAATGACTACAGATTTACTCATAATATATGTCTTGTTTTTTGTGTTGCGAATTTAGTGATTTTAAAAGGAAATCTAAACTATTCTGTACACTGCGCAATATTTTACTACTTTTGAGTATCAGCATAAGACTATGGCTAAATTTGTAGACAACCTGTATAAGAATCAGGCATTGTTTTTTAAGATTATGTTATGGGCACTGAGTACAGTGTTCATAGTTTATCTCTTTCCAAAAGGAGGAAAATTTAAGTATGAGATTACTAAAGGGAAACCTTGGCAGTATGAAAACTTGTATGCACCTTTTAATTTTGCTATTCTCAAGACAGATGAAGAGATAGCTTCAGAAAAAGAGGATATAAGACAAAAGCAAATACCATACTATAACTATGATAATAAAGTTGTAGAAGAGGTTTCAGATAATATTGCAAAAGTGTTTTCAACTACATTTAATGATAGCATTAAAAGAACAGAAGGCAATCAACTTCTAAAATTTACCAACACTACATTTCAGGATATATATGAAAAAGGTATTCTACAAGAAATAGACGGTTTAGCAGAAGACCGCTTAGTGTTCTTAAAAAAAGGTAATGCTGCTGTTGAAGTAGAGTACGGAAGTCTTATTAAACAAAGCGAATTAAGAGCCTACATTAAAAATAAAGTTAAGCGAGCCAATCTCTCTAGATATGAAACAGAATTTGTAGAGCTGTTTTTTGATTTAGTTAAACCAAACGTTATTGCTAATGAAACGCTTACACGTAAAGAAATAGAGAGTAAATTACAAGATATAAGTTATACACGTGGTAGTGTAACCAAAGGTAGTAGGATTATTGCTCGTGGCGAGGTTGTTGAAGGTGATAAATATAAAATATTAAACTCCCTAAAAGCAGAATTTGAGTCTCAAGTTTGGAGCCAATCTAGTTACTATTGGGTTATTTTTGGTTATACCATTTTAGTATCTCTAGCTTTACTTATGTTACTTCTATTTATTAAAAAGTATAGAATTGAGATTTTTGAGAATAACACACAGATAACATTTATATTCTTTAATGTCTTAGTTATGGTATTGCTTACAACGCTGGTTGTAAAGTATAACCCAGAATTTGTGTACTTAGTTCCCTTGTGTATATTACCATTAACCTTAAAAGCATTTTTCGATGCGAGATTAGGTTTGTTTACACATGTTATAACAGTTTTATTATTAGGCTTTATAGTACCTAATAGTTATGAATATATGTTTTTGCAAATTTTAGCAGGAATAGTAACCATACTTACAGTATCTGAACTTTATAAACGAGCTAATTTATTTATCTCTGTAGCACAAATAACTCTAGTATATATCTTGGCATATTTTGCCTTTACTATAACAAGAGAAGGTACAGTAACAGCTATGAACTGGGAAACTATATTGTATTTTGTTACTTGTGGTTTAGCAACCTTGTTTGTACAACCTTTAATTTATGCTTTTGAAAAAGTATTTGGAATGGTTAGCGATATGAGTTTGTTGGAGTTATCTGATACTAACTCAAAGCTTCTCAAAAAAATGTCTAATACTGCTCCAGGAACATTTCACCACTCATTAAATGTTGCCAATCTAGCTGAAGCTGCTGCTAATGAAATTGGAGCAAATGCTATGTTAGTTAGGGTAGGAGCATTGTATCATGATATTGGTAAAATGAAAAACCCAACCTACTTTACAGAAAACCAAACCACATCTGTAAACCCTCATAACGATTTAGAACCACAAGAAAGCGCCAATGTTATTATTGATCATGTATTAGATGGTATTGAGATAGCAAAGAAGAATAAGCTACCAGATCGTATTATAGATTTTATAAGAACACATCACGGTACAAGCTCTGTATATTACTTTTACATGCAAGAAAAGAAAACAAACGAAGATGCAGATGTAAGTGATTTTAGTTATCCTGGACCTATACCATTTAGCAAGGAGACAGCTATATTAATGATGAGTGATAGTGTAGAGGCAGCAAGTAAAAGTCTTAAAGAACCTACTAGTACGTTAATTGATAATTTTGTTGAAAAAATAATTAACAAGCAGATGGATGAAGGCCAATTTTTAAATGCCAATATAACATTTAAGGAAATACAGACAATCAAGAAGGTTTTAAAACGAAAACTTAACAATATCTATCATTTAAGAATAGAGTATCCTGAGTAGAAAGTTCATTCTAAGGTTATTATAAATTTGCAGAAAAAAAATTAAAAAAAGGTTTGGTAAGAATGAAAGCATCTCTTACATTTGCATCCGCTTAATGAAACAAGCGCAAGTTCTTAGAAAAACATTGGAGAGGTGCCAGAGTGGTAATGGAGCAGATTGCTAATCTGTCGACCTGCAAGGGTCGCCAGGGTTCGAGTCCCTGTCTCTCCGCTGAAATTTATAATTACCGGCACACAACATATTTTTCGGGGTGTAGCGTAGCCCGGTTATCGCGCCTCGTTTGGGACGAGGAGGCCGCAGGTTCGAATCCTGCCACCCCGACTAAAAGCCATTACAAATGGCATTAAAAACCTGTTAATCGTATGATTAACAGGTTTTTGTAGTTTTTAGGGTATCATAGAATTTGATACAATATCATATAAAATGTTACTAAAAAGGCTACCAATTTTTTAGCTTTAATCTAAAGAGCAATTACTGACTTGACATTCGTATAAGTTTAACTTAATACGACAGCTATGCGCTCAAAAGCCACATTAGGACTGCATTTCCTGCCAAAACTCAATCAGGAAAAAAATGGTCTTGCACCATTATATGTCCGTATCACAGTCAATAAAAAACGAGTTTACTTAAGTCTAAAACGTAAAGTCGAGGCTACCAAATGGGATACCTCGCAATCTAAAGTAAAAGGACACTCTGCAGATGCTCGACAACTCAACGATTATATCAATCAAGTAAACCGCCGTCTTCTTGAAGTTCATAAACAATTGGAAGATGAACAGCGAGTTATAACCGCACAAGCTATAAAGGCGAGATATCTAGGAGTAGATGATACATTCAAGAAATTATCAGACATCCTCACTTACCACGAGGATAAAATGAGAACAATTCTCAAGCCGGGAACTTTGAAAAATTACAAAACGACTTCCAAGTATCTTAAGAAGTTCCTCAAAACAAAAATGAAAACTGACGATGTATTTCTTAAGCATATAAACTATAGCTTCATAACCGAATTTGAGCATTTCCTGCGCACATTTAAAAGTAAAACTCACAGACCAACTCCCAGCAACAATGGTGTGATGAAACACCTCGAGCGACTAAAAAAGCTAATGAATTTAGCACAGAAATTAGAATGGGTTGCCAAAGAACCTTTCGCGAAGTTTTCTTTAAAATTTACCAAAGTGGAGCGCGAATTCCTAGACGAAGTTGAAGTTCAGGAGCTTATCAAATTCACTTCGCATAGAACAGCTTTAACTCAAACACGAGATGTCTTCATTTTCGCCTGTTACACAGGTTTGTCTTGGATAGATGTTAAAAACCTCAGCCAAGATCATATCGTGAGAGGTATTGATGGCAGTAATTGGATTTATACGGCACGTGAGAAAACAGATACGCCAGTTAAGATTCCGCTTCTGCCAATTCCTGAGAAACTCCTATCGAGGTATGCCGAAAAAATGATGGATTCCGAATTACTGTTACCAGTGTATTCAAACCAAAAAACAAACAAATACTTAAAGGAAATTGCAATAGAGCTTGGCATAAGAAAGAAACTAACGTTTCACGTCGCTCGACACACCTTTGCGACGACGGTAACTTTGTCTAACGGCGTGCCGATTGAAACAGTCTCAAAATTACTAGGACATACTAAGCTATCTACAACTCAGATTTATGCACGTGTTATTGAAAGTAAAGTAAGTAATGATATGAATAAACTTCGTGATGAATTGAGAGATAAAATAGATATTAATAATAAGAAACAAGTTATGTAACATCGGTTACACTTTTTAGTTGACAATATTAATACCTTTAAAAAAAAACGATAATCTATAGCGTCTTGTATTTAAAGTGCCCACAATCTCGACAAGGAAAGTTTTTAGAAGTAAACTCTTACAAATTTTCTAATATGAACAAAGTTACAGTTAAGCATCCAAAATTTGGGCTTAAACACAGTATTGAACCAACGTTTTATACGGGATCTAGGTATGTGTCTTATGGTACAGAAATTGCAATTACCACCTATGTACTTACACTCATATTTGGATTGGATTTTGGCTCGTTAGGGCATCTTTTAAGTATTGTAGAAGCGTTGCTATTTACAATGTCCTAGATAGGTGCAGTATCGAATTCTATTTGGGCTTATTTCTATTTTAAATATAATTCTATTATCGCTAAACAAGTAAAACATGATTCAAGAACTTAAAGAATATTACGGTGGTCAGTTCGAACCTGAACTTATAAGCGAAATTAACCAGGTGGCAACATTTGTTGAAGTTCCTGAAGGTAAAGATTTGATACGACCTGGTCAATACATTAAAACTATGCCTTTGTTACTATCTGGAAGTATAAAAATAATGCGACCAGACTCTAACGGCGATGAACTATTACTTTACCATTTAGAGAAAGGTGATACTTGTGCAATGTCTATGACTTGTTGTATGGGTAACACTAAAAGTGAAATACATGCGGTAACAGAAACACCTGCAAAACTTCTAATGATACCAATTGAAAAAATGGAAGAATGGTCAAGTAAATATAGTACTTGGCGCAATTTTGTATTTACAAGTTATCACAACAGAATGATGGAACTTCTTGAAAGTGTCGATAATATAGCATTTAACAATATGGATGAACGCTTAGGGAATTACATTTTTGATAAAGTTAAAATTTTAAATAGTAAACATATATACACAACTCATAAAGAAATTGCATATGATCTTCATACTAGTAGAGTTGTAATTTCAAGGCTCCTAAAAAAAAATGGAAAACAACCATTTAGTCAAATTACATAGGAGTTTTATTGAAGTCTTGTAACATCAGTTACATAGTTTAAATTATTCTAGTCTTACATTTGTTTATAATCAAAATACAAATGGAACTTCTAGAAATTTTAGGATTTATCGGAGCACTTTTTATAGGACTCGTATTAGGTTTAATAGGTGGTGGTGGTTCAATTTTAACTGTACCAATTTTAGTTTATGCACTCACGCTTAACCCCGTAATTGCAACAGCTTATTCCCTTTTTGTAGTAGGCACAACATCCTTGGTAGGAGCTATAAAAAATATAACTAAAGGAATGGTCGATTTCAAAACGGCCATTATTTTTGCCATTCCAGCCTTTATTGCTGTTTATATCACACGTGCTTTTTTAATTCCTGCAATTCCAGATGAATTATTTCAGATAGGAAATATTATGGTCACAAAGAACTTGGCCATAATGCTTTTTTTTGCATTTATAATGTTACTTGCTTCAGTATCTATGATACGTAATAAGCGCAAAGAAACCGATGAAGAAGCCGAAATTACATACAACTATCCACTTATCATTGCCGAAGGTATAATCGTAGGAGCCATAACGGGTATCGTAGGTGCCGGTGGTGGTTTTTTGATAATTCCGGCCTTGGTGTTATTGGCAAAATTGCCAATGAAAAAAGCAGTAGCTACTTCTTTGTTCATTATCGCAATTAAATCGCTAATTGGATTTTTAGGCGATGTACAGAATTTGGATATTGACTGGCCATTCTTGCTCATTTTTACAGGGCTTTCAATTATCGGAATATTTATTGGAATCTGGCTGAACAAATTCATCGACGGAAAGAAATTAAAAAAAGCCTTTGGGTGGTTTGTTCTCATTATGGGTATCTACATTATATACAAAGAACTAACTGCATAACTGAAACTATTGAATAAATACGTTGAAATAATAAAAGAATCTTTTCTAGGGTATTACAATTACCTTATCCAAGAAATTTCAAATCCATCTTGGACCAATTATCTTTATTGGTTATTAGGGGTGTCTCTAGTCGTGTTTCTGTTGGAAATTATTGTGCCTTGGCGAAAGAAACAGCCTGTAATTAGAAATGGATTCTGGCTCGATGCTTTTTATATACTATTCAACTTTTTCTTGTTTTCACTCATCGGTTACAATGCACTATCTAATGTAGGAGTAGAATTATTTGCCGATATAATCGGAATTTGGGGGTGGGAAAATATTGTAGCAATTAATGTAGATACACTTCCAGTTTGGACACAATTGTTGATAATGTTTTTCATTGCAGACTTTGTTCAATGGAACGTCCATAGAATGTTGCATAGAATACCTTGGTTGTGGAAGTTTCATAAAGTACACCACAGCGTTAAACAAATGGGGTTTGCTGCTCAATTTCGCTTCCATTTTATGGAAACAATTGTCTACAAAACAATTCAATATTTACCACTTGCGATGATAGGATTTGGTATCGAGCAATTCTTCGTGGTCCATATGTTTACCGTTTTTATTGGTCATTTAAATCACGCAAATCTTGATTGGAGTTATGGAAAATTAGGCTACGTTTTCAATAATCCTCGTATGCATATTTGGCATCATTCAAAAGCATTGCCAAAAGAACACCCTTACGGTATGAATTATGGTCTAAGATTGAGCCTTTGGGACTACCTGTTTGGGACAGCTTATGTGCCAAAAAGTGGTCGGGATATAGAGATAGGCTTTCATAATGACAACGATTTTCCCAAGACGTTTTCTAGCCAAATTATTTATCCATTTAAAAAGCAACAATAGTAACATAAGTTACAAATTACCAGTACAATGTAATATGACTTTACACTGAAAATAAATTTCTATTAATGAAAAAATATATTATAATTATGACACTATTAAGCACACTATTTGGCGCCAACGGGCAATCTAATAAAGCGATAAAAATCCTAACAGCAACAGAATATTATAATGCTATTTCAAATAATGATGTTCAATTAGTCGATGTTCGTACAGAAAAAGAGTACAATGAAGGCGCAATTGAAAACGCTTTAAATATTGATTTTTTTCAGCAAGAAAATTTCAATTCAAAGTTTAATAAGTTAGATAAAGAGAAGCCTGTTTATCTCTATTGTCGTTCAGGCAATCGTAGCCTACAAGCCGCTAAAAAATTAGATTTATTAGGGTTTAAAAAAATCTATGATTTAAAAGGAGGCTATATGGGATGGCCTTATAAAAAATATTGAGTAAATATGAATTGTAGTATTGTATAACAAAAAGTGAATTTTTTCCATACATTATTTTAGGAGTTTATTGAGATCAAAGTTTCGATAATTAATACCTCTAACTATTTTTCTACACATATACTTATATGGTAATCAAAAGGATTAAAAGTTATTTACTTTATAGAGGCTGGTAAACATTTACAAAAAAGATTCTTTTTTTTAAATTTAAGGTTATGTATCAAAGGTTACTGCAATTTGGTATAATCTTTTTTAATTTTATATAAAAAATAATTTATTATGATAATTAAACAATTTGAATATAAGCCACTTGCCCATTATTCTTATGCAGTTATAAGTGATGGAAAAATGGCGGTTATTGATCCAGAACGTAATCCCGAGCAATATTACGCTTTCGCAAAAGCTAACAATGCAGAAATTGAAGCGATAATTGAAACTCATCCCCATGCAGACTTTGTAAGTTCACATCTAGAAATTCACAAAAAAACAAGAGCAATTATTTACAACAGTGAGAAGCTGGGAGCAGATTACCCACACAACACATTTGATCAAGGCGATAGTATCCAATTGGGTAGTGTGAAACTAAAAGCGATTAACACACCAGGGCACTCGCCAGACAGTATTACTATCGTAGCAACTGAAGACCAAGAAACTGCTCTGTTTACAGGAGATACCCTATTTATAGGCGATGTTGGTCGGCCAGATTTGCGTGAAAAGTCCGGAAATACGAAGGCAAAACGTAAAGAACTTGCCGAAATGATGTATGAAACTATCACCAATAAATTTAATGACTTACCAGATGATGCACTTGTATATCCAGCACATGGTGCAGGATCGCTTTGCGGAAAAAACATGAGTGATGCCTCCAGCAGTACTTTAGGTAATGAACGAATGAGTAATTGGGCTTTTAAAAAGCAATCCAAAGAAGAGTTTATGAATACCATCCTCGATGGGCAGCCATTTATTCCTCACTATTTTGGGTTTGATGTTGATACCAATAAAGTAGGTGCAGATGATTTAAAGCCATCCATTGATAAAATCCCTTTTTCTGAAAATGCTATAAGTGAAGGCCTTATTGTCGATATGCGAGATGAAGAGACCTTTAAAAAAGGACATCTTGAAGGCAGTTTTAACATTCAGGCAGTTTCAGATAATGCAAAATTTGAAACATGGTTAGGTTCTATTATCAAACCAGAAGATACATTTACGCTGGTTATTGATAGCAAAGAAAACAAAGATGCGATGTTACACCGTGTAGCAAAAATTGGCTATGAAAAACTACTTAACAAAGTAATTACAATTTCAGACGAAAATTTGGAAACAACCGAAAAACTGAATTTGGAAGATTTCAAAAACAATTCTGACAAGTACACGATTGTAGATATCCGTAATAATAGTGAAGTGGAAGAAGGCAAATTCTTTGATAGTGCTATCTCACATCCTTTAAACGAACTGCGAGACACAGCAAATGAAATTCCGACGGACAAACCTATTGTTGTACATTGTGCTGGTGGCTATCGCAGTGCTGCAGGAAGTAGTATTCTTCAAAAAAAACTGAACGGTGTAACCGTTTATGATTTAAGTGATAACATCAAAGAGTTTAAATAAAACCCTAAAATACTATTAAGATAACGGCATCAACTTTTAAGTTGATGCCGTTTTTAGTTATTTACTTTTTTAAATCCAATATAAAATCTTTGAATTTCGGATCACTGTAATCGGCCATACCTTTATGTGTTAATGCCATATTTCCATCGGCATCAATTACATAAGTTGTAGGTAGGGCAGATGACTGAAACATAGCTGGCAGATTACTTGCTGGAGCGTAAATTGGTAAGTCATATCCCTTGCGTTTATTAAAAGCTTTAGCCTTTTCAAAATCATCATCGAATGATAATAATATGAAAGCAACTTCATCACCCATTTCCTCGTGTAATTTATCGATGGTCGGCATTTCGGCAATACAAGGCGGACACCAAGTTGCCCAAAAATTCAAAAATATGACCTTGTCCTTAAATTCTTTTAATGACCTTTTTTTGCCTTCAGCGTCAATCAATTTTAGGTTTAAATCTGCTTTGGTAAGATTTGGCATTGATGCCTCATCATTGTTCTTGTCATTCTTTCTTACCTGCGCAATCTCTTCTATATCAGGATTCATCAAGCCTGTAGCGAGTAATCCGCGTTGAGCGAAACCTATAACTTCAGTATGTAAACCAGTTGTGTAAAGTGAAATGGCCACTATGGCAAAAATTCCGTATTGAATCCACGGTTTCTTTTTATTCTTATTTTCTTTCTTAGTATTCATAACTTAAATTTTTATTGAAATTTATAGTTTGTTTTGGGTACGGTTGAAAAGGAATAAGTGCCTAGATAGTCACAATAGGCTCTTCCATCTATAGTGGGCGATACAGGCGATTTCTTTTTGAGATATTCCTCAACAACCTCATGAATCGTATAATCCATTACTTCCACATCTTTCACATTAGCCATCCTGCAAAGATTATCTATAGGGTCGCCTGGTCTAACACAAGCAGAAATAGTGTAGAATTCGTCATCTTCCATAGGCTCGCCGTTAACCGTTATTGCTGTGATACGGTTTCCACGTTCGTTTTGGCTATTGAAATTGACTTTCATACCTGAAAACCGTACCAACCAACCACCAAATCGCTCAGTCGGTTTTTGTGAAAAGGCATTGTGCATTTCTTTTTCTAACCACTCTTTTATTTGGTTACCAGTGGCTTTTCCTGTTTTCACTTTTTCATTTACAGGTAGTAAATTCCAAAGATTTGCACGAGTAATAGGTGCAGGCTTCCCGTTTTTTGGAACAATAGGGTTGCCAAAACGAAAACCATTTGAGATAGATATATCAGCACCAGTTTTCCATCGGGCCGCATCGGTAATCATATTATCCATTGGGTTTTCAACAGTAAGATAGCGATAAATAGGTGTCTTTGTGTACCCAATCACTGTTTCCAAATGCTCTTCGTAGGGCGCTTTTGCCTTATCAACAAGCGCCTGTACTTTCGTATCAGCTGGGAATACCTTTGGATCAACATCAATAAGTTCATATTCATCACTCACCAATGTGCCATCCACAAAATGCAAGGTAAGCTTACCAACAAAAGAACCAAAAGCACCTGGTTCGGTAACCTTTGCGAATTTGCCTTGTATAGGTTTGCGCACGCGCTCGTGTGTGTCATTCCCTAATATGTAATCTACACTTTCTGAAATGGTATTGTTGGCGAGTTCTACCTGTTTAAAAACACCAAGATGCGTTACTAAAAAAAGTACATCCAGGTCTTCATTGGCCTTTAAATCATCCACTTGCTTTTTCAATTCATTGGTAAGACTACTAAAGGCAATCCCTTTACTAAAAATCGGATTTTGCCTAACGGGAACATCAGGATCGTTTATGCCCATAAAGCCAACCCGAACACCTTCTATTTCTTTAACGGAATAAGCGGGAAACAAAAGTTCCTCGCTTTTTTCGTGGTACATATTCTGTGCAATAACATCCGTGTCATATCCCTGCATCACATCTATCATTACGTCCTTGCCATACACCACTTCCCAGTTACCAGGGATGATGACGTCATAGCCCATATTTTTGATGAGTTCTGGCATTACCTTACCTTCAGACAGAGCCGTGTAACCACTACCTTGTATGAGGTCGCCACCATCAACTATAATTGTTCTATTGGGATTTTTTTGTCGTTCCCGGGCAAAAAGGGTCTTAATATTGGCAAGGCCGCCACGAGTTTTAAATACCACGTTTTCATCTTCCCAAAACAATTCGGGATGTGTATCAAGCTGTCCGTGTATATCGGCAGTTTGCAATACAGTAATGCTCAAGGTGTCTCGTTTAGTTTTATTACTTGCCATTACATTCGATTTCTCCGTTTTACACGAGACCAAAACCAATAGTATTCCAATTATCGAAAGTGGTGTAATAAATATTTCCTTAAATATTTTCATAATTATAGACTTAAACTATTATATCCTTTTTTCTGAAGTTGAAGGTTGTATAGAATACCGTTTTCGACAGTTTTCATTTCATCGGGCACTTTGGTTGTATCAACTTTAAATTTATTGAGCGAAAAACCACAGGCTACTAATTTTACACCAACATTTTCAGCACGCACTATAAAGCCATTCATTTTAGAACTATCAGTAATATCGCCAATTTCCTTGCCGCAAATGATAACTTCAAATTGACCAAAATTGCTGCCATCTTCTTCTTTTAAGGCTTCCGCGGTTAAAATTATGGGCTCTAATTGTGGCACCTTTTTAGTCAGTACCACATAATTATTTTTGTTTGTATCTACAGTGTTTTGCGCTAAGGAACCACAACTCGTAAAAAGAGTCATCACGATTACTACTGTACTATAAAAAATTGTTTTCATTTTAATTTATTTTAAATGGTTATTAGTGTCATTCAGTATAAAAAAAAGAAGTCCACCAAGAATTGCTATATTTTTAAAGAGTGGTCCAAGGGTTGTAATTTGCCCTACTTGAACCGTTAAAGTGATGGGTATTAAAACCGCCATCAAAACTATTGCTGCCCATTTGGTTTTATATCCTATCAAGAATATAAAACCTGCTGATATCATTACGATACCAGAAATAATGATTAGCCATTGAGGTTCGCCAAAGAAATAGGCAATACCCTTAAAACTGGCTTTTTCAATACGTTGGGCAGTTTTCTCTATGTTAAGCAAGTGATTAAAACCTGCAACGAGAAATATGCCGCTCACCAATATGCGTAATAGTTGTATGGAACGACGGCTTATTAAAATTTTTGTCGTCATTATAAGTGATGTGAAAAATGATTGAATTTGCGTGGTGTTTATCCATAATGGTTTAACAGACCATAATGATGATGTGTGAAAGAGCAGTACGGAAGCACCAATTTTAAAATTTTATAAAAAAGTGATTACACCAATCGTGGTGGCGGAGAATCGTTATCTAAATAGCGATAACTTAGTACTGAAGAAAAATGTTCGTCGAAAAGTGCTGTAGGTCTTGAAATATTTGTTTCCCAAGAGTAAAGTTCAAATTGAAACTGCGAGGTACAAATACCATTTAGCATAACAACTTGTAAAGTGCTAAGGTCAACTTGCGAAAAATCGATTGTCTTGTTGGCCTGTTTTGGTGAGTTTTTCTTTTTACAATTAAGTTTTACAAAAGATATGTCATTTCCGCTAAACAAAGCCTTCAGTCCATTAGCATCAATGACGATAAATTTCGCCATAAAAATGAAGGTAAGAAATAACGCTATGTAAGTTTTAGATTTCACGATTGAAGCAAAAATAGAATATTTACAAGTTTACGTGAGTAACCTTTGTTACCTAAGTTGAAAATAATTGAGTTTGCTTAAAATAGAAATTTTAAAAGCCCAAGCCAATATAAGTAAGAGTAAACTATTTTAATACTTGAATTGCCCAAACTTTTAAAAGAAAGCCAATACCAGTAATGGCAGGTGCTGGAATTTTCATTACTATACCCACCACAATCATTGCAATAGCGTTTAGTGCAAGTAATACTGAGATTAAGTTTAATTTTTTATTACGTGTCATAACGTTTCGTTTTATATAAAATTAATTGAAGTTACTGTAACCTTTGTTACTGTACCAAAGTATTGAAAACTTCATCTTTGCATTAAAAATTAATATATGTATTGGATTTACCAACCCTGGCCTTGGTATGTGGCGGGACCACTTATTGCCCTTGTAATGTTTGTTTTACTGCTTGTTGGAAAACAATTTGGGATGTCTTCAAACCTACGTACAGCATGTGCTGCTGTGGGTGCAGGAAAGGCAGCAGATTTTTTTAAATTTGATTGGAAAGCAGAACGCTGGAATTTAATGGTCGTACTGGGTGCGATTATCGGTGGTTTTATAGCATCTAATTATATGAGCGACAATACAGTTGAAATTAATCCTGAAATCGCACAACAACTTTCAAATGATTATCAAATAGAGAGCGCGGGTGAGGCTTATTTACCACCTGAAATTTTTTCGACAGACGCGCTTGGTGACCCTTTTATAATTGCCATATTATTAATAGGTGGTTTATTAGTCGGTTTTGGAGCACGTTATGCAGGTGGTTGTACATCAGGTCACGCCATTTCTGGATTAAGTAATTTGCAATTACCATCGTTGATTGCCGTGATAGGCTTCTTTATCGGAGGCCTAGTAATGATTCATTTAATATATCCTTTAATATTTTAATAATGAGATACATCACATATTTAGTAATTGGTATTTTTTTCGGTATCATAATGTTTAAATCTGAAGCGGCTTCGTGGTTCCGCATATATGAAATGTTTCAGTTTGGAAGTTTTCATATGTACGGAATTATAGGTTCAGCCTTGGTTCTTGGAATTATTGGGATTCAAGTAATTAAACGTAAGAATATAAAGCCGCTAAACGGAAGCGAAATGAGCTTAAAACCTAAAAATAAAAGCATAATACGCTATTTAGTAGGTGGTATAATTTTCGGTCTGGGCTGGGCTTTGGCAGGTGCTTGTCCTGGTCCTATGTATGTACTTGCAGGCGCGGGTTATGCTTCAATTCTTGTAGTAATATTTGGTGCAATTGCTGGCACTTTTTTATATGGTCTAATAAAGGAGAAGTTACCACATTAATGAACTCTATAAAACTTATAAGCAAAACCAACTATTTATAGTTGGTTTTTTTATATATCATATTTTTGTATGTATCAATAGCCCCCAAAATGTTTAATTTAAATCGATAAACAATGGAGGCAGCTCTAAATAAACTACTTAATCAATTTATAAATATTATAGAAGAACACTATAGTATAAATCAAATTAACCTACCTATAATATCAATAGCAATTGATTGTTGTGAAAAACATATCATAGATATAAGAAAAGTTTTTGGCACTTATAATTTTGATTCAACTAATGCTGAAGTTAAGTTTTTTAAATATCAAAAACCAGTCATATATGGGCATTTAAAATATTACCTACATATTCAAAGCTATCTTATTTATAAAGGCTCTGGTTCTATTACTCAACAACGGCAACTTGTAGATAATAATATTAAAAAGCTAAAAAAGGGATTAAAACCATTTGCAGAATTTGTGACCTATTGCAAACAAGGTAGAAGCGAATTAGACGAATACTATTACTTAAGAAAAAATAAAAGCCTCTGGCCAATTACGTATCGGTCAGCTTGTATTTATGATCCTGATTTTTCAACAAGTCACGACGAACTTAGAGCTGAAATTGTAGCGTATGATTTAATAATGAAGTTCTATGAGAAAGAACTGGAAACCTTAAGAATCAAAGAACTAAATGCCTATGTAGTAGATTCAAGCAATGAAAACAAATTTAACCTTGAGTGGACGTCCAATAAAATAGATTTAGTGGAGCTCATTTATGCTCTTCAAACATCTAGAGCTATTCAGAATGGTAAAATAAGTATAACCACATTGGCAAACGTTTTTGGGACAGTATTCAACACAGATTTATCTAATATTCATAGAACGTATGTCGAATTAAAATCAAGAAAAAAGGATAGATGTAAATTTATGAAATATTTAATGGTAGCTCTTGAAAATAGAGTCATTACAGAAGAATCTTAACCATTTTTAAAATGTTAAACTTTCACCCAACTTGGGTAAAGGTTGTGAACAAACTATTCCAAAACATAGCATATTTGTAAAACGAATGTCAAATTAACTTAAGTGCCACCAATGAGAGCTTTGCTGGATTTGGTGGTACATATGTTATCCCGCAGGCGTCGTGGGATTTTTTTTAATAACCTTAAAAGTTTTACAAATGCCAACACAAATTATCACCACAGACGACCTAAGAGAATTCAAACTCGAACTAAACTAAACGACAAATTAGACTCAAATCCAGAATTTGGGGAGCTTAATGATGAACCTAGCGAATTAAGCCTTCTTCGTGAAACCTTAATAAAACCACATCGCCGAAGTAAAATTTAAAACCACATCTTTAATGAATATAATGATCGGTCACAAAGCAGATGAAAATTGCATTAATTCAATCACAAGAATTGTAAAATTCGAATACCCGAGATTCAATATTTTTAAGGCAATTCCTTCAATTTCAATTGATAAATCCTCTTACAAAGCTTTACTATTTGGAAAATAATTCATATCAAATTGATATAATTTATATATTTTTGTGTTATATGAAACAATTCATTCACAAATCAATGGCAATCTTAATGGCTTGCGTGGTACTCTTTACTACGATGTCGTTTACTGTAGATATGCACTATTGTGGTGATACATTAGTAGATTTTTCATTTTTCCAATCAGCAGAAACCTGTGGAATGGAAAAAGAGCAGTCAAGTATAGGTTGTGAAAATCCGATGCTTACCAAAAATTCCTGTTGCTCGGATGAGCAATTAATTATTGAAGGACAGGATAATTTAAAGCAAGACTTTACTAAGTTAACCTTTGAGCAGCAAACGTTCATCGCTGCTTTTACATATTCTTATATAAACCTTTTTGAAGGAACAGAATCTAAAGAAGTTCCTTTCAACGATTACCCGCGACCCTTTGTCAAACGGAATGTGCAAGTGCTGCACCAGACTTTCTTAATTTGATTTGTTAGATTTTTAGAATGAAGCCCAACAGCTACGCTGTCGTGGGCTAAAACTCGTGTTTGCCATTTTCCGCAACACGTAATTCCAAAACTCTAATAATCAAATGCTATGCTGAATAAGAGCATTAAATTTCTCATAGAAAACAAACTTGTTGCCGTTCTACTACTCGCCCTATTTGTGGGTTGGGGCGTGGTCAACGCACCCTTTAATTGGGAAACGGGCTTTTTGCCTACAGACCCAGTTGCCGTT
>TARA_R110002020_G_scaffold293535_5_pt1 | contig 186107 bp, 174 predicted proteins | sample TARA_R110002020 | Tara Oceans TARA_R110002020 (sample SAMEA4396489) | marine metagenome | biome: Westerlies Biome; feature: [MES] marine water layer (ENVO:01000295) within the mesopelagic zone...; material: water (ENVO:00002006), including particulate matter (ENVO:01000060)... | reverse complement strand
AAATCGGACTAAAATCATCAAAAATCGGTCTCAGCAGTCAATAATTAGAATAATAAACCGCTGAGAATAAATTGGTAACTTTGCCGCGTGGTACAAATAAAAAAAGACATACGTTCACTTACAAGAGAACAGCTAAGAGAATACTTTACAAGTAAAGGAGAAAAAGCCTTTAGAGGTAATCAGGTATACGAGTGGTTATGGAATAAAGGCGCGCACAGCTTTGATGACATGACCAATCTCTCAAAAGAAACACGCGCTTTTCTTGATGAGCATTTTGTGATCAATCATATAAAAGTAGATCACATGCAGCGCAGTAATGACGGTACAATTAAAAATGCCGTAAAGCTGCACGATAATCTTATTGTAGAATCTGTACTTATCCCTACAAAATCCCGCACGACGGCCTGTGTTTCTTCACAAGTAGGTTGCAGCTTAAATTGTAAATTCTGCGCTACAGCAAGACTTAAACGCATGCGTAACTTAAATCCTGATGAGATTTTTGATCAGGTAGTAGCAATAGACAGACAAAGCCGCTTATATCATGACCGCCCATTGTCTAATATTGTTTTTATGGGCATGGGAGAGCCGCTTATGAACTACAAAAATGTTGTAGCGGCAATAGATAAGATCACTTCTGCAGATGGTGGTCTGGGTATGTCTCCTAAGCGTATAACCGTTTCAACTTCAGGGGTGCCTAAGATCATTAAAAAAATGGCAGATGACGAGGTAAAATTTAACCTTGCTGTTTCTTTGCACTCAGCCCTTGATGAGGTGCGTACAGAGATCATGCCTTTTAATGAGCAAATGCCTTTAAAAGATCTAAAAGAAGCTCTTATTTACTGGTATGCAAAAACCGGTAAAAAGATCACCTATGAATATGTGGTTTGGGACGGTATAAATGACCGTTATCAGGATATTGAGGCTTTAATAGATTTCTGTCTCGCGGTGCCAAGTAAGGTGAATCTTATAGAATACAACCCTATAGATGATGGTATGTTTCAGCAGGCAGACGCTTCTGCAATAGACAGGTATGTTTCCAGACTTGAAGAAAAAGGAATAACTGCCACCGTGCGCCGCTCTCGTGGTAAAGATATAGATGCCGCTTGTGGCCAGCTTGCAAACAAAGGCGCATAATACATCATTTAACATTTCCGCTATTTAGGCTATATTTACGGCCTGTATGAAAGTAGTAGAACAGATTAAGCAGCCCATAGCGCATGAGATGGAACTTTTTGAACAAAAGTTCTCCCTCGCTATGAAGTCTAAAGTACCGCTGCTTAACCGCATCACACATTATATTGTAAACAGAAAAGGGAAGCAAATGCGACCCATGTTTGTGTTTCTCGTTGCTAAAATGCTGGGAGGCGAAGTAATCAATGATCGCACGTATCGCGGCGCATCTGTGATAGAGCTTATTCACACCGCCACTTTGGTGCACGATGATGTGGTAGATGAGAGTTATCGACGCAGAGGTTTCTTTTCACTAAATGCACTTTGGAAGAACAAAATCGCAGTTCTGGTGGGTGATTTTCTACTTTCTAAGGGGCTTTTACTTTCAATCGATAATGAAGATTTTGATCTGCTTGCCATAATTTCTGTCGCTGTACGCGAAATGAGTGAAGGCGAACTCCTGCAAATAGAAAAAGCACGCCGCCTCGATATTACAGAAGAAATCTACTTTGAAATCATACGCCAGAAAACAGCAACACTTATTGCTGCTTGTTGTGCTATGGGCGCCGCCGCTGTGCATAGTGGTAAAGGTGATATAAAGCACATGCGCAAATTTGGTGAACTCATAGGTCTTGCCTTTCAGATAAAAGATGATCTTTTTGACTACGGTCAGGAGAAAATAGGCAAACCCACAGGCATCGATATTAAGGAGCAAAAAATGACACTTCCGCTCATATATACGATTAATAATAGCACTCCTAAAGAGAAATCCTGGCTTATCAATTCGGTGAAGAATCACAATAAAGATAAAAAGCGTGTCAATGAGGTTATCGCTTTTGTAAAAGATAAAGGCGGTCTTGATTATGCAGTTACCAAGATGAAAGAACTTCAGCAGGAAGCACTTCTTATGCTCGCTAAATATCCACCTTCAGTTTATCGCGACTCGCTTGAGCTTATGGTAAACTATGTGATAGAGCGTAAGAAATAAGAATCACTGGTATAGCTTTTCGCTTTAAGCGAAATAAAATATAATTGTACTCCTTTGAGAAAAGTAATTTTAATAATTGCAGTTTTAATCTTTTATTCTTGTGAGAAGGAGAAAGCACTTCCTGAAATATCAGATGAATTCAAACTTGAATTTTTAAATGAAATCTTGTCTGATACAACCGATCTGAAAATTTTAATGTCCAGAAAACAACTAATTTCAAATTTTGGTAGCGGCTATATGATGCCGCCTATTTTACCAAGAGATCCTAAAAATTCAGAAAAAACTATTAGCCTAACTAAATTTATTTCTGATACGCTGCACATAATGGATACTACTTTTGTCAACCAACAAAGGATCAATAACGCAAAATTGGATTTGGATAGACTAGCTGATTTTGGATTTAGAATATTTGATCTAAAAGAACTGGTTCAAAAGGAAGTTCCATATAATTTAATTTTGAAAATGGCAGATAGCTTAAATGCAGAAACAGCAAACTATAGTTTTGTCAAATTCAGCATTCCGATCTTCAACAAAGAAAAAAATCTGGCTTATATAATGCTAGCTCAAGGCAGCGAAGGCAAAACTCTTATTCTAGAACGAGTTGGTAATAGATGGAGAAGAAAATATGAATTGAATAACTGGGTGGAGTAAGGCAAGAAATTCCTGATTCCGTCTTTTATAATCAGAGGCACGCTTTACCTATTTCTCTTTTCGCTGCAAAAGGAGAATCATAATCCCAAAATATTTTTAGTACTTTCAAAAAAAAATTACCACCTCAGGCAACCTTTTTTAAAAATGGTGCGTCTATATAATTGAAAGCGTTTTTTAAAAACCATCTCGCGTGAAAGTTATCTCTATCATTCATAATGAAAAACAGCTCATACGTAAAGCTATTCGTGAGGATAGAGAAGCGCAACGTAAATTATATGAGAAGCATGCCGGGAGAATGCTCAGCGTTTGCAGGCAATATATTGCAGACTTGCAACAAGCAGAAGAGGCTATGTGCAACGGATTTTTAAAAGTGTTTAAACACTTAGAAAGTTATAAGCATGAAGGCAGTTTTGAAGGTTGGGTGCGCAAGATCATGGTAAGAGAGTCAATTTCTTATTTGCGCCAACAAAACAAAATAAAGTTCAGCGATTATGAAGTTGAGAAAACAGGAGCCGTTTATAACAATGTAGACAGCACACTTGAGGTTGAGCACATACAACAGCTGATTGATAGTTTGCCAGAAGGCTACCGTGCGGTTTTTGTAATGTTTGCGGTAGAAGGATATAAACATACTGAGATCGCAGAAATTTTAAATATCTCAGAAAATACTTCAAAATCTCAACTGTTTAAAGCGCGGAAAATGCTTCAGCAAAAAATCAAGGTTTTTGATGTGAGAGCAAAAGAGGTGAATGAATAAATTAAAAATATTGAGGTTAAAAGAATCTAACAGCTATTACTATGGCACCGATGAAGTTTGAAGAAAATATAAAAGAGAAGTTAGATGGGCGCACTATAAAACCCAGTTCTAAAAGCTGGGATGCTATAGAAAGTGGTCTAAAAACCGCTAAAAAAGAGCAAAAATCGGTTAATTATGGCCGAATATTAGCTGCGGCTTGCTTTATTGGGATTATTGGCACAGGCGTTTTATTTCTTTTAAAAGAAGATAATACAGTTGCCACGCCAGTGCTGGTAGAAACTTCGGGTGAGGCAGAATCTATAGATAATGTAAACGATAAGACAGAATTAGTTGAAGATGATAAATTTCAAGAACAAGTTGTAGAAGTAAAAAAAGAAGAAATAAATAAATCTGTAGATTCCAGACAATTACCGGTTACTCCCGAAAAAATCGCTTTTAAAGAGCAAAAACCGGTTAAAACTGAGCAAAAATCAGAAATAGCAGAGAATAGTAATTCGCCCAAAGAAGAGGAGATTAATGAAGTACAACCGGCGATCAATACTAAGGTTAATGAACTTCTACAAAAGTATAATGCCCTAGAAGAGCAGAATACCGCCGTGACAGATGCAGAAATAGACGCTTTGTTAAAACAGGCCGAAGAAGAAATTTATAAAGAACGTATTTATGACGAGCAAACCCGCCAGGTCGATGCAAACGCACTCCTTATGGATGTAGAACAGGAGCTCGACCGCTCATTTAGAGATAAAGTCTTTGAAGCGCTAAAAGACGGATTCTATAAAGCACGCGAGGCCGTTGCAGATCGTAATAATTAGTAGAATCAATTGTAAAAAGGAGATTCATTCATCAATCAATCATTTCCAGATCTTCTCGATCAGGAAGCAAAAAACAATCATTATGAAGAACATTATTATTCTCGCCATTATGGCGACCATGTCACTCATTGGCCAAAATTTAAATGCGCAGGAAGTTCCTGTAAAAGAAAAAATGGAACAGCTTGAAGCGAAAAAACAAGAAATACGTGACAGCGAGCGTGAGCAGTTAAAAAGCGAAGTAGAAGCTATAAACAAAAGGCTGGATGAAGGAGAGATAGGTTTCGCAGAGGCGAGAGATCTTAAAAAAGAAGCCGCAGAAAGACACGCTAGAAATATAGAAGATCAATTAACTATTCTTGACAAGCAAATTGATCTGTACAAGCGCAATGCAGATCTGGACGAAAATAAAAATAGCAGTTTTACGCTACGCATCTTTGGGAAAGATCACTTTTTTGAATTTAAAGACCACGACGGTAACGAGGTCAAAATAAAAAGGGTGTACGACCGCCGTACATATTCTACGCTTGTGATGGGGGTAGGTTTTAATAACGCGATCATTAAAGGGCAATCGCTTGATGATTCTCCATACAAAATAGGAGGAAGCCGCTTTTTTGAATTAGGCTGGGCCTGGAAAACTCGTGTTTTCGACAATTCAAACTGGTTGCGCTTTAAATATGGTTTTTCGTTTCAGTTTAATGGGTTAAAAATAGATGACAATCAATATCTGGTAGAGCAGGGTGATCAAACGGTGCTGGAGACATTTCCGTATAATCTTGATAAGGCTAAGTTGAGAATGGATAATCTGGTTTTTCCTGTTCACTTTGAGTTTGGGCCTTCTAAAAAAATAGAACATGACGATTATTTTAGATATTCTACGCAGGACAAGTTTAAAATAGGTCTTGGTGGTTATGCAGGTTTAAACCTTTTGACCATTCAAAAACTGAAATACGAAGAAAACGGAAATAATCAAAAAGACAAGCTAAAACGCAATTACAACACTAATAATCTCATTTATGGTCTTAGTGGCTATGTGGCCTGGGGCGAGATTGCACTTTATGCGAAATACGATCTTAATACTATTTTTAAAGATAATCCTACAGAGCAGCATAATGTCTCTCTAGGTGTGAGATTTGATGTAGATTAGCCCCCTTACCCCCAAAGGGGGAATTATACAAACCTGCAAGGTTTAGAAACCTTGTAGGTTTTTTATTTATGCTAAATTTGAATTTTACTATTGGTTATACTATTGTATGATAATCTCTTCTGAATTAAAAGCTAAAATTAATGACCTATACTACATGTCAAATATTTATGAAATTAATTCTTTTAATCGTATGGCCGACAGGATGGTAAAAGAACTTCAAGAGGAAATAGGATTAAAACGTAAAGAAGCTGAAAAGAGTAAAGATAAACTTAGATATTTTGAAATAGATTTTAAAAAGGAAAGTATTCAGACAATATTGGAACTAAAGATTATCAATGAATATCGTTGTTTGGAAGTATTATTAAAATCTTTGTTTTCTAAGGCTTATATTTTGACGGAAAAAGATTCTTTTAGTGATTGGCCAAGTTTGTGTAAAACAATTAAACGAAGAGGTGTTGTTTTGTCTGAAGTAAATGGTTATAAAGAAGCCTATGAGTTAAAACAAGTGAATAATTGTCTAAAACATTCCAATAAACTATTAAATATTAATAATAGGACAAAACATATTTATGAATTTCGTAAAGCCAATAAACCTGACGAAAATTCATTAACACATTTCTACCAAAGGGTACAGCCAAAAGTATTGGTTTTTGTAAAATGTTTTACAGATAAAATTGTTGAGAATCTCAAACAGCAAGTAATTAGATAGAACCTGCAAGGTTTAGAAACCTTGTAGGTTTTCCGCATTCCTGTTCTATTTTAAAATTCCTGTTTAAAGTCGGTGGTTAATCTTATTTTTGCAGAAACTACCACATAATACCTCTTAAAAAGAAAGCTTCTTGATCTCAAAAACCACTATAGATAATGTATTTGACGCCGCTCGTGTTGAGGAGGTGATAGGTGATTTTGTTCAGCTTAAAAAGTCAGGAAGTAACTTTAAAGGTTTGAGTCCGTTTAGTGATGAGCGCACACCTAGTTTTATGGTGTCTCCTGTAAAACAGATCTGGAAGGATTTCTCAAGTGGAAAAGGAGGTAATGCTGTTGCTTTTTTAATGGAGCATGAGCATTTTACGTATCCTGAAGCCATAAAATATCTGGCTAGAAAGTACAATATTGAGATAGAAGAAACAGAGCAAACAGATGAGCAGAAAGAATTAGCAGATGCACGCGAGAGTTTGTATGTGGTAAGCGAGTTTGCAAAAGATTATTTTCATAAAACACTTCTTAATACAGAAGCCGGCAAGGCAATTGGCTTAAGCTATTTTAAAGAAAGAGGTTTTACGAGCGAAACTATAGAAAAATTCCAACTTGGTTATTCCCCAGATACGTGGGATGCTTTTACGAGCGAAGCGATACGAAAAGGATACAAATTAGAATTTCTTGAAAAAACCGGACTTACAATTGTAAAAGAAGAAAAGCAGTTTGATCGTTTTAAAGGACGAGTTATGTTCCCGATACAGTCGCTATCTGGGCGGATTTTAGGCTTCGGTGGGCGTATTTTAACAAGCGACAAGAAAGCAGCAAAATATCTTAACAGTCCGGAAAGTGATATTTACCATAAAAGCAAAGTACTGTACGGTATTTACCATGCAAAACAATCAATCGCAAAAGAAGATAATTGTTTCCTGGTAGAAGGTTATACAGATGTAATACAAATGCATCAATTAGGTGTAGAGAACGTTGTAGCATCTTCCGGAACGGCTCTAACGCCAGGCCAGATACGTTTAATCAACCGGCTTACGCCAAATATCACTGTTTTATTTGACGGGGATGCAGCGGGACAGCGAGCATCATTACGAGGTATTGACCTCATTCTTGAAGAAGGGATGAACGTAAAGGTTTGTTCTTTTCCACAAGGGGAAGATCCTGATAGCTTTTCGCGAAAGCATACACTGCCCGAAGTTAAAGAATACCTTGAAGAGAATGCTAAAGATTTTATACAGTACAAAGCCTCGTTGCTTGTAGAAGAAGCAAAAGGTGATCCTGTAAAAAAAGCCGGTCTTATTAGAGATATGGTAGAGAGTATCTCAAAAATCCCAGATGTAATAAAGCGTGAGGTGTATGTACAGGAGTGCGCCCGCATTATGGATATAAAGGAGGCTGTACTATTTGATACGTTAGCACAAATACGCAACAAGGATAAAAAAGGCGCACCATCAAAATCTGAAGAAGCTAAGCCGGCCATGAAAGTGGTTGAGAAAGCCCCGGCAGAGAAATTTCAGAGACAGTTTGAGCTAGAGCAGAATATCATAAAATTGCTTACGCTTTATGCTAAAGACCCCATCATTTTTGATGACATAGCCATTGAAACTGATAAGGACGGGAAGTTAGTCGAGCAGGATGTAAAGAGAGAATTGCTTATTTATGAGAAGATATATCTCGATCTACAGGAAGATGAAGTAGAATTTGCAAATCCTGAATTTCAGAAAATATATTACATATTAATAGATCTTTTAAACCGCGGTGAGGGCGATATACGAGTAGATCAATGGAAAGGGGAGGGAATGCTTAAAGAAACCGAGCAAATATCTTCTATTATTCTAGAGGTTGAAAAGCATACGCTTCACAGGTGGGATACGCAGGAGATCTATGTAAAAAGTCTTAAAGACAATGCAGATATAGAGACCATACAAACGCTTTTAAATCTGCGGCATTATTTAATACAGGGCAAAATGCATGAGTTAATGCAATCTATTAAAGAGAATCAAGCAGGTTCTGCTAGAGAAGTTCTTGAAGAAATAAGAGATTATAAGGAATTAGAAGTTCTTATTGCTAAAAAGAGAAATCTGGTAATTATGCCTTATTTATAGGTCAGATGTCTGTAAAAGTCTCGCTTGCTGTATCAATTCTGCAAGGCTGCTTGCATCAAGTTTCTTAAGCAGTCTGGTTTTATAAGTACTTACCGTTTTCTCGTTAATCTTTAAAGTTTCGGCAATGTCTTTATTTCTTTTACCTGAAGAAAGTAAATTGAGGACCTCGATCTCTCTGCTCGACAGTTTTTTGTACTTGTAAGCTAGATTTGACGTAGACGTATGCGTATTTGAGAGCATTTGCGTTAGGTCATTATTGATGTAAATACCGCCTTTACAAACCTGCTCTATAGCTTTTACGATGACCTCAATATCTGATGATTTGCCTACGTAACCCATAGCTCCTGATTTTATAGCGCTAAGCGCGTACATTTCTTCAGGATGAGTGCTGAATATTAAAATTTTAATACCGGGAAATTCACGTCTTATTTTTTTAATTGCAGATAAGCCTAATAAATTAGGAAGATCAATCTCTAGAATTAAAAGATCTGGCACCTCGCTTGCTAATTGTTCAATAAGATTTTCACCGTCAACAATTAAGTTAACAATGGTATAGTCTTCCCTGTTAAGAATGTGCTGAAGCCCTTCTTTTATAATAGGATGATGATCTGCAATTGCAAGGTTGGTCATTGGTTAGTGTTACTACTTTCGTGTAAATATATTTGGTTTATTGAGAATCGACCAAATTTTTAAGATATGTTTGGTTAGTTTATGTAAATATAAAGGACAAAAGCACAGTTATTTAAGATTAGATGGAATCTCGCACACTGGTATTGGCAGCATTTTATGCTTATTTGACGTATTGAATACCTTGAAGATTTCAAAAACCTGTCGCTCACGACCATGAAAGTCTGATGCTTTTTTGCCAGATTGATCCATTGTCATAGCCCATTCTAGCTCGTCATAACTTGCACCTATTTGGTCTTCATCACTTCTGTCATCTGCCCATAACCCGTCAGAAGGTTTTGCGATATGAATGCTGTTAGGTACTTCAAGCACTTTAGCAATTTCATAAACTTCAGATTTCATAAGATCTGCTATTGGGCTTAGGTCTACTCCGCCATCTCCATATTTAGTGTAAAAGCCTACGCCAAAATCTTCTACTTTATTTCCTGTCCCGGCAACAAGATAATTATGCAAACCGGCAAAATAATAAAGCGTGCTCATTCTTAATCGCGCCCTGGTATTTGCCAGTGTAAGATTTAATTCACCACTATCTGCTGCAGCTGGTAATGCGCTTTTAAGTGACTCAAAAGTGTCTGTAAGATTAACGCGTACATCGCTTACATTAGCAAATCTCATTTTTAACTGTGCAATATGCTCTTGAGCTCGCGTTACGTGTGAGGGTGGCTGGTGTATAGGCATCTCAACACAAAGAGTGCGCAGTCCTGTTTTGGCACAAAGGCTTGAGGTTACCGCGCTGTCGATACCGCCGCTAACTCCTACAACAAAGCCGCTTATGTTAGCGTTAATTGCATAGTCTTTCAGCCAGTTTACGATATGGTCTATAACTTTTTCTGTTTGCATAGAGTCTTATTTTAATGAATTGTAAATACTACCTTTGCGGCGCAATTTTCTTATGGATGGTGAAAATACTAAATTTTAAAAATTTTGGCTTGAAAGCGTGCCACTTTACGCGATTTTTTTGTGTGTTTTGCCTGATTTTTTTGATCGCTTTTGTATCCTGCAATGAAGATAAACAAGTTCCTGAAGAAATTGCAAAAATTCATGTAAATCTACAGCTGGAACGATTTGATCGTGAGTTTGCAAGTGCAGACACAACAGGTCTGCCGCAGTTGATAAAGAAGTACCCTTATTTGTTCCCAGAGCGCTATGATACTTCATTTTGGGAGAAGAAATTAAATGACACGCTGCAAAATGAACTTAATAATGAGGTTGAGCAAAAATTTCCTGACTTTAATGAGGAAATGGATGAGCTTGATCTCTTATACAAGCACATAAAATACTATTTCCCTAAAACGACCCTGCCTACTGTTGTTACCATTACATCAGACGTAGATTATCACAATAAGGTTATTCTGGCAGATTCACTTTTAATAGTAGCCCTTGATACATATCTGGGCAGTGATCACAGGTTTTATAAAGGTATACAACAATTCTACTCGCAAAACTTTAATAAAGAGCAGATACCGGTAGATGTAGCTTCAGCTTTCGCGAAAAAAATAATAAAGCGTCCTGCAAAACGTCGGTTTTTAGACGAAATAATATACCAGGGAAAACGACTTTATATTATGCAGGAGTTGCTTTCGCTTAAAGCGAAAAATGAAATAATCTCATACACGCCAGATCAGTTAGAATGGGCAGAAGAAAATGAGGTTAATATATGGACATACTTTGTAGAGCGCCAGTTACTTTTTGAAACAGATGGAAAATTGCTGGAGCGCTTTGTAAACCCGGCACCATTTTCTAAATTCTATCTGGAGTTTGATAATGATTCCCCACCGCGGTTGGGAAGATATATAGGGTGGCAGATCGTGAGCTCTTACATGAAAAATAATAATGTACCTCTGCAAATGCTTTCGGGCAAAACGACAGATGAAATTTTTGAAAACGCAAAATATAAACCAAGTAAATAATGGCAGATACTATAAAAACACAGATTCAACTTAATGTAGAACTTGATGAAAATCGGGTTCCGGAAAATATAAGCTGGAATGCTCCTGATGGTGGTGTGCACAATGAACCTGCAAAGGCGATAATGCTTTCACTCTGGGATCACAAAAAGCAAGAAGCTGCAAGAATTGACCTGTGGACGAAAGATATGCCGGTAGATGAGATGAAGGTTTTCTTTCATCAAACTTTAGTAGGTATGGCAGAAACTTTTAACCGCGCTACAGGTGATGAGAAAATGACCGCTACAATGCACGATTTCTGTGAGTATTTTGCAGAAAAGCTGGAGATCAAGAAAAATTAATGCAGAGAGAAAAATTGCTCTTTGTATATAATGCAGAAGCGGGCGTTGCAAATGGGCTGGCAGATACTTTACATAAGCTGCTCAAACCAAAAACATACGCCTGCTCTCTTTGCAAAATAACGCATGGCCTTTTAGGTGAAAAGAAACTCTGGAAGGATTTTAGAAAGAACTCTGGTTATACGATGGAGTTTTATCATAAGCAGGAGTTTCAGAAAGCGTTTGCTTCTAAATTTCTGCCACACTATCAATTTCCTGTAGTTCTTGTGGTTATGAATGATGCAATAGAAGTCTTAATTCATCCTCATGAATTAGATACACTTGAAAATTCTCGACAGTTGATCACTATGATTAAAGAAAGACTTGCTTAAGCTTCTTTAAGCTGCTCGTTGATGTCGCCTATGTAATTGAGAATTTCATCCTTGCCAGAACCGTGAGCTGCGCTGCTTACAAAATAATTGGGCATTTCTTCCCAGGCTCCTTCAAGTAAAGACTGCTTGTAGGCTTCAATATTCTTTTCAAGTGCTTTGGGCTTCAGTTTGTCAGCTTTAGTAAAAATAATAGAAAAAGGTATTTGACTTTCTCCCAGATATTGCATGAACTCCCGATCTATAGGTTGAGGCTCATGCCTGCAGTCTATTAGAACAAAAGCAGAAACAAGTTGCTCTCGCTCTTCAAAATAATTAGTGATAAATTTTTGAAATTCCTTCTTAGCTTTTTTAGAGACTCTTGCGTAACCATAACCGGGTAAATCTACCAGATACCAGTTCTTATTGATCAAAAAATGGTTGATTAATTGCGTTTTTCCTGGTCTGGAAGAGGTTTTTGCTAGATTTTTACGATCTGTTATCATGTTGATAAGTGATGATTTACCTACATTAGATCGTCCTATAAAAGCATATTCTGGCAGCCTGTCTTGCGGGCACTTTGCCACACTTGAATTGCTTACTAAAAATTCTGCCGATTTAATTTGCATAGCTTTCGCTTAAAAATTTCGTTTTTTAAGCCAATTATGGAAAATTTGATTGAATTCTTCCGGTTTTTCCATCATCGCGGCGTGGCCGCATTTATCTATCCAGAACAAGTCAGAATCAGGTAAAAGCTTATTAAAATCTTCTGCAACTTCTGGAGGAGTAACGTTATCATTTTTACCCCAGATTATGCATGTAGGAGTAGGCATGTGGGGAAGATCCTGAGCCATGTTATGACGAATGGCACTTTTGGCTATAGCCAAAGTTTTTAAAAGTTTATTGCGATCATTAACGGTGTTGTAAACATCATCTACAATTTCTTTTGTTGCTATCTTAGGATCGTAAAAAACATCTTCTGCCTTTTTGCGGATATATTCATAATCACCACGTTTAGGATAGCTTTCTCCCATAGCGCTTTCATAAAGACCAGAACTTCCGGTAATTACAAGAGCCTTCATCACTTTAGGATAAAGTTTTGTGTGGTAAAGGGCAATGTGCCCTCCCAGAGAATTACCCAATAAAATAACCTCCTTATAACTTTTAAATTTTAAAAAGTCATTGAGGTATTTTGCAAAGGTTTTAACTCCGGTTTTAATAAGTGGAGTAGAGTAAATAGGCAGCTCAGGGATGACGATCTTGTATCCCACTTGTGAGAAATAATCTGTAACACCATCAAAATTACTTAGCCCGCCCATTAGGCCGTGAAGGATAACGATTGGGGTTCCCTCACCGGCTTCTAGATAGGTAAATTTACCTTCGGTTTTTAATTCGTGCTTCATAGTTGGTCAGCAACAGGCTTGGTGACAAATATAGACATTTACACCTAATTGAATCACTTAATAACGGGAATCAGGTTCAAGAAGTACTAGTAAACTTATAATCAATCATTGACCTCAAAACACAATTGTTGATAACTACAGCTTTAATCAACAAGTGGGGTGATTTATCAACAAAGTGGTAGAAAGTGGTAAAATGTGGTAATAAATTCTCTATATTTGAATTTGTAAATGCTAAAATCTCAATTCTTCCTTGCTCAATTTTACCGGGACATATGAATGTAAAGTAGATGCCAAAGGTAGGCTCATGGTTCCCACTGCTTTAAAGAAGCAGTTGGCCCCGGTTCTACAGAATGGTTTTGTGCTAAAGAGGTCATTGTTTCAGAATTGTTTAGAGTTGTATCCTATGACAGAGTGGGAAATATTGATGCAAAAAATCAATAAACTCAATCGCTTTGTAAAAAAGAACAACGATTTCATCCGCAAGTTTACCGCGGGCGTTAAAATTGTTGAGGCAGATTCGTCTGGTCGTTTGTTAATCCCAAAAGATCTTGTGGGTTTTGCGGCTATAGATAAAGAGATTGTTTTAGCGTCTCAGGTTAATATTATAGAGATCTGGGATAAGGATAAATATGAGCAGGCTATAGATGTTGATGCAGATGATTTTGCATCGCTTGCAGAAGATGTGATGGGAGATCAAATAGAAATACCTGATGGATTATCATAACCCGGTTTTACTAATAGAAACTGTTGATGGACTCAATATTAAGCCAGACGGCGTATATGTTGATGTCACATTTGGTGGTGGTGGTCATTCTCGGGAGATTTTAAGCAGGTTAGGAGAGAATGGGAAGTTGTATGCTTTTGATCAGGATCAGGACGCTCTTTTAAATAAAATAGATGATGAGCGGTTTACGCTTATCAATGAGAATTTTAGGCATATAAAGCGATTTTTACGCTTTTACGGTCTTTCTCATGTAGATGGAATTTTAGGTGATTTTGGTGTGTCTTCACATCAGTTTGACGTTGCAGAGCGTGGTTTTTCAACACGTTTTGAAGCTTCTCTCGATATGCGGATGGATCAAAATAGCAAGCTGTCTGCTTATCATGTGGTAAATGAATATGCTGAAGGTGATCTGGCAAGTGTTCTTTTGCAATATGGCGAACTGCGAAGTGCTCCTAAAATTGCGAGAACAATAGTTTCTAAGCGAAAGGATAATACTGTAAAAACAACAGATGAGCTTAAGGAGATTTTGAGTCCTTTTTTGCCAAAGAACAGGGAGAATAAAGTTTTAGCTCAAGTGTATCAGGCTATTCGCATAGAAGTTAATCAGGAATTGGCGGTGTTGAAAGAGTTTTTGCAACAAACGGAGCAGCTTTTGAAACCCGGGGGCAGGTTGAGTTTAATCTCATATCATTCTCTTGAGGACAGGCTTGTTAAGCGATATATGCGTAACGGTCTTTTTGAAGGGGAGCCTGAAAAAGACATGTTTGGCAATTTTACCGTTCCTTTTAAAAAGGTGAACGGTTTAATAGTTCCCTCTAAAGAGGAGATCAAATTAAATAACAGAGCGCGCAGTGCTAAGTTAAGAGTGGCAGAGCGCATTTAATATAATGAAAGAAGGTATTTATCATATTCTCAAGGGGAAGTTTCTCATCAGTGATGATGCGATCAAGAACTGGCGTATGATAATCTTTCTGTCTGTGCTGGCAATTGTGATGATTGCGAGTTCGCACAGTGCAGATAAAAAAGTACATAAGATCTCAAAGTTGAGCTCAGAAGTAAAAGAACTGCGCAGCGAGTTTGTAGACACGCGGCTTGCAGTACGGCGGTTAAAAATGGAAAGCGCTATTACACGGCGCATTTCGCCACAAGGCATAAAACCATCACAAGTTCCGCCTAAAAAAATTAAAGTAAAAACAAAAGAGTAAAGTTCTAATGGCAGTAAGCGAGAAGGACATATTAAACCGGATGTATTTTGTGGCAGGAGGTATGTTCATCTTCGCCTTCTTCGTCGCGTTTAAACTCATCAATATTCAGTTCGCTCAAGGCGAAAAATATAAAGAGTTAGCAGAGGCGCGTACAGAGAAGATGTTTGATATTCCTGCAAACCGCGGTAACCTGTATGCTGGTGACGGTAGTTTGCTGGCTACTTCTGTGCCTAAATATGAAATAAGGTTTGACGCTTTGGCTCCTAAAGCTGAAGATTTTGAGGCTAATATAAAAGATCTGGGTAAAGGTCTTTCAAGACTTTTGGGCAATACGTCGTCGTACCACATAGACAGGCTGCGTAAAGCGAGAGCAAATCACAATCGCTATTTATTTATTGGTAAAAATATTGGGTATTCTAAATATCTGGAGATAAAATCACTTCCATTATTTAATAAAGGGCCTTATAAAGGAGGTATTATTTCAGAGCAACATACGGTAAGAGAGCATGCCTTAGATAAAATCGCTGAGCGTACTATTGGTTATGTGCGTAAAGATGAGGCGGGTCATAAAACCCGTGTGGGACTTGAAGGCGCTTTTGATAATTATCTTGAAGGAACTGAAGGGAGAAGATTAAAGCAACGCATAGGTAAAGGCCAGTGGAAACCCATTGGCATAGATAACATTGTTGAGCCTCAGGATGGTTATGATGTTATTTCTACAATAGACGCAAATATTCAGGATATAGCACATCATTCATTGCTTGAAGCTTTAGAGCACTTTGAAGCTGATCACGGTTGTGTAGTTGTTATGGAAACCAAAACCGGTGAAATAAAAGCTATTTCTAATCTGGGTAGAACTGAAGACGGTAAATATTACGAAGATCGCAATTATGCGGTTTATGAAGCTGCTGAGCCGGGATCTACTTTTAAGTTAATGGCCATGGTTGCTGCGCTTGAAGATAAAGTAATAGACAGCAGCACGGTGGTAGACACAGAAAATGGCCGAGTAAAATTTTACAATCGCACAGTTTACGATTCGCACTGGGGTGGTTACGGTAAGATTTCTGCTGCAAAAGCATTTGAGCTTTCTTCAAATACGGCTTTCGCCAAATTGATAAACGGAAGTTATAAAGATGATCCTAAACGTTTTTTAAAGCGTCTTTATAATATGGGTCTTAATGAGAAATTGGGTCTTTCTATTAAAGGAGAAGGCAACCCCAGATTTCCTTATCCCGGTGATAAGAACTGGTACGGTACAACTTTGCCCTGGATGGCCTTTGGTTACGGTGTAGCTATAACGCCCTTGCAAACACTTACTTTCTACAATGCGATAGCTAATGATGGGGAGATGGTAAAACCTCGATTTATAAAAGAGATCAAAAAGTGGGATGTCTCGGTAGAAAAATTTGAAAAAGAAGTTATAAATCCGGCGGTCTGTTCAAAAGAAACAATAGCTAAGGTTAAAGACATGATGAAGCATGTTGTAGAGCGTGGAACGGCTAAAAATATTTATACTCCGGCATTTTCTATGGCGGGCAAAACAGGAACCTGTCAAACTGAATATTGGATAGAACCTAACCGATATATCGCTTCATTTGCCGGTTATTTTCCTGCAGATAATCCTAAATATTCCTGCATTGTTGTCATTCATAAGCCTAAGAAAAGTATAGGGTATTATGGTAATATCGTTTCTGCGCCCGTGTTTAAAAAGATCGCGCAAAAAGTATATACAGATACCCCTGTTGTAGATGAGGTAAAACTTGCAGATGACAATACATCTTCCATAAATACAGACTTTGAGAATTTCTATACAAAAGCTCAAAAGAAATACAGCACGGTGCCAGATGTAAAAGGTATGAGCGGTATGGATGCTGTGGCTCTGCTTGAGAATTTAGGATTGAAAGTGAAATTTAGCGGTACGGGGAAGGTGAAGAATCAGTCATTAAAACCTGGCGGAAAAGTAGAAAAGAATCAACAAATCATACTTCAGTTATCTTGATACAGTTAAAAGACATATTGTATAAAGTATCACTAGAATCTGTAGTGGGAAGTACGGCTATTGCCGTGCGTGAGATTCAGTTTGACTCGCGTAAGATTGGGATGGACGATGTTTTTGTCGCTGTGCGAGGGACAAAATCTGATGGTCATGATTATATAAAAACGGCCGAAAATAAGGGTGCTTTAGCCATTATTTGTGAAGAATTACCCGATAATTTTGTTAATGGTATTACTTACGTACAAACTATAGATACAGCTTCGGCTTTAGCTATTATGGCTTCCAATTTTTATGAAAACCCGTCTCAAAATCTAAAACTGGTTGGTATAACCGGCACTAATGGTAAAACCACTATTGCTACTTTATTGCATCAATTATTTACTAAAGCAGGTTTTAAAGCTGGTTTACTTTCAACAGTAAAAATTCTGGTAGGTGATAAAGAGCATCCCGCAACACATACGACGCCAGACCCTCTTACGATAAATAAGTACTTGCTGGAGATGAATGAAGCCGGTGTAGAATATTGCTTTATGGAAGTAAGTTCTCACGGTATTCATCAAAAACGCACACAAGGTTTAGAATTTGCAGGTGGTATTTTTACAAATCTTACACACGATCATCTTGATTACCATTCAAGCTTCGCAGAATACAGGGATGTGAAAAAATCTTTTTTTGATAATCTGCCTAAGACTGCTTTTGCAATTTCAAACATAGACGATAAGAATGGGCTGGTAATGCTTCAAAATACTAAAGCGCGCAAGCTTACTTATGCTTTAAAATCATTTGCAGATTATCACGCGCAGATTTTAGAGAATCAATTTACAGGATTGCTTTTAAAGGTGCAGGAGCATGAAGTTTGGGTAAAATTGATAGGTTCTTTTAACGCCTATAATGTACTTGCTATTTACGCTGCCGCGGAAGAATTAGGTCTTGATAAACTTGAGGCTTTACAGTTACTAAGTGAACTGGAAAGCGTTAGCGGCCGGTTTCAATATTTTATTTCGCCATCAAAAATCACAGCAATTGTAGATTACGCACATACACCAGATGCGCTTAAAAATGTGCTGGAAACAATTAATGATATCCGCACAAAAAATGAGCAGCTTATTACTGTTGTGGGTTGTGGCGGAGACAGAGATAGAACGAAGCGCCCAAAAATGGGACATATCGCTTCTGCTTTAAGTACACATACAATTTTCACCAGTGACAATCCTCGTAATGAAGATCCTGAGACTATTATAAAAGAAATTGAAAAAGGAGTAGAACCACAGAATTTTAAAAAAGTGGTTTCTATCACAAACCGCGAGCAGGCAATTAAATCGGCATGTCAACTCGCAAATGAGAATGACATCATTTTAATCGCCGGGAAAGGACATGAGACGTATCAGGAAGTTAATGGCAAGCGTACAGACTTCGATGATTATAAGATTGTACTTGAAACCTTGAAGAAATTAAATAAATAAAGACGTTCCCAGATCACGTGGGAAACAAATTACAGACATGCTATATTACCTTTTTAATTATCTGGAAAAAACATACGGCCTCCCGGGAGCCGGATTGTTTGGGTTTATATCCTTCAGAGCTGCAATGGCGATATTGCTATCACTGGCAATTTCTACAATTTGGGGTAAGCGCATCATTCTTTATTTACAGAAAAAACAACTTGGCGAGTCTATAAGAGACCTTGGTCTTGAAGGTCAGGTAGAAAAAGCCGGTACTCCTACAATGGGTGGTATTATTATAATTATGGCCACGCTCATACCGGTGCTGCTTTTTGCAAAGCTTGATAATATTTATGTAATTCTTTTAATTGTCACAACACTGTGGATGGGAGCAATTGGTTTTCTGGATGATTATTTAAAGATCAAGCAGAAAAATAAAGATGGTTTACATGGTAATTTTAAAATCGTTGGTCAGGTAGGGCTTGGGATTATTGTAGGCGTTACGATGTTTTTTCATCCCGATGTTACTATTAAAGAAGAAATTATAAACCCTAAATACAGTCAGGAGAAAATAACGCAGAATTCTGCGGGTGAATTTAATTCTGAAGAAAAAGCTTTAACTACCACCATTCCATTCACTAAAGACAACGAGTTTGACTACAGTCGGCTAATAAGTTGGTTAGGTGAAGACTATGTAAAATACGCGTGGTTAATTTTTATTCCCATAGTGATTTTTATTGTTACCGCAGTTTCAAATGGTGCCAATCTTACTGATGGTATCGACGGACTAGCAGCGGGATCTTCGGCTATTATTGTGCTCACTTTGGGCATTTTTGCATGGGTTTCGGGCAATATTGTTTTCAGTGATTATCTCAATGTAATGTACATCCCGCGTACCGGCGAGATGGTAATTTATATCACTGCGTTTGTGGGGGCCTTGGTAGGTTTTCTCTGGTACAACACCTACCCGGCGCAGGTTTTTATGGGTGATACCGGGAGTCTTACAATTGGCGGAATAATAGCTGTCATAGCTATCGCAATACGGAAAGAATTATTGATACCTGTTTTATGCGGAGTTTTCTTTATGGAAACACTATCGGTAATGATGCAGGTGAGTTGGTTTAAATATACCCGGAAGAAACATGGAGAAGGAAGACGCATTTTTTTGATGTCGCCTTTACATCATCATTATCAAAAACGAGGAATACACGAAAGTAAAATCGTCACCAGATTCTGGATTATCGGCATTTTACTGGCAATTATCACCATTGTAACACTAAAAGTGAGATAATGAAAAAGCTTGTCATTTTGGGCAGTGGTGAAAGTGGCGTGGGTACAGCTATTCTGGGTAAGAAAAAGGGTTATGAAGTTTTTGTTTCAGACTTCGGAAAAATAAAAGAAACCTATAAAGACGTTCTTTTAAATATTGGAATTGAATGGGAAGAGCTAGGTCATAACGAGGATATAATTCTCAATGCAGACCTGGTGATGAAGAGTCCGGGTATACCAGACAAAGCGCCAATTGTAAAAGCGCTTAGAGCGAAAAATATTCCTGTGATTTCTGAAATTGAATTCGCATCAAAATATACAGATGCGACCTTAATAGGGATCACCGGGAGTAATGGTAAAACAACTACCACGATGCTTACTGCTTTTATATTGCAACAAGCAGGTATAAAGTCGGCAGCGGCTGGTAATATAGGTGACAGTTTTGCAAAAATGGTGGCAGAGAATGATCAGGATGCTTATGTACTTGAGATAAGTAGTTTTCAGCTTGACGGGGTTGTAGATTTTGCACCACACATAGCGGTTATTACTAACATTTCACCAGATCATCTTGACAGATACGATTACAAATTTGAGAATTACATCGCTTCAAAATTTCGCATAGCGGTGAATCAGACAGAAGATGATTATTTGATCTATGATGCAGATGATGAAGTAATAACAAATTGGTTAAAAGAGCACCCTGTAAAATCACAACTTTTACCATTTTCAGTTTCAAAAGCAATAAAACAAGGAGCCTATTTGGCTAACAACGAGATTATACTAACAACAGGTAATAAAAAATTTAATATGTCAACAACAGATCTTTCTTTAAAAGGTACGCATAATGCTAAAAATGCTATGGCGGCGGCTACGGTATCACGGTTGTTAAACATTCGTAAAGCCACAATAAGAGAGAGTCTTGAGGGTTTTCAGGGTGTAGAGCACAGGCTGGAACATGTTTTAAAGATCAACAACGTTGAGTACGTCAATGACTCAAAAGCTACAAATGTCAATGCTACTTTCTATGCGCTAGATAGTATGACAACCCCCACAGTTTGGATTGTAGGAGGAGTAGATAAAGGGAATGATTATCATGATCTTTTCCCACTTGTGAATGAAAAGGTGAAAGCTATTATCTGCCTGGGCGTAGATAACAAAAAGCTTATGGATACTTTTTCTAACATGGTAGAAGTTATTATAGAAACACAATCTATAACCGAAGCTGTAAAGATCGCATACAAACTCGCTCATAAAGGCGATAGCGTTTTGCTTTCTCCTGCTTGTGCAAGCTTTGATCTTTTTGAAAATTACGAAGACAGAGGGCGTCAGTTTAAAAATGCAGTGCGCAATCTATAATCAAATAAAAAACCAAATTTGGCCAGCAAGACCAACATATTTATAAATCTTAAAGGAGACCGTGCAATCTGGGCTGTAGTGGCTTTTTTGGCATTATTTTCCTTTTTACCGGTGTACAGTGCCAGTAGTAATCTTGCTTACTTATATGGCGGTGATGGCGATACCGTTCAGTATCTCATAAAGCACCTTATGCATCTTGTATTGGGCTTTGGTATTTTATACGGTGTACATAGAATACCCTATCATTATTTTAGAGGGTTGTCTATAATTATGCTTCCTGTGATCTTTATAATGCTAATTGTCACAATGGCGCAAGGCACAACCATAGACGGTGCTAATGCCAGTAGATGGATTAAAATACCGGTAGTAGGAATCACTTTTCAAACATCTACGCTTGCTGCCGTGGTTTTAATGGTATATGTAGCTAGATACTTGTCTAAAGTACAGGATCAGGTTATCACGTTTAAAGAAAGTATCGTTCCGTTATGGTTGCCTGTGGCCTTGGTGCTGGCTTTAATACTCCCTGCTAACTTTTCTACAACCGCGATAATATTTGCTATGATTGTGGTTTTGACATTTCTTGGTGGTTATCCTGTGAAATATCTTGGTGCTATAGTAGGCGCAGGACTGCTTATTTTGACGCTTTTTATTTTAACAGCGAGAGCATTCCCTGGTGTGTTTCCTAACCGGGTAGACACATGGACAAGTAGAATAGAAAATTTTGCTAATGGCGAAGATACAGAAGAGGATTACCAAATAGAAAAAGCAAAAATAGCTATCGCTACAGGCGGAGTTATAGGCTTAGGACCCGGTAAAAGTGTACAGAAGAATTTTTTACCACAGTCATCATCAGATTTTATTTATGCGATAATAGTAGAAGAATGGGGGCTTGTAGGCGGCTTGACACTTATGGGACTTTACTTGTTGTTGCTGTTTAGAATTGTAATAGTTGCTCACAAATCACCTACGATCTTTGGGAAACTTGTCGCCGTAGGAGTTGGTTTGCCCATAGTTTTTCAGGCGTTGATAAATATGGCGGTAGCAGTAGAATTATTTCCGGTAACGGGACAAACCCTGCCACTTGTGAGTAGCGGTGGTACCTCGATCTGGATGACCTGCCTTTCTGTAGGTATAGTTTTGAGCGTAAGCGCAAAAAGAGAAGAGATAAGAATTAAAGAAGAAAGTGAACAAAATCCATTAGATATTTTAAGTGAAGCCCTATAAATTCATCATATCAGGAGGAGGCACCGGGGGTCATATCTACCCGGCCATTGCTATTGCAGATGCTTTAAAAGCAAGACATCCGCAGGCAGAATTCCTGTTTGTAGGCGCCAGCGACCGCATGGAGATGGAGAAAGTACCTCAAGCAGGTTACAAAATAGAAGGACTCTGGATTGCCGGTATTCAGCGTAAGCTTACTTTGTCTAATCTTGCCTTCCCCATAAAACTGGTCAGTAGCCTGTTAAAATCGGCTAAAATCATTAAAAAATTCAAACCCGATGCTGTTATAGGCACCGGTGGTTTTGCCAGCGGACCGTTATTAGAAATGGCGACACGCAAAAACATTCCGGCTGTAATTCAGGAGCAAAATTCATATGCGGGAATAACCAACAAACTATTAGCAAAAAAGGTTCAGAAAATTTGTGTCGCTTATGATGGGATGGAGAAATTTTTCCCTTTAGATAAAATCGTAAAAACAGGAAATCCTGTGCGTCAGGATTTGCTTAGTATTTCAGAAAAAAGAGAAGAAGCTATAGCGAAATATAATATTGACTCATCAAAACCCACCCTACTTGTTCTGGGCGGTAGTTTAGGTGCAAGAGCGATCAATAAGTTAATTGCAGATAAGCTTGATTATATAAAAGAGCAGGACGTTCAGGTGATCTGGCAAACCGGGAAATTGTATTATGAAGAATACAAGAGTGCGGAAAGTGAAGATGTAAAAGTAATGGCGTATATCAATCAAATGGATATGGCTTATGCCGCTGCAGACATAATTATTAGCAGAGCTGGAGCAAGTTCGGTTTCAGAATTATGCATCGTGGGTAAACCGGTAATTTTTATACCATCACCCAATGTGGCAGAAGATCACCAGACAAAAAATGCAAAAGCCATCGCAGATCAGGATGGTGCAATTCTCCTTCCGGAGAAAGAAATTGACGGTTTTGAAGTAGTTTTTTCAGAATTGATAAAATCGATCGAAAAGAGACAAAAACTGGCAAAAAACATCAAAAAACTGGCTTTGCCTAACGCAACTCAGGATATAATCATAGAGATAGAGAAATTAATAGATAAAAAGAAAACGGCTTAAGTTGACAAAACTCGATCACATAAAGTATTTGTATTTCATCGGCATTGGCGGGATAGGCATGAGTGCGCTGGCTCGTTATTTCTATGCTGAAGGAAAAACAGTGGCGGGTTATGATAAAACTCCGGGAGCTGTTACAAGAGCTTTAGAAGATCTGGGTATTGAGATCACTTATAAAGACGAAGTAGAAAATCTGCCAGAATTCATTAAAAATCGGGCAGAAACACTGGTAATTTTTACGCCAGCCGTTCCTAAATCACATGCCGGTTACCAATTCTTTTTACAGAATGAATTTGCCGTTAAGAAACGTGCAGAAGTTCTGGGCTTGATTTCAAAACAAACATTCTGTCTTGCAGTTGCAGGAACACACGGTAAAACAACAACATCTAGCATTCTGGGTCATCTGCTTGCTGAAACAGGTGCGCCGGTAACCGCTTTTTTAGGCGGGATTGCAGAAAATTACAACAGTAATCTGATTCAAAAGGGAAGTGAAGTTATAGTTGCAGAAGCAGATGAATTTGATCGTTCTTTCTTGCATTTGCATCCCAATATCGCCTGCATCACTTCTATGGATGCAGATCATCTTGATATTTATGGCGATGCCGAAGCCTTAACAGAAGGTTTTAAAGCCTTTGCAGATCAGGTTGTAGAAGGCGGAACTTTATTTATACAAAACGGACTTCCACTTGAGGGAGTAACCGTGGGAGTTGATGATAATGCGCAATACAGCGCTCAAAATATTAGAATTCAGGACGGGGCTTATCACTTTGATCTGCATTATCCTGACGGGATTCTTGAAAATTTAGTGTTTAACCTACCAGGCAGGCACAACCTGTCTAATGCGGTAACAGCCCTGGCGATGGCAATCCTTTACGGAAGCCCAATTTCAAGCCTTGCCGGGGCGTTATTTAATTTTAAAGGTGTAAACAGGCGATTTACGTATCGCATAAAAACAAATGATTTAATACTTATTGATGACTACGCACATCATCCTACAGAGATCGAGGCCGTGCATCAATCGGTGAGAGAAATGTATCCGGGGGAGCAGGTTCTGGCGGTTTTTCAGCCCCATTTATTCAGTCGTACGCGCGATTTTATGCCTCAATTTGCCGATTCTTTATCAATGTTTGATGAGGTGATCCTGCTTGATATATATCCCGCACGCGAAGAACCTATTGCTGGTATTGATTCTCAACATCTTTTAGAGCAGATTAAGCTTTCGCGAAAGCAAATAGTTTCAAAAGAAAATCTCTCTCAGGCTATGCAAAACTCTGGCGCGAGAATTCAGGTCATGATGGGAGCTGGAGATATAGGTGAAGAAATATTAAAAATAACCAATTTTTTAGCGGTATGAAAGTGAATTGGTTTTACATAAAGATGCTTGTTATAGTTTGTGTTGCGGGATTTTTGTTCGCTTTTGCAAACAAGAGAAATGCAGTACGAAAAATAGAAGATATAAAGGTGAATTTTGAAGGCGATCAAAACCTTTTTATAACTGAAGATGCAGTTAATAAATTGTTAATACAAAGTGATGTAGCACTCACGGGTAAGGGAAAAGAAATTCTAGTTTTGAAAGAGCTTGAAGATAAGCTGGATGCTAATGCAATGATTTATGATGCAGATGTTTACATTACTGTAGACGGTGTCATTGGTGCAAATGTTAAGCAGAGAAAGCCACTAGCGCGCATTCAGTCTGCACAACCTTTTTATATTGATGATAAAGGAGAGACAATGCCTTTATCAACAAACTATTCGGCACGAGTGCCAATAGCAGAAGGTGTGACAAAAGAAAATCTTAGTGAGATTTACCCGCTTTTAATGTTTATTAAAAATGATGAGTTTCTTAATAAACAGATAGTTGGTATATCCAGAGTTAAAAATGGTAGCTACACACTTACGCCCCGAGTGTTAAACTATAAGATCAATCTGGGAAAGATTGAGAACCTACAGTCAAAATTCAATAATTATAAAGCTTTTCACCAAAAGGCTTTAAAAGATAAAAGTTTAGAAGCGTATAGCATGATAGACCTTAGGTTTAAAGGTCAGGTTGTAGGTACTAAAAAATAAGTTATGGAGCATAAGGACATAGCAGTAGGATTAGATATAGGTACTACCAAAATTGTAGCGATGATAGGTCGTTACAATGAGTACCATAAACTTGAGATACTGGGTATTGGTAAGTCAAAAAGTCTGGGCGTACATCGTGGGGTGGTAAATAATATTACCCAAACGATACAGTCTATACAACAAGCCGTACAGGAAGCTGAGAGTGTTTCTGGTATAAAGATAGAAGATGTGGTTGTAGGTATTGCGGGTCAACATATACGCAGTTTACAGCACAGTGATTATATCACCAGGACCAATGCAGATGAGGTTATCAATGCCAGAGATATTGATATGTTGTGCAACCAGGTACACAAGCTGGTTATGTTACCCGGTGAGGAGATCATTCATGTATTACCGCAGGAATATAAGGTTGACGGTCAAGCCGAAATAAAAGAACCTATTGGTATGTACGGTGGTCGTCTGGAAGCCAATTTTCACGTGGTTGTAGGTCAGGTTTCTAGCATAAGAAATATAGGTCGCTGTGTAAAAAGCGCCGGATTAAATCTTGATAAAATAACCCTAGAACCTCTTGCTTCTGCAAATGCGGTTTTAAGTCAGGAAGAGAAGGAAGCCGGTGTCGCATTGATTGATATAGGTGGTGGTACAACAGATCTGGCAATCTTTAAAGACGGAATTATAAGACATACAGCTGTAATTCCTTTTGGAGGGAACGTGATCACAGAAGATATTAAAGAAGGCTGCTCAATTATAGAAAAGCAGGCAGAATTACTTAAGATCAAGTTTGGTTCTGCATGGCCGGGAGAGAATAAAGATAATGAGATCGTTTCTATACCAGGTTTACGTGGTCGTGAACCTAAAGAGATAACGCTTAAGAACCTTTCTAAGATAATTCACGCACGTGTTGTTGAGATTGTTGAGCAGGTTTATCTCGAGATCAAGAATTATGGTCATGAAGAGCAAAAGAAGAAGCTGATCGCCGGTATAGTTTTAACTGGTGGTGGTTCTCAACTCAAGCATCTCAAGCAACTAGTAGAATATATAACCGGGATGGATACGCGCATAGGTTTTCCTAACGAGCATCTTGCCGGTGATAGTGATTCTGAAACTACGAGTCCTCTATATGCCACAGCAGTTGGTCTTGTTATGAATAGTCTTGAGCATAATTTACACAAAGAAGAACCTCAGGACACAGCAGTGGTAGAAGAGGAAGTTAAAGATGATGAAGCGTTGCCACAGGAAAATATTTCTTATGAAGAAGATTATCATGAGGAGCCTGAAGTAAAGAGAGAACGCAAAAGCATATTTGATAAGTGGGCAGAAAAATTCAAGGATTTTTTAGATAACGCCGAATAAAAAAAAGAAAAAGAATAAATACAGAATAAAACGGGTAAAACAAGATATTATGAGCAACACAGATTTTGAAAACATTTCGTTTGATTTACCAAAAAACCAAAGTAATGTCATCAAGGTAATTGGTGTAGGTGGTGGTGGTAGTAATGCTATAAACCATATGTTTAGCCAGGGTATTAAAGGTGTAGATTTTGTAGTCTGCAACACAGATTCTCAAGCGCTGGAGAACAGTCCTGTGCCTATAAGAATTCAGTTAGGTGTTAGCCTTACCGAAGGTCTTGGTGCTGGTGCAAATCCAGAAATAGGTGAGCAGGCTGCTATAGAAAGCACAGAAGAGATCAAACAGATGTTTGGTGTAAATACTAAGATGGTATTTATTACCGCAGGAATGGGTGGTGGTACCGGTACAGGTGCAGCGCCTATACTTGCAAAAATGGCAAAAGAGATGGATATTCTTACTGTGGGGATTGTAACAATTCCTTTTCAGTTTGAAGGTAAGATGAGAAATGCACAGGCACAATTAGGTGTAGAGCGTTTGCGCAGCCATGTAGACTCATTGATCGTTATTAACAACAATAAACTACGCGAGGTATACGGAAATCTGGGCTTTAAAGCTGGTTTTAGTAAGGCAGATGAGGTTCTTGCTACGGCCTCTCGTGGTATAGCAGAAGTAATTACCCATCATTATACGCAGAATATTGACTTGCGTGATGCAAAAACTGTTCTAAGTAACAGTGGCACTGCAATTATGGGAAGTGCGCATGCAAGTGGCGGTACCCGCGCTACAGATGCGATACGTAAAGCTTTAGATTCTCCTTTGCTTAATGACAATAAGATAACCGGTGCACAGAACGTATTGTTGCTCATCGTTTCTGGTAATGAGGAAATCACTATTGATGAGATAGGAGAGATCAACGATCACATTCAGGATGAGGCTGGTCACAGCGCAAACATCATTATGGGTGTGGGTGAAGATGAAAGTCTGGGTGATGCTATTGCAGTAACAATTATTGCAACGGGGTTTAACGTAGAACAACAGAATGAGATCGTAAATACAGAGACTAAAAAGATAATCCATACGCTTGAAGACGAGCAAAAGGCACAACATGACCTTTCGCCAAAGCGTACGGGCGGACCTGTAAATACGGTTTCTGCACCAAAGGAAGAATCTAAGCCTGAAAAGCAGGTTATTGTTCACACACTTGATGAGGAAGAAGAACCGCTTGATGCTATGTTGCCTAAACAAGCTACCTCAAAAAATGAGATGGATCTTATACCTACCACAGATCTAATACGCAATCTGCAGGTAGTGTATGAGGAGGTGATAGATTATAATGTAGAAGAAGAAGATTTTGAGATCGTAAGTGTTGATGAGCCTGTAGAATATCAGGAAAAACCTAAGTCAATTGATGAAGAGCAATTCACTTTTTCTTTTGATATGCCTATAAATGAGGACAGACCAAAAGCACCTAAGCAGGAAGAAAAAAAGGAGATTGTTTATACATTAGAAGACGATATTAAGAATATAGAAGTAAATAATCCGGTAGAAGTTGTTCCCGTTACCGAAGTTAACAACAGAGGTGAAAAAAGATATAGTCTTGATGATTATATGGAAATGGAGGAGAAGCTTAACAAAGCAAAACCTGCTCCTGCAAAAGCACCGGCAGCTAAAAAAGAAGACGATTATATAGGTTTTGAGAAAAGAACTGTAGAGTCAAAAGCGCAACCTGCACCAGTAGAGGGCGATGAAGATCCTATGAACAGCCCTATATCAAAATTACTTACTGAAAGAGCGGCAGAGCGTAAGCGTATGATGAAAGAATTTAATTATAAGTTCAATCATAATCATGCAAAGATTGATGAGATCGAGAAACAACCGGCTTACAAGCGCATGGGCGTGAATCTTGATGAGAATCCTTCAGCTCAGGGAAAAATATCACGTACTACCTTAGGAACAGACGGAAATGACGATGTGCAATTACGTAGCAATAATTCATTTTTACACGATAATGTAGATTAAATTTAGTTAGTATTTACATGAGAAAACCCGGAACTATTATGGTTTCGGGTTTTTTATTTACAGGAGAAAGATCTCAATTAGAAAGGAAAAAATCGGCTAAAAAGTGACTAAAATCGCTTAAAAAAGGGCAGAAAATAGAAAGAGTGGACTATAAGTATTGGCGTTTTCCTAAATTTTATTTCTGAAGAGATTTCATTTACAACATATTCTAAGTTCATAAAAATTGAAAGCAAAATGTGGTTCATGATTTTAAATATCATTATCTTCGCACACCTAAATAAAACAGCATAAAATGAGTTTACAGGCAGATGTTATGACCGCGATGAAAGAGGCTATGAAGGCTAAAGATCAAAATGCTCTTGCTTCTTTGCGCGCAATAAAATCTGCAATCTTACTGGCTCAAACTGAAACTGGTTCTAAAGAAGAGATAAGTGAAGATGATGAACTTAAATTGCTTCAGAAACTGGTAAAGCAACGTAAAGACAGTGCTGCTATTTATACAGAACAAGGCAGAGCAGATCTGGCAGAGCCCGAATTAGCTCAGGCTGAGGTTATCGCTCAATTTTTACCAGAGCAGATGAATGAAGAAGAGATTACTGCTGTGGTAGATCAAATAATCGCAGAGACGGGAGCAAGCGGGATGAAAGATATGGGTAAAGTGATGGGGCAGGCTTCACAGCAACTTGCCGGTAAAGCAGATGGCAAAACCATTTCATCAATAGTAAAATCAAGATTAGCATAACAATAATGGCCTCGTGGCGCAACTGAATAGCGCATCAGATTTCGGCTCTGAGGGTTGGGGGTTTGAATCCCTCCGGGGTCACTAAATAGCCATTTAATTGGCTTTAAAAACCACGCATTTTTATTAAATGCGTGGTTTTCAGGTTTTTAGTAGATCATTTAATTTGAAGTGATTTGATCTTAAATGGTAGCTATCTGGTAGCTTAAAAGTATTCTGTCAGCTTGAACTGACAGATTGAAAAATTGGCTTCCGTTATTTTGATAAAATTGGATTTGACTTTCGTAACAATCAAGTTTAATTTAAATCAAAGATTATGCGAACTGCAAAAACATTCTCTATTCAGTTTTGGGCTGATAAACAGAAGGCCAAAAATGGGACAGCGCTCATTTACGCGCGAATTACTATGGATCAAAAAAGGCTAAGTATTAGTCTTAAGAGAAGAATAACACTAGAGCTTTGGGATCCTAAGAATAATAAAATGCTTGGCAACTCCGCTTCGGCCAGGCAAATGAACCAATACCTCGAGCTGGCCAAATCCCAATTGTATCAGAGTTACCTCGAATTGAAAAGTGCAGGAAAACAGCTTACGGCTCAAATGGTTAAGGATTACTTTATGGGAGATGATAAGAGCACCAAAACTCTTATAGAGTTAATAGAGTACCACAGTAAAAAGATTGATGGTACTTTAGCTGCCGGAACCATTCGGAATTTTGGTATTACCGAAGGATACATCCGAAAATTTCTTAGCTCCATTAAACTTAAAGATATTTATCTATCCAGATTGAACTATAAGTTCATTTGTGATTTTGAGAGTTTCCTGCACAAGGTCTATCCTAAAAATCATCCACGGGCTATGAGTCATAACACGGTAATGAAACACATTCAACGCCTTCGAAAAATGATACGGTTAGCCTATCATTTGGAGTGGCTCGATAAAGATCCTTTCAGACGTTGGAAAACTACATTTGAAAAAACAGACAGGGAATTCCTTTCCGAAAATGAATTATCCAATCTGGCAAGCTATGAGTTTCCGCTGGAGCGCTTGGAACGCATCCGTGATCTTTTTCTATTTAGTTGCTATACTGGGATTAGTTATGCCGATTTAAAACTTTTAACTCCCAAGAATATTTGGGTTGGTGATGACTATAAAAAATGGATTGTAACAAATAGGCAGAAAACCAATACTCGGGTCAAAGTACCCTTAATGCCAACCGCACTAGATCTTATTGACAAGTATGCCGAACATCCCATGACTCAAGTTTCTGGCACCTTATTTCCGCCTGTGACTAATGAAAGGGCGAATTTATATTTAAAAGAAATTGCAGTGGCCTGTGGACTGACAAAGAATCTAACCTTTCATATGGCAAGGCATACGTTTGCTACTACGGTTACGCTGAGTAATGGGATGCCTATTGAGACTGTTTCCAAACTTCTGGGACATACTAAAATAGCAACGACGCAGATTTATGCGCGGGTTCTTGATAAAAAGGTGGAGGAAGATATGAATAGGCTTCAAGAGGTTATCGATTCGAAAAAGGATAAGCCTATAAAGTCTAATGGGATGTGGAGGGTTATTAGGTGATAAATACTTTTTATACCAAATCTCAAGAGGTTTCCAGAGTTCTGCTTTGGGAACCTTTTTTAATATATAAATGTACACCAAGCTTTTTAAATATGAGGCGTATAATACTCTGTGAAATCTGAATACTTAACCGACATTATTGATGTAACTGCACCTAAATACTTAATATAGAAATACGTATTTTAAATTCAATTAGTATTCATAGTTTTAAAGTCCTGTTAAATCTTTAGTTTTTCTATTTTTAGACAGTTAACTACCAAAACCCATAAATGGCCTTATTCCAATCTTCGGTACTTAAAAAATACCTGAAAGCTCAAGACGACAAACGTATATCTAAAGCATACAAAGCGTTTTCAGCCTATTTTCTAAATCCGGTAATACAAGAAAATATACGCAAGTCTAAAGAAGAGCAATTTCAGGCTACCTTTTTACACGAACTCTTTGTAAACATTCTAGGCTATACGCTTAATCCCAATCCTTATTATAACCTAACCACCGAGTTTAAGAACGAAAAAAACAACCGCAAGGCAGATGGTGCTATTTTAAAAAATGGCAGCGCGACAGGAGTTATTGAACTTAAAGGAACCAATACTAAAGATCTGGAGAGCATCCGCCGCCAGGCATTTGACTATAAAGCCAACCAGAAGGGCTGCGTATATGTGGTGACTTCAAACTTTGAGAAACTGCGGTTTTACATCAACGATGCGACCGAGTTTGAAGAGTTTAATTTGTTTGAACTCACACCAGATCGCTTTGCATTGCTTTACCTGTGCCTGCAGCGGGAGAATATATTGAGTGATGTGCCTTTAAAAATTAAAGAGGCCTCAATTGCAGAAGAAGAAGCGATTACTAAGAATTTTTACAAAGACTATTCGGTATTCAAACGGGAGTTGTTTCGCGATTTGGTAAAACGTAATGTAAAACGAATTAAAACCAACCGGCAAGAGCAGCTTGAGGCTGTTACTACCGAAGAACTATCTGATGAGGAGCGTGCAGAACGCAACCGCCTCGATAAGAATGTAAAGCTTACCCTGTTTAAAAAATCCCAGAAACTTATAGACCGCTATCTGTTTATCTTCTTTGCAGAAGACCGGGGCTTACTGCCACCTAATTCTACACTTAAGATTCTTGATGAGTTTGCAAAACTTAAGGAGATGGATGCGCACGTACCCCTTTACGATCGCTTTAAACTCTACTTTAACTATTTGGATCAGGGAAGAAGCGGCACTTATAAACACGCCGAAATCTACGCCTATAATGGCGGACTTTTTAAACCAGATGCTCTTCTTAACCAACTGGTTATAGACGATGAATTATTGTTGACGCATACGAGAAAACTAGCCAACTACGATTTTGAAAGTCAGGTAGACGTTAATATTCTGGGGCATATTTTTGAAAACTCACTCAATGAGATTGAAAGTGTAAATGCCGAAATAGAAGGCGATACCTTTGACAAGCAAACAAGTAAGCGGAAGAAAGACGGCGTTTTTTACACGCCTAAGTATATCACCAAATACATTGTAGAAAACACGGTAGGTAAACTCTGTGAAGAAAAGAAAGCCCAACTGAGTTTTGAAGAAGCGGAGTATTTTAAAAGCCGAAAAGGCCGTAATAAAGATACCCTTAAAAAACTGGTAGACATTTTAGACACCTACCGCGACTGGCTTTTGCAAATTACCATTTGCGACCCCGCTTGTGGCTCAGGAGCCTTTTTAAACCAGGCGCTTGACTTTTTAATTAAAGAACACCGCTATGTAGACGAACTCAAAGCTAAAGTGCTTGGTGGTGGTCTCGTGTTTGCAGATATTGAGAACACCATCTTAGAAAACAACATCTACGGCGTAGACCTTAATGAGGAGTCTGTAGAAATCGCCAAGCTTTCCCTGTGGCTGCGTACCGCGCAACCCCGCAGAAAGCTGAATGATCTAAGCAGTAACATCAAATGCGGGAACAGTTTAATAGACAGCAAAGCCGTTGCCGGCGATAAGGCTTTTAAGTGGGAACAAGAATTCTCACAGATTTTTGAAAAGGGTGGTTTTGATGTGATTATTGGGAATCCACCTTATGTTTTCGCAAGAGATAATTTTACTCAAAACATTAAAGATTACTATTCTAGTAATTACTTATCAGCCCAATATCAAATTAATCTTTACTTACTTTTTATAGAAAGAACTATACAATTAATAAATAATAAATCATTTTACGGTTTAATTATTCCCAATGCTTGGTTAATGATTGATTCAGCGAAAGGTTTACGAGAATTAATTTTAGAAAGATGCTCCATAGATCAAATAATCAATTTATCAGGTTATTCATTTGAAGGAGTCAATGTTGAAACTATAATAATTATAGCATCTAAGGTATTAGATATTGATAATGGAAATAACATCAACGTCTTATTAAGTCAAGGAAAAGAATTCCGGCTTTCTCACCATAGAAAACAATCAGATTTTAATGAAAATGATGGTTTTGAATTTAGAGTTTTTTCTGATCAAACTAGTGTTGATTTATCGAATAAAATGAAGAAAAGTTCTGATGTTTTAGATAATCTTGTTAATATAAAAGCAGGTCTTCAAGCTTATGAGAAGAATAAAGGAGAGCCGAAACAAACAGAGCAAGATGTAAAAAACAGGCCTTATGATTTTGACTATAAATACGATGAAAACACACATCGCTATTTAGAAGGTAAGGATGTTGGAAGATATTTTCTTGATTGGTCTGGCCAATATCTCCAATATGGGAAGCAATTAGCTTCGCCTAGGACATTTGATTTGTTTAATGGAGAGAAAATTATAATAAGAGAGATAACAGGTAACTTTCCAAATAGCATTTTAGCAACTTATGATGATGGACTTTATTTATACAATCGAAGTAATATTGGTATTGTAAAAAACGAAAACACAGAAATATCACTCAAATATGTCTTGCCAGTTTTGAATAGTAAATTGATGTCTTATTATTTTATGAAGAATACAGCAAAGTCCGTTAGAAAAATGTTTCCGAAAATAATACTGAATGATTTGAGAAAGTTTCCTTTTAAGAATATTTCAATCCCAAAACAAAAACCATTTATAGATATATCTGAAGCACGTTTGAATTTTGGAAATGAAAAAATATCGTTAATTAATAAATTCCAAACCTTTTTTGCTTCCCAATATAAGCTTGAAAAATTATCCCGAAAACTAGAAAACTGGAATGAGTTGGAGTTTGGAGAGTTTATTAAAGAACTTAATAAGAGCATAAAAGCCAATAATAAGTTGCGAGAAAAAGCCGTAAAAGAAGCCGCTGTCAGTTCGAGCTCTGTCGAGAATTATGTCGAAGTGCCTGCCCTAATCAAAAAAGACGAGTTTGAGTGGATGTCGCTTTTTGAAGAAAACAAGAAAAAAGCCCAAGACCTGCAAACTCAAATCAACCACACCGAGCACGAGATCGACCAGATGGTTTATGAGCTGTATGGTTTGACGGCGGAGGAGATCAAAATTGTGGAGAATAGTTGATTGGCCTATGGGAAAGATCGTTGAAGAATATATAACAGACTGGGCATTTACAGATACGTTTACAGATCGTATTCATGTATCCCAAGCAAGAAGTGGACTCAATGGATATTACTGTTTGGGATGTAAAAAAGAAATGCAAGCAGTAAAAGGCAAAATCAGAGAACATTACTTTCGGCATCACGCCAAAGATGTTAAAAATGATTATACGGAGTGTGTTAGAGCTAATAAGAAATACCGGGAGCGTATAGCAGGGGATATTCTACAACGGTTAAAACGCATTAAAGTACCTGCGGTTTATAAATACCCTCCTAGAGGAAGCAACGGCTTACTTAACAAGTTAACAGAAGCAACTTGGATTGAGGCAGCAAAAGTAAAATCAGAACTTACCTTTTATGAAGATGAGAATTGTGAGATTATGTATGGTCGTAATCCTGATATTGAGGAACGCTTTATGACTGTACGACCAGATATTACGTTCTTTGATGCCGGAGGTAAACCTATTCTCTTTATAGAGTTTCTGGTCACACATAAAATTGATGAAGATAAAAAGAATAAACTATGCCGTTTTGGAATTAATACAGTTCAAATTATTATCCCTAAGAAGTCTGAGGAAGATATAGAGCGAGTATTAAAATCAAGCAGCCACACAAAATGGGTTTATAATGAAATCGAAGCCAACACCGAATATATATACTTTTCCGACACATCTGATGGAGGAGTATGGGAAATTGATGACGACCAAAGAAAGCTTTTTGAAGAATCTTACCGATGCCGAAAAAACCAAATTACGAATCTTATACGATCAGTTAGAAACGCTCTGGAGTCAGAATCATACAAGCAAGCTGAACTCTACTTTGAACGAGAAATATCAAGAGTTGAGAAAGCTACAGAAGCTGAGAGAACGGGATTGGAAAGCATGGAAGAACGACTTGAGGGAGAAGTACGAGAAGAATTTTCAGAGCGGTATGAAGAAATTGAAAGCGAAGGAAGAGCAATTGATGATAGAAGAGAAAATTTTCAAGAAAAAAAAGGAAGGCTGGGTAAAAGATATCAATCAACGAAACGAGAACTTGAAGAAGAGCAGGAAAGAGCTGACAATTTTGAACAACTTAGAGAATCAACTGAAGGAAAATCAAGAGGAATTGAAGAAGTTATTAGAGGACGAGACAATATTGAAGAACGAGTTTTTCAAGAATGTGAATCAGAACTTAATCAAAGAGACGAAGAATTGCCCAAACGAACTAAAGCTATACTGGAAGCTCGAAGAGTTTTCGGCCTTTACCCCAATGCTAAACGCGAAAACGAAAGATACCGAAAAGCTTATGAGTTTTTTAAAAAGGGAACTTGGAAATCACGATAGAACCCTAGAATGGTTTTTAGAGGAGTTTCAAGAAGAGATTGAGAAGTAGGAAATCAATTAACCAAAATGTAAAATATGCCTAGAAACGAATTTAAGATAGGTGACATAGTCACTTTGAAGTCCCATCCATTAGCTTTTCAGCCAAATGGAGAAATGGATGTTTACATCAATCAAATTCCACCCTTTATGTGTGTCAAGGAGGTTCATATAGAGAGGAATAAAAAACTATATAGTCAAGAAGCTTCTAAGGCGCAAATCGCAGACGATGTGAAGTATTTATGTACATACTTTAATCAACATAGAATGGAGTTTGAAGATCGATTTGTTTATCAAGAAATGTTATTACCTCTTGATAAGATAACATTCCATAAGGAAGAAGAAAAGGGAGAAGGGCATATAACATTGGTTCAAGAAACCATAGGTTATCCAATGGCAACTTATGAATATGGAAAACGAGTTTTTTTTAGAACCTTTAAACTAGAACGTAGAAAAAAATTCAAAAAGTTTGTCAAGACTGCCGCCGCAGCTTCAGGTGCAACACCTTCGGCAACTAGTAGTAAAGGAAGTAATAGTCATTTTACGCATACATCGCCTGCTTTTATATTGGATGGTATAAAACCTAACGACACAAAAAATATTTACAACACCAAAACTGGAAAACTACAAAGAGAAACTAGTGACGAGCTCTACAAAGTACTGTGGTATAATGCTTATCAGGAAAAATTCTCTGAGGAATTTTTACCAAAAGAGTTTTTTGTAGATGATGTTAAGATATACTTCGGGAAATAACTATATTTAAAGCTAGTAGGAAGCTCTTTACATATAAAAGTGTCGTCTATTGTACCGTGGTGAATTAATTTTCCAATCAATCAGACCTCTAATTTGTAGAGGGATAAAACATACGTAGATTGATTATACCGTAGCTTTGAAAGCTGCACCTTCACCGGTGAATGCACAGCTTTCAGGACTATCGACTAAGAACAGTTGTAATATTAGACGAACGATTGTAATTAACGTTACAGTATGTTTCATAATTTTCATCATATTGACTTCATTTAATAGGTTTATATGTTCAGACTCTCTTAGAACCGTAAAACGAAAAAGTGAACCGAGAATTCGGTTAGTGGTACAACTAAATTTTAGTGTTAAGCACTTTTAATTAATTAGCTTTGAGGGCTTCCTATTTTTATTATGCACAAATCTTCTCTACCAAATAAAGATTGGTTCAAAGACCGTGGATATCTTCATTTGACCAATCAAATTAAAGTGAAGGATAAGCTAAAGGTGAAACTTTACGTGGCTAATTCTAAGCTAGTACAAAGGCATAAGTTTTCACCTTTCATATTAAAACAGACAAATACTCGCAGGTATAAATACTCAGATGAGCTATGTCTTCGTTCCCACAAGGCGGTAAATGACAAAGGGAATATTGTTTCTAATACGAAAGTGAGACCCATTATGTATGCAACTCATATTGATTCTCACATTTATTCTTATTATTCTCATAAATTAATACAACCGCTATATGAGAACTATTTGAAAGGTAACGATAAATTAAATCAAAGTGTTACGGCCTACCGACAGATAGTGAGTGACGATGGTGTTCGTTTTAAATACAATGTAGATTTTGCTAAGGATGTTTTTGATGAAATTAAAAAAAGAAAAGATTGTGCTGTATTGGCTTTTGACATCAAAAATTTTTTCCCATCATTAAATCATAAACAGCTAAAGGAAATTTGGAGTTTTATTTTAGGAACTAAAAGTCTTCCAAAAGATCATTATGCAATTTTCAAATCCATAACTAATTACAGTTATTTCTATTATGATGATTTACGTAAAAGACGCAAAGGTCATTTGGATGAAAAGAAAATAGCTAAATTAAAAAACAAAGGAAAGTTTCAGTTTTTTGAAGATTATCGAGACTTTATAGACTCAGGTATTCAGGTTTACAAAAATCAGAAAATTCAAGAAGGTCATATAGCTGGAATTCCGCAGGGGCTACCTATTAGTGCAATGCTAGCTAATTTATATATGTTACCATTTGATGAAAGTATTATAGATAAACTTGTACTCGGTAAAAACTGCTTTTATAGAAGGTATTCAGATGATTTAGTAGTTGTTTGTAACTCTGATTATGTGGATGATGTTGAAACTATAGTTAACCAAGAAATCACAAAAATTAAGCTCACTATATCTAAAGCAAAAACAGAGAAATTCAAATTCAAAAATATAAATGGTACAACAAGTTGTTTTAAAATTAAAGAGGACCAACTTATACCAAATGCATACTTGCAGTATCTTGGTTTTGATTTTTATGGGTATAAAACCCTTATAAAGTCTGCAAATGTCTCTAGATTTTATAGAGAGATGAAAGAAAGTATCAGAATGAAATCTAAAAGAGTAGAAGCAGTACAGAAAAAATACCTTACGCAAGACGCGTTGATCTATAAACGTAAACTTTATCGGTTATATAGTTTTAAGGGTATTCAATCCAGAGATTTACCTGCAAATAAAGTTGTTTACAAACAAGGTAAATTGGTAAATAAAAAGTTTACACGTCGTTACAGAGGTAACTTTATTAAATATGGCTATCGTGCTTCAGAGATTATGGAGGCACCAGAAATTAAAAGGCAGTTAAGAAGGCATATGATAGTCCTCAAACAATATACGAAACGATATAATTTTGATAATATTCCTCAGGAATAGCAGGTAAACTGTTACACTATGAACCTCGTAATTTTAAAATGTCAAAATGAAAATAACCTTAGTTCCTTTATAGAATCTTGGAGTAAGCTTTATTCTTATGCTAATGGAGCGTTATATAAAAAAGCGATTAATAAAAAGCAATTCACCCAAATAGACCTTCAAAATTTATATGAATGGAAAAATGGGATGCGGTTAAGCATACAAAAACAAAAAGCTCTAGAAACCAAAATTAATAGTAAGATTAAAAAAATTAATGCATTAAAAAACACCGCTAAATTAGAAGTTGAAGAATTTCAGAAAGAGTTTAAAGACCTATCAACCGTTTGGAAAATATTCTTGTTACATATCATTAAGCCTTCTATATATCCCATTTACGACCAACATATCCACAGAACATTTTTATTTATGCATAATGAAGATTGGTCAAATATTAGCAACACATCAATAAACAAGAAGGCTAAGGAAACATTTTACTTTAATAGATATTTACCATTTATTGAAGAACAGCGAATAAATGATATAAAGCAATTAGATGAAGCTTTTTTTGCTTTCGGTCAATTTTTGAAAACAGGCAGCTATTCCAATTTATTAACAGACCATATTGATAAAAATTAAACCATATGCCCATACCCAAACACGATGAAATCATATCCCGGCATTATAGCTGCTGAAGCATCACGCAACTTTAAAGCTTAAAGATTTTGTTGAAATCTTAGGTGCTTATTTTAAACTTACTGAGGAAGAAATTTCGGAGATATATCCTTCCGGTAACGGACATATCTTTTATGACGGGTAACCTGGGCATTGAGCTACCTCAATATGACCGATTTGGTTACGAAACCTAAAAGAGGGTGCTATGAAATCAATACTACCGGTGAGGCTATGCTGGCAAAGCCGAGCGAGGTGCACCGCTATATTGATGAAAATTGAGTGAGCGCGAACCGGTTAAACAAAAAGACGTTTTAAGACCCGTAGTAATGCGACCTACACAGAGTACATTTAACACCGGCAGAAGAACTTTATAACTCTTTTGAAAACATCAAATCTACTCGTGAGTCTGAAATATTAAAAACTATTTTAGGAAAGTCTCCCTATGAATTTGAAGCTTTGGTTGTAAAATTATTACAAGCCATGGGTTATGGGGGCGAGATCAAAGACACCGGCTTAGTAACTCAGGCATCTAATGATGGCGGTATTGATGGCATTATTAAGGAAGACGTCTTAGGTCTGGGGCATATTTATATTCAGGCCAAGCGATATGCTTTAAAAAACGGGATCAATCGAGATGAAGTACAAAAGTTTGCGGGAGCTTTATTAGGAGCGCCGGTAAGCAGAGGTGTTTTTATTACGACTTCGTATTTCACACCAGGAGCCCTAAACTATGTTAAGGGTATCAATACAACAATCATACTCATTGACGGAAACCAGCTTGCGGATTATATATTTATGATTACGGGTTGGGTATGCAAACCGTACAAACCGTCGAACTTAAAAAGCTGGATGCCGATTTTTGGGATGCGATGAAGGATATGTAATATTAGATCTATATCTTTTAGTTAAAAACAAAAAAACGAGAGTATATCCTTAGAAAATCTTTCCCAATTTTTTTGTTTACTCCATTTCTCTAAAGGAAAAAAGCACTCCGAATAAGATTGAATGTAATCATTAAAAAGTAAACTAGTTTATCTGTTTACAATAATTTAATCTAAAGGCTATTTCTTCAAAATAAATTCAAGTAAACATCAAAGTTAGAAACAGTTTAAAGGCTACCATTTTGAGTAGCGAAGCGGATAAAAATGAGTAGCAAGAGGGTAACACGCTGCGCGATGTTACATATTCATAACTCATTTTATACCAGTCAATTATGAATTTATTAATTTCTGGATTTTGTTGAATTTGCGTCAAATGGCTCGCCAGCCCCCATAAACAGGCTCATTTTTGCGACAATTAACATTTTGATAGGGGTTGTAGAACCGATATTCCAGTTAGTCCTCACCACATTCCCCTGCACTGCATTTCGGGCAAAGCGGTTCGTCCAAAAGGTCTTGAACACAGGCCAAAAAAATCCAATGTTTTCATTGTTAAAATAGGATGGATTGTTTTTGGCCTACGTTCGCTGGGCATCCTCCCTTCGTACTGACCGATACTTGTTCTTAAAACAATTTTGCTTTCCCATAGTTCCAGTAGCCCACTCCCTGTTTTTGATAATAAAAGAACAGGATTAAAAATTAGCCGGGCGCATAAACCGGTCGGCTTTGCCTTCCTATTTATAGCCCTTTACTAATTTTATATTCCTGTAGCGAAGCACTATCAAAAAAGGGAATGCGAAGGCTCTGGAAGAAGTAAGGGAGGATGAAAAAATAGTGTTCGAACCGATCTAGTTTAGAGTACTATCAAACAATCAAAAAAGGAAAATGCTCAGGATAAAAAAAGTAAAGGTGTTTGATGTAGGGGATAAATATTGAATCAGTTGGTATGCATCGAGACTCTGATTTGTTCAGTAGGTAGAATATTTTTCACCTATAATTTGCGAACAAGTGAACAGTACACGAAATTCCTAGACTTAATTAAATACTGTTGACTAGATTTTTGATTTCACTTATAATTCGATTGAAGCGGGTTTGCTGCTCTTCGTAATACAGATTACCGATTATGGCTTCTTGCAGGTTGTCTTTTTCCAGAATGGTTTCCAACTGTTCTTTTAGGTATTTTTGAACCTCTGGATCAGCGTCAAAAATTTGCATTCTAAAGTTGGACGTGTAGTTAAGTAAGTAAACGATATCTTCGAAATCATGGCTCATTCTTGAATCTCGCCTTCCCCTGGCTTCAAAAGCTGCGAATTTAGTGGCCAAAAAATAGGGTAATGGAAGAATGCTAATCTCAGTATCTTCAATTTTAATAGCTATTGAGTTTTCAAAGCCGGGTTTAAACCACGGATTGGCCGGTGCCCAGCCCACCTCGGTAGTGGACATTACATCTACCTTAATATCCCTGTATCTAAACCTACAAATCACATCATCTTCGGCAGATTGGATAAAACCTCTTTGCTCCAGATCTACACGAAGTTCCTCAAGTTCTTTGACATTTGCAATTTCTAAAGTGATATCAATATCCTTTGTAGGACGCACATCCTCTGCTGCGGGATCATCGATATAAAGACTAACCATCGCACCACCTACATATACGACATTTTCATTAAGGGTGCCCAAAGCAACCGCTACCTGTTTAGTGGCTTCCAGATTGATTAGAGTATTCTTTAGCATAAGCGTTTTTTTAGTTCTTCAACGGCTAAATTTTTCTCTCTGGCGCGTCCAACTCGTAATACATCGCATAGAGCCATTAACTCGTAAAATTTCTCGTCTTTTAAACAGGCTTCGGGGATATTGGGATGCAAAGGTTCAATAGCCTGACCTCTTAAATTTCCCTTTCCATAAGGCCAGACATAGGCTTCCTCACTTTTTATAATATCATTTAAGGGCGACGCTGAATGGGCGGTTGCCATTCCCCGAACTAGGGCACCGGGTTTTTGAGGGTAGACATAGAGCAAGCCATATTGTAGAAAATCAATTATTGCGCTTTTCATCAATCGCTTTTTATCTGGAAAGATCAAGCCTGCAATTATAGACCTGTTTATACTCTCACTTATTTCACTTCCGCTGATACCGAGTTCATAAGAAAGATCTTTCATATACCAATCCTGATCTTGCTTTGCAGCAATTTTCAAGAGAACCACTATATCGTGAGGCCGCATCCCGGAGTGTTTTTTCATGGTTATATAAGTATAATATCAAAGGTAACAATTAATTCTCAATTCGCGAATCGCGAATTTGAGCATCTTCAAATATCATCGCCGTTATTTCAAATCTTAGTTGGATAAGCTTGAAAACCCCAAGCTTAAAATTAAATAAGTTTACTCACGCGTTGTATATGCTGCTCGCATTTAGTTGAGTGCCTATCGGCCTCACCTTACGGGTGTACAAGCACCCTCAAAATTTCTTTAGTCCACGATCAGTTCAATCCCTGCTTTTTCCGCCTTGTACTTTATTTTTTGGGTCAATTCATAATAGCTCCAGTTGCGTAGTACAAACTCTTCTTCTTTGGCTAGAGCGATCTTCTCTTCTTGGTTGAGCAGGATCAGGGTTCCCGCCCGGTGCTTGATGCAAAAATCGATCAGTTTGCGGCTATATACGTGCAGGCGCTGGTGTACGTAATTGCGTTCTGCCTGTCGATAGTTGTCTACCGCCTTTGTTTTGCGTTTGACCCCTTTACCCGACCTGCAATGGGTCGCCCCGACCTGGGCCCGCCTGCGGGCGGACTGGAGGGCCAGCCTTCGGTATAAAAACTCTTCCCGGGAGCCGATGCTTAGCCTTGAATTCTTTGCCTTTACCACAATAGGGTGTTCCAGGGAAAGGGAAGCCTCGGCAATTATCTCCGGGTTTAATTGGTGCTCTTCTTTTTCAAATTCAAAAACAGCCAGCCAAAAAATCTTCCCGCCCTCCAGCTTAAGGTGTGAGGTGCGCAATTTGCGCTCTTTTTTGGAGAGTTCCTCCAGGAGCTTTCGTTTATCGGTAAAGTCTTTGCCAAGATAGGTTTTAAAGGGAACTTGGAACAGGTTAAAGCAAAAGGCCTTTTTCTTCGGGTCATGGTAGATCTTATAGATACACTCCCCGCCAAAGGGTATGGCCATATCCCGTCTAAAATTCTTTAGCGAGCGTTCCCCGCTCCAGTATTCCATCTTGTTTTTATTAAAAGAAGATAGCAGGGTACGGTTAAGGCTGGAGAGTATGTCAAGGGGGATTTCCCTTCGAAAGCGGTCGCAGACCACCCGGTAGGTGGTATTGATGCGAGAGCGCTGCAGGATGCCCAGTTCATCCTTTTTTTGATCGGTCAGTTTGTACTTAACTCCTTCGGAGAGGTAGAAGAACTCTTTGATCATTTCCTGCACATACTGATGGGAAACAATGATATTGGCTGCCCTAAAGCAGCGGTTCTGCCACTGGTAGAGTTTATCAAGGACATCTTTGCGTTCTTCCCTGGTGGGCAGGTCTACCAGCAACTGGATCTTTCGGGTTAGGGTAAAGGTCTTCTTTTTCATGTTAGGCCGATTGCGATTGATGGTGTTTCTGCTGCGATACCCGATAAGCGCTCATAAAGGTGCGGTGAACCTGCTTTTCTGATATGTTAAGGGCGCTGGCAATCTCAGTAAAAGAGTAGTGCTCTTTACAGCGCAGCTGCAAAACGATTTTTTGCTCCTCGGTCAGTCTACCTTCCGTTTTCATTTCACCGGCAGGTACTTTATCAATTTTAAAGCTGCCGCCCTGATTCACGATGGTTTTGATATCTTCAATGGCCCGCTTGGCCTCATTACTGGTTTCAGTGATGCTTGTTCCCATCAGATCGGCAATGACCTTATAGCGAAACCCATGTTTAAGGCAGAGCTCAATAAGGTGTTTACGCGCTGGGCTTAAGAAGGACAGTACATTCTTGATACGGTCAAACTTCTCTTGTTGAATCTTCTGGGCTTCCAGGTGCTCGTCGTCCTGCGACGCATCATAACCGGCCATATAATTCTGGTAGTCGCCGAAGTTTTCCAGAGAACTGATGCCCCTTTGAAACTTATGCTTTGGCCGCGCATAGTAATAGGTGCATTCCCGGGTGATCACAAAGCGTAGGAAGTAGAAGATATGCTTTGGGGATTCTATGGTATCGCGGTGCTGCCAGAGTTTTAGAAAGGTATCCTGTACCAGGCTATTGACCGCAAAGCGGTCTTTGATCAGGTCATTGGCAATCCAAAAGATCAGCCTGCTGTGCTTGGCATAGATAAGCGCCAAGGCTGAGGGAGCGCCTTGTTTTAAGAGTTCGAAATGGTTATCTGTAGTGGACTTCATCCCTCAAATTTAATAAATAACTTACTAAATGTAAATAATAATAGTTAAATAATAAATATTAACTTATTATAAGTATATTATTCGATACTAGAAGTGAATTACTTGTCATTTTAGGGTTAATAAAGTACCCATGACAAAAAAAGAGAATCAGAAGGATCCGGCATTACTGTCTATAGGATCGATGTTTGAGACAGGCAAAATCAGAAAGATGTATACACTTTCAGAATTATATCCTACCAAAATAGCCAAATCACTGGGTATAAATTACGGTAGGTATATGGTTAAATTGAGCCAGCCTGAAAAATTTACGATGGGTGAAATAGTAAAGCTTGCGGAGTTACTAAATGTAGATCCCGAAATGATTACTAAAGTAATTTATTCAGAATTAAGATAGCATAAGGAATGATAGCTGTAAAATTTGAAAGGCTGCCTATATAGGGTGGTCTTTTTTATTGCTTTATTGGAGGATATACACAAAAAATTTTTTTATATATGCTTTACGGAAAGCAGTAAGGTAGTTTATTTTCAATAAGTTATCTTTAGTCGAATAAAGGATTTAGAGGAATAACAGTAACTGTACTCTTATCCATACGTTGTGCGTAATTTTCAACAGCATTTTATGACAAATACAAATAATCAACCAATATTTTTTAAAATTTTATCAGTATTTACTGGACTATCATTTCTAATTACTCTATCTAGCCTATTTGAAGGAATAATAAAATGGTATGGAATATTTGCTAATCTCATATCTGGCTATCAAGAAAGAATATATCCTGTTTTTGACTTATTATTGGGTTGGCTTCCATTTAAAATACCAAACTGGATTATTGATTACTTAGTCCTTGGAATTCTTATTTCTGGAATTGCTATATCACTTTTTATAGAAATTATTTGGAATGATATTCTTGAAATAATGCGTGACCAACCTAATTATTTATGGAAATACATTAAAGAAACAACTAGATTTTTTAGTGGTATATATTTTTTTCTGATAATTGTTTGGCCGCTAGGAATATTGTTTATTCTTTATCAAGGTAAAGAAACTGAAAAATTTTACGAAAATAAACCTAAGGATAATGAATACCTAATGGCAATTCGTGCAAATAAAAGGGCTTACACTTTATTGATAATAATCGTAATATTAATTATAATGAATTATTTTATAGGAAAATAAAATTAACTACGCACAACACCGGTAACCGTTGCACAAGCCTTTAATTCTTAGAAAATCTCACGAATTTAAACCGTCCCGATGGGAATCGGCATAAGCGGTTTTCTAGTTTTGGAACGTTTGTAAATTAGCAAAATGAAGTCCAGTTTAATGGGCTAATAGGTATCTCAATCATCATTTTTCTTAATCAGTTTCTATGTTTTGTTTTTTAGTAAACAAATATGTTTACTTATTTTGTATCTTTGTAAAAACAAATTATATGTTACCCGATCTGGAAAAAGTTAGAGGCATTCATCCCGGAGCAGTTTTAAAACGGGCTCTTAAAAAGCGTGAAATTACCGCAAGTGATTTGGCGCGTTCTATTGGAGAACACAAACAAACCTTGAGTGCGATTTTAAACGGACGAAGATCTGTAAATCCTAAACTTTCTATAAAACTATCTGAGGTATTTGATGCGCGTGCAGATTATTTTATGCTTATGCAAGCCAGTTATGATGTGCAGCAGCAGGTAGCAACGAATCCAAAGCAGACACCTGATCTAAAGCATTTCAGAAAGGCTCTTTTTTGGGACACCCCATTGGATGGTATTGATTGGAGTAAGAATAAGCGTGCCATTATACAGCGGGTACTCGAACGTGGTAATAAAGAAGAAATACAAGAACTTATTGCTTTTTATGGAAAAGAGACTATTTCCAAGGTTATTCAGTATATCAAAAAGAGTTATTTGCCTTCTTTTGAAGATAATATAAAAAATTATAATCTGACAGAATAAGCAATAGCAGATTTTACGCCCATTTGTTACAGCAGTAAAATCTGGGAATTGATCAAGTTAGATTTTGAAGAGCTTGTTGAAAATTGATTGTTAAAGGACGGTTTTGTTATAAAATTTGTCATTTCAAATTAAAATAATACCTTTGATTTGATTGTCAGGCAAATAGCATCAAAATATACGGTAGCAATCCGACAAGCACTAAAAATAAAACCTGCTTAGATACTATGTTCTCTAAGTTTCTTATAAAAATGCAGAATCCCTCCGGGGTCACAAAAAAATCCCTGCATTTGCAGGGATTTTTCTTTTTAATAAATTCAATTATAAACCTGTTTTTCTCGAGGTTTTGCTTGAATAGAAGCATTGATTTGAAAGTAATTCACGCCTTGTGATTCCTGTTCTTTAAAATTATTCATAAGGCTAATAGTTTCCCGTACTTCATCACTACAAAGAACGATAAGAGCATTATGTGGCGCAGTATTCATGGCATAGGTAAGCGCTTCAATTTCTGATGGAATAATAGTCGTTTTTTTATTGATATCAACCGATTTTATGCCTTCCTGAAGCATTTTTATAAGTTCTTCCTCGGTGCGGCCGCGCAGGCATTTATCCATTCTTATTATGATCTCATCAAACATTTCTGCGGCTATCCTCGCCAGAGCGGTTGTGTCTTCTGGACGTCTATCGCCAATACCGGCAATTATCCCTATTTTAACCGAAGCGTTGATGTTATCTGTGAATTTTTGAAGTGCCCGCATTCCTGAAGGATTGTGTGCATAATCGAGCAGGACTTTAAAATTTTCGAACTGAAATAAATTTAATCTTCCCGGTGTATGTAATGGTGAGGCCACAAAAGTCTCTAGTGCGGCTTTAATATCGTCAATACTAATGCCACTAACATTTGCTGCAATTACGGCGGGCAAAATATTTTCGATCATAAAAGATGCTTTACCATTAAAAGTAAGCGGAATATTCTCAGCTTTCATCACCCGCATTTTCCATACGCCTCTGCTTATGGTTATATATCCGTTTTCATAAACAGCTGTTAGTCCGCCGTTATTTTGAAATTCCAGAATTCGTGGATTTTTCTCATGCATAGAGAACAGCGCAATATTGCAGGTGAGATTCTTACGCATCGCATAAACGCGATCATCATCTGCATTGAGAATTGCGTAACCGTCAGGAAGGACAGTCTCTGGGATTACGGCCTTTACCCTTGCAAGTTGATCTATGGTGTGAATACCTCTAAGACCAAGATGATCTTCTTCCACATTAGTAACAATACCAACATCACAGTTTTGAAAACCCAATCCCGCCCGCAATAAACCACCTCTGGCACATTCTAAAACTGCAAAGTTGACCGTAGGATCTTTTAAGACAAATTCAGTACTTAAGGGACCGGTGCAATCGCCTTTCATTACAAGTTGGTTCTGAATATAAACTCCATCTGTAGTGGTATAACCTACGCGGCAACCATTCATTTTTGCCATGTGTGCGATTAGGCGTGTTGTAGTTGTTTTTCCGTTAGTTCCTGTTACCGCAACAATGGGAATTCTGCCTTTGTCTCCTTTTGTAGGAAACAATTCATCTACTACGGGAGCCGCAACATTTCTGGGTAAACCAGTAGTTGGAGAAAGGTGCATTCTAAAACCGGGAGCTGCATTTACTTCAAGAACAGTCCCGCCGGTTTCAGATACAGGCTTGGTAATATCTGTAGTCATAATATCAATGCCACAGATATCAAGATCTATAAGACGCGCAATACGCTCTGCCATTGTGCGATTAGAAAGGTGTACACTATCTGTGACGTCTTCTGCAGTTCCGCCTGTACTAAGATTAGCAGTGTCTTTTAGAATTAGCAGTTCGCCATTAGCGATTATAGTTTCTGGCGTGTAACCCTTTGCTTTTATAAGATTTTGAGATAACTCATTTAGTGTGATTATAGTAAGCACATTCTCATGACCATAACCTCTGCGTGAATCTTTATTTACCTCTTCAATAAGCTCTTTAATTGTAGATGTGCCATTGCCTATGATATGCGCCGGAGTTCTTTTCGCGGCAGCGACAAATTTATAATTAATGACCAGAAGGCGAAAATCTTCTCCACTAATATGCCTTTCTACAATTACTTTGTTTGAAATTTCAGAAGCAATTTTAAAAGCCTGATCGGCGGCTTCGTAGGTATTTATATTTACCGTTACGCCCCTGCCGTGATTGCCGTTTATAGGTTTTATAACAAGCGGAAATTCTAAATGCGAGCATACATTTTTAAGATTTTCAGCGTCTTCTATTATTTCACCTTTAGGTACGGGTATTTGCGCCTGCTCAAGTATTCTTTTTGTTTCTTCCTTATCACACGCAAGTTCTACGCCTATGCTGCTGGTTTTGCTGGTAATGGTAGCTTGTATTCTCTTTTGATTAGAACCATAACCTAATTGGCATAACGAACTTTTATTTAACCGAATCCAAGGGATGCCTCTGCGCTCTGCTTCTAAAACAATGGCATGAGTACTTGGTCCCATTCGCTCTATTTCGCGTAGCTCACGCATTTCCTGTATGTCTTTTTCAAGATCGTAAGGCTTTGCATGAATAAGAGCCTCACAGATGCGCACAGAAGCCTCTGCAGCATATCTTCCTACATTTTCTTCTATATATGAGAAAACCACCTGATAGACACCTTTCTCGCCGTAACCTCTAGTTCTCCCGAAACCAGTGTCCATCCCGGCAAGTGTTTGTATCTCGAGGGCGATATGTTCTGCAACGTGACCCATCCAGGTGCCATCTTTTAAGCGTGTAAAAAAACCGCCTTTCACACCTTCTGAGCAAGTGTGCTCATACATCCCCGGGAACATATTTTGAAGTCGCTGGCTAAAGCCTTCAATCTTATGTGTGGGTAGGTATTCTGTCTCTTCAAGATCGAGTACCATTACAATAAGTTTATGCCTGCGTATAGACCAGTAATTGGGACCTCTTAATGCATCAATCTCTCTTATCTTCATATATGATGCGTATTAAATTTCATAATGAATTTATATAAAAGTACTCTATTTCTTAGAACATTAGCTGTATTTTTATATTCAAAATACGCGGGATAAATGAAGTTAAAAGGAACGCTTATTCCCATAGGTGGCAATGAGAATAAAGGAGTAAGAAATCAGGAAAAATACCATACAGAATACATAGAAGACAGTATTTTGTCACGGGTTGTACAGGAGAGTGGTGGTAAAGAAGCTTCTATAATTATCATACCTACCGCATCAAGTATACCAGATGAAGTAGGAGAAAATTATATAAGAGCATTTAGTAAGCTGGGATGCACTAATATTAAAATTATGGATATCAGGCAGCGCGAGCAGTCTGAAGATCCTGAATATATAGAATGGATCAAAACGGCTAATTGTATCATGTTCTCTGGCGGGAATCAATCTGAGATCACCAGAAAAATAGGAGGGACAAGCATTCATAAACTTATAACGGAAAGGTATCAAAATGAATCACTCATAGTAGCGGGTACCAGTGCCGGCGCAATGTGTATGTCACATGAGATGATCATGGGCGGTATTGTAAAAGAAGCTTTTATAAAAGGCGCCGTAAAAATGGGCGAGGGGATGAGTTTTATTCCTAATCTAATTATAGACTCTCATTTCATACGTCGCGGCAGATTTGGCAGACTTGCAGAAGCTGTTGCGAAATTTCCGCATATGGTGGGAATTGGTCTTGCCGAGGATACCGGGCTCGTAATTAAGAATTGCAATACTGTTGAGGTTATAGGCTCTGGTATGGTTATTATTTTTGATCCGGGCGAATTAGAATTTAATTCTGAAAAGTACGTGGCTAAAGGTGATCTCATGTCGCTTACAAATCTAAAAACACACATTTTAGCTAAAGGTGATAAATTCAACATACAGAAGCATCAGGTAAAGATTCTGCATGTAGATATGAATTCACCTTCGGTTAATAATTAATCGGCGTAAATAGCGATTTTTAATGCTCCTGAGAAGGTTTTATAAGCTCTGTACATACCTTCTGTATTAAACGGTGTTGCTATTTCGCCCTGAGCGTTAACTGCAATTAGACCGCCATCACCACCCAGGTTTTTAAGCCGCTCAAAAATTACGGTTGAGGTCGCTTCTTCTAGTGACAGACCTTTATATTCTATAAGGCAGGAAACGTCGTAGGCCACCACGCCACGCAAAAAATATTCACCGCTGCCGGTACAGCTTACAGCGCATGTTTTATTGTTTGCATAAGTGCCAGAGCCTATGATGGGAGAATCGCCTATACGGCCCCATTTTTTATTGGTCATACCGCCCGTTGAGGTGGCTGCCGCCAAATTGCCAAAGGTGTCACAAGCTACGGCGCCTACAGTTCCAAATTTTGAATCTTTTTTTGCGCTGTGATCAAGCTGAAAATGTGCTGTACCTTTAACTGCCTGCCACTGTTTAAAGCGATATTCATCATAGAAATAGTCTTCATTTTCTATCTTGTAACCATGCAGTTTTGCAAACTCAATAGCCCCTTCTCCTGCTAAAAAAACGTGATCGCTGTTTTGCATCACTTCTCGTGCCAGAGAAATCGGGTTTTTTATGCCAAAAATCAGGGAAACAGCTCCCGCTTTTAGGTTCTCTCCGTTCATGATAGCAGCATCCATCTCATGTTTGCCTTCTGCCGTGAAAACGCTTCCTTTTCCTGCATTGAAGAGAGGCGTATCTTCTAAAATTTTTACTGCTGTTTCTACGGCTTCAATAGCACTTTTGCCATTCTCTAGTAAACGATAACCTGTCTCTGTCGCAAGTTGTAACTGGGTCTTATAAGCCTGCTCTTTAGAAGGTGTCATTTCGCCTTTAATCAAAGTGCCTGCACCACCGTGAATGGCTATAGCTATTGGCATATCCTGTAATTTAAAATAGGTCCTTTTTCAATAATTTAAGGTACTTATTTTAGAAGGATTTGACTAGATAAAAAATCGGTTGTTTTTGGGTGAAAATCGGTGGAAATACGGTGTTTTTTGATTTAGCGATTTAGTGCAGGAGAAAAGGTTAAGGTTGCAGGTAGGTTTTATGCTATTATTAGCCGATTTTAGTACAGTTTAAGCAGATATTTTATGGGCAAATGCAATCTTTGTTTTAGTTTTAATCAAAATAAAACTAGATGAATAAAATCGCTTTACTACTACCCATGTTTTTTCTTGTTGTGTTAGGATGCAAAACCGAAGAAAAAGCAGAAAAATCAACCTTTTTAAATGCCAATGACAAAGTCTTTCATTACGAAGGCAGAACAGAACAACTTACAGACAGCTCTACAGTTTTTATAAGTCCGGCGTCATCTGTAACTTTCAATACAGAAAACGATTCTGTCACGCTTTACTTAAAAAGCCAAACCAGTAGTCATAATTACATTTCTGTAGCTATTAATGGCGAGTATCTGCAACGGTATAAGATAGAGCCAGATTCAATTAATAAAATAGGTATAAAATTGCCAGAAGGTAGCGTTAACGGTATAGGCATTTACAAAGCTACAGAAGCCAGTAATGGCGGAGTCATATTTTTAGGTGCCGAAGGTAAAAAGATAACAGAGGTTACAAATATTCCAAATAAAACAATAGAATTTATTGGCGACTCTATCACTTGCGGCATGGGGGCAGATATAGAAGAGATTCCCTGCGGTACTACAGACGTTTGGTATGACCAGCACAATGCATATTTAGCTTATGGTCCTATTTCGGCAAGGGCTTTAGATGCAAAGTATCTGCTGAGTTCTGTCTCGGGAATGGGCATGTATCGCAACTGGAATGATGAAGATACTGCGCCTGTTATGCCAGATGTTTATGAAACTTTAAACCTTGACGGAAATAGGGACAAATTGTGGGATTTTGACCAGTATTCGCCCGATTTAGTAAGTATCTGTCTGGGTACAAACGACCTTTCTGAAGGTGACGGCGAAAAAGAAAGACTTCCTTTTAATAAAGAGAAATATACTGAAGCATACATAGGTTTTGTAAAAGGAGTTTATGAGCGCTATCCTGATACAAAAGTTGCATTACTTACCAGCCCTATGATTTCTGGTGATAAGGGAGAAGTGCTGCTAGAGTGTCTTAACAAAGTGAAAGATGCTTTTGCAGATGATCATACCATCGCTGTTTTTGAGTTTGACACGATAACTCCCGGCGGCTGTGGCTCACATCCTGATCTTGACGATCATCAAAAAATGGCAGACATGTTAATACCATTCTATAAAGATTTACTTAATCAATAAACACCAACTATGAATATTACAAAAACATACGTAGCAGCAGAAAATCGCTACGAAGACATGCAGTATCGCCGCTGCGGTAAAAGCGGTATTAAACTACCATTGCTTTCGCTGGGGCTATGGCATAACTTTGGTTACAACGATAATTTTGAAAATGCGCGTGCTATCTTAAGAACCGCTTTTGATAATGGAATAACTCATTTTGATCTAGCTAACAATTATGGTCCTCCATACGGCTCTGCAGAAAGTAATTTTGGGCAGATCTATAAGCAGGATTTTAAACCATATCGTGACGAACTTATAATTTCAACAAAAGCAGGATGGGATATGTGGCCTGGTCCTTATGGTGACTTGGGTTCACGTAAATATCTTATTGCCAGTCTTGATCAATCATTGCAGCGTATGGGACTTGATTATGTTGATATTTTCTATCACCACCGCCCAGATCCTGATACTCCGCTAGAAGAAACCATGGGAGCTCTTGATCAGATCGTGCGTTCGGGTAAAGCACTATATGTAGGGATTTCTCAATACAATGCAAAAGATACTGCGCGAGCTGCAGAGATACTTAAAGAACAGCGCACACCATTCTTAATTCATCAGCCGCGTTACAATATGATGGACCGTTGGGTAGAAGATGACGGGTTGCTTGACACTTTAGAAAAAGTAGGTGCAGGAAGTATCGTTTTTTCGCCTTTAGAGCAAGGTATTTTAACCGGAAAATATTTAAATGGTATCCCTAAAGATTCTCGTGCTGCCACTGCAGGAAGCTATTTAAGTGAAGAGCAGATCACGCCACAAGTTGTTGAGAAGGTTCAGGCACTTAATGAGATCGCACAAAAACGCAATCAGAGTTTGGCTCAAATGGCAATCGCCTGGTTATTAAAAGATGATAGAGTTACTTCGGTTCTTGTGGGAGTGAGTAAAGTGTCGCAACTGCTAGATAATGTAGAGACTTTAAAGCGCCTTGAGTTTTCTAATGATGAACTGGAGCAGATCGAGAAAATTTTAAAGTCATAATACATGAAATTTAAATCGATCTTTTCAAAGCTGCTTTTATCTATGGCTGTGACAAGTGGTTGGGCAAACGTAAAATTGCCACATATTTTTTCAGATAATATGGTAATGCAGCGTAATACTGAAGTTAATATTTGGGGCTGGGGAAGCCCGGGTGAAGATGTAAAAGTTGTCGCTTCATGGAGTCCACAGGATACTTTAACCACAAAAGCAGATAGACAGGCAGAGTGGAAGCTAAAATTAAAAACTCCAGCCGGTCCCGGGCCTTATACTTTAACTGTAAAAGGTTACAATACCATTACTTTTGAAAACGTAATGGTGGGTGAGGTATGGGTTGCTTCGGGGCAATCAAATATGGAGTGGAGTGCAGGCGCCGGTATGATAGGAGCAGAGGAGGCTGTCGCTTCCGCGAAAAATGCTAATATTCGGTTTTTTGATGTTCCTCGCAGATCTGCCGAATATCCACAGAATGATGTCGAAGCAGCCTGGGTAGAAAGCACGCCTGAAACGATGAAAAGTTTTAGTGTGATCGCATATTTTTTTGGTAAGAAGTTGAATGAGGAATTAGATGTTCCTATTGGGTTAATAGGTTCAAATTGGGGCGGTACACCTGCTGAAATTTGGATTCCCGGCGATGCTTTTACAAAAAGCGACTCACTTTCTAGTGGTGCAGAAATGCTTAAAAAAGAGCAGTGGGGACCCAGTGAACCTGCACGGGCATATAATGGTATGATAAACCCTATTGTTCCTTATAATATTGCCGGTGTCATCTGGTATCAGGGCGAGTCTAATACATCTAACGCATCATATTATACAAATACCTTTTCTACTTTAATAAAAAGCTGGCGCGAAAAATGGGATCAGGATTTTCCATTCTATTATGCTCAGATCGCTCCGTTTAATTACGGCGATAATTTTAGCGGAGTAGAAATACGTGATGCACAACGTAAAGCATTGGCTGTTCCTAATACGGGAATGGTCGTTTTAGGTGATCTGGGAGAAGATGATGATATTCATCCTAAAAACAAAAAGCCGGTAGGGATGCGTTTTGCAAATCTGGCGCTGAGCAAGCATTACAAAACAAGTGAGGATTTAGCTGAAAGTCCGTTAATAGATCATGCCGTTGCAAAGGGTAATAAAATAGAGATCATCTTTAAAAACGCAGACGGTTTACATTTTGGAAACAAAGAACGCGCCAATGCACTTTTTGAAGTTGCAGGAGCTGATAAGGATTTTAAAGTCGCCAAGAAGGTAAAACTCAAAAACGGCGAATTAACACTAAGATCTGATGTAAAAGATCCTAAATATGTGCGCTACGGCTGGGGAAATATTGCCATTCCCGGTTTGTATAACTCTGCAGATTTACCCGCTTCCAGTTTTATGGTTGAGGTAGGGGAGGAGTAGATCAAGTTAAAACTAATTTCTTGGACTTATACATGGATGCGATATCTCAGTCGTACCTCCTTCGAATGACAGAATAGAAATACTCACAACAAAATAGTTATTATAATAAAACCCCGACTGCTAAAAGCAATCGGGGTTTTATAGTTTTTTAATGTTCCTCCCCTTTTTAAGGGGAGGTGCCAAAGGCGGAGGGGTTTTTACTCAGTAAGCGTAAACGTCTGCTTCAAAGCAGCATCAGAATTACCTCCTACAAACACATCAAAATCGCCTGATTCTACTTGAAAATCGCCATTTTGGTCATAAAAACCGAGTGTATCGTGATCTAAAGTGAAAGTAACCGTTTTGGTTTCTCCCTTTTTAAGCGGTACTAGTTCAAAACCTTTTAATTCTCGCACCGGTCTTGTGATACTCGCAAATAGATCATGAATATAAAGTTGTACAACCTCTTTCCCATCATAATCGCCGGTATTGGTTACATCAACGCTTACAGTTACAGGTTCGTCAATCGCATATTCACTTTTGTTCAGTTTTAAATTGCTGTATTCAAAAGTGGTATAGCTTAAACCGTAACCAAATGGATAAAGTGGTGTGTTTTCAGTATCTGTATAATGCGACCAGAAAACTGTTGTACCTCCCGGATTTACAGGACGACCTGTGCTTTTATGATTGTAATACACCGGTGTTTGTCCCACATTTCTTGGGAAAGACATTGGCAATTTACCACTTGGGTTATAATCGCCATAAAGTACTTGTGCTACAGCGTTACCGGTTTCAGTACCTAAATGCCAGGCTTCAACAATAGCAGGAATATGCTCTGAAGCCCACTCGAGTGCCAGAGGTCTGCCGTTATTTAAAACTAAAACTACGTTTGGATTTGCCGCATAAACTTTTTCCATCAGCTCTTGTTGTACTCCGGGTAGATCAAGATCTGTACGGCTGCGGCCTTCGCCGCTCTGAAAACCATGTTCACCAATAACAAGAACCACAACATCGGCTTTTTTCGCAGCAGCGACAGCAGCATCAAAATCACTTGTATCTGTAGTATTGAATGTGAGTTCGTCAATAAAAGTCACATCGCCTGTAACCAAATCTGCGCCTTTCTCAAAAAGGATTTTATTGCCTTTATACGCTTCTAAACCTTCTTTAACCGAGATAGCTGTATTGTCGTCTGAAGCTATTCTCCAGCTTCCTAGCGGACTGTTTTTATCACCTGCCAGCGGACCAATTAAAGCGATGGTTTGTCCTTCTTTTTTAAGAGGAAGCAGGTTATCCTGATTTTTAAGCAGTACAATCGATTTTTTAGCCATATCGAGTACTTTTTCATGATTTTCTTTGCTTCCTACAACTTCTTTCTCACGGGCTTCGTCACAATATTTATAAGGATCGTCAAAAAGACCAAGCTCATATTTTACAGTCAAAATTCTGCGTACTGCATCATCTATAAGAGCCTCGTCTACTTTATCAGAACGCACAACTTCAGCAAGGGAATTTACATATACATACGCTTCCATATCCATATCGACTCCGGCTTTAACCGCTTTTTGAGCAGCCATGGCGCTATCTTTTGCAAAACCGTGCACCATCATTTCACCAATAGAAGCCCAATCTGAAATCACAAAACCGTCAAAATCCCATTTTCCTTTTAAAATGTCACGCAGCAGGTATTCACTTCCGGTAACGGGAACGCCGTTTAGTTCGTTAAAGCCATTCATAAAAGTTCTCACTCCGGCATCTTTTGCCGCTTTAAACGGAGGAAGAATAATATTATGCAATGTTGCCGTACCAATGTCTGCTTTGTTATACTCACGACCGCCTTCTACAAAACCATAACCGGCAAAATGTTTCGCGCAAGCGGCAACGGTTAAAGGATCTGCAAGATCATCACCCTGAAAGCCCTGTACGCGGGCAGCAGCGATCTTGCTTCCCAGATAAGGATCTTCCCCGGCACCTTCCATCACGCGGCCCCAGCGGGCATCGCGGGAAATATCTACCATAGGAGCAAAGGTCCAGTTGATACCAGAAGCTGCGGCTTCTGCAGCACCCACACTAGCCGAAGTTTTAATAGCCTCAAGATCCCAACTAGCAGACTCTGCCAGTGGAATCGGACTTAATGTTTTATACCCGTGAATTACATCAAAACCAATAATCAAGGGAATACCAAGACGTGTTTCTTCTACAGCGATCTTTTGCACGGCACGCACCTGGTCTACACCGCGCACAGTTAGCATGGAGCCTACATAACCTTTGCGCAGATCTTCATATTTTTTCTCGGCACTGCCACCTTCAGGGGAAGGTCCGGTTACGTCCCAAAAGCCATTATATTGGTTCATTTGGCCAATTTTCTCTTCTAAAGTCATGATCTTTAAAAGTGAATCTACCTTTTTTGTAATAGTATCATTTTCTTGATTCATCAGAAGTAATTTATCTTTTTCATGTAAGCTAAAACCTGAACTGGCAATGGCAAGAATTATCAGAACAAGTGGAAATATTAGTCGTTTCATAATGGTTAATTGCATTAGAAGTTGGTGTATGTTGTAAATGGTAGCTTTCGCGAAAGCGGATATATAAGATATGAAACCAATATTGATTTCGGTATAATAATCTTAAAATTAGATTGTTATGTGATTTTATTAATTAGGCATAGAATACATATCTGGTATAGAATTAAGCAGTTGCGGCTCGTCTTTTTCTATGAATGTCATAAAATCTGAAGCTCCTGCCACACCGGGAACCGGGACTGTATATGACGAATTAGAATTCTGCCAAAACATCATGAAGCCTACTTTAATGCCGTTGTTTGTTAACACCTTATAAAGGTTATTTGAGTAGAAGTCTGAAGCGAGAGTTGTATTTGCATCTACAAAGAAGCCTGTTTCGCTTAAAGCGGAAATTTTTACCTTCTCAAGAGCAAGTTCTGATACGTTTTTAAGTTTATCATTTGCCAGCTGAACGCCGGAACCATCTTGTGCATACAGATCGCCATAGTTATCCATGCCCAGAACATCTACATAATCATCGCCGGGATAACGCTCTAAGTAAGCAGCCTTTGTGATATAACTGTTGTCTGGGGCGTAAGCGTATAAGATGTTATGCACATCAAGATCATCACGCAGATACTCTACGGTAAATTGCCATAAAGTTTTAAACTGCTCCGGAGTGCAATATGGATCTCCCCACCAGAAAAAATCACCATCAAATTCATGAAAAGGCCTGAAGATAAAAGGGACAAGATTCCCATCATTACCAACCATATTTTTAGCAACTTGGGCGATCTTCTCCAGTTTGGTTTTGTAGTAGTCATGATTTTCACCACCTGGAAGTAAACTTGCAAAAGCATTGTATTTCTGAAAATCTGTTAATTCGCTGGTGTAGAAATCCTGCCCTTCATAAGGTTCTCTAAAGTGCCAGCAGAATATGTTTACCATGCCTTTATTGTACGCATCAACAGCATCACCTGTAATCTGTAATTCTTGCTGGTAGAACCAGTTTGATGAGGTCCTGTCATTATTATCATCTGTGATAAACATAAAATCTGAACCCAATAATGCGGGATCGCTGCCGGTAAGCTTCATCATATCAGACTCGCCACTGTTATTCTCATAAAATGCATTAAAAGCATCTTGTTGACCTATAATAATGTGATTTTGAGAATTCCCTTTTAGATTGTAGAAAAGAGCAACGGTTTCTGCCGTAGCGTTTGCATCTACCATGTAAGAAGAGGTCTCTGAAGGAGTGGGATAATAGCCCTGCGTTTCTTCCGGACTTTCCGGATTTTGAGGTGTTTCTTCCGGATTTTCCTGGATAGGATCATCAAAAACATCGGAATCACTGCTACAGCTCGCAAGAATTGAAAATATAAGGACGTAGCTTAAGTGTAAAATTCTTTTCATAGCAGTGTAAGATTATTATTGTTTTTCCAGAAGGACGATGCAGGCGCGCGAATTGTGATAGGGACATTTCCACATGCCCAGTTTATCTTCGTTCTTATAAGGCTGAAAATTCTCATCAACCCTAAAGAACCATTCTCCATTTTTAGAATCTATGATATGATCTTTGGTGAAATTCCATATATCCTGAATAGCTTCGGTATAACGGGAATCACTTTTTATCTCATTGGCATAGAAGAGACCAACCATCGCTTCGGCTTGCGGCCACCAGTGGCGATCTGTATCAATTTTGCCGTTGCTTCGCTCTTTTTCGTTAAGAACACCTTTATTTTTAATATAGCCATACTCGAGAAATTTGTCTGCAACGGGTACAGCAATTTCCTGAGTTTTTAAAAGAAGATCTTTGTTTCTGGAAGATTTTGCACCTTCAATAAGTAGCCACAGGGCTTCAATATCGTGCCCAAATGATACAATATCGCTGGTAAGATTCCAGTCTGTATCAAAGAATAACTCGAAGTTGTTTTCGCTATTCAGAAACTTTTCAAGGAAGAGTTTTATAAGGTTGTCGAGTGCCTTTTTAACGCGCTCATCAGGATAAATCTTGTAAAGCGTTGTGTAGGCTTCAAGAACATGTAAATGCGTATTCATTGTTTTCGCAGCGTTTTGATCTTTATCGCTTAATCGCATATCTGCAATGGGAGACCAGTCTGCTTCAAAAGCTTCTATATAACCGTCATTTTCAGTGTCAAAGGCGTGTTTTTCTATAAGGTCAAAGAGTTCAACCGCCCAGTCTTTAGCCTTACTGTTTTGAGTATTTAAATAATATTCACTAAGGGCATAAATGGCGAAAGCCTGCGCATAGATTTGTTTCTTTTTAACTATTGGTTCTCCGGTTGCGTTTAACTCCCAGAAAACACCACCGTTTTCTTTATCTCTAAAAAAGTCATAGAGGTAATTAAACGACCGCTCCATAAGTGGATTCAGGTCATAGTTCTCGTCATAATTTGCAATTGCAGAAAATGACCAGAGAACGCGGGCATTCAGGATTATTCCTTTAGAGGCATTGGGGATCATTTTGTTATAATGATCCCGTTGCCCTATAAAACCACCATTTTCATTATCTACACTAAAATCTTTCCAGTATTGAGTGATCGCACCCAATTCCTGTTTAAGATCTGTGAAAAATGTATTTGGTAAATTGTTGCTCATTAATAGAGTCCTTTATTTTTATCTACAAGATCAATAATTGTATGAACTGATTCTGCAGAGTGAAATTTATCTTTAGGAGTATTCTTTACATAATCTACAAGTTTTTCAACTGTAGATGTAGCTACGTGACATCTTGTATCTGATGATGCATAGTAGATATAGACTTTCCCTTCATCTTCTATCCAGCCATTTACGAAAAGTACATTAGGCACGTCACCCACAGTCTCGTAGTAATTAGGCGCCATAAAGTAACCGCCGGGTTGATGCGTTACATTTGAGATATCATCAAGGGCTGTCATAAACATGTATAATGTGTATCTAAGTCCGCCGGCAGTGTTGCGCACACCATGAGCAAGATGTAACCAGCCATCTTCCGTTTTTATAGGAGCCGGTCCCTGACCATTTTTAAGTTCGTAAACAGTATGGTATACCTTGTGATTAATTATATTCTCATCCTGAACCACAGGATTTGACATATCATCTATATAACCCAGGCCAATACCGCCACCGCTACCTACGCTAATAAAACCATCCTGAGGTCTTGTGTAAACAGCATATTTACCATTTACAAATTCCGGGTGCAGAACAACATTACGTTGCTGCCCGGTGTTGCTGATAAGATCGGGAAGTCTCTCCCAGTTTACAAGATCTTTTGTTCTTGCAATACCTGCATTAGCTACAGCTGCGCTTGCATCACCTGCCGGAGCATTAGGATCTTTTCTTTCAGTACAAAATATACCGTAGATCCAGCCATCTTCATGACGCGTTAAACGCATATCATACACATTCACATCAGGTTCTGAAGTTTGAGGAAGAACAATAGGTTTATCCCAAAACTCAAATTGATCAACACCTGTAGGGCTTTCTGCTATAGCGAAAAATGATTTACGGTCATAACCCTCAACGCGTACTACAAGCACGTAATTATCACCCCATTTCATCGCTCCCGGATTGAAGGTGGCATTTATACCAAAACGCTCTAGACCCAATGGGTTTGTTTCGGCATTAAGATCATATCTCCAGTGTACTGGCGCATGGTCTGCAGTCACTACTGGGTCTTGATAGCGTTGATAGACTTCATTAGTAAAGTCTGTAGGTTCATTCTTTTTACCAACTAATTCTTTATAGTTGTTCATCAAAGTATCGTAGTTTTTAATCTTAGCCACGTTTTTGTCAGTTTTGGTTAGACTCATTCTATATTTTATTAAAGTTCTTTGTCCATTTTATCCCACCAGTTAAACTTTAGTATCACCACACAGGCAATAAGTAAAACCAGAGAAACTATAAATGATAGATTTTCATGCAGAATTAAATACAGCGGCAATACCACAAGCAAAGTTTGTCCTGCAGTACCAATCACCACATTAAACATATCTCTGCTAAATGCTGTGTTTCTTTTAAATTCTGGGTTTTGTAAGGTTAGTTTCTCATAAATAGGTTTCCAAAATCCCCACGGGCGTGTTTTATCGTAAAAGTTCATCAACACTTTTTCATCAGTTGGCGGGGCGCTATAAGTGCCAGCTATACAGCCTATAAGAGATATTACCAGAATTATGGGGAAATAATACAGGTCTAGCGTATCTGTAAACAATGGGAAAACAAGAGCGGGTATGATACCAGATAACATCCCCCAGAAATAGCCCTCACCATTAAATCTCCACCAGTGCCATTTAAGTACGTTAGAAATCACATAACTGCCATAAAGTGCAGAAACAATCCATTGCAGAATTGAATTCACATCCTGAATAAAGAAACCTAAAACTATACTTACAAGTACCACTATGATACCGCTACCATAGTTCATTTTCTTAACCTTATCGTGTGTGGCTGTGGGGTTGTAATGTTTAAGATAAATGTCGTTAACCAGATAAGCTTGTGCAGCATTTAGCGTTCCCGCGAAAGTTGACATGAAAGCAGCCAAAAGCCCGGCAAGTAAAAGACCTAAAAGACCTACAGGTACAAATTGCTGAATAGCAGCCGGTAATATTTTTTCAAAATCTAGTAGACCGGCTGTTCTAAGGTCTAAACGATCGTAGAAAAGTATAGCAAGTACAGAGAAACCACCTATCATAAGATATCTCGTAGGCATAAGTGCGACGTTTGCAAAAGCACTCATCTTAGATGCTTCCCGAGGTGATTTAGTAGAAAGGATCTTCTGCATGTCATAATTGGGCGCAGGCCCGGCAATACTTGAAAGAATCCCTTTAAAAACCATCAACATAAAGAAAATGGTAAAAAGCGAGTATCCATCTGAAGCGATCTTTGTATTGACCTCGTCAATTATACCGGCCCAATCCATATTGAGATTCCAGCCAAAGAATGGGTTCATCCACCCTTCAGGTACATTAAGTGTATTATCTCCCAATGCCTGCCATGCAATCACAGCAATTGCAATAGAAGAAACTGTCATGATCGTATATTGTAAAACATCTGTCCAGACGATACCAGACATACCTCCTATAATCGAGTAAAAAACGGCAAAAAGAGTAAAAATAACGCCGTAAAAGTGGGGGATATAGGCCGCAGGCACATCAAAGGGCACATAGGTACTCACGACCTCCCAGGGAATAAAAATTTCAACAAATTTCCCTAAACCTATAAAACCATATGCCAGAAAACCCAGACAGCTTAAAATAGCAAAAATAACAATGATGGTGTGTGAACGTCTTCCGCCTTTACCACTGTCAAAACGAAAAAGAATCCATTCTGCGCCAGTCATTACGTTAGACCTTCTCAACCACGCAGACAAGTATACCATTAAGAAAACCTGATTAAAAACAGGCCATAACCAGGGAATCCAGATACTTTTAAAACCATATACAAAAGTGAGCGTCACCAACCACATTGTACCAGAAATATCAAACATTCCTGAAGCATTAGAAAGACCAAGCATGTACCAGGGTAGCGTATTTCCGCCTAAAAGATAATCTTCTTTACTCTTTTGTGCTTTTTTGCGAAGTGTAAGTCCTATTACAATTGTACCTACTAAATACAGAAGTATAATTGCAATATCTAAGGGTTGTAGCATATTAGTTTGCTTTGTTTTTTACTTTAAAATTCATTTTCTGAAGATCCTCCATAAAGAGAACATCCTTTTGTTTCCCAAATTCAATAAAATCATCTGCCGCAGGCTCATTGGGATATGTTGCAAAGTAGTGTGACGGCCGGGCATTACGCCAAAAAAGAACCCACGCAATACCACTGTTTTCTATGCCGGGATACAGCACTTTTGTAAACCAGTCTGCACCACCGGGTTTTACATTGCCGGTTTCTGTGAGAGCATATGGTTTATTTCGCGCTTCAGCGAAATCTTTTACTACCAGAAGATCTTTTTTCAGGGTATTGACAAAAGCTTCATCACCGCTGTGATTATAAATGTCAACCCCTAATATATCTACATAATCATCGCCGGGATAAAAACGTTCATATTCATCTGGGCTATTGAGCGTATTAGGAGCAAATGCATAAAGCACATTGTGAACATCTCTAGCTTCTAGCATGTCTACGATGTCTCGGAATAATTGCTTGTAATCTTCTACACTGCAATTTTTAGCGCCCCACCAGAACCAGGAACCATTCATCTCGTGATATGGTCTAAAAACAACGGGAATAGTTATTCCATTTTGAGTTCTTAAGGATTTTAAGAAATCTGCAAGCCTGTCTACCCAAACCTCATATTTCTCTCTATTTGCACCACCTTTTAAAATGGTTGAGGCTGCAGGAGTGACGTCCCACGACGTTCCGCCAGAAACCGGATTATCAAGATGCCAGCTCAATGTATTAATACCGCCTTGCTGATATGTTTTGATAATCTGCTCTCGCATCAATGCGAAAGAAACTGTATCCAGATTTATATCATTGCCTAGTTCTAAATGACCAAGCTCCCAGCCATGAACAGCAGGATATTTACCTATCACATCATGAATATCGTTGCGATAAGAATTCTCTGCCGAAGCTTTCCAGTTTATACCATAAGCCGTAGGGTCCTGATGACCTATTGCAATCCCGTCTGTCGCAATCGTTTTAATTTCCTCATAAAGTAATTTTGTGGGGTTGCTTGCGAGCGCGTCTGTAACTTTTACGTTAGAGATATCTAAATACTTCGTGCTGCTGCAGGAACAGAAAAGTATCAATGAACTGACAAAATAAGTTAACCTAAACGTATTTTTCATATGCTAAAAAACTTATTTTTGAAGAGAAATAGACAATTCTAATGTTTTCTTACTTATAATTAGCACTTTAATAAATATGGCAGCTAATTTTTAAAAACATTCAAATTTAAATCAGGTGTTAATAGAACGTTAATCGGATTTTATCATTTATTGGTATCATTTTTACTTACTTAACTATGGATGAAAATATAATGCTTAAGAACGTACATCGTGAAATAACTCAGCTTGCTCCTGAAGACAGCTTTTTAGTTTTTGACAGAATTAAGGCAGATTTTGACTTTCCCATTCATTTTCACCCCGAATATGAGCTTAATTTTATACATAATGGTAAGGGAGTGCGTAGGGTTGTAGGTGATAGTCTTGAAGAAATAGGTGATATTGAGTTAGTTTTAGTGGGGCCCAATCTGGTTCACGGGTGGGAGTTACATCATTGTGAGCAAAGTAAGATACATGAGATCACTATTCAGTTTCACAAAGATCTTTTTGACGAAAGAATGCTCTCCAGACGTATTTTTAAGCCTATAAAAGACATGCTTAATCGCTCTAATCACGGCATCCATTTTTCAAAAAAGATAACCCAGGAATTGATGCCGCGCATGATGACGCTTTCTAAAATTGACAGTATTGATTACTTTCTGGAGTTGATCTCAATTCTTCATGATCTCGCTAACTCGCGTAATCAAAGACTCCTGTCTACGTATATATCGCAAAATAAGAACTTTGAAAATAGCGGAAAGATCAAGAAGATCTATGAGTATGTACAGGAGAATTTTAACCGGAAGATCTCGCTTTCTGAAATATCTGAACTTGTAAATATGAGCCCTGTCTCTTTTAATAGATTTATTAAAAGCAGAACAGGTAAAACTTTTATAGAATATACTAATGATACGCGTATAAGTTATGCTACAAGATGGCTTATAGAAACTGATCTAAGTATAGGGGAAATTGGTTTTAAGTGCGGTTTTAATAACATAGCCAACTTCAACCGGGTATTTAAAAAAGTGAAGAAATGTACTCCCAGTGATTTTAGGGAGGAATTTAAAGGTATAAAGCGAGTTCTTTAGAATTGCTTCTAAAAAGTGGGTTAAAAGGCCTGAAAATCGGTTTATTTTGGCTTAAAATCCCCAGTCAATTCATTTTCGAAAAAATAATCAGCGAGTTTTAAACTTTTGAACTGCTTATTACGTAAGTCTTTGCGCAGTTGAATTTTGTGAAAGGATGCCGATGTAACGTTATAAATGTTAAATTATTTTATTGTTACAGATATTTTTAGGCAAAATATGATAAACAAATGATAAAATACTATTAACGCTTGTTTGTCAATCCGCCTAATTTTGAAAATCACAAAAAAACTCTCTTTAATTATTAAAATAATAAATTCTCAGGGAGGTTTGTGGTATTTCTATAATACGCAATTTAATTATCAATAAAATTCCTAAATTTTATTTCATGCACAACATTAAAATTAATTCTATTCTTAATTTAAAAAGTTCGTCGAGGCTTTTTCTATTAGTCTTCCTGTGTGCTGCATTTCAGAGTTTTGCTCAGAAAACAGTAACGGGAACAGTTTATGATTCAAGTGGTACTCCATTATTAGGAGTAAATGTTATTGTAAAAGGCACAAGTAACGGTGTTTCTACCGATTTTGATGGCCATTATGAAATCACAGCGTCTGACTCAAACGTTATCGTTTTCAGTTATGTTGGTTTTCAGGAATCTGAGGAGCTGGTTGGCAATCGTACACAAATAGATGTGACATTGGCAGAAAGTGCAGAGAGTCTTGATGAAGTAGTTCTTATTGGGTATGGTGCTCAACAGCGTCAGGATGTAAATGGTTCTGTTGCCAGTATCGAGTCTGATGAGATTGAAAACATTCCACAGGTTAGTATTGATCAACTTATGCAAGGTAAGGCTGCAGGTGTAACAATAAGCCAGAATTCTGGTAAGCCGGGTGCTGCCGTTTCTGTGCGTATACGTGGTATAACCTCAATTACCGGTAATAATGAGCCTTTATATGTGATTGACGGTGTGCCTATTTCTGGGGACTCACGTAATTTAAGTACAAGCGGAAGAACAGATGCTTCCAGCTTTAATGGTAATGGTCAGACTGGTTCTAGTCCGCTAGCTGGTATTAACCCAAACGACATCGAGTCTGTAGATATCTTAAAAGATGCATCTGCAACTGCGATCTACGGTTCTCGTGGAGCAAATGGTGTTGTGATCATCAAAACAAAAAGTGGAGCTAAAGGGGAAAAAGGTACTTTAAGATATAGTACTTACCTTGCTTTACAAGAACCGCAAAAATTACTTGATGTAATGGATTTGCGCACTTATGCAAGACTTCAGAACTCTTTAGCTACAGAATACGGGGTTTCTCAACGTGTAGAATTTTCTAACCCGGCATTATTAGGATCAGGAACAGACTGGCAGGATGAGGTTTTTCAACAAGCAATAATGAAAAGCCACCAGCTAAGCTACTCAGGAAGTTCAGAAAAAGTTAATTACCTGGTTTCAGGAAGTTATTTAGATCAGGAAGGTATCGTTTTAGGTTCTGGATTTGAAAGAATCACTATACGTACAAACCTTGATGCTCAGGTTACAGACTGGTTAAAAATAGGGGCTAATATTACCGGTAGCCGTACAACTGAAGATGTTACTCTTAACGGAAACAGAGATGGTATAGTAAGTTTGGGTCTATTACAATCACCAGATGTAGCAGTTAGAAATCCTGACGGAAGTTTTGCAGGACCACCTAATGATCCTACAGCTGTTGAGGGGAGTATTAACCCGGTAGCTTTGGCTTTAAGCCAAACAAACAAATTAAAGAAATATAGTGCACTGGGTAATATTTTTTCAGAATTTAAACTGGCAGACGGGCTTACCTTTAGAAATGAAGTAGGTGGTAGTTTTGAGTTTATTGATAACAACATTTTTACACCTACATATTCATGGGGTAGATTTATTAACGAGAACGCTACTTTGTTTGAGAAAAGAGCAAAAAGCCAGTTCTGGATTATAAAAAACTACTTTAATTATACAAAAACCTTTGGTGAGCATAATTTAAATCTTTTATTAGGTCAGGAAGCTCAGGAGTCATCCTGGGATGGTAACCAGGTTACGGGTACAGGTTTCGTAAACAATAATATTCAGACTCTTAATAATGCAAGTGATCTTACAGCCTATGATGCTTATCAGGGTAGCGCTTCATTAAATTCATATTACGGTCGTGCTATCTACTCTTTTAAAAATAAGTATGGTCTTACCGCTACTTTTAGAGCAGATGGTTCTTCTAAATTTGATGCTTTAGGAGATAATAAATGGGGTTACTTCCCATCTTTTGCAGCTTCATGGAAGGTTTATAATGAGCCCTGGATGGAGAGTGTGAATGAAGTTGTAGATAACATTCGTCTAAATGTAGGATATGGAGTTGTGGGTAATCAGGATATTCCTAATTATCTGTATGGCGCCAGTCTTTCTGACGCTCAAACAGGAGTAGGTCTTGGTTATTCTGTAACAAACATTCCTAACCCTGAACTTAAATGGGAAGAAACAAGACAAGCTAACATTGGTTTAGACTTTACATTGTTAGATAATAGGCTTAATGCAACTATCGAGGTTTACAATAAAATATCTAAAGACTTTTTATACCAATTACCTCTTCCTATCTATTTAACCGGAGGTCCTTCATATCTTGGGGGTATTGGCGCTCCTTATGTTAATCTGGGTGAGATGACTAATAAAGGTATAGATGTGTCTTTAGGTTATTCCACTTTGAAAACGAAAGATTTTTCTTGGTCTACTAATTTAAATGTTTCTCATTATCAAAATGAGGTGACAGATCTTTATCAGGACGGTCTTGAAGTAATACGTTCTGTAACTTCAGGTTTTCTTTCTTCTCCTATTACAAGAACGGTAGAAGGTGAACCACTAGGTAAATACTACGGTTATAAAGTACAAGGTATATTTAGAACTGAAGCGCAAATAGCAGATGCGCCTGTACAATTTGGGATTCCTTATTCTGATGCGCAAGGTGACAACTGGTTAGGTGATGTACAGTATGTAGATGTTAATGAAGATGGTGTTATTAATGAGCAAGACCGCACATATATAGGTAATCCTCATCCAGATTTTACATTTGGTTTTACAAACAACTTCTCTTACAAGAATTTTGATCTTAGCATATTCTTACAAGGATCTTATGGTAATGATCTTATGAACCTTACCAGAAAAGAAACAACAGGGCTTGCAAGATTATATACAAATCAACTTGACGAAGCGCAGGATTACTGGTCACCTACTAATGTAGATGCGTCTTTCCCAAGACCACGTCGCGGGGATGATAACCAGAACTTATTTGTATCAGACAGATATATAGAAGATGGGTCATACTTAAGAATTCAAAATGTAACCTTAGGTTACAACCTTCCAGATTCAGTTCTTGATAAGCTAAACCTTACCAATATTAAATTATACGGTACCATTCAAAACCTATACACTTTCACAGATTACAGTGGGTACGATCCGGAGATAGGAGCATATAACGGTGACGCCTTACAAATGGGAGTAGATAGAGGAAGATATCCTATCTCAAGAACTTTCACTCTAGGTTTAAATGTTGAGTTTTAATAAAAAGAAATTATGAAATTTTTAAAAAACAAAATCACGTTATTATTATTAGGGATCTTGTCTGTGATGAGCTCTTGCTCTGAAGAATTTTTAGAGCGCCCACCAGAAGATGGGATTGCCCTTGATAATTTCTATTCAAGCGAGGAAGAATTAGTGGCTAATACTAACACACTATATGGCTCTCCCTGGTTTAACTTTAACACAAAGGCATTCTGGTCTATAACAGAGCTTTCATCTGGTAATGCCAGAACATATTCTGGAGACGTTGTAAACTTTTACAACTTTACTATAACTGGAGATAACGGGGTTCTAACTGATGGGTGGAGCTCTCTTTGGAGTGTAATAGCACAATCTAATGCTATTATTAATTTTCTTCCAGATCGTGTTTCTGCAGATGTACCTCAGGAGGTTGTAAATAATACATTGGGTGAAGCTCATTTTATGAGAGCTGTGGCCTATTTTTATTTAGTTAGAATTTGGGGTCCTGTGCCTATTATAGAAGACAATCTAGATCACGTATATGATTCTCAAATCCCTACAAACAGAGTTGAAGACATATATACTTTTATGGAAAGCGATCTTCAGTTTGCAATTCAGAATTGCTATTCTAAAGTACGCGGAGCTAACTATGAGGCAAATGCACACGTATCAAGTGGATCTGCTAAAGCTTTAAAAGCTAAAGTACATTTATACCAGGGCGAATATGCTGAAGCGAGACAGCTTTCTCAGGAAGTGATAAATAGTGGTGAGTTTAAATTGTACGGTGGTCCTGAATTACCTAGCAAAAGCTATAATGATCTGTTCTTAACAGCTAATGATAATAACGAAGAATCTGTAGCCGCTTTACAGTGGACAGCAAGCGGAGGTTACGGTTATGGTAATGCTATGCAGGCTTCTTTCGCTATAAGTTCTGCTATTACCGGTACAGGAGATGGCTACGGCGTGATTGGGCCCACAATCGATCTTCAGGAAGCTTATGAAACAGGTGATGAGCGCAGAAAAGCTACTATTATGCTTGCAGGCGATTTCTATCCCACTTTAAGAGCAGCAGACGGTGGTTACACAGTTCCAGACGATGTTAATGCTCAAAATACACAAGCCGGTATTAAGAAGTATGTGGTAGGTACGCCTGGTGATAATAATGGTGACAGTGCTTCGCAATCTGCGGGTAACAACACCTATATTATGCGTTATTCTGATGTTCTTCTAATTAATGCAGAAGCTATTCTTGCAGGTGGAGCAAGTACAAGTGACCCTCAGGCGTTAGCATCATTTAATGCTGTGCGCCAAAGAGCAGGATTAGGTTCTTTTCCTTCTATAACATTAGAAGATATTTTACATGAGCGTAGAATAGAGTTTGCAATTGAAGGTGATTACTGGTTTGATCTTGGTAGAATAAACCGCCAGATGGCTATCGATATGATAAGCAATCAAGAGCGTGGAACGTATGCTACAGATGGTTCTGGTGAGGTTTATACCGAAATGTATACTCCTGCAGCAGATGATTTCACATTGCCTTATCCTTCAGTTGATGTGGCGCTAAACCCACGTTTAATTGAGGAGCCGGTTCCTTACGATTTCGAATAAGTAAATAAAAATTTGTATTATGATAACGGAAAAAATTAAAAAGAAATTAAGCTTTTCGCCTTTATTGGTGGCTTTATTTGCTGTTGTTCTTTTTGCCTCTTGTGAGCCAGATGATACTACGCAAATGCCTACTTCTGTTGAAGCTCCTGTTCTTGACAGAGTGAGCCTTGTTGAAAAAGATTCAACAACGGCAGTAGGTTTAAGAAGCAATATGTATGCGATCTATGGTAAGAACCTTTCTACGACACAGCGTATTACTTTTAATGACACAGAAGCATACTTTAATCCTACATTAGTAACAGACACAAATATTCTGGTAGCTGTACCTGCTGATGCTCCATATTTTGGCGGCAGTGATAAACTCGTTGTAGAAACTACAGCGGGATCTGCAAGTCTTGATTTTAGCGTAGCTCAACCCGCGCCAGATATTGATAGCTTTTCCCCTCTTGCTGCAGGTGCCGGTGATATAGTGACTATTGTAGGCAGTATTTTTGAAGGAGTTGAATCTGTTCGTTTTGGTGATGTTGAGGCCGAAATAGTTTCGGCTACAGCTACAGAAATTGAGGTGCGAGTTCCTGAAGGAATTGTACAGAGTTACATTTTTGTTGAGACTGCTGGTGGTGTTACACAATCGCCAGAGGCATTTGGTTTCAAATTTGTCATATATGACGATGCTCTTGCTGCCGGATGGTGGGTAGGTGGCTGGTCAGGTACTCAGGATTTTGAAAACACAGCTCATGTAAAAAGAGGAGATTTTAGTGTAGAACGCGTTTATGAAGGTGGGTATAGTGGTTTTCAAATAGGTAATGGCGGTGCTCCCATCCCATTGTCTGATTATAGTGCTATAAAAGTTTCAATCTTTGGCGGTGCTGGTATAGGTGACGTAAAGGTGGTGATTAATGGTGATTACGATAATGGTAAGATCATTACTATTACTGAAGGTGAGTGGACAAACTTTACTATTCCTTTTAGTGAACTAGGTACTGCTTCTGATACTTTAAATGAATTTGTAATTCAGGAATTCAGCGGTAGCGCCCCATCCACCATCTATATTGATGACTTAGGTCTAATATAATTTTTTAAAATAGCCAAAAAAGCCTGCCTTAGATATTTTCTATGGTGGGCTTTTTCATTTAAACAAAAATGTAAAACCAATTTTGATGAAAAAAATTCTTTTAGGAATTATCCTTTTTACTAGCTTAAACACCTTCGCTCAAAAATTTGACGGTCTTGCTGAAACTCCGCCAATGGGCTGGAACAGCTGGAATACTTTTGGTACAGATATCAATGAGCAACTTGTAAAAGATGTTGCAGATAAATTTGTAGAACTAGGTCTTAAAGACGCTGGTTATAATTATTTAGTTCTCGATGACGGCTGGATGAGCCACGAGAGGGATGAGAATGGAAATCTGGTAGCAGATCCTGAGAAGTTCCCTAGCGGTATGAAAGCCTTGGCAGCTTATGTACATGCCAAAGGTTTAAAATTTGGTCTATACAATTGTGCAGGAGCAACAACCTGTGCCGGCTATCCCGGAAGCCGGGGGCATGAATATCAGGATGCGAGAACCTATGCCTTATGGGATATTGATTATTTAAAATATGACTGGTGTAATACTGAAAATATAAATGCTCAAGGCGCCTATACTACTATGCGCGATGCCCTCTATAAAGCTGGCAGACCTATGGTTTTTAGTATTTGTGAGTGGGGAGATAATCAACCCTGGAACTGGGGAGAAGATGTAGGTCATCTATGGAGAGTGAGTGGTGATATTATTAATTGCTGGGATTGTGAAGTAGGACACGGTTCTTGGTCTTCATGGGGAGTATGGAAAATTATTAACATGAGAAAGGGAATTCGCAAAGCTGCAGGTCCCGGCCACTGGAATGATTTTGACATGATGGAAGTTGGCAATGGAATGACAGATGCAGAAGACAGAACTCATTTTGCGATGTGGAGTATGCTTGCTTCTCCATTAATTATGGGCAATGACCTGCGTACTGCATCAAAAGAGACTATAAAAACCCTTACAAATAAAGAGGTTATCGCCGTAAACCAGGATAAATTGGGAATACAAGGTCTACGGTTTTCTAATGAGGGTGCTTTTGAAATGTGGGTTAAACCGTTAGCTAACGACGCCTGGGCAATGGTTTTTGTAAATATGACCCAAGAGGCGCAGAATCTTGATTTTGTATGGGGGCGCCACGAGATTACAGATGATGTGAACGGACGAAGGCTTGAAGCCAAAAATAATACATATAAAATCAGAGATCTTTCTAATCATAAAGAGCTGGGTGATACATCTAAAAATTTAAAAACTACAATAGGTTCTCACGATGTTTTAATGATAAAGCTAACAAAATAGCAGAAACATACATATTAAAAAAAGAGAGGTCGTTAGGCCTCTTTTTTTTGTAATGATCTGATAAACTTTAATTAACACAGGTTTTAATATGGTTTAAGAGTATTGTATAAACAAAAAGCAATATGAAAAACCAGTATTTAGGAAGACGTAAATTTATATTCAATTCTCTACTTGCTACAGGAGGAATTGTACTTTCAACAAACTTCATCAGCTGTAGTGACGATGATGATATTTCTGGTGAGGTTGAAATACCAGATGATTTAAATCAATCTAATTTTGAACAAGGAGTGGCAAGTTTTGACCCTTCTTCTTCTCAAGTAATAATCTGGACGCGATATAATACTGAAGCAGATATGGCTTCTATTGTGTGGCAGTTAAGTCTTGATCAGGATTTTACTAATGTCTTAAGAAGTGGTGAAGTAGCAATAGATGCTTCTAGTGATTATACACTAGCTGTAGAAGTACAAAATCTAGATGCTGATCAAAAGCTTTTTTATCGCTTTATAAATGTTGCAGATGCTGCAGTATCAGATGTTGGTGAGACAATAACATTGCCCATAAATGCTTCTCAGGTTAAAATGGCAGTTTGTTCCTGCTCAAACTATCCGGCTGGATTGTTTAATGTGTATCAGGTAATGGCAAATTCTGATGCAGACATTATCGTGCATTTAGGAGATTATATTTATGAATATGGTGCAGGTTCTTACGGCACCAATGAGGCGACAGCAGGATTAGCAAGACAACCAGAACCGGCGACAGAGGTCATACAACTTGATGAATACAGAACGCGCTATAAACAATACAGGAGCGACGCAGATCTCAAGTTAGCGCATCAAAAGAAACCATTTATTTGTGTTTGGGATGACCATGAGATCGCAAATGATGCATATAAAAATGGCGCCGAGAATCATCAGGCATCAGAAGGAGATTTTGAAGTGCGCAAAATGGCAGCTATTCAGGCTTATAGTGAATATCTTCCTGTAAAAACTACAGATATCTCTTTAATATACAGAACTATCAATATAGGTAATTTGGTAAATCTTATTATGCTTGATACGCGTATAATAGGCCGCGATAAACAGCTGGATTATGCCGATTTTTATGACAATTTGGGCGTTTTTGATGCAGTTGCATTTCAAACCGCATGGCTAGACTCAGAGCGCACAATATTAGGAGCCACACAACGGGACTGGTTAATTAATGAAATTACAGGAAACAATTTGCCCTGGCAGGTTTTAGGACAACAAGTTTTAATGGGCAAAATGCTTATTCCTGCAGAATTACTAGGTACACTTTCAGTGATTGTGGCAGAAGTAAGCGCTACAGGAAGTGCATCTGCTGCGACATTTGCTTTGTTTCAGCAACAGCTGCAGGATTTAACAACCTTAAAAGTACGCATGGTGCAGGGCGACCCTACATTAACTGCCGTAGAAACTGCACGCGTTACTACAGTTTTACCTTATAATCTTGATGCGTGGGATGGTTATCCCGCTGAACGCGAAATTTTATATCAGGCCTTTGCAGGTAAAAAAGTAGTTGCCTTAGCAGGTGATACCCACAACGCCTGGTACAATAATCTTACCGATGCAGCCGGTAATGAAGTCGCAAAAGAATTTGCAACCTCTTCTGTGACTTCGCCTGGTCTTGAGGGTTATCTGGGTACAGATGTAGATACCGTAGCTGGTTTTCAGCAGGCATTTCAGCTTTTGATAGATGATCTTAATTATTTAAATGCTTCACAGCGTGGCTATGTAGAAGTTACTTTCACGCAGGCGGAAGCCACTTCATCGTGGATATATGTAGATACTATTACTTCTCCTTCCTTTTCAGCCACAACAGAGAATACGGTTTCGTATACCTAAAAATCGTCCTGATTTGCTAAAAAGCTGCCTTAGAGCAGCTTTTTTGGCTTCCAAAAATTACATAAAGCTTATGAAAGCTTTAGTATTAATAATTGGAGCTATTCTTTAATTTGGACCTTCTACACAGGCGTTAATTATCAAATATTGCCTTGATAAAAAGGAATATTTTAATTAATAATATACCCGTCTAATTTTTATATTTTAATAATAAGTACATGAAAGTAAAAATAATACAAACACTGGTTGCTCTAATATTTACGATTGGTTGTTTTGCACAAAAGGAAGATATTAGAAAACTGGATATAGATCTAAGTAATTACGATTATCCTTACCCGGTATCATACATGACATTTAATTCTCAGCAACAGGATTTAAAAATGGCATATATGGATGTAAAACCAACTAATTACAATGGTCATAACGTGATGCTCCTACACGGCAAGAATTTTAATGGTGCTTATTGGGAGACAACGATCAACGCTTTGGCGAAAGCCGGCTATCGCGTAATTGTTCCAGATCAAATAGGCTTTGGTAAATCTACAAAACCAGTACACTATCAATTTACATTTCAGCAATTAGCAACAAATACAAAAACTCTTCTTGATACTATTGGAGTTAATAAAATATCGGTATTAGGGCATTCTATGGGTGGTATGGTAGCCACACGTTTTGCCTTGATGTTTCCGGAAACTGTAGAAAAATTTATTCTTGAGAATCCTATTGGTCTTGAAGACTGGAAACTTGTTGTTCCCTATAAGACTATTGACTGGTGGTACGATAACGAACTTAAAAAAGATTATGAATCAATAAAGAATTATCAAAAAGAGAGTTATTACGACGGCAAATGGAAACCAGAATATGATAAATGGGTTAATGTGCTCGCCGGGTGGACGCTTAATGAAGAAGATTATCCTAAAATAGCCTGGGATGCTGCACTAACTTATGATATGATCTTTACTCAACCGGTGGTTTATGAATTTAAAAATATTACAAACCCTACTTTGCTCATAATTGGTACACGTGACAGAACTGCTTTAGGGAAACCTCTCGTTAGCGACAGTGTGAGAGCTACGATGGGGCGTTACGATCAATTAGGGAAAGCGACTCGCGATAAAATTAAAAATGCAGAGTTGGTAGAAATACCTAACATAGGTCACTTGCCACATGTTGAGGCTTTTGACCAATTTATAAAACCACTTCTCGAGTTTTTGAACAAGTAGTCAATTAATAGAGCAGCATCATATTTATCCTCCAAAATCGGTTAAAAAGGGTTAAAAAATGGCTTTAAAAGCGAAAAATCAGATCTTTTTAAAATTAACCGGAAACTCATCAGGAATGAAATCCCATATTAGCGGAAGCGCGTAATAAGTAAGGATTGTAATGATAAGTATCGAAATTAAATTGAGCCAAACGCCGGTACGAACCATATCTGGAATGCGTAAATAGTTTGAGCCAAAGACAATGGCATTAGGAGGTGTGGCGACCGGTAACATAAAAGCACATGAAGCTGAAACAGTAACGCCTACCATTAAAATGTAAGGATGAGCATCAAAAATTAAAGCTACGGGTACAATAACAGGTAGAAGCATCGCAGTTGTTGCCAAATTTGAGGTGATTTCAGTTAAAAAATTTACAGATGCTACAAGAATTAAGATTAAAAGCAAAAGACTTATATGCTGAATTGAAGTAAGCTGTTCCCCTATCCAGAATGCGAGTCCCGTTTGTGAAAATCCGCTGGCAAGCGCTAACCCGCCTCCATAGAGTAAAAGAATTCCCCAAGGTAATTTAACGGCTTCTTCCCAATTGAGTAATTTTCCCTTTTTGTCACTTTTTGCCGGAACTAGAAACAAAGTAAGAGCAAAGAAAATAGCGATAATAGTATCATCGATTTGTGGTAAAAAAGGTTTCAGTAAATAAGATCTAAACATCCAGAAAAATGCGGTTAAGCTAAAAACTAACAGCACGATTTTTTCTTCACGGCTTATTTTACCTAATTCCAGAAGCAGTCGTTTAACCTCATTTCTTCCTCCCGGAAAGGATTTAGGCATCTTTAAATCTTCTTTTCCGGCGAAAGCGTAACGTGTTAAATAGAACCAGCAAATAAATAGAAGCAAAATTGAAATGGGAACGCCATACTTCATCCATTGTATAAAACTGATCTCAACGCCGTAGCTTTCTTCTAAAACCCCTGCAAGAACAAGATTAGGTGGTGTGCCAATTAATGTCGCGATACCACCAATAGAAGCTGCATAAGCAATAGCAAGCATAAGAGCTTTGCCAAAAATCTTGGTTTCGTTAGCATTTGTAGCGGGATTATCTTTAAGTTGAGTAACTATAGCCATTGCAATGGGAAGCATCATAACTGTGGTTGCTGTATTAGAAATCCACATCGAGAGAAAAGCCGTGGCGATCATAAAACCCAGAATGATTCGGTTTACGCTTGTGCCTATAATATTTATAATATTGAGTGCTATCCTGCGGTGTAGTTTCCATTTTTCTATAGCAATCGCTATAATAAAGCCGCCTACAAATAGAAAAACATATTTATGGCCATAGCTTGATGTGGTTTCTTCTAAAGATAGTGCGCCTGTTAAGGGGAATAATATGATGGGTAAAAGTGCAGTAGCCGCTATAGGTATGACTTCTGTTGTCCACCATACGGCAATCCAGGCAGCACAGGCGAGTGTCGCCTGCGCTTCTTTAGGTAATCCTTCACTTTTAAAAATGAAGAAGAAATAAATAAATAACAAAGGCCCCAGAAAAAGCCCAATGATCTTTGTACGGGTCATATTTTTTCATCAAATGAGAATGAAGCAAAATAGTTAAATTTTAGACTTTGGCTTTATAATTAGTCATTCAATATTTTTAGATTTACTCACTGGGTGAGATTAAAAGCCAGTTAACTTATTTATCAACATTAAATTTAGAGTTCATTTGCTCATTACAGAATCAAGTTTTTAATACAGATATAAATTATATGAATACAATTTTAGGAATAGGTTCACGCTTAAAACATGTAGAATATGGCGCCGGCGTGGTCACCAATGTTACCTCAAAGCACTATTGGGTGACATTTATAGAATCTGGTATTGAGACCATAGAGTTAGATTCTGATTTTGAAATAATAGAGGCAGTAGAAGATGAGGTAGATACGGTAAGTTTCTCTGAAGTTGAAAACACGCTGCGAGAATTGCTTAAACGTTATTCTGATATTTCTGAAGTGGTTGCGATTGCAGATAAATATAAAGGTGGTACACTTACTATAAGTCCAAAGGATTCTAATCTTTCCAGTAAAGAAATTCCTATTGATACTTTCTTCCATAAAATTGTTATGGTGCGCGACCGCATACGCGTCATGGAACAAAAAATTAATGCAAGTAAAAATCTTGATGATCAGGAGAAAATAGACCTGCAGCAGTATGTTACTCGTATTTACGGCAGTTTGACTACGTTTAATGTACTTTTTAAAAACAGTTCGCAGAGTTTTAAAGGCGAATCTTCAAAAAAATAGTTATTTTCATTATCATAAAATCTATAACCAAATAATTTATGGAAGAATTACAAACTTATAATCCTATCAATACTTTAACTGAAGAGCGTAAAGCTGTTTTTTACAGAAAAACATACTCACATCTTGCTCTCGCAGTATTGGCTTTTATTCTTGTTGAAACGTTATTTTTTCAAATACCACCTTTGCTTGAATTTGCATTGTCACTTACTCAGGGATGGTCCTGGTTATTGCTTTTAGGCGGATTTATGTTGATTACTAATTACGCCGAAAAGCTAGCTTTAAGTTCTCATGATTCTAAAATGCAATACCTGGCACTTTTGCTGTATGTAGTTGCAGAAGCTTTTATCTTTATACCATTGATCTTTATAGCAATTATGGTTGCTGAAGATGGCGCTTTTGATATATTGAATCAGGCAGCTATTCTTACACTTTCTCTTTTTACAGGTTTATCTGCCGTGGTATTACTAACGAAAAAGGATTTTTCATTTTTGAGATCTATCCTTGCTATAGGATTTTTTATTGCGTTAGGCTTAATTATCGCCGGCTTGATCTTTGGGTTTAATCTGGGACTTTGGTTTAGTGTAGGGATGGTGGTATTGGCATCAGGTTCAATTTTATATCAAACCTCAAATATGGTGCATAAGTACAGCGAAGATCAATATGTGGCTGCTAGTCTAGGTCTTTTTGCTTCTCTTATGCTTCTTTTCTGGTATATTTTGAGCATTCTTTCAAGAAACTAAAAAATCGGGCAAAAACATACAGAAAGCACCTTTTAAGGTGCTTTTTTCGTTTAAATCAACTTCAGATTTTTAATAGTTTGAAGCGGATTTTCAGACTTAAAAATAAAGCTTCCCGCCACTAGAACGTCTGCGCCCGCATCTATTAATTTATCTGCATTTTTATCTGTCACACCACCATCTATCTCGATCAAAGTCTTAGAATTACTCTGCAGTATGAGTTCTTTAAGCTCGCTTATTTTTCTGTACGTATTCTCAATAAAGCTTTGTCCCCCAAAACCAGGATTTACGCTCATTACTATAACCTGATCAATTTGAGTTATAACTTCTCTAAGAAAATTAACAGGAGTATGAGGGTTTAAAGCCACACCGGCATGCATGCCCGCCGTTTTAATGGCTTGTAAGGTTCTATGTAAATGAGTACAAGCTTCGTAGTGTACTGTTAGATTTGTTGCTCCCAATTCTGCAAAATCTTCAATATAACGATCTGGGTCAACGATCATAAGGTGAACGTCAACAGGTTTCTGGGTGTGTTTAGTGATTGCCTCGAGCACTGGCATTCCAAAAGAAATATTAGGAACAAAGAGACCATCCATAATATCGATATGAAACCAGTCTGCCTCACTTTTATTTACCATTTCTATATCCTGCTGCAAATTTGCAAAGTCTGCAGCAAGCAGGGAAGGAGCTATCATTTTTTGAGACATATTAGTATTTTAATCAGATTAATTCTGGTTTTAGATTAATTGAATCTAAAATTAAGTTCTGAGGCGATAGATAATTCTATTCGCGGCACAACTTCCGTAAAAGTAAAATTTATATATAAATCAAATAGATTTACGGTTACATACCTTTCAAAATTCCTTCTATTGTACCAATAGTTTTATCTATTTGGGGGTCTTCAAGAAGTTTGAGATAGTCGAGATAATCTTTAAGTTCTGTGTGCAGTCTTGAATCAGATATTAGAAAACCAGATTTGTAACCATCAAAGGCTCTTTGTGGCATTTCCTGCTCAAGTATTAGGAATATATCCTTGTGTCTTTTATCTATAGAGATTCTGCTAAAAAGATCTTTTATTTCGTTTTTATCGCCTTCTAGAAGTTGAACAAAATTGCGGTTATTATGTACTAAGAATCCCGAAATTTTGTGATCAATATTCCAATTAACTGTGAAATTAAAAACTTGGTTAATCTGTTCTTGGGTTAGGTTGTCGGCCGCGTAGCTTACATAGGCTAGGGAGTAAATCATTGGTTGGTTGATTTATAAGGTATTACTTAATGTTATTCTAAATGGGCTAAAATAATAAAATCCCCGGTAATCAGCCGGGGATTCATTCATCAATCAAAAAACGAACAGTTATGATGAACTGTTGTTATCTTAAATAAGTTATTTCGCATTTAACTAAAGCAATTTAAAAAAATATGCTTCAATTCTATACTTTTTAACGAATAATTGCCAAAGATAGAGAGGTTATCCTAAATATGTCTTAAGTATTTTACTGCGAGATGTGTGTTTAAGTCTTCTTATTGCTTTTTCTTTAATTTGACGTACACGTTCTCTGGTAAGATCAAAAGTTTCTCCTATTTCTTCTAATGTCATAGGGTGTTGATCTCCCAAACCAAAGTAAAGACGAATCACATCTGCCTCTCTTGGAGTAAGTGTCTCAAGAGCGCGCTCAATTTCTGTACGTAATGACTCATGTAAAAGATCTCTGTCTGGATTAGGTGACTCACCAGAACGAAGAACATCGTAGAGGTTAGAATCTTCACCTTCTATAAGAGGAGCATCCATACTTACGTGACGCCCTGAATTTTTAAGAGACTCCTTAACATCATTAATGGTCATGTCAAGTTCTTTTGCAATTTCTTCTGCGCTGGGCGGGCGCTCATGAGCTTGCTCAAGAAATGCATACGTTTTGTTGATCTTGTTTATAGAGCCAATTTTATTAAGCGGTAAACGCACAATACGAGATTGCTCTGCAAGAGCCTGAAGTATAGATTGTCTAATCCACCATACAGCGTATGATATAAATTTAAAACCACGCGTCTCATCAAAACGCTGAGCAGCTTTTATCAAACCAAGATTACCCTCGTTGATAAGGTCTGGTAAAGTTAATCCCTGATTTTGATATTGCTTAGCCACAGAAACGACAAAACGTAGGTTAGCTTTTGTCAATTTTTCTAATGCCCTTTGGTCACCCGCTTTTATACGTTGTGCCAATTCCACTTCTTCGTCGGCCGTAATAAGGTCGACTTTTCCAATCTCTTGTAGGTATTTGTCTAAAGATGCGGTCTCCCTGTTGGTGACCTGTTTAGTGATTTTGAGCTGTCTCATTTAAAATAGCAATAATTTACGTGGTACTTCATGCATCACATCTATTATACGTAGTAATACAGGAAAATGTTACAGAAAGGTTAAAACATTTTTTAAATTAATTATAAATCACTATTTATCAATATGTTGTGTTTTGTTAAATTTCAATTTCAGGAAATAAAAAAGGAGTCTGATTAAAGACTCCTTTTTCTTTTGTAATTATAGTATTATACTCTAATATGACCATCACCATACACATAGTATTTATTAGTAACTAATTGTTTAAGACCCAGCGGACCTCTATGATGTAATTTGTCTGTACTAATAGCGAGTTCTGCACCTACACCCATCTGCCCGCCATCTGTGAAACGGGTAGACGCATTAAGATAAACAGCAGCAGTGTCAATATTCTCCATGAATTGTTTTGCCACCTCTTTATTTTCAGTCATTATTGCGCTACTGTGACCACCACTAAAAGTATTTATTTTATTCATGGCCTCGTCAATACTATCTACAGCACCTATAGCTATTTTCATTGCCAGAAATTCTTCATACCATACATCTTCATTATCTATGGTTTGGTTTTCGCTTAAAATTTCATGAATTTTTTCATCAACAATAACCTCTACTTTTAGGTCTTCTAAGACCAATTTTAGCTCATTTAGGCGGGTTTTATATTGAGGAAGATTAGTGTCTACTAATACTTTATCAAGTGCATTACAACCCGAAATCTTATCGGTTTTAGCATTGATAATTACCTGCAAAGCCTTGTTCCAGTCTGCTTCGGGATGTACATAAAGAAAATTATTTCCTCTACCGCTAATTAAGACAGCGCATTTTGCATGTTCTTTTACAAAATTGATAAGTCTTTCACCTCCTCTGGGTACTATAAGATCTAAAGGCTGATCAGGATTACGCAGAAATTCCTGAGTTTCTTCTCTATTCATTTGTAGCATTGTAATCCAAGATTTATCCAGGCTATTTTCCTCTAAAGCTTCATGCCAGCATTTTACGAGAATCTTGTTACTATTTAAAGCTTCTTTTCCTCCTTTAAGAAGGATTTTATTATTTGCTTTAAATGCTAAAACAGCAGCTTCTATAGTCACATCTGGTCTAGATTCATAAATGATCATTATAGTACCGAATGGGGCTGTTTTATTAATAATTTCTAATCCGCTATCAAGAGTTCTATTAGAAATTACAGTATTAACCGGGTCTTCCTGTGCTTGCACTTCTTTAATAGCCGTGATCATGCCATCTATCTTACTTTCATTCACGACAAGACGATCATATAAAGCCTGATCATCTCTTGTAAAAGCATCAAGATCTTGTTTGTTAGCTTCTAATATTTGGGTTCTGTTCTTGTCTATGATCTTAATCATAGAATCAAGAACTTTATTTTTTATATCTGTTTTTAATAATTGCATTCTAATTTGGTTTTAAAGTTTAAAACTTCCTTAAATGTGAAATTTAGTCCCAATGTCTTTACCAGCCATCAGGTCTACGATTACATTCTTACGCTTGCCGTTAGCGATATATGTGGGTATATTTTTTCTCGCTGTTGCTTTAGCGATTTTGAGCTTAGATTTCATACCTCCACGGCCTTCACCTTCAGCTTTGTTTGATTCCTGAACGTACTGTTCTACATTTTCTTCAGGGTGAACGTTTTTCAATTTTGTAGAATCATCACTATCAGGATGTCCTGTGTAAAGTCCGTCAGTATCTGTAAGCAAGATCAATGCGTCTGCTTCAATCAATTCTGCCACAAGGCTTGCAAGCTCATCATTGTCACTAAACATAGACATAGTGAGAGAAACTGCATCATCCTCATTTGCGATAGGCACTATACCTTCAGCCAGAAGACCTTCATAACAGTTTATCATATTCTCGCGGTACATGCCGGGTGCAAAATCCCTTTTGGTAGCGAGAATTTGAGCACATCGCATTCCGTAACTATGAAATAAAGAATAATAATGGCGCATCATACGCGGTTGACCTACAGAAGAAAAAATTTGTCTTCTAATAGAAGGATCAGTCTCCTTGCTATCTCCTAGAATTTCTTTTCCTGCTATTGCAGAACCTGAAGACACCAGTACCGGCATAATATCATCTTCATATAAAGCTGCAACCTGTCTTACGAGTTCCTGAAGAATAGGACCAACAATGCGATTATCTTTATTAGTCATCACATTAGTACCTATTTTTATAACTACTCTTTTCTTGTTCATATCTACGATACCGTTTTTTCTTTTCCTAATTCTGTTGCGCGATCAAATGCTGCATATGCAGCTTCTTTAATCAGCTCTTTCACGTTATTGTCTTCCATAGAATCTAAAGCTGCTCTGGTGGTACCACCTTTTGAAGCTACTCGATTCATCCACGTTTCAGGAGAAAGATCAGACTCATTAAATATCTTCACAGCTCCCTCAAAAGTTTGGGTTACAAGCGTACGCGAGTCATTTGCAGAGAAGCCCATTTTAAGGGCAGCTTCCATCATAGACTGCATGAAGTAGAATATATATGCGGGACCACTACCTGAAATTCCGGTAGAAGCATCAATAAATTGTTCTGATTCTACATGGATAGATTCTCCGGTTGTATCAAGCAAATTACGAACCATGATAAGTTCTAGGCGAGTGACTTCTTCTGCCTCGGTAAAAGACGTTACACCTTTACCAACTTTCGCCGGAAGGTTAGGCATTGTGCGTATTACCTTCTTGAGATCTAGTCCTTTTTGAATAGTGTTTATAGTGACGCCTGCCATCAATGAAACAATGATCTGGTCTTTGTTTACCAGATGTTTCATATTGTGAAATAACTCTTCACTATGAAATGGTTTAACTGCCACAAAGATTACATCTGCTTTTGAAACGCATTCTTCTAGAGTGTCAAACACATCAAAATTTGGTATTTTTCTTAATGTTAATGTCTTTTCTGATGAGACATCATAAATCATGAGATTTCTACGGTTTAAGAATGGTGATTTTGCCATTCCTTCAGCATAGGTTAATCCCATGTTGCCTGCACCAATTACAAGTACTTTCATTACTTTGTTTTTAACTATTTTAGTTTTACAGTGTTAATGCTGCAAGTACTGTGCGAGAATGCCTATAAAGCGATGAGAGAAATTATTTAAGAATTTAAAGTGTTCTTAGCTGCTATTGATAGTAAGCTCGCGGCATATTGTTAATATTTTGTTAAAATAAAAGAATCTAAAATGGAATTGCAGATTTGGCGGATTCGCTAAAAATCGGTGATTTTGGCAGTAAATTTGGCAGTTTTGCATAAAAAAACGCCCCGGTAAATTACCAGGGCGTTCTATTATAAACCAAGAAATTTAATCTCTTTTATTATCTCTGCGATCTCTGTCGCGATTACCACGATTATCGCGATTGTCACGACCCCCGCTTCTTTTATCATCGCGAGGCGGACGTTCTTTGTAACCTTCAGGTTTTGGTAATAAAGCTTTACGTGAAACTTTCTCTTTGCGCGTTCTAGAATCGACACCAAAATACTTCACATCAAATACATCACCCATATTAACTACGTCGCTTACATTTTCTGTACGCTCCCATGCTAATTCTGATACATGTAATAATACTTCATTACCCGGAGCTTCTGTATATTCTACAACAGCACCAAAGTCTAGCATCTTGATCACTTTAACTTCGTAAACACTTCCTACAACAGGTTTAAATGTAATTGAATCAATTTTAGCTAAAACAGCATCAATACCTTCTTGATTTGTACCCAAAATCTCAACAATACCTTCTTCTGTAACCGGATCTTCATTGATCACGATCGTAGTTTTTGTTGTTTTTTGAAGCTCCTGAATTACTTTACCACCTGGTCCTATCAAGGCGCCAATAAATTCATTAGGAATTGTAACAGATACCATTTTAGGAGCATGTGCTTTCACATCAGTATTAGGCTCTGCGATAGTATCAGTTAATTTACCTAAAATATGCAATCTGCCAGCAGCAGCTTGTTTTAAGGCATTTACCAGAATTTCATAAGAAAGACCTTTTACTTTAATGTCCATTTGGCAAGCAGTAATACCATCAGCAGTACCGGTAACTTTAAAGTCCATATCTCCTAAGTGATCTTCGTCACCTAAAATATCAGATAAAACGGCGTATTTTCCGGTTTCAGCGTCAGAAATTAATCCCATTGCAATACCAGAAACCGGCTTTTTAAGCTGAATACCAGCATCCATAAGAGCCATAGTCCCACTACAAACAGTTGCCATAGAAGAAGAACCGTTAGATTCTAATACTTCAGAAACTACACGTACAGTATAAGGGCAATCAGCCGGGATCATACCTTTAAGGGCACGTTGAGCTAAGTTACCATGACCTATCTCACGACGAGAAGTACCACGTATAGGGCGAGCCTCGCCAGTTGAAAAAGGAGGGAAGTTATAGTGTAAATAAAATGTCTCCTCACCTTCAAAAGAGGGCATATCTATTTGATTAGCTTCTCTGGAAGTTCCTAAAGTTACAGTTGCAAGAGCCTGAGTTTCCCCACGTGTAAAAATTGCAGAACCATGAGTAGAAGGAAGGTAATCTACCTCACACCAGATAGGACGTATCTCATCTGTTTTTCTACCGTCAAGACGTAAACCTTCATTTAAAGTAAGATCACGTACTGCAGCTTTTTCAGCTTTGCTGTAGTATTTAGAAACTAAGTCCCCAAAGTCTTCTAATTCTTCTTCAGAAAAAGTTGCTTTGATCTCTTCTTTGATTTCTGCGAAAGATGCGCTTCTTTCATGTTTAGCAGAACCAGCTTTTGCAACAGCATAAACTTTATCATAAGCTAACCCATGAATTTTTTTAGCAAGTTCTTCATCTTCACGTTCGGGAGCATACTCACGAACTTCTTTTTTGCCAAAAGCTTCAGCTAATTTTAGCTGAGCAGCACATTGTATTTTAATATGGTCATGAGCAAATTTAATAGCATCAACCATTTCTTCTTCAGAGATTTCTTTCATCTCTCCTTCTACCATCATTACAGAATCTGCAGAAGCACCTATCATCATGTCGATGTCAGACTCTTCTAGCTGAGCTCTTGTAGGGTTGATAACAAATTCACCGTTAACACGACCTACACGTGCTTCTGAAATAGCACATTCAAATGGAAAATCTGAAAGCTGAATTGCCGCAGAAGCTGCAAGACCTGCCATTGCATCTGGCATAACATCTTCGTCATGAGACATTAACTGTATCATAACCTGAGTTTCTGCATGATAATCTTTTGGGAAAAGAGGGCGTAAAACACGGTCTACAAGACGCATGGTTAATACTTCGCCATCACTTGGGCGCGCTTCTCTCTTAAAGAAACCTCCAGGATAACGCCCTGAAGCTGCAAATTTCTCACGATAATCTACTGTTAATGGCAGAAAATCAACGTCACTTTGTTTGTAGTTAGAAACTACTGTACAAAGCAACATACATTTACCAGACTGTACAACAACAGAGCCATGGGCCTGTTTTGCCAGTTTTCCGGTTTCGATGGTAATTTCTCTACCATCACCAAGGTCTATGACCTCTTTGTAAGTTTGTGGAATCATAATAGTTTTTCATCACACCTAATGGTGCTATTATACAATACCCTAACCTTTTAGGTTAGCGGTTTGGTCTGTTGTGTTGTTGTGTGTGTAGTAAATGACCAATGAAAAACCTAAGGGTAGCTTTCTCTGCCCGTCCACGGGACTTTTTATTCTTTCGCAAAAGCGAAATAAAAAGGGGCAAAAATGCCCCTTTAATAATTACTTTCTTAAACCAAGTTCTTTTATGATCTCGCGATATCTTAAGATGTCTTTTTTAGTCAAGTAGTCAAGTAACGATCTGCGCTTACCTACTAACATAACTAGAGAACGCTCTGTATTATAATCTTTACGATTCTTTTTTAAGTGCTCTGTAAGGTGGTTTATACGGTATGTAAATAATGCGATTTGCCCTTCAGCAGAACCGGTATCATTTTTACCTTTTCCGTACTTTTCAAAAATTTCTTCTTTCTTCTCTGTAGTTAAATACATGCCAATATTGATTTAATGATTTTTATGTATGCAACGGTTTTTCCGTTAAGCGTGCAAAGATACATATTTTTTGAAATATAACTATTTCAAATACTTAGTTTCTTATCGGCTTATTAGTTATGAGATCAATGTACAGGTTAACTTTCTTTTTAAGGTCTCTCCTGTGTGTAATAAAATCAAGAAAGCCGTGTTCTTTAAGAAACTCTGCTGTCTGGAAACCATCAGGAAGTTCTTTTCCTGTTGTATCTCTTACCACACGTGGTCCTGCAAAACCTATTAAAGCTCCCGGCTCAGATATATTTATATCTCCTAACATCGCAAATGATGCTGTAGTACCACCCGTTGTTGGGTCTGTACATAATGAGATATAAGGCAGTTTAGCCTCTGCTAACTGAGCTAGCTTTACTGAGGTTTTTGCAAGTTGCATGAGAGATAGAGCTGCTTCCATCATACGAGCGCCACCAGATTTTGAGATGATCATAAATGGCAGCTTATTTTCTAAAGCGTAATTTGCAGCGCGCGCTATTTTTTCACCTACAACAGAGCCCATAGAACCGCCTATGAATTTAAAATCCATAGCGGCAACTACAAGGTCTTTGCCTAAGCTTTTACCTACAGCAGTGCGTACAGCATCTTTTAAACCGGTTTTGTCCTGAGCATCTTTTAGACGGTCAACATATTTCTTACTGTCTTCAAAATTTAATGGATCTTTTGAAGTAAGATTTTTGTCCAGCTCTTTGTATTTGCCTTCATCAAAAAGAATTTTAAAATACTCTTCACTACCTATACGTACATGATAATCATCTTCAGGACTAACATAGAAGTTCTTCTCGAGTTCTTCTGCGTCAATTATTTTGCCTGTAGGTGATTTATACCACAATCCCTTAGGGACGTCTTTCTTGTTCTCTGTGGCAGTTTGTATTCCTTTTTCTTTTCGCTTAAACCAAGCCATAATTACCTTCTGTATTTAATTTCTAAAATGCTTAATCCTTTCTTTCCTAAAACTAAAGGACGTTTACATTGTTAAGGTCTTCAAAAGCTTTTTCAAGGCGTTTGCTAAAGTTTACTTCACCACTACGCAACCATACACGAGGATCGTAGAATTTTTTATTAGGACTTTCATCTCCTTCTGGGTTTCCTATTTGAGCCTGAAGATAACCAGCATTTTTATCAAAATACATACGTATACCTTCGCAGAAAGCCCATTGAAGATCTGTGTCAATATTCATTTTTACAACACCGTAGCTAATCCCTTCACGTATTTCTTCTACAGTAGAACCGCTACCACCGTGGAATACGAAGTCAATAGTGTTTTCACCTACATTGTATTTTTCAGTGATATACTCCTGAGAGTTCTTAAGGATCTTTGGAGTTAATTTTACGTTACCTGGCTTATAAACACCGTGTACGTTACCAAATGCTGCTGCAATTGTAAATTGATCACTTACCTCTTTAAGTTGCTCATAAGCATAAGCTACTTCTTCCGGCTGAGTGTATAATTTAGAATCGTCAACATCGCTGTTATCAACACCATCTTCTTCACCACCTGTTATTCCTAATTCAATCTCAAGCGTCATTCCCATTTTGCTCATACGCTTTAGGTATTCTTTGCAAATAGCAATGTTCTCCTCAAGAGGCTCTTCACTTAGGTCTAGCATGTGTGAACTATAAAGCGGTTTGCCAAAAGCCTCAAAATGCTTTTCACTAGCGTCAAGAAGACCATCAATCCAGGGTAAAAGTTTTTTAGCACAATGATCTGTGTGCAAAATAACTGTAGCTCCATAATGTTTTGCCATCTCATGAATATGCAAAGCACCGGCTACACCACCGGCGATAGCGGCCTGTTGACCATCGTTAGAAAGTCCTTTACCGGCGTTAAAAGCGGCGCCACCATTAGAAAACTGAATGATTACAGGAGAGTTAAGTTTTGCTGCAGTTTCAAGAACTGCATTAATGGTACTTGACCCAATTACATTTACAGCTGGGATAGCATATCCTTTCTCTTTTGCGTGTGCAAAAATTGCTTGTACTTCTTTACCGGTTGCTACACCCGGTTTAATATTATGGCTCATAAGATGTTGTTTACTTAATTAAAGATGCAAAATTAATAAATTAATAATGTTTGACCTTCCAAAACTACTAGAAAGGATAGTTAATACCAACATTAAAAACAGACTTGCTAAAGTTATACTGTTTAAACCAGCGATTTCCTTCCTCAAGTGATGGGTTATATGTTTTAAAACCTATATCAAAACGAAGGACAAAAAAATTGAAATCATATCGTAGTCCAAAACCTGAACCTACCGCTATATCTTTAAGACTGTCAAAACCTGTAAATCGTGCTGCAGGGTCTTGTACATTATCTAGTACATTCCAGATGTTACCTATATCTGCAAAAATAGCACCTTTAAAATCGCCTAATATTTCAAAACGGTGCTCGATGTTAAATGCCAGTTTAAGATTAGCTTCATTAAACTCATTAGGACTATCTGTGCTTCCCGGCCCTAAGCGATATGCCTGCCAGGCTCTGTTGTCATTTGAACCACCACCAAAAAAACTGCGGATAAACGGAATGCTGTTTGAATTGCCATAAGGAATTGCGATACCGCCAAATGCCCTGACAGCTAAAATATTGTCATGCCCCAGATCCCAGTGCTTTATAAAGTCAAGTTCGGTTTTTGCATATTGCGAAAATGTCACGCCTAATATTCTGGAGCTGCCATCTTCATTGCGTTCGAGTTTTGCTGTACTGCTAATAAGATCAAGCATATTACCTGCCACTTCTAATTTTGCCCTAAAGCTGGTAAATTCATTGTCAAAAAGACCAATTCGTGTATTTCTGTAAAACGTAAAACTGGTTGCAAGAATAAGATTGTCCTCAGTAAGGCGTTGACGTCTTTCTTCAATATTTGATACCTGATTAAACTCATCTCGAGTTAGCTCAATCTCTCTATTTTCTACGGCGTTTATAAACGCACCTGTTCCGTCTGGTTTTTGAAGCTGTAGCGGGCTTTGTCCTTCCTCAAAGAAAGGGCTATTAGGCTCAAGGTTATTTATTGCTATCTCATTTAGATCATCATAACTATTTGAGTAAATATTGAAATAGTTGCTTCGGTTTAAGTTACGTATGTATTGAATATCAAAAAGGTCAAACCTGTAATTGCGAGTAGCGGTGGGTGACCATTTATAATTTACCCCTCCTGTAACGTTTTGCTTGTCAAGACCTATGTTTTGCTGTACGCCCAAACCTACTGTAAAACTGGTAGAAGGAGACATTTCTGGCTGAATGAAATTGGTGTGAATAGGGAAGAAAATCCGTGGTATCGTGAGGCTAAGATCAGCGCCTATCTCTGTAATGTCAAAAAAGGAATTGGTATCATTATCAATATCTTCTGTAGCAGAAGCTCCTATACTTCCTCTCGCCGAAAGCTGTAACGTTTCTAAACCTCCAAAAACGTTACGTATAAGTAATGAGCCCCCACCAGCAATTCCAAATTTCTGAATGTTTGACGTAGAAAGGTCAAAATCTGCACGTAAATTAAACTTGGGTAAAGGTGTTAGGTAAAAGTTTGCAATGAGATCATCTCCTGTAGAATCTGCCGGGTCTGATGTGTATTTTAGATCAGGATACCTAAATGTGCGTAACTGGCTTAGCCTGATCAATGATTTATTTCGCGAGTCATCGCTATAAATATCGCCGGGTTCTATAAATATTGCATCTGTAAGATAGCGGGGTTTGTAGTTTATTTTATCATAGGCATAGAGCTCATAATTATTAAGCTCAACACTGTCGCTAAGTTCATTATCGCGGTCGTTGTAACTGTAGTCTGTATAAACTTTAACCTTGCTTATTTTATGAACTTTCAGGTTTTCTTCATAAACTGAATCCTGTGCTTTTATTTGCCTGTTTTTAATATAAAGCTCCAGATTTACTTTGTGATCTGTATTTACAGAATCACCTATAAAACTTATAAACTCCCTGTCAAAATGAAACATACCCTTGTTTCTAAAGAGATCTGTAAGTCGGGTAATTTCTGCATTTACGTCAAGGCGTTTGTACTGCCGCCCAGAAACTATAGTCGACTCATCTTTAAAAGCTCTGTAAATAGAATCAACAGCAGGAGATTTTATAAAGGTTTTTAAAGAGTCTATTTTGTAAGGCTCTCCGGTAGTTACCGCATAGTCTACAGTCCCTTTTTTTGCTATACTGTCTCTGTTAATATTAAATGTAGCTTTGGCATTAAACCAGCCATTACTGTGGTAATATTCTTCAAGACGGTCTGCAGAGCGTTGTGTAAGATTTTGAGAGATTATTGTAGGCTCTTCACCTGTGTTCTTTAGGGTCTGGTTAAAAGCTTCTCTAAAGTGTATGTAATTATCAAGTTGCTTTCGCGAAAGCACAGCCGTCCAGAAACGTCGCTTGCTATCATTGTCTATTAATCTTGCTTTGAGTATAGAGTCAATGTTAGGTCGTGCTAAATTATAAATAGAAAGGCGCAGCGCATTATTAGGCTGCTGGTAGATTATATTATTTATTTGCGCATTCTTATTTTCTTCGTCATTTATCGTTATAGTGTTCTCTGTAAGCAAAAGATCACCGGGAGGCACACGTTTTACCGCGTTGCAGCCTACAAGCGTATAGAGTACTAAAAGAATAAATGATATTTTTGTGCGCAAGTGTTGCAACTGGGATTTACTCAAAGGTAACGTCAAAAATACATAATAAGCGTGGTTAGCAAAAGCCAAATAAAATTAATAACGAGTCTGGCTCAAAAAAAGTACCGGCAGCAGCATGGTCTTTTTGTAGTAGAAGGCATTAAAGGTATTTCAGAATTTTTATCTTCTAATTTGAAATTGCACAGTATTTATTCTACTGGTGATTATTTTGAGGATGTTCCGGCCGATTTATGCATGCATTTGACCGATAATGAGCTTAAAAAGGTGAGTTTTTTAAAAACACCGCAAAAAGCGCTGGCCATTTTTCATATTCCGGAAAGTGATTCTGTAGATCCTTCAGGATTGCAGCTTGCATTAGACGATGTGCGCGATCCCGGTAATCTGGGTACAATTATAAGGCTATGCGATTGGTTTGGGGTAAAGCAACTTATTTGTTCGCCACAAACAGTAGATTGTTACAACCCTAAGGTTGTGCAGGCCACTATGGGTTCACTCACGCGTGTGCACATAAAATACACCAATTTATCATCATTTTTGACCGAAAAATTACCTGTTTATGGCGCTTTTATGGATGGTGAGAATGTTTATGAAGCCAGCTTGCCTCAAAATGCAATTGTAGTAATGGGTAATGAAGCTAACGGTATTTCTAAAGAGGTTGAAAAATTAGTAAGTGAGCGCATTGCAATACCTCAATTTGGTACTAATGGGACAGAAAGCCTCAATGTCGCGACGGCAACAGCTATTTTATTAAGCGAATTTAAGCGTCGTTTTTAACGATTTTTCTATTGAAAAGTGAGGTTTATAAAAACACCACGCGAAGATAATTTGTCAATATTACTTGTGAATGGACTTTCAGGAGCTTTGTCTGGAACGAGTTCATTGTTTAAAGCAAATACCCCGCGTATGCTGGGGGTAAATTTGAAGTAATAGAGATAAAAATCTATACCAAAACCTACTTCATAATAATACGTGTTTGTTTTCATCCTAAATTGACCGGCATAATTGTCATCGGGATTATCTTCATTGCTCGATAAATTATTAGAAAAAGACACGCCGCCTACTACAAATGGTTTCCAGTTATTCAAACGTTTAGTTGAGAATTTAACTAGAAGTGGCACATGAATGTATGTTGAGTTAGTCTCACGCATAATGGGATCTTCCTCAATATCCTGAAAATAAAGATTTCTCGTGGTGAAATAAAGCCCTGGCTCAAGCCGAAGATTTATATATTCATTGATACGCAGATCGCCCACGAGGCCTACATTAAAACCTGTGTTCTTTTCAACATAAATATCTGTTGCAGGCTCTTTGTATTCTATTTTAAAATCATAGCTGTTAAAGCCAAAAAAGTAACCCCAGGTCCAGCGTTGTTTATCAAAATTCTGCAGGTTTGCCACCCGCTCTTTTGAAAACATTTGTGCATTGGTATTATGAAATGCAAATAGGAATATGGTAAAGATTACAATTTTTCTCATTCGGTTATTTTGATGCACAATAAATTGTAGCCACGCCAAATGTTTGTGGCTTGTCTTGCACATTAGTAAACCCAATTTTCCTTAAAATATTGTTGAGTCTTTCGCCATAAGGAAATACAGATGCGCTTTCACTTAAATATTTGTAGGCGTCTTTATCTTTTGAGAACATCTTCCCTATTAATGGTAATAATTTAGTAGAATATAAGGTGTAACCCTGTTTAAAAGGAGTTTTAGTAGGGACGGAAGTTTCCAGAATAACAAAAAGACCGCCGGGTTTTAAAACTCTTAAGATCTCGGCAAGTCCTTTCTCGAGATGCTCAAAATTACGCACGCCAAATGCTACGGTAATTGCATCAAAATAATTGTCTGTATAAGGTAGGTTTTCAGAATCGGCCTGCACCATTTCAATGACTCCTTCGTGACCTTTAGCCTTGATCTTTTCTTTGCCTACATTAAGCATACCTGCAGAAATGTCTAGCCCAACAATTTTTTGTGCACCCGTTTTTACAAGACTTATAGCCAGATCTCCGGTGCCGGTTGCCACATCAAGAATAGTTTGTGGTCTTGTTTCGGCCACAAGATCTACCACTTTGTTGCGCCATTTAATATCTATGCCAAAAGAGATAACGCGGTTAAGGCCATCATATTCTTTAGAGATCGTATCAAACATATGTTCTACTTGTTCTCTTTTTGAGCTTTTAGAATCTTTATAAGGGTTAACATTATTGGTCATAAACAAAATTTCTGGCAAAGATAGTATATGTTGATGATTAGCTCACTTTGTTTTAATCGCTACGCGGGGTTTAGTAACCTGAGCTTTACAATTTATACACAAGTTGATATTCATCTGTTCTATTTAGTACTTGATCTAAGAATATGTGAGAAAAGGCAATCTTCAGGTTGTGAACCTAAATCATGTATATTTGTAGCGTTTCAAGTTCAAAATCTTTTATGAAGATAGTCATTGCAGGGGCAGGCGAAGTAGGATTTCATTTAGCAAAGTTACTTTCCTTCGAGTCTCAAGACATTACACTTATAGATATTAACAAGGACAGTATTGCTTACGCAGATACACATCTTGATATACGTACAATACGAGGCGATTCTACTTCTATTGCGGTGTTAAAAGATGCGCGTATAGAAAATACAGATCTTATCATTAGTGTAACTGCAAGTGAAACAACAAATATTACTATTTGCGTTCTCGCCAAACAAATGGGGGCAAAGCGCACTATTGCACGTATATCTAATACTGAATTTATTGAAAACCAGGATATGGTTGGTTTTAAGAAATTTGGTATAGATGAGCTTATTTCGCCAGAAAGTCTTGCTGCTTCAGAGATAGAACTTTTGCTTAACCAGTCTGCTTTTAACGACAGTTACGAGTTTGAAAATGGAGCATTGACCATGGTAGGGACAGCGCTTTCGCGAACAGCTTCATTTGTAGGCAAAAGTGTAAAGGAAGCAGCGCTTATATTTCCCGAGCTACATTTTATGCCCATAGCCATACAACGCTCTGGCACCCAATATACGCTTATACCCAGGGGTGATACTATTTTTAAAGAAGGCGACCAGGTTTATTTCATGACTGTAAAGGGTGGCGTGGAAGAAATCTATAAGCTTACCGGGAAAATGAAGCAGGAGATCAAAAATGTGATGATTCTGGGCGGTAGTAAAATAGGTTATAAAACGGCTAAAGATCTGTGCTCACATAACTTTAGAGTAAAACTTGTTGAGAAAGATAAAGACAAGGCTTTTGAACTTGCTGAGAGACTACCCAGAACATTGGTTATAAACGGTGATGGGCGTAACGTAGAGCTCCTAGAAGAAGAGAATATCTATGATATGGATGCTTTTATATCTGTAACAGGAAACAGTGAGACCAATATAATGTCTTGCCTTGTGGCGAAATCTAAAAGCGTTAAAAAAACCATCGCTCTTGTAGAGAATATGGATTATTTTCAGCTTTCACATAGCATTGGTATTGATACTCTTATAAACAAGAAGCTTCTTGCGGCTAATAACATATTTAGATATATAAGAAAAGGAGATGTTGTGGCTATGACAAAGCTTAATAATATGAATGCTGAATTACTGGAGTTTATTGCTAAACCAAAATCTCAGGTTATAGGTAAGCGTATTAAAGATCTTGATTTTCCCCGTTCTGCAACAATAGGTGGAGTAGTGCGGGATGGTGTGGGTGTGATCGCGCTGGGAGATTATGTCATAAAAGTAGGTGATCGTATTGTGGTGTGTTGCTTACTTCGCTCAATTAATAAGGTAGAACGAATGTTTATATAAGCCGGGTGCCAAGACTTAATTTCAAAATTATTTTTCATTTAATGGGGCTGCTGTTAGTATTCAACGGTGGCTTTATGCTTTTGTCTGCTATGGTGGGTTATTTCTACGATGATGTAGATATCGCTTTGAGCATATCATCAGCGGGATTTCTTACTATTTTAATTGGTACTGTTTTCATGTATTTTACACGTGAGCACAGAAAGGAACTTCAGAAAAGAGATGGATATATTGTAGTGACTTTTGGTTGGATTTTCATGTCATTAAGTGGTTGTTTGCCCTACATTTTTTCCGGAGCAATTCCTTCACTCACAAATGCTTTCTTTGAGACGATGAGTGGCTATACGACCACAGGAAGTTCTATTCTCAATGATATTGAAGCAATGCCAAATGGAGTGCTATTCTGGCGCAGTACAACGCACTGGATAGGCGGTATGGGAATAATCGTGCTCACTATTGCCATTTTGCCGTTACTGGGAATTGGTGGTATGCAGTTATTTGCAGCAGAAGCTCCTGGGCCAAGTGCAGATAAATTGCATCCCAGAATAACAGATACAGCTAAGCGTTTGTGGCTTATTTACTTTGGGTACACAGTAGCGGAAACTATAGCGTTAAAACTGGCAGGAATGTCATTTTTAGATGCCATAAATCATGCAATGAGCACGCTTTCTACAGGAGGTTTTAGTACTAAAAACGCAAGTGTTGCCCATTGGAATGATAATCCTGCAATTCAATACATCCTGATAATTTTTATGTTTTTGGCTGGGACCAATTTTGTATTGAGCTATTTCGCCTTTAAAGGAAAATTGAAAAGAGTTTGGGAAGATGAGGAATTTAAACTCTATAGTACTTTCATTTTAGGATTCACATTGCTGGTTGCACTTGTTATAATTTTTAAGGCAGATGTTTCAATTTCATCAATAGATCATCCTATGGTCTTGGGGAAAGTAGAAAGTGCTTTTAGGCATGGCTTATTTCAGGTAATCTCTGTAATAACCACAACCGGATTTGTTTCTGCAGATTTTACTATGTGGACGCCCTTTCTTACAATTATTTTTTTTGGGCTGATGTTTTTAGGTGGCTCGGCAGGTTCTACAGCCGGGGGAATAAAGGTTGTGCGTCACTTAATTACAATACGTAACGGCGTTCTTGAATTTAAGCGTACGCTTCATCCTAATGCGATTCTGCCTGTTAGATACAATGGGAAAGCGGTACCGCAACCTATTGTGTTTAATATACTAGCTTTCTTTATACTCTATATGCTTGCTTGGATAATCGGCGCATGCGGTTTAGCAGCCTTAGGGCTCGATTTTCCTACTGCTTTAGGAGGTTCTGCTTCTTCATTAGGTAATGTAGGGCCAGCATTTGGCGCTCTTAGCCCGGTAAATAATTTTGATGCGTTGCCGGCTTTAGGTAAATGGTGGTGTTCTTTTCTTATGCTAATAGGAAGACTTGAGCTTTTTACCGTGCTTATCTTGCTCACTCCATTTTTCTGGCGTAATCACTAGTATTGCCTTAACTTTGAGTTTTTTGTTCTTTGAACCAAAAGCTTAAAAATAACTGTGAAAAAGTATCAACTTATAATTATAGGCGGTGGGCCCATAGGTCTCGCATGTGCTATTGAGGCTACCAGAAAAGGATTAGATTATATAATTCTTGAAAAAGGGGTTTTAGTTAACTCTTTATATAATTTCCCTGAACAAATGACCTTCTTCTCAACTTCTAATCTGCTTGAGATAGGAGAAGTGCCTTTTGTTGCTCATAACGACAAACCCACCCGTAAAGAAGCGCTTGAGTATTACAGACGTGTACACGAAAGCTGGAAGCTAAACATAAAATTATATACTCCTGTACTCTCAATGAAGCAGGAAGCGGGTGATTATATAATTGAAACCGGAAAAGGGAATTTCTTAACTCAGGCTGTTATCATATCAACTGGATTTTATGATACGCCCAGAAAACTGAACATTCCGGGTGAAAATCTGCCAAAAGTCAAGCATTTTTATGACAGCCCACATCCCTATGTAAATCAAAAAGTATTAGTTATAGGTGCGGCAAATTCGGCATGTGATGTTGCGCTTGAAACCTATTATAAAGGGGCAGAGGTGACTATGGCAATTCGTGAAAACGAGATCTATCCTAATACAAAATACTGGATCAAACCTAACATAGAAAACCGAATCAAAGAAGGCGCAATTAAAGCTTACTTTAACACAATTGTAAAGGAGATACGACCAAATACGGTTGTACTTGTGACTCCTGATGGCGAAGTAGAGCTAGAGAACGATTTTGTACTTGCCATGATAGGTTATACTCCTAATTATGAACTCTTCGAGAAGCTAGGCTTACCAATTGATGAAGAAAACCATAAATCACCCATTCATAATCCAGATACGCTCGAAACACCGCTTAAGAATGTTTATGTGGCCGGAGTGATCAATTCTGGTATGCAGACAAGTAAACTCTTTATTGAGAATACCAGAGTTCATGCAGAAATGATCATGGAACATCTGGCGGCAGACCTAAAAGTTCACTAGAAATAACGTATTTAAATAGAAAAAATCCCCTAAAAAAGGATAAAAATCGGGTATTTTAGATAAAAAAGGCGACTCATAGAGTCGCCTTTTTTATTTGTAATCTTCTCTTACGGGAGAGAATGTATCTGGTAATTTATAAGCTGTGATTGCTTTGCCGCTGTGTTAGAATTTGGTGGTATTACAACTACAGCGCCAGGGTTAAAATGGCTGTGTTCCGGGAGTTTTGCACCGTTTTCTACACCCTAAAATGATAATATAGAGTTTGTATTATGAATTTATCTTCCGTGAAAACAGGGCATGATTTCTTTTATGTGTATGTCTGCCACTTCAAATTTCATTATACTACTTTTATTTCCTTAGCAGATTGAAATGCACGTTCTCTCACAAGGTCAATGTCACCATCAAGGTCATCATAGCTTACAACTACGCCCATACGTCTGTTAGGTCTTGCAGTAGGCTTACCAAAGATTCTAAAATCAGTTTTAGGCATAACAGCAGCAACTTCTACATTTTCATACGCAGGATGGTCATTGATGACTGTAGATAGTATCACCGCGCTCGCACCCATTTTTTCTAAAGTGATTTCAGGAATAGGCAGGCTTAAGATCGCTCTTAAGTGCAATTCAAACTCATTAAGATTTTGGGTGTTTGCAAGCGTTACCATTCCTGTGTCATGTGGTCTGGGTGATAATTCTGAAAAGTAAATACCATCTTTGGTTACAAAAAACTCAACGCCCCAAATTCCGGCTCCACCAAGTGACTCAGTAATTTTCTCTGCCATATCCTGAGCAGCGTTCAGATCGTGATTATTCATTTCGGCTGGTTGCCAGCTTTCCTGATAATCTCCAGATTCCTGTCTATGACCTATAGGTGCACAGAATAAGGTAGGCAGGTTATTTTGTGTTACAGTTAGAAGTGTGATTTCATAATCAAACTTTATATATTCTTCTATAATAACTTCCGCAACATCGCCTCTTGAGCCTTTTTGCGCATAGATCCAGGCAGCTTCAATACCTTCTTCAGAAGTTACTAGGCTTTGACCTTTCCCACTGGAAGACATGAGTGGTTTGATAACGCATGGATATCCTATTTCTTCTGCTGCGGTAAATAATTCTGCAGGAGAAGAAGCATATCTGTATGCTGCAGTACGCAGTCCTAATTCTTTCGCCGCAAGGTCACGTATAGATTTTCTATTCATCGTAAAATTAGCAGCTCTGGCAGACGGTACTACTTTATATCCTTCAATTTCATAATCATAAAATCGCTCTGTACGAATTGCTTCAACTTCGGGAACAATATAATCAGGTTTATGTTTTGCAACCACAGCATCAAGAGCGTCGCCATTGAGCATATTAATAACCTCAAAATGATCTGCCATTTGCATAGCAGGAGCGTTGGCATAGCTATCTACTGCTATCACTGTTTGCCCCAGTCTTTTTGCTGCTATTACAAATTCTTTACCTAGTTCACCGCTACCTAACAGGAGTATTTTAGACATTTATGATACAGCTTTTTTAATTCTAGCCATTGCTTCTTTTATTTGTTCGGTGCTGGCTGCATAAGAGATGCGTATACAGGTAGGACCTCCAAAGGCATCGCCTGTTACAGTCGCTACATTTGCATTTTCAAGTAAATACATTGCAAAATCTGAAGCGTTAGAAATTGACGTCCCGTTTAGGGTTTTACCAAAATAATACGAAATATTAGGAAATACATAAAAAGCACCTTCAGGCTCGTTGCATTCAAATCCCGGAATTTCGTTAAGCAGATCTAAAATGAGCTTACGACGCTCTTTAAACTGATCTACCATATATTGTATCTTGCTTACCGGAGCTTCAAGTGCAGTAATAACAGCGCGCTGTGCAATACAATTTGCACCACTGGTTACCTGACCCTGAATTTTGTTACAAGCTCTTGCGATATAAGTAGGAGCGCCTATGTAACCTATTCTCCAGCCTGTCATAGCAAATGCCTTTGCTACACCGTTAACGGTAACCGTGCGGTCATACATATCTTCAAACTGGGCCATGCTGGCATGATCACCCACATAGTTGATATGCTCATAGATCTCATCGCTAACAACTATTATTTGCGGGTACTTTTGAAGTACGTCTGCTAAAGCACGTAATTCTTCTTTGCTGTAAATAGAACCACTTGGGTTGCAGGGAGAGCTATACCAAAGCATTTTAGTATTAGGTGTAATTGCTGCCTCAAGTTGCTCTGGAGTCATTTTAAAATCAGAGTCGATAGAAGTTGGTACTTCTACAGGAACACCTTCTGCGAGTTGCACGATGTCGCTATAGCTTACCCAATAAGGACAAGGTAGTATCACTTCATCACCGGGGTTAAGACATACCTGTGCAATATTGTACAGAGATTGCTTTGCCCCTGTAGAAACTACAATTTGAGAGCGATCATAAGTGAGATTATTATCTCTCTTAAATTTTGTGATAATAGCATCTTTTAATTCTATATAACCATCAACAGGAGAGTATGTATTGTAGTTATCATTAATCGCCTGTATTGCGGCATCCTTAATGAAATCTGGAGTATTAAAGTCTGGCTCACCAAGACTTAAGCCAATAACATCTTTGCCTTCTGCACGTAGTTCACGAGCTTTTGCAGCCATCGCTAAAGTGGCAGATGTCTGTAATTTATTTATCCTGTCTGAAAGTGGATTAGTCAATGTTTCCATGTATTAATTGATGATTAAGCTGTTGTTAAAGTTGGTCGCATTCCCATTTCTTTTAAATATCTAAAATGTGCGATCACCGCTTTTCGGGTAGTTTTATATTCGTTATAAGGCAGATTGAATTCTTTTGCCGTTTCCTTAACTATTTTTGAGATCTTGGTGTAATGCACATGGCTAATATGCGGAAAAATATGATGCTCAACCTGATGGTTAAGACCGCCCGTAAACCAGTTTACAATTCTGTTTTTAGTAGAGAAATTCACCGTGGTGAAAAGCTGATGAATAGCCCAGGTATTTTTCATTGAGCCTGTATTATCTGGTATCGGCATATCTGCCTGGTCAATAACGTGAGCTAACTGAAATACCACACTTAAGATAACACCCGCAGTATAGTGCATGATAAAGAATCCCAGAATAACCTTCCACCATGCAATATCTAAGATAAGCAATGGTAGAACGATCCATACTGTGATGTAAACTACTTTGGTGATAACCAGTTTCGTCCATTCAAGAGTAGGATTAGGGAATTCGCCATAAGAGAGTTTTCGCTTTAAGTAACGCTTCATCTGTAGGAAATCTGTTGTGATAGCCCAATTAAAGGTTAGTAAACCATATAGAAAAATGGAGTAGAAGTGCTGAAATTTATGATGCTTATACCATTTAGCATGTTTAGAAAACCTCAAAATTCTACCGGCTTCCAGATCTTCATCGTGACCATGAATGTTAGTATAGGTATGATGCAGTACATTGTGTTGCACCTGCCAGTTGTAAACATTACCAGCCAGAATATAAATACTGCTTCCCATTAATTTATTTACCCATTTCTTTTTAGAAAAAGAATCATGGTTACCATCGTGCATTACGTTCATACCTACTCCTGCCATACCAACACCCATAACGATAGTGAGTAGTAACTGCAACCATCCCGGAAGCGAAAGCGTTAAAAGTAAGAAGTAAGGAGTAAGAAACATGCTGAACATAACCGCAGATTTTACATATAACTTCCAGTTACCGGTACGTTCAAGATTATTTTCTTTAAAATAGGTGTTAACCCTTTTGTTTAGTGTTCTGAAGAAGCGGGCTGAATCAACTCGCGAGAATCTTATTGTTTTATTTTCCATATTAAAAATGTAGTATGCCTATAACGCTGAATTTGCCAAAACGTTATAATCTAACAAAAATAAGACTATAATTTTTTAGAAGCGTAGATTCTACCAATTTAACGTCTTAAAAAGCTAATTTTGCACCCGAAAAGTTAGATTTATGGATATTATTACCAAGTATTTCCCAGACCTTGATAAAAAGCAACTGGAGCAGTTTGCCAAGTTGAGTGAACTGTACCAGGATTGGAATCTTAAAATAAATGTTGTTTCCCGTAAAGATATAGATGAGATATACCTGCGACATGTACTGCATTCTTTGGGTATAGCTAAAGTTCAACCTTTTGCGCCTGGCGATTCTATACTAGATGTAGGTACGGGCGGTGGTTTTCCTGGTGTACCTTTAGCTATATTATTTCCAGAGACAGAATTTCATCTTGTTGACAGTATTGGTAAGAAAATTAAAGTGGTTGATGAGGTTGTTGCAGGACTTGGTCTTAAAAATGTGAAGACTACAAATGACAGAGTAGAAAATGTAGATGGTCAATATGATTTTATTGTAAGTCGTGCCGTAGCTCAAATGGAAACCTTTGTACACTGGGTAAAAGGAAAAATTGCTAAGAAAAGTTCACACGATCTAAAAAATGGTATTCTGTATTTAAAGGGAGGTGATCTTGAAGAAGAGTTGGCTAAATATAAAGCTGCAAAGATCTATGATCTAAAAGATTACTTTGAAGAAGAATTTTACGACACTAAAAAGGTAGTTCACCTGCCGTTAAAATATAAAGGATAAAAAAAGCGACCATTTTGGTCGCTTTTCAATTTCAATTAGGTGCGCAAAACATTATAATATGTTTGGTTGCATAAAGACCCAAAGTGTTTAAGGAAATCTTGGGCCTTTCCTATTAAGGTCTTTTTACTTGTCTCTTGCTCTTCTAGTAAAGTATCTTCTAATTCTCTAAGTTTCTCATCGATCATACTTAGATCACGCACTAAATACAGCTTCTCCTTTTTACGGGTAATCTTTCTGTTCTTTTTGTTTTGTGTTACATCGATAACAGAGTACTTCATCTTAAGCAAGTACATTTTGTTCTCATCATTCATCATAATCTCTCTAATATTTAGTGTTCAAATATACAAAAATAATATCAACTTAACCTTAAATTTAACTTCACGTAACATTAAGTTAACATTGAAGCATGCGCGAAATAAAAAGCACGCTCCTAAAAAACGTGCTTTTAATATATAAAATCTACCAGAATTAACCTAAAAACGGATATCTGTAATCTACAGGAGTTACAAATGTTTCTTTTATTAATCGTGGTGAAACCCAACGCAGGAGGTTAAGGGCGCTACCGGCTTTATCATTAGTACCCGAAGCACGAGCACCACCAAAGGGTTGCTGACCTACTACTGCCCCTGTAGGTTTGTCATTTATGTAAAAGTTACCTGCAGCATTCTGCAAGGCAGTTGTAGCTTCAGTAATTGCAATACGATCTGTAGCAAGAACAGCTCCTGTTAAGGCATATTCACTAGTGCCATCAACAAGTTCAAGTGTTTCACTCCACTTTTCGTCCTCATAAACATAAACAGTAATAACCGGGCCAAAAAGTTCGGTACACATCGTAGTGTATTTTGGGTCTGTAGTTAACAAAACGGTTGGCTCAATAAAATAGCCTTCAGATTTATCATAACCACCCCCTACAATTATCTCTACATTATCATCTTCTTTAGCCTGATCGAGATACTTTGCGAGTTTGTCAAAAGATCCCTCGTGAATAACAGCAGTTATAAAATTGCTCATATCTTCAGGAGAACCCATTTTAAAAGAATTCACATCTTCTATTACATAGCCTTTTACTTCATCCCACAATGAAGCAGGTACATAACATCTGCTTGCTGCACTACATTTTTGACCCTGAAATTCAAAAGCACCGCGTGAGATAGCCGTAGCAACCTGTTTTGCATTTGCAGTTGGGTGAGCAAGAATAAAATCTTTACCACCTGTTTCTCCTACAATGCGAGGATACGTTTTGTAATTGTGAATGTTTGCGCCAATTTTAGCCCAGATATCTTTAAAAACGTGAGTAGATCCTGTAAAGTGAATACCTGCAAAATCTGGACTTGCAAGTACAGTTTCTGTGATCATTGCGGGGTCGCCCATTACTACATTTATCACTCCTGCAGGAACGCCGGCTTCGCGAAAAACATCCATAATAACTTTAGCAGAATACACCTGGCTGTCACTGGGTTTCCATACTACAACATTTCCCATTAAAGCTGCTGATGCAGGAAGGTTTCCGGCAATAGCCGTAAAGTTAAATGGGGTTACAGCATAAACAAAACCTTCAAGAGGTCTGTGCTCTACACGGTTCCACGCTGCAGAACTTGATTCTGGCTGGTCTGCATAGATCTCAGCCATATACTGCACATTAAATCTGAGAAAGTCGATAAGTTCACAAGCAGAATCTATTTCTGCCTGATAAATATTCTTTGATTGAGCGAGCATTGTCGCTGCGTTTATTTTTGCTCGGTATGGGCCTTGTATAAGTTCTGCTGCTTTAAGAAAAACAGCTGCACGTTGCTCCCAGGGTAATTGTGACCATGTTTTTCTTGCTTCAAGGGCCGTAGTTATAGCTTCTTCTACATGCGATTTTTCGGCAAGATGATATTCACCTAAAATATGCTTATGCTCGTGAGGAGGAGACATTGTACGTGTATTGTTTGTCTCAATGTCTTTACCATTAATATATAGAGGTACATTTATCTTACTATTGTACATTTCTTTATATGTTGCAAGAACTTCATCACGTTCTGGTGAGCCTGGGGCGTATGATCTTACAGGTTCATTAATAGCGATGGGTACTTCAAAAAATCCTTTTCCCATGATTTATTAGTTAATTGTTTTTAATTCTGAAAAATAAAGGGAGCAAGTTACAAAATTAAGTACGTATGCTTTAGTGCAGAATGGGCATATTTAGATATTATGAAAGTTTATGCAGACAGTGAATTTTCTTACTAGAATGTAATGATGGATTTAATTCTGTGCGAAAGGTGCGCTAAGTTTAAAGGTGGGAATTATGACTTTAAATCTGCTTGTGGTAGTAAAATTTATCATGTTGTAATGACCATTCATGGCGCCAAACGGGGAGGTGAGTAAACAACCAGATCTGTAGGTGTGAGTTTCGCCGGGTTTTAAAACCGGCTTTTTGCCTATAACGCCTTCTCCATCTACAATTTCCAGATGATTAAGGGCGTCATGAATTTTCCAATGTCTGGAAGTAAGCTGTACAGAATCTTTACTTTGATTCTCTATGCTTATCTGGTAGCCAAAGGCATAATGCATTTTATAATTTTTATAAAATGTACCTTCAAAGTGGGTTTCTACAGAAATTTTAATTCCTTGTGTGACCTGCTGCACCATGCTTAATAGATTAGAAAAGCAACAAAAGTTGCTAATGCCGTCGCTATTACAGCTAAAATAATAAATATAAAGTTCATAATTACAAATTTGAAGACAGTTTTAGTGCGTCCCTGCCCGTAGAAATGCCTCATAGACTTATAGATATAGAAGATAAAAAGTAGCGCGGCAATATTAATAATCCACTTTGTGTTTGTGATATATGATATTATGAGTGCAATAGAAAATATGATGAAGAATATGGTTTGTACATGAAAAGTAAAGATAAGATGCTCCATGTATTTAAGGTTATGGCGAGCGTATAGCAACCATATAAAAAGTGCAAAAACAGGTAAGTAAAAGAAAATGACAAACGGAAGTTTGCTTACTGCGTAATTTATAAACAGACCGGGATTTTTAGAAAATGACTGCGAATCTATAACTTTATTATAGAGCCATCTGTGATAGGCGGTATTTCTGTCTTTTACGCTTTCTAGCGCGATTTTAGCGTCATATTGCTCGTTTTTTTCAAAATAGCTGTTGTAGATCTCGTAACGTTTAAATGTAGAGCTAACAATATTGAGGCTGTCAAGTTTTTTAAGATCTATGACAGTTGCAGATATAGAGTCTTTTTTGGGATTGAGGTAAACAGCCTTAAGGACCGAGTCAAGTTTTTTCTCATCATTACCATACAATTGAGTCAATGAATCAAGCTTTTGTGGATTTTTAAGGGCTTCCTTAAAACCTGTATTGTACTCAAAAATACTTTTGTTGCCGTTACCGCGCCATTCATCAAGTCCTGAGGTAAAACCCCAGATAATAAAAAAGATGATTGACACCGTAAAATAGAACCTAAAAGGATTAGAGTATTGTGTGCGTTTGCCGGCTATATAATCTTTAGTGATTTTTCCCGGATGCAGAATAAGGGCAGAAAGTGTAAGCCGGAATTTTGAATCATACGAAAAAATACTGCCAAAAAACTCATTAAAAAAGTCTTTTAGAGATAGTTTCTTAGTTGTGTTCAGTTGTCCGCAATAGGGGCAAAATCTATCACTTAGATCGAGAGGTTGATCACAATTAAGACAAACTACACCGCGGTATTTTACGGCTTTTCTGCTATTACTTGCTACAGGTGTATCTTTCACGTTTTAAATATAAAACGAATTTTAAGATCAATTCCTTCTCACATTAGAAATATTAGTAGATAAAGCGTTGCCTGCGCCGATTAATTTATCATATCTGGCGCCCGGTTCTCTATAATAAATGAGCACGTCATATTCATTTTCAGTTTGCCAGAAATCTCCTCCTACAGGGTTATAAGGCAATTTTTTATCATTTTCTGAGACTACGTATTTGTAGTTATAAAAGCCCTGTTTCAGTAAAACAGGTAATTCATAAATACCCGCTTCAACATTATATTTCATTTTTAGTGAGGGGTCAAGAACATAATTATTAAAACCACCATAAATATAAATATCCTGCTCTTTTGGTAATAGATCATGCTTTACAGCGAAATGCATCCAGACATATTCTGCTTCAGAATCGGGATTCTGACCTTGTAGCGTTCGTATCACAAAATTGCCATTAATGTCTGGATTATAAGTGTAAGGCAGGTCTGCCCGGGTGGGTACAACATATAAATAATTATGGTACAATTTTCTTAATTCGATATACTGAATCGTATTTGTTGCAGCCCGCACATCTTTATTGTCAAAGCTTAAAAACTCATTACCACCATAAAAAGAAGCTTCCTCGTCATATCTGTATTGAAGCACATTGCCTAGAGTATATTGAGGCTTTAAGCCGATAATTGAGTTGTTGAGGTCGTTATTTTGTATAATTAAGGGGATTATTGTCTTGTCTGGATTAATAAGAATATTATCGCCGCTATCAACTTTAAAATTTACAACCTGTTTTGTGTCTATAGTATTTAAATCTCGTGTACGCAGAATTTCAACACCTACCGTAACTGCAGGATCATAGATCATAAACTTTCTTGAAAAAATAAGCTCTTTCGCATCATTGTAGATTTTGAGCATATAATTGCCGGTTTTTGTTAATTGCCGGGTGTTTTTATTAGGTATGGTAAGGGTGTAATGTGTGTAGAGTTGTAGTGTGCTTACAGAATTTGTGTAATCAAAAATGCGTACATCATCAAAACCTTCCATGTATTCGGTCTTAGCCAATGAACTGGGAGTCCAGTCTGCATTGTAGTGATTAATGGTATAGTAATAATTAGCTTCGTCCCCAATTATGTCATCAAAAGTTAGAAGGAGCTGATCGCCCAATCTAAGCAGAGGTAATTGGCTTAATTGAGTGTTGCCTTTAAACTGTACGGTCTTTATATAGTTAGGAGCTGGTATTTCACTTTTCGCTCAGGTGGAAAATGAAAAATGTAAGAGGGAGATAAGCAAAAAGTAAGAGAGACACTTCATTACAGAACTAAAAAGTTTTTTTCAAAGTTAAGCAAATTGCATGCCTTAAAAGTAGATTATGATATCTCTAAAAAGGATGGCTTGTTTATAAAGAAAGGCATAGATAATTTGCGCAAACGTTTTAATAAATTCCTTTAACAATTTTATTGAGTTTACTTGTGTGTTAGCATTGTAAAATTTGTAAATTTGCCCACCCGAAAATAACGGGAACAACAAGAACTTTAACATAAATTCCCTATGTCAAAAGACATTAAGATCAAAAAGGGTCTTGATATTAAACTAGTTGGTGAGGCAGAAAAGGTTATTTCAGCAGCGCCAATATCAAGAACCTACACGATCAAACCTTCTGATTTTCATTTGATTACTCCAAAAATGATAATTAAAGAAGGGGCTAAAATTAAAGCCGGAGAACCTATTTTCCATTCTAAATCTAACGTAAATCTCAAGTTTGTTTCTCCTGTAAGCGGTACGCTTGTAGAGATAAAACGAGGGCCTAAACGTGTGATTACTCACCTCGTTATTGAGGGCGACGGGACGGAAATGTATTTTGAGAATCCTTTGATCAACGCAGCGAGCGCAGATGCAGTTGCTATTAAAGAGTACTTAATGCTTACCGGGCTTTGGCCGTTTATAAAACAAAGACCTTACGATATCATCGCAGATACAGACGCAGAACCTAAATCTATCTTTATTTCAGGTTTTAATAGTGCGCCTTTAGCTCCAGATTATGATTTCGTTTTACAAGGGAAGGAAGCTGAGTTACAAGCTGCAATTACAGCCCTGAGTAAACTAACCACAGGTAGCGTTCACGTTTCTGTAAATAATGCTTCAGGATCACCTTTTGCCGGTCTTAAAGATCTTACGCTTCACACAGTTTCAGGGCCACATCCTGCTGGTAATGTGGGGCCACAGATAAATAAAATAGATCCTGTTAATAAAGGAGAGACAGTTTGGACTATTAATGCTGAAGACCTTGTTATAATAGGAGAACTATTACTAACTGGAAAATATAATGCAGAGCGTGTTATATCGGTTTCGGGATCTGCTATTAAATCACCAAAATATTACAGAACAAAAATAGGATCTGAGGTTTCAACCTTTGTCTATGATGCCGGTCTTAAGGAGGAGCATGTAAGAATGATCTCTGGTAACGTACTAACAGGTACAGAAGTTGCTCCTGATGGTTCATTAGGATATTATCATAATGAGTTTGTAGTTATACCTGAAGGTGATGATTATGAATTTTTTGGCTGGAATAAGCCTGTGTTTAATAAAGTGTCTGTTACAAGGGCATTGACATTTTCATGGTTGTTTCCTAAAAAGAAATATAATCTTGATACTAATACTAATGGTGAGCACAGAGCATTCGTTTTTACCGGAAGCTACGAAGAGGTTTTTCCATTTGATATATACCCTCTTCAGTTATTGAAGGCGTGTCTTGTAGAAGATCTTGATGCGATGGAGCAAATGGGTCTATATGAAGTAGCACCTGAAGATTTCGCTTTAACAGAATTTATCTGCATATCTAAGCAACCACATCAGGCGATCATACGTAAGGGTCTTGATATAATGCATAAAGAAATAGGATAATAGAAATGGGATTAAAAGAAAAACTTCACAGTCTTAAAGAAGACTACAAGGATAAGAAGATGGCGCCCGCTTTTAACGCGTTGCATACTTTTCTTTATACACCTAATGAAACTACAAAGAGCGGTTCTCATATTAGAGCTGCAGATGATCTAAAACGCACTATGAATACCGTAATTATGGCTTTATTGCCAGTATTGCTTTTTGGTATTTTTAATGCGGGGTATCAACATTATGCAGCTGTTGATGCTGCTAATGGTGTAATAAGAGAGCCAGATGTTTTTGGTAATTTTCTTACATGGGAAAACTTTTCTCTGGGGGCGATAACAGTACTTCCTTTAGTAATTGTATCGTACGGAGTAGGGTTGTTAGTTGAATTTATTTTTGCTGTAATTAAAGGTCATGAGGTAGAAGAAGGTTATTTAGTAACCGGTATGCTTGTGCCCTTAATCGTGCCTGTAGATGTGCCTTTATGGATGCTTGCAGTTGCTGTTGTGTTTGGTGTAATTATAGGTAAAGAAGTATTTGGTGGTACAGGGATGAACATTCTTAATCCAGCTCTTACTATACGTGCTTTCTTGTTCTTTGCTTATCCTACATGGATGAGTGGTGATAAAGTATGGGTGCATGGTGCAGTAGAAAATGCTAAAGAAATTGCAAAAGGTGCTAATGTAGATGCTTTATCTGGTGAGACAATTTTAGGTAGTCTTGCTCAGAGTACAGACATGCATTACTCAATATCTGATATGTTCTTTGGTTTTATACCGGGATCTGTGGGTGAAACTTCTACTTTCCTAATCGTATTAGGAGGTTTATTCCTTATCTATACTAAAATTGCCAGCTGGAGAATCATGCTAAGTGCTGTAATAGGTGCTATTGCAATGGGCTTAATATTTAATGGCGTAGTAGATGCAGGATTGATAGGAGAAGGTAGTAAGTTTTATGGTTTAATGAGTGCTCCCTACTGGAAGCATTTAATAATAGGTGGTCTTGCCTTTGGTATTGTATATATGGCAACAGACCCTGTTACGGGATCTCAAACTAATACAGGGAAATACATTTATGGTTTCCTAATAGGTTTCTTCTCAATTATGATACGTGTTTTCAACCCGGCATTTCCAGAAGGTGTATTCCTTGCGATATTGCTTATGAATGTATTTGCACCTACCATTGATCATTATGTGGTAAATGCAAACATTAAACGTAGAATGAAAAGACTTAAACTTAAAACAGCTTAGTAATGGCAAATACAGATAAAAATAGCTACACGATAATTTTCGCTATAGCTATGGTACTCATAGTAGGATCACTTCTTGCCTTTGTTTCTTCTTCTTTAAAACCAACTATACAGGTAAATGAGAAGTTTGAAAAGCAGCAGAATATTCTCTACGCTATGGGAGTTAATGAAAATGTTGAAGGAGACGGTGCTGCTATTTTTGTTGCGACTGATAAGGTTGAGGCAGAATTTAGCAAATACATCAAGAAACAACTGGTTATACAGAATGGTGAAATAAAATCTGATACGGCTGCTTATCTTATTGATCTCAAGAGTGAGTTAAATAAAGATAAAAATGAGCGCAGATTACCTCTTTTTGTAGGTGAGAAGGAGAACAAAGATTACTATATAATCCCTTTATACGGTAAAGGTCTTTGGGATGCTATCTGGGGTTTTGTTGCTGTTGATGAGAATTTTGTAGTACAAGGCGTGTATTTTGATCATAAAGGAGAAACACCTGGTCTGGGCGCAAACATCAAGCAACGTTATTTTATGGATGATTTTACCGGCGAAGAGATAATGCAGGGTACAAAGTATGCTGGTATTACTGTTGCTAAGGGTAATAATGATCCACTTAATGAGCGCAAGGGTGATAATAAAGTAGATGCACTGGCTGGAGCTACTATCACAGGTAATGGTGTAACAGCTATGATCAATAGTACTGTAAAACTTTATGTTCCTTATCTTAAAGAAATAAAAATTTAATTATGGCTATACTTTCAAAAAAAGAGCAGGGTCTTTTATTAGATCCATTAACTGATAATAATCCAATTACCATTCAGGTTTTAGGTATATGTTCTGCTCTGGCGATAACGGCACAGTTAAAGGCATCTATAGTGATGGCTATATCTGTAATTTTTGTATTGGCAGCAGGTAATGTGGTTATTTCGCTTATGCGAAATATTATACCATCTAAGATTCGTATCATCGTTCAGCTGGTTGTAGTTGCGGCTTTGGTAATTATAGTTGACCAGATATTACACGCTTTTGCTTATGAACTAAGTAAGACCTTGTCTGTATTTGTTGGTCTTATTATTACAAACTGTATTATAATGGGGCGTTTTGAGGCTTTTGCTTTAGGTAATGGTCCATGGCAATCTTTCCTTGATGGTGTAGGTAACGCTGCAGGTTACGGTTTTATATTAGTCATCGTAGGTTTCTTTAGAGAATTATTAGGTTCTGGAACTTTACTTGGTTTTCAGGTATTAGGAGATCCTATCGCTAAAACAGGATTATATGCAATTGGTTATGAGAACAACGGTTTTATGTTGCTTTCACCCATGGCACTTATCGTTTTAGGTATCATTATATGGGTACAGCGCTCACGTAATAGTGCTTTAATAGAAGAGAACTAGAAACGTACACAGTTAAAAAAAATAGTTATGTTAGAACATATAGAGTTATTTTTTAAATCCATATTCATTGATAATATGGTATTTGCCACTTTCTTAGGGATGTGCTCATTTCTGGCAGTTTCTAAAAAAGTATCTACAGCAGTAGGTCTTGGTGCAGCAGTAATATTTGTACTTGCTGTTACAGTGCCTATGAACTGGTTGCTTGATCAATATGTACTGCGTCCCGGCGCTTTAAAATGGTTAGGCCCAGAATATGCAGATTATGATTTGAGCTTCCTTTCATTTATTTTATTCATTGCGACCATTGCAACTATGGTACAATTAGTAGAAATAGTGGTAGAGAAGTTCTCACCATCTTTATATACTTCATTAGGTATATTCTTGCCACTTATCGCTGTAAACTGTGCGATTTTAGGAGGTTCTTTATTTATGCAATCACGTGATATCCCTACATTAGGACTAGCTCTTAATTATGGTGTTGCCTCTGGTATAGGATGGTTTCTTGCTATTTTGGCAATTGCATCTATACGTGAGAAAATACGTTATTCTAGTGTACCTGCCCCATTACGAGGTCTAGGGATTACATTTATAATAACAGGTTTAATGGCAATTGGTTTTATGAGCTTTGGTGGCATGTTAACTGGTGATAACGATGATTCTGCAGAAGAACAGGCATCTGTAACGCAGGTTGACGTTAATAACAAGGTTGAGATTCACGAGCAGATAGCCGAAACAACTAACGATAAAATAAACGAATAATATGTTCTTAGTAGCAAGTACACTAGGTGTAATTATAGCAACAGTAGTAGCTTTCCTTACGTTAACTATCGTTCTGGTTGCCTTATTACTATTCGCCAAAGAAAAGTTATCTCCATCAGGGCCGGTAAAAATTACTATCAATGGGGAGAAGGAAATTGAAGTGCCTTCTGGTAGTTCATTATTATCTACCCTAGGTAGTCAAAAAGTATTTCTTCCATCAGCATGTGGTGGTGGTGGTACATGTATACAGTGTGAATGTCACGTACTTGAAGGTGGTGGTGAAGCGCTGCCTACAGAAACACCGCATTTTACACGTAAAGAACTTGCAGAAGGAGCTCGTCTAGCTTGCCAGGTTAAGGTAAGACAAGACATGAATATTACTATTCCTGAAGAAGTTTTTGGTATTAAAAAATGGGAAGCGACAGTTGTTAGAAACTGGAACGTAGCTTCTTTTATCAAAGAATTTGTAGTTGAGATCCCTGAGGATATGAACTACAAAGCTGGGGGCTATATTCAGATTGAAATCCCACAATGTGAGATTAAATTTCAAGATATAGATATTACCGCGCACCCTGAAGAACATGAAGATCCTAAGAAATTTCAGGAAGAGTGGGATAAATTTGGTTTATGGCCACTTGTTATGAAAAATAATGAGACCGTAGAGCGCGCTTACTCAATGGCTTCTTATCCTGCAGAAGGACGTGAGATTATGCTTAACGTACGTATAGCAACTCCACCATGGGATCGTTCTAAAAATCAATGGATGAGTGTAAACCCTGGTGTTGCCTCTTCATATATTTTTAGCAGAAAGGCTGGCGATAAAGTTATTATTTCAGGACCTTATGGTGAATTCTTCATCAATGAGTCTGAAGCTGAAATGCTTTACGTAGGTGGTGGTGCAGGGATGGCGCCTATGCGTTCTCACTTGTATCATTTGTTCAAAACATTAAAAACAGGACGTAAAGTGACTTACTGGTATGGTGGTCGTTCTAAACGCGAACTTTTCTACCTAAAGCACTTCCGTGATCTTGAGAAAGAATTTGATAACTTTAAATTTTATCTTGTACTTTCAGAACCTTTAGAAGTAGATAACTGGAAGGTTAAAAAAGATGTAGATGATGAAGGTGATGGCTTTGTAGGTTTTGTTCATAATGCTGTAATAGATCAGTATTTGAGCAAACATGAAGCTCCTGAAGATATAGAATTATATTTCTGTGGACCTCCACTTATGAACCAGGCGGTTCAGAAAATGGGTGAAGACTTCGGTATTCCAGATGAGAATATTCGTTTTGACGACTTTGGTGGTTAATCACATATATTCATAAAAAGAAAAACCGATGTAATTAGCATCGGTTTTTCTTTTTAAAGACAATAATGCTTTATATCAATTTATATGGCGGAAGAACTTACAGAGCAAGAACTACATAATCTGGCGATGAACATCGTAGGAGAAGATCTTGAAGCGCAGGGTTTCGAATTTCTGGGCGTGAACTCTCAACTCAAGAGAAACCCGCAATTTGTTGCACTTAAAAATAAGATCCTCCATTTTGTAATAGTTCGTGCTGTTTCCTATCCTGAAAAGCCAGAAGAGTATGATCCTGTTTTTATGCAGACCATAAAGACGCATGCAGATAAATTTGAAGCTCAGACTTATTATGCTGGTGTGGGACTTGGTAATGCCACAAATTATGGTAAGCCGGTAGAGAAAGGAACAGATTATTCAGTTGTATATAAAGGTTTACAAGAAATTAGATGATACGTACATTTTTAATATCAGCACTATTTTTAATGCTCCTTATTTCTTGTGAAAAGAAACAAGATTTAATGGTGCTTAGAGGCGAGGCATTAGGCACCGGCTATCAGGTTCAGTTTTACAGCTCAGAAGAATTTAACGCTCCTGCGAAATTTGATTCAGTTATTGCAGCTGTTAATCAATCTATGTCTACATATATTCCCACTTCAGATATTTCTCGCATAAATAGCGGTGATACAACTGTGGTGGTAGAGAATATGTTTAAGGAGGTTTTAGGCCTTTCCAGGCAGGTTTTTAAGTCCACAGGCGGATATTATGATCCTACAGTGGGTATTTTAGTAAATGCGTATGGTTTTGGTCCCGGAAAGGCAATAAATACTCTGGATAGTGTGGTTCTAGATAGTTTGCGCAATTACGTAGGGCTTGATAAGATCAAATTGTCCGGCAAAGGAACTATCGTCAAAGAAAATAAGGCTGTTTATCTTGATTTTAATAGCATAGCAAAAGGTTATTGCATTGATAGAGTAGGAGAAATGCTCGAGCAAAACGGAGTAACCAATTATCTTATTGAATTAGGAGGTGAGCTCAGGGCAAAAGGTATAAATCTGGACAAGCAAAAAGCATGGGCTGTTGGGATAGAGAATATCGACGCGCCGGTAGAAGATCGCGGTTATACCAAGATTGTGAGCCTCACCGATAAAGGAATGGCAGGTTCTGGAAATTATAGAAAATTTAGAGTTGATTCTCTAACGGGTAAGAAATTTGTGCACACTATAAATCCGTTAACAGGGTTGGCAGAGCGAAGTGATATTTTGAGTTCTACGGTAATCGCAAACACCTGTGCAGAGGCAGATGCGTATGCTACTGCTTTTATGGCTTTAGGTCTGGAAAAATCTAAAAAAGTTCTGGATTCTATAAATGGAATTGAAGCCTATCTGCTATATGCGCATCACGATAGCACCAATGTGTACATGTCAAAGGGTTTTGAAAAGTATTTAGTAGAAGACTAATTAGATAAAAGGCTAAAATGTCCTTTTGTGCTTAAATTATCGGTTAATTCAAGTGAAAACCAGTAATCACCAGAAGGAAGTTTTTTACCATTATAGCTGCCGTCCCAGTATGGAGCTTGTTCTGTTATCTGCTTAAGCATCTTCCCAAACCTGTCAAAAATACGCAACGTATAACCGGGAAATTCAGATAGGCCTATTACTTCCCATCTGTCATTGTAGCCATCATTGTTAGGTGTGAAAAACCGAGGGTAATCAAGCACCAGAAAAGGCCCAACAGTTATTGCGCCGCATCCATTTTTGTCACGTACTATAATATCATGATAGCCCATTGATACTTTTTCGAAATGGTTAGAGGGCGTAAAAATTCCCTGATCTAATGAATATTCATAATCGCCTACGCCATCAACGGTAATTGTAATTTCATTATCAGGATAATTAAGAATTGATGTTTGTAAGCCTTTCGCGGAAGCAATATCTGATGTGACAACAGTGGTATTTTGTGTGCTCGTACATCCTGCGTCATTACTTATCGTTACCCAATAATCACCGCCGGTTCTAACTTGTACTGTATTTCTGGCAACTCCTTCATCTCCTGTGCTCCATTTGTAATATTTAAAGCCGGAAGGTGCGCTAATTGTTAAGGGATCTTCAGAATTGAGGCAATAGAATAGTTCTTTGGGTAGAGTGAATTCCGGATTTGGCTGAACTATAATCTCAAAATCTTCAAATAATGTGCAGCCGGTTTCATTATCAATTACACTAAAATAAATTGGTTTTGAAGTACTGCTTGTTAAGTATGACAATGGCAATTCGTTTTGTTGCAGATCTCGATCTGGTATCGTTTCATAAAACTTAACTGCGTAATCTGAACTGCCAAGATTGCTTATAATTTCGTCTTTTTTGGCTTCCAGATCATAGGTGATCTGTGTTCTGTCATCTTTGCAAACATAAATATCTGAAACAGATGAAAGCACAGGCCCTTTAACTAACAGGATCTTAAAAGAGTCTATCACCGTGCAACTTTGTATAACTTCGTTTTGAATTTTGACAAACATTACATTTTCGGCATCAATAATAGTTTTTGTGCTTACAGGGTTTGTCTCATTTTCAGCATCCTGATTCGAGTGGTAATAACTTATGTTTAGGTTGGGGTCACCATTTGCTATTCCCATACTTAAAGTATTTAGATCATATGCATAAGGCGTTACCATGTCGCATAAATAAATATCGTTGAGTGTGTAGGGTTGTTCCTGTACTTTGAGCTTAAAAGTGGTTATGTCTATGCAACCGCTATTTTTTGAAGCAATGCGGGTAAAAATAGTTTGAGGATTTTTAGTATTTCTGTAATCAGGCCTTAGTGCATTAATACCAAGGTTAGCATCATTAAGGGTTGCGTGGTGGGTTACGGTTGCATCAGGATTGTCTTTGCCTATATAATACGTTTGGGGAGCAAGATCAAAAGTGTGATAGCCATCCTGAATATTGTCGTCATCACACGCTAATAGGTCTGAAGGCTCGTTAAATTCTGGTGGAGTAGGGAGGGTAGCATTTCCTGTAAGATTTATTTGGAATCCCTGAGAACCATGGGCTCTGTCTATAAGTAAGTAATACGTTTCTCCCGTATTTACTGTTAGCCATTTGAGATAGCCGTCACCATCACCGCCGGGTCCTTCAACAATATCATTAGCTGTCTCGTTAAGACCTGTAGCAGCCGGTACTCCCGCTTCTCCTGGATTTGTACTTGAGCAGCGTATAGAACTGCCTAAAAAAGAGCAATCGTCTACGGGACCATAAATGGCAAAATCATAGTCATCAGTCTCATTATCTGGAATAAGATCAAAACCCAGGTAACCTCCCGTTTCTACTACTATTTTAAACCACGCCGTATTATTGCTGAAAGAATAACAGGGCGGCTCAAAATTATCTGGCAAACTAAATTCATCAAAGCCTACGCCATCTGGATCTAAGCCCACGGGCGTACTACCACACAATTGTATGGCATCTACACAGTCATTAGTACTTTGGGCTACAGCCGAACAAAATGTAAAGAGAGTGATTAAGAACAGAAATTTTCTCACTCCCGAAATATAATAATTAATAAGTTATTTAGAACATACTGGTAAAATTTCGCCTTGAGCTAATCTGTATTTATCAACCTCCTGCGCCGATATTTGGGCTGTAAGGTCGATTTCTTGCACTTTAAAGCCGATTTTTCTCAATTTCTCGAAATAATCTCTGCCGTAAACGCGTACATGATCGTATTGACCAAAGATCTTTGCGCGCTCTTTAGGGTCTGTTATGCTGTCATCTTCAAACGTATTTTCCCTTTTTAAATCCTGGGGAATTTGAAGAATAGCGATACCATCAGGTTTTAGAACCCGATAAAGTTCTTGCATGGCTTTGGTATCATCTGGTATGTGCTCAAGTACATGATTGCAGAAAATAAAATCGTAAGCATCATCTTCAAACGGCAGATCGCAAATGTCTGCCTTTATATCTGCTAAGGGCGAATTGAGATCTGTGGTGGTATAATCGAGGTTTTTCAGCTTTCTGAAACGTTTGTAAAAAGCTTGCTCAGGGGCAAAATGAAGTACTTTTCTCTTTTTAGTAAAAAAGTCAGTTTCGTTCTTTAAATATAACCACAATAGGCGATGTCTTTCTAAAGAAAGAGTAGACGGTGATAATACGTTTTCACGCGGTGTACCATAGCCATACGGCAAGAATTTAGAAAAGCCTTTGCTGTCAATAGGATCGACGTATCTGTCTCCTTTTAAGAGCGCAGCAAGAAAGGGTTTTACTAAATAACTTAAACGTATAAGTAAAGGCCTGGGTATTGTATTTAAAGATTTTTTAAAAAGAGATTTGATCATATTTCCAGATCACCCCAATTCTCACCGGTCTTTATGCGGTGAAGCTGCATTTCTGAAACGCCAAATTGCTTTGCCAGAATACGCAGTCGCGTTCGTCTGTTTGGGTCAAGCAGTTTTTTCTTAAGAATTTTAGCTTCAGCATAGCTAAGTTTAGTGTAATGCCTTTTGCCTGAAGTGCGCCTTTTAATATCCAGCGGACTCGTTTTTTGATGGGCGTAGCGCTCTTTATGCGTTACCCATTTTAAGTTGACCAATCTGTTGTCTTCCTTATCATGATTGATATGAATAACAGATTTCTCGTTTTCTTTAGGTTTAAGAAAAGCTTTGGCTAAAATCTTGTGCAAATAAAAGTTGCGTCTTTTGCCGTTCTTGAGCTTCACATTGAGTGTTGTGTAGCCGTTTATTGTACCGCCTGAGATGATGCTGCCTTGTGGATTGTTAACATAGCTGCGCATTCTGCCATAGTTAGATAATCCAATGTAATAGTCGTCTTCCCAATCATCTTCACGGTAGTTTATCCATGTTTCTAATTGCATGATTCAAATGGGTGCGAGATTAAGTTGTGAGTTGTTTGGCGCGAAAGGGTTCTTCTTCATCGCTTTCAATCCCTAGCGCCTTATAAATATACTTAAAAGTTGATAAAAGTTCAGGTTTTCCGTCTACTAATGCAACATCGTGCTCAAAATGAGCACTTGGTTTATTGTCTCTTGTTGTGATCGTCCAGCCATCGCGGTGTTGCTTAATGCGATGTGTTCCCATATTAACCATAGGTTCTATTGCTACCACCATGCCTTCTACAAATTTCTTACCGCGACCCCTGCGACCGTAGTTTGGCATTTCCGGGTCTTCATGCATTTTTGCGCCCAGGCCGTGGCCTACAAGTTCTCTTACAATACCATAACCATGACTTTCACAAAAATTCTGTATCGCAAAACCTACATCTCCTACTCTGTTGCCAGATTTAAACTCTGCTATGCCTACATAAAGTGATTCTTTAGTCACATCAAGCAGTTTTTTAGTTTCAGGATCAATTTCGCCAACTTCAAAAGTGTAAGCATGATCCCCGTAAAAACCATTTTTTAAAGCTCCACAATCTATAGAGATTATATCACCTTCAATTAAAGGTTTATCTGTAGGAAAGCCATGAACCACCTGATCATTCGGGCTCATGCATAACGTATTCGGAAAATCGTAAAGTCCTAAAAATCCTGGTATAGCACCGTGATCACGTATAAACTCTTCTGCAAGTTTATCCAGATGTAATGTGGTTACTCCTGGTTTTACTTCTGCTGCAAGCATGCCTAATGTTTTAGAAACGATTAGTGCGCTTTCTCGCATCAGTTCAATTTCTTCTTGTGACTTTACAATGATCATAAATAGATTTCTTAACGGGCAAATTTACAAAGAATATGCGAAAACGTTAAAAGAGACAATACTTATTGAACGTTTGGCCCCTGCTTGTATTGCCGGTGATTGTGTCAGGGTGTATTAAAGTTATCTTAAATTTTATTAATGCTCCAGGCTTAGCTCATAAATAAGATCTGCCATTGACTGGTTGCCTTGTTGAGCTGCAAGATCTATAGCATTTAAGCCCATATTATTACGCGCTCTTAAATCTCCGCCCGCACTTACAATTTTCCTGAAGATATTCTCATGGCCAAACATAGCTGCAAACATTAAAGCTGTCCCACCATTTAAGTTCTTGATATTAGGATTTGCCCCTTTTTTGAGAAGCAGATCAACAATTTCTTCATTTCCTTTAAAGCAAACACCCATCAAAGCTGTATTACCAGAGTCATCCTGATGATCTATTGCTGCTCCTTCTTCTAGTAAAGCACTTGTAAGTTCTAAATGACCATTATAAGTAGCCAGAATTAAAGGAGTAAATCCTTTTTCATTTGTAGTGTCTATATCTACTCCGCTTTTTAACAATTCATAAATTCGACTTTTATCATTATTACGCGTAGCATCAAAGATATCAGGTGATTGTGTCGTCATATTGTTTTAAGTAATATTAATTTTCAATTATAAATTTTAAGAATATTTTAAAGCACTCAAAATCAATTGTTAAATAAGTCATATACTTATCTTAATGTTATATTTAAAGATGGGGTAATTGTTTTGAATAATGCTAATTTAAGCTTCCAATTATAAAAAACCAAACTCAACTTAAAATGGACGACAAGAGTAAACAATTAAAAATTCATACCCGTGAAAGTGGTGAAAAGCTCACTACAAATCAGGGGACAGGTATTAACGATAATCAAAATACTTTAAAGGCAGGAGAACGAGGACCATCACTTCTGGAAGATTTTATAATGCGTGAGAAGATCACTCATTTTGATCATGAGCGCATCCCAGAACGTGTGGTGCATGCAAGAGGATCTGGAGCGCATGGTTATTTTGAAAGTTATGGCAACAGTGATGATATTACCAAAGCCGGATTTTTAGCCGAAAAAGGTAAGAAAACACCTATGTTTGCCCGATTTTCTACAGTAGCCGGGTTTAGAGGTTCTGCAGATACAGCACGTGACGTGCGTGGTTTTGCGCTTAAATTTTATACAGATGAAGGCGTTTTTGATATGGTAGGAAATAATATTCCGGTTTTTTTCATTCAGGATGCAATTAAATTTCCAGACCTTATTCATGCCGTCAAACCTGAACCTCATAATGAGATACCACAAGCGGCTTCTGCTCATGACAACTTTTATGATTTTATTTCACTTACCCCAGAATCTATGCACATGATGATGTGGGTGATGAGTGACAGGGCGATACCACGAAGCTATGCCATGATGGAAGGTTTTGGTATTCATACCTTCAGATTTATAAATTCTCAGGGGGAATCTCATTTTGTGAAATTTCATTTTAAGCCAAAATTAGGAACACATTCTTTAGTCTGGGATGAGGCCTTAAAAGTTTCAGGTCAGGATCCTGATTTTCACCGTCGTGACCTGTATGAATCAATTGACATGGGTAATTTCCCTGAATGGGAATTTGGTGTGCAGGTAATAAAAGAAGGAGAAGAAGATAAAGCTCCGTTTGATATTCTTGATCCTACCAAGATCTGGCCAGAAGAGGATTTTCCTGTACGTATGTTAGGTAAATTTGTTCTTAATAGAAATCCGGATAATTTCTTTGCAGAAACTGAACAGGCAGCCTTTCACCCGGGTCATCTGGTTCCCGGTATTGATTTTACTAACGATCCGCTACTGCAAGGTAGATTGTTCTCGTACACAGATACTCAATTAACGCGTCTTGGAGGACCAAACTTTGCTGAAATACCTATTAACAGACCCATAAATCCTTCTCATAACAATCAGAGAGATGGTTTCATGCGCCAGACTATAGATAAAGGCCGCACTAATTATGAGCCTAATGCGCTTAATGATAACATGCCGGGTGAAGTAGCTGAAAAAAGCGGTGGGTATGTGAGTTATCCTGAAAAAATTGAGGCAGTTAAAGTTCGCAAGAGAGCAGAGAGTTTTTCAGATCATTACACGCAGGCCAGATTGTTCTATAACAGTATGACCAAGCCAGAACAGCAACATATCATAAACGGTTTTAGCTTTGAATTGAGCAAATGTGATACTGAAGAATTACGGGTAAAGATGGTAGATCATCTTAATCATATTGATCATGATCTGGCAATTTCTGTTGCAGATAATGTAGGTGTAGATGCGCCAAAAACAAGCGCAGCAGATGAAAAATACACTAAAAAATCGCCTGCTTTAAGTATGGAAAATACGGTGATGGATAATATTACCGGTCGTAAAGTTGCTATACTTGTAGATGAAGGTTATCATTATGATCATGTTTCTCAGCTAAAAGATGCTTTGATGGAAGGTAATGCCATGGCTCATATTATCTATAAAAAGATGGGTATGGTTAAAGGCGATAATGGTGAGAGCATGAAAGTAGATAAGAGTCATGCTACTGCATCTCCAGTTCTTTATGATGCTGTTTTTGTTCCCGGTGGGAAGAAAAGTGTAGACAGTATGAAAGAATTTGATTTCCTAAAACATTTTGTAAAAGAAATTTTCAAACACTGTAAAACTATAGGTGCTGCGGGTGAAGGAGAAGAATTGCTTACCGCCGCGAGTATAGATAAAGGTGAAGGCGTTTTACTTACAGATTCTTTTGATGATAAGTTTACTACATCATTTAAAGATATGTTACCTAAGCGTCACTGGAGAAGAGAAGGCTAGAATAAATATTAATGTAGTTTAATGCGAAAAGGGATGAAATTTTAATATTTCATCCCTTTTTTATACTGTTTAGTCAGGTTATTTATCGTAATTGTAACTCTGTAATTTCCTTTTAAAATATCTTCCCTGTCGTGACGGGGTATAATCCCAATCTTCATATAAGCGTGGTGCCCATTGATTATCAAAAACCCAGACCATGTATGAAATTCCGTGGTCATCTGCATATTTTGTTATTGCATCACCGTATGATTCATCGCTTATTACCGGAACATGAGCACCCACATCATCAGCTCCAGAATAACCAATTTCTGTAAGAATTAAAGGATATTTCTCCTTAACAAAACCCCAATCGTTTTCCCATTTTTCCTGCCATGGTTTATCGCGTTTTTGCGGATAAGGATGGCTTACATAACCTATACCTTCCACTTCAAGTGGATTATCTTTTACCGGAGTAAGATCATACGCCCAATTAAACCCGGCCACCAGAGGAATACCTTCACCGCCATTTGCTCTTATGATGGTGATTAGTTCTGTGTTATAATCTTTCCAGAAATCCCATGTGATCGTGCCTAAAGTTTGGTTGTACGTAGTAGGTTCATTAAAGAGTTCGTAGAAAGCGACGGTTGTGTTTTTACCATAGCGAGCGGCCATTTTTCGCCAGAAATCATAGGTTGCCTTTTGTGTCGTGTCATAATTATCAGACTGGTACATTTCTGTTCTTAAATTTCCTATGCTATGCCAGTCTAGTATGACATACATTCCTAATTCACCAGCCCATTTTATACCATCATCAAGCAATTCAAAATATTCCTTATCTCCGCGTTTTACCCATGCAGTAGGATGAACCGGAAATCTTACCAGATTTGCACCCCAGTTTTTCATCTCCTGAAAATAGCTTTTATCCCAATGTCCCTGAGCTTCTAATTTATCAGGATCACTCGTGTTTAAACCTCTAAAAACAATTGTGTCTCCACTGGGTTTTATAAAACTATTGCCTTTTACTTGTATTCTGTCTAATGTGTTTTGCGCTGATAGAAAACCAGCTAGCAAAATTAAAATTGTAGTTACAAAACTGTATTTCTTTATTTTCATTTGATTTTTATAATTAAAATAATGGGTTAACGTCATGCTGAACTGCTTTCAGCATCTTATGAGTTTTTGCAATGCAGTAACACCGTTTAAGACCCTGAAATAAATTCAGTGACGAGATTATATAAGTTTTCCTTTTCAGTTTTCCTTTTTAAAATTCCTTTGGAAAATTATCAATTGATCTAATTTTAATATTTCTGTAGTAGATTTCGGCTCCTTCTGTCTGTAGCTGAATTTTGCCCCTTGTAAGCGGTTTTTTAACCCCATCAAGCACTAATTGAGAATTCTCAAGTATCATTGTTACAACGCCGTTTACAACATGTGCGCTCTTATCACCGTAACAATACAAGTCTAAAGTATTCCATTCACCTGTAGGTTTTTCGCCATTAGGTCCTTTTTTTACATTTCTACCCAATTTGGCTTGGTAGCCAAAATTTTTCAATTCACCCTCAGGATTGTAGCGATAGAGACTGTCGTTCACTTTTTCAGTATGAATATCCATTTGCCCGCCGGCAACTCCCCAATAATCCCCACAATCACCTTCCTGAATTTGAAATTCCTGTGAGCGCAGCCAGAAACCTGATTCAACACCCTGCTCGCCGTTGCCGTGATATAGAATTCCGCTGTCGCGCGGATTATTCAACTTTGGGGCATATTTCTCCTTTCCCCATTTAAACTGCAATTGCAAATGGTAGTTCTCATATTCAGCAACAGTAGATATTCCGCCAAATACTTCTCCTGAAAAACGCAGGGCAGGTTCTCCATCAACTTCCACTACAGTGAAAACTCCTAACGGATCATTATTTAGACCAATGGGTTTATAGTCTGCCTCATGAGTTGGTTGCCAAAGATCTTTGCCCTCCTCATTGGGCATTCCCAGCCAGGTATCCCAACCGGTAAGGTCTTTCCCGTTAAACAGAATTTCCCAATCTGCAGATTGATTCTCAACTTTATGAAAATTAGGAAAGCCTGAAGTCAAAAATATTAGCGCTAAAATGACCGATTTTATCATATAAAAGGAAGATTTTAGAATCAGTTTCCTAAATCGCTATTGGTGACAAAGGCGATGTGCTTGCTATCTTTTGACCAGCTGGGAACATTTATAGTACCTTGACCGCCATAAATATAGCCAATCACTTTAGGGTCGCCGCCGTCTGCCGGCATGAGCCGCAGTAAGCAGTGCTTATAAAAAGGATGATCGCTAAACGGAATATCAGGAGGGAAGGAGATGAAAACGATCCATTTACCATCTGGAGAAATATGAGGAAACCAGTCTTTATAGTTTTCGTCATTTGTTAAGCGCTCGGGATTGCTTCCATCTGCGTTCATACGCCAAAGCTGCATGGTGCCTGTACGGTTAGAATTGAAATATATGTATTTTCCGTCAGGAGAATATTCAGAACCATCGTCAAGATCTTTTGTGTCTGTGAGCTGCACTTCCTTGCCACTGTCCAGATCAATGGCATAAATATCAAACTTGTCTTTGCGATTAGCAGTAAAAATAATGCGCTTGTTGTCTGGCGAAATGCTATGAAGATAAGAGTTGCCTACACCATCTTTAGTGATTTTTTTAGGTATAGAATCACCTTTAGGATTCATTAAATATATAGAAGAATTACCATTATCATCCTGATTATGATTGCTTATGCCTAAAATGCTTTCATCAAATGAGAAAACATGATCGTTATTATTGTTTATGGCAAAACCGGTGTTGATCTGTTTAACCTCGCCAGTTTCAAAATTATAGCGGTACATAAAACCATTAGAATTATAAACTAGTTCTTTATCGTCATTTACCCAATTAGGCGCCTGAATGGAGTGCGCAGAATGGAACAGCACTTTTCTGTAGCCTGTTTCTACATCCATAATTTCCATATTGCTGCCTATATAATCGCGATATGGTTGAAAATCTGGATCTGCTGGTTTAATTATTCTCACATTGTGAAACTGGGCTTTTTCTAAAACATCAGCGTTGTGCGAACAAACAAAAAGACCTACAAAAACTTCATTGCGTAGATCTACATCGTTTAATTCTACCGTCGTAAAAGGCTTGCCAAATTTAGCTGTAGACATATAATAAGTGCCATCCCTGCGTTCTAACTGCACCACATCTGGCAGAGAATCTGTTGAGGTGATCTGTTCTGTTTCTCCGCTATTGGTCTTGCGATATTGTAAGGAAGTTAGACCGTCACCATGGACGGTTGCATTGACCTGTGGCGAATTTGAACTTAAATTATTACGAATTATCCAGCCTATCTTACGATGAGGATCTGTACCCTCACCCACAAAATTGAGCTGAGCCCGCAAAATAAAATCACCCTGTATAGATTTATATAAAAACTGAAACTGATCATTCTCACCCCACATATTTATACCAGAACCGGTAAGTGTGTATTCCTGCTTATTAGGATCGTAAGAAACAGAACCTTCTTTAGCAGGATCGCCTACGTTAGTTTGATTTTCAAATATGCCGTATTGTGTATTGTATGTGTTCATGGTTTGAGATTGCACCGCGTAGCAATGTAACAGCACAAAGAGAACAAGCGTTGCAGTTATAACGTTGTAGTTTTTCATAAAGTTGGTTTTGATAGTACCTTAAAAATAGAGCTTTTTAAAAAAACGTTATAATGAAATATTGTACTTCTTTAGTCTTATTATTTCAAAGGTCTCTTTTTTATCATCCCACCTTTTGCATCTTTTATACTCTGCATAATGATAAAAGCATTTTTGTCTATTCGCTCAACTTCCGTTTGTAGTTTAGAAAGTTCGAGGCGCGTAATGAGTGTGTAAATAATATGCGTGTCTTTTAAAGGCTGCCCTTTTTTGGCAAACCCTCTTTTTCCATTATAGATGGTACAGCCACGGCCCAGTTTTTCTATAATTGCCAATCTTATTTCTTCGTTATTTTCAGAAATGATAGTCACACCTATATATTCTTCAATACCAGAAACTACAAAATCAACAGTTTTAGAAGCTGCCAAGTAGGTTAAGATGGCGTAAAGTGCGATTTCTACAGAGAAAACATACGCCCCAACACTAAAAATCATCACATTAAAAAGGAGGATGATATCTCCTATTGTAATTGAGGTTTTTCTACTAATGTAAACGGCCAAAACTTCTGTGCCATCAAGTACTGCGCCCCCTCGTATCGCCAGACCTATTCCCAGACCCAGAAAGAAACCGCCAAAACCTGCGATGAGTAATTTATCATCTGTAATCATGGGGAACTCAATAAAATGCAAACCTATGGCCAGAATTGCAATTGCTAAGAAACTGCGTAAGGCAAAAGACTTGCCTATGGTAGAGTAGGCGAGTATTAAAAAAGGAATATTGATAAGAACAATTAAAAGAGAGAATGATATTCCAGAAACTTCTGCAGCTATAAGCGAAATTCCTGTCACGCCGCCGTCAATAAAAGAGTTGGGTAATAAAAATCCTCTTAAGCCTAATCCTGCCGAAATTATTCCTAACCCAATAAAGAGCAGATCGCGCAGTAAGTGTTTAGCAACCACACTTGTATCTTTCACTTCACGTGAAAAATTGCGAGCAGGAGTTGTTACTTTTTGTTGCTTTAATCGCCTCTTAGTGGCTTCAATTAATATTTGCTGAAAAATAGAATTCATGCTAAAGGGCTTAATTTGTATTTGTTTAATATAAGCTTTTAGCCAGTATAATTCTTATAGTAAACCTGAAGATTCAATGATCTTTCCTCCCTTTTCTTCTATTATATTTTTTGCCTTTACAAATTCTGAACCATCAAGAGACCGCGTTGCATCTTCTATTAAATAGGCTGTAAAACCTTCTTTCAGAGCATCAATAACGCTGTAAAAGACACAAAAATCGCCCGCCAGACCACAAAAATAGAGTTGATCTGCTCCTTTTTCTTTCAAATATTCAGATAAGCCGGTAGATTTTAAATGGGCGTTATCGTAGAAACCGCTGTAGCTATCAATTTTGGGATTTGTTCCTTTCTGAATTATATTCTCAATTCTATCTGTTTTAAGATCGGGATGCAATTCTGCCCCTGTGCTGTTTTGTACACAATGCACGGGCCATAAAACCTGATCTTCACCATTGAGTTCTATAATGTCAAATTCTTTGCCGTCTGGCTGGTTTACTGCAAAACTCGCATGATTTTCAGGATGCCAGTCTTGAGTGGCAACCACAAGATCAAATTTTTCCTGAAGTTGATTAATTAACTCAATGATTTCATCACCATTGGGAACGGCTAATGCACCACCCGGGATAAAATCATTTTGTACGTCAATGATGATAAGTGCTTTCATAGCTAAACAGTTTTATGGAGTTCAATTAATCTATCGCGTTCATTTTTAAGGTTGCTGCTAATTCCCACTTTATAAATGTGCGGGTTATCAAAGCGTTTGTATTCTAAAGGTAATTTTTCTAATCGTTCACGGCTAAAGTCAGCTATTTCTTTTAGGCTTCTTTTTTTAATGAGAATGTCGCCATTTTCCATTACTTTTTGAAGCAGAGGCTCCTGATTAAGCGGTGATACATGTAGCTTTTTAAAAGGCTCATAAGGGTGATGCATGATATCAACTTTTGTTTCATCTACCATCGCTATCGCATCTGCGCCAATAAGATTACCGCTGTCATCATATATTCTGAAAACCTGTTTTTGATGCGGTAAAGTGGTTTTTATAAGACTGTCTGATATTTTTATACGTGGTTTTCCTTTAAAGAAAGTCAATTTATAAACTCCGTCAAGAGCTGCATCTGGTTTGCCAATCACAAGATTTGTTCCCACACCAAAAATATCAATAGGCGCATTTTGATCCTGTAAACTTTTAATAACATATTCATCTAATTGATTAGACACAGCAATTTTTACATAATCAAGTCCTGCATCATCAAGCTGTTTCCGGCTTCTTTTAGCTAAATACGCAAGATCCCCGCTGTCTAATCTTATTGCGAGCAATTTTTGCCCTTTTTCTTCCATTTCTTTAGCAACAGTAATTGCATTGGGAATTCCACTTTTTAAAGTGTCATAAGTATCTACAAGAAGAACGCAGTTTTTTGGTCTTCCGGAAGCAAAATCTCTAAAAGCAGTGAGCTCGTCATCATAACTTTGCACAAATGAGTGCGCCATCGTTCCCGAAATAGGTATGCCAAAATCTCTACCGGTAATTACATTACTTGAGCCATTAAAACCACCTATCATCGCAGCTTTAGTAGCCAGATAGCCACCGGGTCCCTGAGCGCGACGTAAACCAAAATCCAGTAAAACCTTATCGCCTGCTGTAAGTCGCATTCTGCTGGCCTTTGTAGCAATTAAGGTTTGAAAGTTGAGCAGGTTTAGCAAAATAGTCTCGATGATCTGGGCTTCAATAATATTAGCCTTTACCTGTAAAATAGGAGCTGTCTGGAAAATAATTTCGCCTTCCTGAACCGAATAGATCGTTCCTTTAAATTTAAAATTAGACAGGTATTCTAAAAAATCATCGTCAAAATCTTTAGTCTTTAAGTAATCAATATCTTCTTTACTAAAGGTGAGATGCTGCAAGATATCAAGCAGATCTTCTAAACCGGCGAGAATCGCATAACCACCTTTATAGGGTAATTTTCTAAAGAAATAATCAAATACAGCTACTTCCTCATGATGCCCTTGTTGAAAATAAACCTGAGCCATGCTAAGTTGATATTGATCTGTATATGTGCCGGTGAAGTTGAACATTGCTCTGTGTTTGATACCCTTTATTAGGTGTTAGTTTAGTTATAAATTTAAAGCAAATCGCTAAATATGATATTCTACCATTTCGGCCTTGGGGCCAAAGCGAATAGGAATATTACTCGTCCCCACGCCTTTTGAAACATACATAATTGGTTCTCTGTCTTTGTACCAGCCTTTTAAGTATTTGCCGCTACCGCGAGGGCGAATAGGCGCGTAACCAAAGAAATTTATTTGTCCGCCATGCGTGTGGCCAGAAAGCACCAGATCTATCTTTAGGTCTTTACCTTCTGTTTCTATAATGTCGCGATGTTGAGGGCAATGTGTAAGTGCAATTACAGTCTCACCGGGTTTAATATCTGCCGTAGCCCTGTGAAAATCGGCTTTTCTCATGTTAAAATCGTCGATTCCTATTACGGTAACGGTCTTGTTATTTACTGTAATATTTTGATTTTCGTTGATTAAGAGCTTGCAATTATGTGCGGCATAGATTTCTTTCAATTCAGTAAAATCAATATTACCCTTATGTTCCCAATTGCCCAATATTGCAAATTTCTGAATAGGTTTATCTATCATATTTAGAAATTGATAGAGTAGGGGCAGGTTAGCCGGTTTTTCAACAGAATCACCCGTTATTACCAATAAATCGGGCGATTTTTGATTGATTTTAGCGGTTATTTCAGAATGTATTGAGGCAATATTGCGTATATGAAGATCAGATAAGTGAATGATCTTCAGTTTGTCATCATTCCCATTTGAGAGGTCAAAAAAATTCCATTCTACCATTTCTGCTTCCTATAAAAAATCCTGTGACTATAAACAGAAATTTGCGTTATGGCCACAGGACATTAAGTTATTCAACTGAATTTTTTATTCTGCGTAAGAGTGCTTATATGGCTCTCCTTTTAGAATTTTCAGCATATCCGTTTCAAGACTTTCAACAGGATATTCTACAATGCGCCCTATCTCTTTATCGTCTTTAGTGAAAATAAAAGTAGGGACATTAGTGATATTCTTTCCTTTTTCTAAGCCTAACGGCGTTACTTTATCACGTGTTACCGCTATAAGCGATAGATTCTCAAAGTTCATTTCTGCCTGATCCATAATTTTGTAAAAGGCAGGAACTTCACGCTGACTATCACCGCACCAGGTACCCATAAAAGTTGTGATCTTCACATCTTCAAGAAGGCTGTCTATCTCTTTAAGACGCGTGCTGTCTATGTCATACTCCTTGTAAGTCTCAATAAACCAGTCTTTATAAGGTTTTTTCTCGAGCTGTAAACGGCTTATTTTTCCTACCAGCATATCTTCCTGCACGCTTTCTGCAACAGGTTCATTTTGAGCGAGTGATTTATCTTTATTATCATTGGTCTTACAGCTTATTGCAAGACTGCTAACAAGAACTGCAAATATTAGAATTGTTCTTTTCATAGGTTTAAGGGTTGGTTTTTAGGCTTAAACCAGCGATTCCTGATCCATCACGGCTGGTTTTTCTATGCCTATCATTTTAAGGATCGTGGGGGCTACATTACCCAGTATACCATCTTTTACGTTCTGGATATCTGGGTCTACTACGATCACAGGAACAGGATTTGTAGTGTGTGCGGTATTAGGAGAACCATCAGGATTTTTCATCGTCTCACAGTTGCCGTGATCTGCAATTACAATTGTGCTATAACCATGCTCAAGACCGGTTGTAATAACAGCATTTGCGCATGCATCAACGGTTTCACAAGCTTTAATGGCAGCTTCTATAATTCCTGTGTGACCTACCATATCTGGGTTAGCAAAATTTAGACAAACAAAATCTGCTTCTTCCTTTTTAAGTTGCTCGATGATCTTATCACGCACTTCATAAGCGCTCATTTCTGGCTGAAGATCATAAGTGGCGACTTTAGGAGAAGATGCCATTATGCGGCTCTCACCTTCAAAAGGAATCTCCTGCCCACCAGAAAAGAAGAAAGTAACATGAGGATATTTTTCAGTTTCAGCGATGCGAATTTGTTTTTTGCCCGCTTTAGAAACAACTTCTCCCAGTGTATTTACCAGATTGTCTTTGTCGTAAACAATATGTACATTTTTAAATGTTTGATCATAATTTGTCATGGTGACATAATACAGATCAAGCTTTTTAGTTTCCTGCTCGGGAAAATCTACCTGAGAAAGCATTTCTGTTAGTTCGCGACCGCGATCTGTTCTAAAGTTGAAGAATATAACCACGTCACCATTTTTAACGGTTGCCACCGGCTTATCAGCTTCGGTAACAATAATTGGCTTTAAAAATTCATCTGTAATGCCTTCATCATAACTTTTTTGTAGAGATGCTGCCGGGTCTGTGGTTGAAGTTCCTTTACCTTTTACGATCGCATCGTATGCAAGACTTACGCGTTCCCAGCGTTTATCACGATCCATCGCGTAATAACGACCTACTAACGAAGCGAGTTTAGCTCCTTTATCTTTCGCGAATGCGGTAATATCTTCTACAAAACCTTTACCTGATTGTGGGTCAACATCGCGACCGTCTGTAAATGCATGTAAAAAAACGTCTTTAACATCTGCGTCTTTTGCAGCTTTAATAAGACCTTTTGCATGTGTAATATGAGAATGCACACCACCGTCTGATAACAGGCCTAGCAAATGAACGGGTTTATTGTTTTCTTTCGCATAAGCGAAAGCTGCTTTAAGAGCATCTGTATCTTTAAGTGTATCTTCCTGAATAGCTTTATTGATCTTTGCCAGATTTTGATAAACGATGCGTCCTGCACCCAGATTCATGTGACCCACTTCACTATTCCCCATCTGGCCTTCTGGAAGGCCTACATTGCCACCGTGGGTAAGCAATTGCGCATGTGGATATTTCTCGTATAGCGAATCAATAAATGGTGTGTTTGCAAGATCTACAGCAGAAACTGTTTTGTCTGGAGCAAAACCCCAGCCATCTAAGATCATTAAGATTACTTTTTTATTCATAATGTTAGCTTATGTGGTAAAGATAAAAACAAAATTCCGCCGAAGCGGAATCAAAATATGCTTTAAGTATGTTTTAACCTCCATATTTAATTATAGCCTCTTTTATTTTCTCGATCCTGTTTTCTGGATCTGGATGTGTACTTTGAAATTCTGGTACACGATTAGGTCCTGCAGAGGCTTTTAGAATTTTCATCACTTCTATCATCTGGTTGGGATCATACCCGGCTTTTATCATAAAGCGTACACCAAGATCATCACTTTCTAACTCGTCATCACGCCCGTTACCTAAAAGTATATTTTGACCAATTGCGCCGGCTTCTCTACCGGCGCCTACACCTACTTCTGCGCCCATAGATATTGTGCTCCATAAATTGCTGTTCTCAATGCGCTCTGCAGAATGTTTACCAAGTACGTGGCCTATCTCGTGTCCTAAAACTCCCGCTACCTGATCTTCATTTTCTAACCTGGAAAGCAGAGCATAGGTTATAAATATTTGTCCGCCGGGTAGGGCGAAAGCATTTATGGTTTCAGGGTCTTGTAGTAAATGGAATTCGTATTTGTAAGGTGTCTCTCTTGCTACACTATTGTCTATTAACTTCTGGCCAACCTGATCTACAAAAGACTGTAATTGTTGGTCTGGGTGTAAACCGCCGTGTTGTTGTGCCATTGACGGTGCGTTTTGTAAACCAATTGCGATCTCCTCTTCCGGAGTCATAGATATGGCTTGTACGCGCCCTGTGTATGGATTTTCCTGTCTGTTGCCACAATAACGCACAACACCAAATCCTACGATGAGAATACCTATTATAAGTTTAAGCTTTGTACTTCTGCCGCCTAGTCGCATAATAACTTGATTTGGTATCTAAATTAATTAAAATTAACTCAGAAGATCAGGATTTATATCTAGGACGTTGTTTTGACGATAAAGTGTTATAAACTCTGGAGTAAATGCTTTACTGCCTAAAAGTTGTTGTTCTTGAAGTACTTCTTTTATATCTAGTTTTTTATACTGCTCGAGATAATTTTGAGACAGCGGCTTATAGCTAAAATGCCATGGTTCATAATTAAAGCCCTGGCGCAGGGGTAAATCGGTGTAAACCAGGTAAAAATCGAACTCATTTGCATGTTTATCGAGCCATTCTTTTAATTTGCAAAAGGGACCATTACCATGAAACTTAGAAGGGACTAAAACATCGCCAGAGGTTTTGCCATTGGCGTCTATAATATCAAGATCTGTACCCCAATGGTGTCTTGAGGTTCCCGGGATAGTGCTGTACTCAATTATTTTTGCAATAGCATCTTCGGGTGAAAGACCTTTGTTTGTATAGGCGCGATATTTGCGCTCCCAGATGCGATTTTGATGGTTATAATCCCGATAACTGGAAATCACCTGAATGTCGATATTTTCTTTCGCGGCAGCGGCTTTCATTTTATCAAATGCCTTTGCTGCTTCGGGGCGCAGGCGATAGCCCTCTTTTTCTACAAGATCAGGATTACCTTTACCTATCAATTCTGCTTCTGATATCATATTCTGACTAAAACTTAAACCAGGCAAGAGTGTTGCTGCAGTTGTGGCAATAGCTGTGGTGGTTATAAAAGTTCTGCGTTTCATCGTAGCTTCTTATGCATGAGATAATGCGTGCCTATAGGTTCTACTTCAAAAGGTTTACCCATTATTTCATAATCCAGATTGGTGTAAAAAGAGACTGCGACTTCTCTTGCATTGAGCCATATGGTATGAACTCTTTTAGCGTTGAGTAACTTTTCACCTTCATCAACTAATAGTTCACCCAGGCCTTTATTTTGAAATTCAGGCAGAACAGCCATTCCTCGCAGTTGATATTGAGTACCGCTAAAGTAATTGTGGTCTTTTTTTAGTAAGCTTACAACGCCCACAGGATGATCAAGATGATAGAGCCCCAGATGTATTGTATCCTGATCTTCATCTCCTTCAAAATGACAATCTTCTAACGGTCTGCCCTGGCGCAAAACAGGGTGCCGTACAGACCAGGTTTCTTTTCCTGAAATTTGCCTAATGGCATAATCTTTATTAAAAAGGCTGTATTGAAAGGCGTTTTTGCCATCATAAAGGAAGGTTTTTATGTATTTAAACCCGATTTTTTGAAGCACCTTATGCGAGGCAGAATTATCTACATGCGCATGTGCTACCAGCGAAGCGAGTTTAAGATCTTGAAATGCGTACTGTACACAGGCTTTTGCTGCTTCTGTGGCATAACCATAACGCCAATATTTCTTTTTTAAACGATACCCCAGATCTACAACTCGCTCCAGCGGATGGTATTTTAATCCGCACCAGCCTAAAAAAGCATCATCTTCTTTTCTAATCACAGCCCATCTGCCCATGCCGGGTTTTTCATAAGCAGTATAATTACTTACAAAATGCAAAGCATCTGCTACAGAATCAAAAGGCTCATCACCGGTGTATTGAAGAACTTCATTATCATTATTAAGCTCGTACAGATCTGCGGCATCTTCTGCCGTAAACTGCCTTAAATAAAGTCTTTCTGTGGTAATTATAGATTGCTCAGGCACGTACGTCGTTGTATTCAGAGTGTCTGTCAAATTGAACTTCGGCAAAGGGGCAAAGCGGCTCAATTTTAAGGCTGTTCTCTCTTGCATAATCTACAGAGTGAGCAACCAATTTACTTGCAAAACCTTTTCCTTCTTCAGGGATCTTAGTTTCTGTATGGTCTATAATAAGTGTGTGCTTGTCTTTAATAGAATAAGTAAGTTCTGAAATGATCCCAGAGTCACCTTCTATAAAAAAGACACCACGCCTATCGTTTTGTTTATGTTCAATATTTAAATCCATTACTTTTGTCTGCCTTTTAATCCTGTAAGAGGGTTCAATTCTCTAAAGGTTCTTGATTTAAAAATAAATAAAATATGACCAACCTGAACATCAAACGCTTATTTAAAGAAGATATTAACACCTTTCAGCCATTAATAAAAGCATTGATGAATAACAATATTGAAGATGAGGTACTTCGCGAGCGTTTACACGAAATGTTTAAGCAGAATTATGAATGTTATGGTATTTATTGGGATGATAAATTAGTAGGTGTTTTTGGTCTTTGGTTTGCCATACGTCACTATGCCGGTAAGACCTGTGAGGCAGATCATGTTTATATAGATGATAGTTATCGCAACAAAGGGATAGGTAAAGAGGTTTTTGCCTGGATATTTGAATATGCAAAAAGTAAAGGCTGTGAAACTTCAGAACTAAATAGTTATGTAAGTAATTATCCCAGTCATAAGTTTTATATGAACCAGGGCTATGATATTTTAGGTTACCATTTTCTAAAGAAACTTTAGGCTAGTCAAATACAATCTGTTCACCGGCCTCTAACTCCCAGGTTTTCTTTCCAGATTCAAAAATGCGTGCGTCCAGATCACCCTTTAAAAAGCAATTGTCGCCCTTAACTTCGATCCAGCTGCCTTCGCGCAATCCTATAACCGGGATATTATTGAATTTATGAAATTCACTAATTCTGGTTTCCCGCGTTTCACCCATGTGCGTATCACCTTCAAGCGGATCTACGTAATGAGGATTTATATTGAAAGGAACCAACCCAAGCGTTTTAAAGCTGGGTGGGTAAATAATAGGCATGTCGTTAGTATTCTGCATGGTGAGACCGCCTATGTTTGTTCCCGCACTTGTACCTAAATACGGTGTCCCGGAAAAAAGTACTTTACGCAAAACCGGCATTAATTCTAATTTATAAAGTGTATTTACTAATAAAAAGGTGTTGCCCCCGCCGGTGAAGATTGCCTGAGCTTCTTTTATTGCCTTTTTAGGATCTTCAAATTCATGAATCCCTCGTACTTCAATATCAAGAGTATTAAAAGCTTCCTGTACACGGCTTGTATAGTCGTCATTACTTATTCCGCCGGGACGCGCGTAGGGTATAAAAAGCAAACGTTCTACATTTAAAAAATGCTTATCGAGATATGGTAAGAGATAACCTAGATATGAATCTCCATAAATTGTTGAGGTACTTGCGAGTATTAAGTTTTTCAAAGAATAGGTTTTTTAGCTGGAACAACAAATATAATGGTCATTTAACAAAAATTTACACGCTGGCACCGAGTAAATTTGAAAATCTTGTTGTTACTTAAATGAGGTAATCAATTTTTTCTGTTATGAAACTTTTATACAAGGTTCTTTTTCTTTTTTTATGCACCTCTGTCGCTTTGGCTCAAAACTCTGCCAGAGTGATGATAGAAGGGCAGTTAATTGTACCTAAAGGCGGCGATCCTGAAGGTATAGTTATTTACAATACAACTTCAGAAAAGGGAACAATAACAGATAGAACTGGTGTTTTTACTTTGGCCGTAGCCAATCAGGATGAGATTTTAGTTCAATCCCTACAATTTACTCCCGTCACTGTAAAAGTGAATCGTGGCATATTAAATTCTAAGAAAATGACGATCTCATTACGAGAAACAGTAACACCCTTAGAAGAAATAGTGGTTAGTCCTTATGATCTCACAGGAGATATTGTGGCAGATGTGAACCGGGTTAATGTTAATGAAGGTGCGCCTAATATAAATTTTGCAGCTGTAAATATGTTAGATGGTACATATGATTCTATGAGCGCTCCAGAAAATGTCGCATTAGATGATGCCACCTGGAAATACGGTCTCAACTTTGTAAATATCTTCAAAGCTTTATATAACAAAAGAGAAAAAGATAGCACTACGTTTGAGATAACTGCAGAAGATGAACTTGCAAAGATGTATGACAATGTTTTCTTTAAGCAAAATCTTGATATTAAAGAAGAGAATATTGGCGACTTTCTGGACTACGCTGCAAATAACGGACTCAATAAGGAGATGCTTGAGCAGGGTAATGAATTAAATCTTATTCAATTTTTACTGAACAAAAGAGAAGCCTACAAGGCACAGGTAAAAAATTAATCTTGCAACGGCTAAAATCTTTTGGCGTCTTTAATTTTTAGCAACTTACTTTTACAAAAAAAAAAACGCCGCCTTGGTAAAGCTAAAAATACCGTCTTTAACCCTTTTATGTATTTGTTTTTTGTGCCTGTTCTCTTCCGGAAGTTTACAAGCGCAGGAAACGATTATGCTGCAGGGTAAAGTGCTTAATGATTCTATAGAAACGTCTTACCTGCATATTGTAAACCTTACTATGCGCAAAGGGACGATTACTAATGACGGTGGCAGTTTTAGTATTCCCGTACGTATTCATGACACACTTTATATATCTGCTATACAATTTCAACACAAAGAAATAGTAATATCTCAGCAGATTTTTAAAAATGGCCAAATCACTTTTTATTTAGACGAAGAAGTAAGCGAACTGGAAGAGGTAAATATTAGTGATATAGATCTTTCCGGAAGATTGGGCAGCGATATGAACGTGCCCAAATTAGAAAAACCGTTTGATCCTGCTGCTGCCGGTTTGCCCGTGTATAAAGGCAAAACGCTTACAGACGAAGAGAAAAAATTATACACTGCAACGCATACTGGTGGTGGTATAGTCCCCATAGATCCCATTGTAAACTGGATTTCTGGCAGAACTAAAATGCTCAAGCGTAGAGTTGCCATTTCTAATATGGAAATACGTGTACAGAAAGCCAGAAATAAAGTTCTTGACAGTGTTTATATCACAACATTGAATATTCCGGCTAATCTCATTGATGATTTTAGTCATTATGTCTACGAAAACAACAATAGTACACTTGCTGTAGCGTCTAAAGATGATCCTTTAGCATTGATGGAATTACTGCTGGCAAAAGCCCCTGAATACAGAAAATTTAAGGAGCTGAATGAATAAATATTCCGGTTTTTGAGGCAGTAGCAGCGATTTTAGAGCATAAATAACCGATTTTTAAGAGAGGAAATCGTGCTAAAACACTAAAAAATCGGCTGTATTTTAAAGGAGTAATCATTTTAGGAGGTTCAATATTCCGAAATTGAGATTCTTTTTTGGAATAAATTTTGGTCCACAGCAAGTATATTTGCTTTACAGAAAGCAAAAGATTAATTCTTACCCCATAATTTTAGCTTACCTCTATGAAAAAGTTTTGGTTAATCTTACTAATCGCTTTGCCATTAGTAATTTCTACAGCATGGCATAAATATTACTTTAGTGTTACTCAGGTAGATTATGACTCTAAATCACAATCCCTTCAAATAGTTACCCGCATATTTTATGATGATCTTCAGCGTGCACTTCAGGAAAGATATGATCCTGAAATTGAGGTTGATGAGACCTATGATCAGGATAAATTAAATCAGTTTATCAAGCGGTATATTTCGCAGAAATTCTTTGTAAAAATAAACGGTGAAGAGCAAGAGATCAATTACCTGGGGCATGAAGATGATAACGATTATGTAGTGTGTTATATTGAGGTGAAAAACGTTTACGATATAAGTTCAGTCTCTATAGAAAATACACTGCTAATGGATGTTTTTCCTGACCAGAAGAATGTCGTACACATTCATGTGGGCGATAATAAAAAAAGCTTTCTTCTGATATCAGGAAATGATAAAGCCGTGTTAAATTTTACTAATTAATTCTTATAATTTTCCCATTTATATACTTTTAACCAATTCTCTATTTTTAAATAATAACAGTACAATATGAAAAACCTGAAGTTTTCACTCCTAACCTTCATTTTTCTTTTTGCAGCAGTAGGATTTGCGCAGGAAGAAGTTCAGAAGGAACAGAGTACCCCCCCTCACACAAATACCAATAAATTTAGGCAACTCTATCAGGAGTTTGCAACTCCTAATACCTACAGAACCGCTTCTGGTGCGCCGGGTAAAGATTATTATCAAAACAGAGCCAATTATGAGATACAAATTGAGCTTAATGATAATAATCAGACCATAACAGGGTCAGAAAAAATTACATATATCAACAACTCTCCAGATGATCTTGAATATTTATGGGTTCAGCTTGATCAAAATGTGCGTAAAAAAGACACGCCCGCTAAACAAAGAGACGGTGACGGTATGACTCCCGTAAATCGTCCTGAAGGTTTTGTTGCGCAGTATATGACAGAGCCTTTTGATGGTGGTTTTAATATTCATGAAGTAAAAGCAGACGGTAAGGATCTTAAGTACAAGATCAATTACACAATGATGCGTGTTGATTTACCAGAACCATTAAAAGCAGGTGAAGAATTTGAATTCTCTGTAAAATGGGATTACAATATCGTAGATCACACAGTAGATCGCGCACGTTCTGGTTATGAAAGTTTTCCTGACGGAAACAAGAATTACATCATAGCACAGTTCTTCCCAAGAATGTGTGTATATAATGATGTAGAAGGATGGCAAAACTATCAGTTCTGGGGCAGTGGCGAGTTTGCTTTGCCTTTTGGTGACTACGACGTTGAGATCACAGTACCTGCAGATCACTTGTTAAACGGTACAGGAGAGATCGTAAACAGAAAAGACGTTTTTTCTAAAGAAATGATGCGTCGTTGGGAGCAGGCTAAAAAGTCTTATGACAAGCCAGTTCTAATAGTAACTCAGGCTGAAGCCGAAGCTACAGAAAAAGGATTTAGCAAAGACAAAAAGACCTGGAAGTTACACGCAGAGAATGTACGTGATTTTGCATTTACCACTTCACGTAAATATATTATGGATGCACAGGCGGTTAAATTCCCTACGCATGATGTAATGGCTATTTCTATATATCCTAAAGAAGGTAATCCACTTTGGGAAGAGTATTCTACTAAAGCTGTTGTACAGACTTTAAAATCATACTCACGTATGACTTTTGATTATCCTTATCCTAAAGCGATATCTGTACATGCTAAGCAACAGGGTATGGAATACCCAATGATCTGCTGGAACTATGGTCGTCCTAATCCTGACGGGACTTATAGCGATCGTGTTAAATTTGGTATGATAAGCGTTATTATACATGAAGTAGGCCACAACTTCTTCCCAATGATCGTAAATAGTGATGAGCGCCAGTGGGGATGGATGGATGAAGGTATCAATACTTTTGTGCAGTATGTAGCAGAGCAGGATTTTGGTGAAAACTATCCTGAAGCGATAGCTCCTAATACAAAATATCCTTCAAGAAGAGGAGAGCCTTCTAAAATCGTTGATTATATGAAAGGTAATCAGGATTATATTACACCTATCATGTCAAACCCTGAGAATGTTTACCAGTTGGGTAACAACGCGTATGGTAAACCCGCAACTGCTCTTAATATCTTAAGAGAGACTGTAATGGGAAAAGATCTTTTTGATTATTCTTTTAAAACTTACGCACATCGCTGGATGTTTAAACATCCTACACCAGAAGATTTCTTCCGCACTATGGAAGATGCTTCGGCATTAGATCTTGACTGGTACTGGAGAGGCTGGTTCTATACTACAGAAAACGTAGATGTAGGCGTGAAAGAAGTTAAATCATACTACGTGACAAGTACACCTACAGAAGAAGGTAAAGCATTGCTTAGTCGTTATGGCGCAAGTCCTGATGCTATAAACGGTATATACGTGGTAGAAGAAGGCGGTGAGGGTTATGATCCTTCTATGAAAGACAAATCTGTTCTAGAAAATGCACCTAATCTTCAGGAATTCTTAATGGATAATTTTACTCCCGAAGAACGTGCAAAATTAAAAGCTCCTAAGCATTTTTATGCTGTTGTTTTTGAAAAACCGGGAGGTATACCAATGCCTCTAATTGTTGAGTACACTTACTCAGATGGTACAACAGAGAAAGTTACATATCCTGTACAAGTTTGGAGAAAGAACGATGCAGAGGTAAGCAAAGTTATCGCTACAGATAAAGAGATCGTTAAGGTAACTGTAGATCCAGATCTTGAGACTGCAGATGTTGATCTAAGCAATAACAGCTGGCCTAAACAGGAAGAAACTAATAAATTCAATCAGTTTAAGGAAAACCTGAATAATTAGAACGTTAATTCATGTATAAAAAGCCGGTGATATTTCACCGGCTTTTCTTTTTTCCACATATCTTTGTGTCATTATGATAGCACCACTTTTTATTAGCGGAGGCGAGATTGCCTTTGTGATTTTTATAGTTGTTATGGTATTTGGGGCAGATAAAGTTCCAGATATTGCAAGAGAATTGGGTAAGGGAATGCGCACCATACGCAATGCGACCAATGAGATCAAATCTGAAATTACTAAAAGCGCTACAGACAGAGGCGTAAGCAGCGATATTGCAAAAGATGTTAAAAAGGAAATTGATAAGGCTAAAGAAGATATAGAAGATATCACTGGCCCTATCAAACGTAGATTTTAATGTGGGAACACCTTGCAGAATGGGATAGAGATTTATTTGTTTATCTAAACAATCTGGGAATTGAAGATTACGACGGTTTCTGGATCTGGATAACACAAATTACCCATTGGGTACCACTTTATATAATTTTTCTTCTTCTCTTTATAAGCGCGTTTTACTGGCGCAGAGCTTTACTAGCAGTTTTTTCTACTTTACTTACTTTCTTTTTAACTTTAATGCTTACAACGGTCGTTAAAACCTATGTAGCGCGTTTAAGACCTAACAACGAGCCTTTATTGCATGACCTGATCAGGGTATTGCAGGAGCCTCATAATTTTTCCTTCTTTTCAGGGCACGCCGCCTCTTCTTTTTCGGTTACAACTTTTGTTGTATTGAGTCTTAGAGGTATGTATAAGTGGGTGTATATATTTTATATCTGGCCTATATTATTTGCTTCAAGCAGAATTTTTGTAGGTGTTCATTATCCGGGAGATATCCTGGTGGGGGCAGGAGTAGGGGTTCTCATGGCAGCATTTGTCTACCACTTTTATAAAAAAGCTCTTGTAAGACTAGACTATTAAAGACGTCTGCGGCTAATTGTAAGTCCGTCGCGTATAGGCAGCAACACCGTTTCAAGTCTTTTATCCTCCGCAAGAAGTCTGTTGTATTCTAAAACAGCTAGTGTTGAAATATCTTTAGGATTTACTTCTTCTATTACTTTACCACTCCACAATACATTATCAGAAAGAATTACGCCGCCGGGATTGAGTCTGTCGATTATTATATCAAAATATGCCGGATAATTCGGTTTATCTGCATCTATAAAAATCAGGTCAAATTTGCCTTCCAGCTGCGGAATTACCGCTGTTGCATCACCTAAATGCTGAATAATGCTTTTCGCGAAAGCTGATTTATTAAAGTATTTTCGTTGAAAATCAACCAATTCTTCATTGATATCAATAGTGTGAAGTGTTCCGGTACTTTGCATTCCTTCCGTAAGACAAAGCGCGGAATAACCGGTATAAGTGCCAATTTCCAGAATGTTTTTCGGATTGATCAGCTTAGAAAGCATACTCAACAATCTGCCTTGATAATGACCGCTTAGCATACGCGGCTGCAGAATTTTTTGATAGGTTTCCCTGCGAAGTTGCTGCAATAATTCAGGTTCCTTTTGAGAGTGAGCAACTACATAATCGTCTAATTTTTCGGGTAAAAAGTGCATTTTTTGGTTGATTTACAGCGATTTTGTCCTCCCGCCATCAACGGGTAAATTGATTCCGTTTATATAGGCAGCGCGTTCACTGGCTAAAAAAGCAACGGCATCTGCAATTTCTTCTGGTTCTGCAAAGCGTTTTGCAGGGATTGAAGCTTTCATATTCTCGGCTATTTTTTCAATAGAAATACCCGATTTTTCAGCGTTTTGAGCGAGTATTTCGTGTAACCGGCCGGTTTCTGTAGTTCCCGGAAGAATATTATTTACTGTAATCTTAAACTGTCCCAATTCATTAGCCATCGTTTTTGACCAAGTAGCAACCGCACCGCGCGTGGTGTTAGAAACTCCAAGACCATCAATAGGTTGCTTAACGGAAGTCGAAATGATATTAATAATTCTGCCAAAACCGGCTTCTTTCATTCCCGGAACAACCGCCTGCGTCAACAAATGATCACACTTTAAGTGTTGCGTAAATGCTTTTTGAAATTCTTCTATAGAGGCGTCGAATATAGGTCCGCCAGCCGGGCCGCCAGTGTTGTTGATCAAAATATGAATAGCACCGTGGGTCTCAAGATGCTTTTTAACTACAGTTTCTACTTCCTCAGGATTGTTAAAATCAGCAACCAGATATCTGTGTTTTTGACCTTCGGTTACGGGTAATTCTGCAAGCGTATTTTTCAGCTTTTCTTCATTTCGCGCAAGCAAAATAATTGTAGCTCCCTCTGCAGCGAGTGCAATGGCAGTTGCTTTACCAATTCCGGCTGTACTGCCACAAACCAGAGCGTGTTTATTTTTTAATTCTAAATTCATGTTTTATTGCAAACTGTGAGCAACTGCATCGTCATGTAGCATTTCGCGCGAAGCTTCAATTACCAAATTAAGTTTTTCTCTTAGCGAAAGGTCGTCTGTGAGTTTCTTATCGTGAATGAGATTAAGAATAGCCTTGTCTTGTACACGCCCGCGGCTCATCGCTTCAGAATATGGAATATCCTCTCGAAATGTCACAAGTGAATATTTTGAGAAATATTCTTTAGGAAACTCTTTCTCAAAGGCCAGTTCAAGTTTTCGTTTCTTCTGAAATATCTCATTTGCCGTATGCGCTTTCATCTCATGAAAGTTATCTACAGCGAGATCTGCGATGGCATCTGTGTCTTTTTTGCGTTCGGTTTGATAGGCTTTAAAAATTTTAGGCCAGTCGCCTTTATATTTATCTATCATCTTATCCAGAACCACAATATCTTCAAAAGCCGCGTTCATGCCCTGACCATAAAAAGGTACAATGGCATGAGCGGCGTCGCCTAATAATAGGGATTTACCGTAAGCGTACCATGGCGAACATTTAATTGTGCCTAGCGGCGAAACAGGATTTTTTTCAAATTCCTCTATAAGATCTGGCATTATACTTAGCGCGTCAGGAAATTGTCTTTCAAAATAATCCTTAACGTCTGCTGTTGTTTGCAAACGGCCAAAATTCTCTTCACCTTCTTCCCAGGATAAGAAAAGTGTAACGGTAAAACTGCCGTCCAGATTGGGCAAAGCTATCATCATATCCTTACCTCGAGGCCAGATATGCAATGCATTTTTTTCTGCAAGATAACTTCCGTCTTTTCCTGGCGGAAATGATAATTCTTTATAACCATGCGTGAGGTAATCCTGCGCATAACTGAATAAAAGCTGTTTGTGGTCAAACATACTTTTTCGCAAAGCAGAACCTACACCATCTGCACCCAGAATGATATCTGCTTTTATGGTTTTGTTCTCGCCGGTGTTGTAATCTTCAAATATAGCTTCTGCCTCTTCCAGATTTACAGAAACGCACTTTTGATTGAAAAAAGCGGTTATTTTAGGCATTTTATCGCACTCATCAAGCAACATAATGTTGAGGTCAGATCTTGAGATAGAATTTATATATTCATGATCTCGACCGCTGTAATTACTCATGAACGTTTCGCCCTCGAGCTCATGAATCATGCGACCATTCATGGGTATACAAAGCGGTTCTACTTTATCCTGAAGTCCTACCAGCTTTAAACCTTTCATCCCGCGATCTGAAAAAGCCAGATTTATCGATCTGCCAGAATCTACTTCTTCAACTCGCAGATCTGGTCGCTTTTCAGCTAGAGTTACCTTATAACCGCGTTGTGCCATGCGCAAAGCGGCAAGAGAGCCACAGAGGCCGGCGCCTATAATAAGTATGTGTTCTTGTTCTTTCATAGCGTTATTGGCCTAGTAATTGGCGCAGCCTAACCGCCATTTCATAAACATCTTCAAAACTGTTGTACAAAGGTGCAGGAGCAACCCTGATCACATCAGGCTCCCGCCAGTCGCAAATTATACCGGCATTCATAAAACCATCATGTAAACTGCGATCTGCATTTTTTACCTGAATTGAAAGCTGGCAACCGCGTTCTTCAGGAGTTTTAGGAGTTATAATATTAATACGATCATCATCTATCTGTTCTATTAGATATTCCAGATAACCGGTTATTTTTCTTGATTTTGCACGAATGTTTTGAAATCCAGCTTCCGCGAAAATTTCTAAAGATGCGCGAATGGGTGCCATAGATAAAATAGGAGGATTGCTTAATTGCCAGCCTTCTGCTCCCGGAAGGGCATCAAAATCTACGCGCATATTAAACCGCGTTTCTTTATTATGACCCCACCAGCCAGTAAATCTCGGGATGTCTTTATTGTTAGCATGTCGCTCATGTACAAAGCAACCACCTAAACTTCCCGGACCGCTGTTTAGGTATTTATAGGTGCACCAAACGGCAAAATCGGGTCCGTTGTCATGTAAATCGGCATCTATATTACCTACTCCGTGTGCCAGATCAAAACCAACTTTGCAACCGTACTTATGGCCTAGTTCTGTAATTTCCTTTATGGGGTATTTCTGGCCGGTATAATAGTTAGAATTTCCTATCATGACCAGAGCGATCTCTTCGCCTTGTTCTTCAAGAATCGCTTTAAGATCTTCCAGATGACAAAGTTCTTCACCTTTGCGCGGTTTCCATAACACTAGACTTTCTTCAGGGTTATAACCATGATGATTTATTTGTGATTTCACCGCATAACTGTCAGAAGGAAAGGCATCACTTTCAATAAGAATTTTGTGCCGCTTATCTGTGGGCCTGTAAAAAGAAACCATCATCAAATGCAAATTTGTGGTAAGCGTATTCATGATTACCACTTCGCCAGGCTTAGCACCTACAACGTCTGCCATGTTTTTAGATAAACTTTCATGATAAGTGGTCCACGGTATTTTTGCCTTAAAATGGCCTTCTACACCTATTTCTGCCCAGTTGTCTAGTTCTTCCTGAATATAATCTTTAGCTTTTTTGGGTTGCAGGCCTAAAGAGTTACCACAGAGATAGATCAATGGTTTCCCATTCTCATCTTTAGGCAGGTTAAATTCATCCCTAAACTTATGCAAGGGATCTTCAACATCGGCATTTTTGGCGTAGGCCAAATTGTTTTGATACGATTGTGTTTCTGTTTCTAGCATAGGCTAACAAAAATAGGAATTAAATAGTTTTAAAAGTCTCAAATATTCCGTGTGGCGTGAGTTTATATCTGTAATTTGCAGATATGAAGGCACTCAAATTGATCGCGAGCAGTCGCAGGTATCTGTCACCTGCAATTATATTTGCAACCCTCAATATTGTGTTTGGTACCTGGGCGATCTACATACCCAGGATCACAAAGAATCTTAATGTGTCTGAAGGTGAGTTAGGCTTTGCTGTACTCTTTATAGCATTAGGAACCCTTAGCATGTTACCTTTTATCCCTAGATTAATTAATAAATATGGGGTGGGCAAAATGACTGCTGTAGGTGTTTTTGCCTTTTGCATCAGTTTTATAGCGCCGTTTGCGGTGAGCGGTTATGTGGGTTTATGTATTGCCCTATTTTGTGTGGGCGCCTGTGGTGGCATGCTTGATGTCTCTATGAATACTCTCGTAACTGAAATCGAAAAAAAAGACGGTGTACATTTTATGTCTGCCGCACATGGCTTTTTTAGTCTGGGCGGAATGGTAGGAGCGGGGATAGGTACTTTTTTAATGCCTGTGATGCCTAATGCCTTAACTCATATTATAATCATATCGGTAATTATGATCGTGGTAAATTACTTTTTGATCAAAAATTACATAACGATCATTGCTCCTGTGCAAGAACAGGAATCTGTTTTTAAGCTAAAAAATATAAGACCGCTTATAGGTCTGGGCATAATAGGAGTTTTAATCATGGCATCAGAAGGTGCGATCGTAGACTGGAGTGCACTTTATCTGGAAAAAGTTACTCTGGCAGCTGCTTCCTTATTTGGTTTAGGATATACCATTTTTAACGCGGCTATGGCTTTTGGTCGTTTCTATGGTGATGGTATAAGCGCAAAATACGGTTCAAAAGTAATTCTTGTTACCGGCGCTTCTTTAGCGGCAGTGGGATTTGCATTGGTTTTAACGGCTGATATTTGGACTGCTATAGCAGGTTTTGGCCTTGTGGGGCTGGGTTTTTCTGTGATGGTACCAGAATTATTACGCTATAGCGGAAATCTACCCGGCGTTGCGGCAGCAGAAGGTGTAAGTTTTATTTCGGGAACTGGTTTTACAGGAATGCTTTTAGGTCCTGTTTTTTTAGGTTTTTTAGCCGAAACCTTCAGTCTTAAAAGCAGTTTTATTGCCCTGCTGTGTTTTGCTGTCTTGGCGGGTCTAATTGCTCTTTCGCTTAAGCGAAAATAAAAAACCCCGGCTCGCCGAGGTTTTAAAGTTGAAGTTATTTTTAAGTAGAGATAAAACTTTAAGTGTATTATTCTGTTTCTATCGCGACATTAGTAAAATATAGTTTAAAATCACCATCTGGGCCTTTGTGTGTTTTTGCGACTTTTATGCCGTCAATATCTTCATAATCTTCCCATGTTGTCATCATAGAAGGCTGTGGACTGTTGCCGCTTCTATAGATCCATTCTTTAACCACATAATCATCACCATAAAACATATCATAAGCGTCACCCGGGGTGTAACCACCAGCATCGCCACCGTATGTGAGCGTGATCTTATGCATCATATCTTTGCTAATAGGTGCAGTTGCCGTGTCCTGAACTGTAATTTTTACATCGTCCCAAACCAGATGTAAAGGTGCAAGCAACCAATATGAATCATTGATAAAACCCTTGTCTGAAGTTACTGCCAGACTATCCATATCATTGCGGTTATAGTTTACGGTGTCGTCACCGGCTTTCATGGTGATATCTTTAGTTTGAGGGTTCCACGTCCAGGAACGCTCCATATGATTCTCGCCACGATCTACGTTAAATGTGAATTTTATTTCTTTCACTTTATCCCAGTCTTCTGCGCCGTAAGCTTCAGCGATTTTCCAGGCTTCTTGTTGCTCACTGCTCATATCATCTTTTGGCATTTCTGTACTCGCGTCAGATGTTGCCATACCGTCTTTATTTTCAGTTTTACATGCAACAAATACGGTAGCAAGTGATAGGATTAGGACTAATTTTTTCATTTTAATAGCAATTGGTGTACGTAAATGTACAAATGTTTCTGGTTTTTAATGAAATAGGAATTGCGATTTTGCTACGTATTCTTGAGAAATCATGATATCTTTGCAAAAATTAAAAGATTGCATCGTCTTTTTGCATTAATACTACTCCTCACCTTTACTTTACGACCTGTTTATCAAGCCGGGTATATTGTTTATTTTCAGCTAAATATTGATGTAATTGTTGAAAAATACTGTGTTAATAAGGCGAAGCCCGAACTACATTGTAACGGCAAGTGTCATTTAGCCCAACAACTTAATTTATCTCAGGATACTTCAGACAAGGGTACAACGCGTGCTGTTGTTTTGGATTCATTTATTCCGCTTTATTTCCAAAATACACATTATGAAATTCCATTAGTTTGGACTTTTAATTTTAAAACAGAGAACTGGAAGAATGCATTTCGTTACCAATCCAGATTTTGTGATATTCCGTACCCACCACCCAAAGTACAATTATACACTTTAGCTTAAAACAAGGACTATTCTCTAATAGCCTTAAAACTGTATAATTAAAATTAAAACAATGAAAAATATATTCGTTGCACTTACTCTATGTGCAACAGCAAGCCTGTGCGCTCAAGAATCAACAATAGAAAATAAATGGAACGGGAATAGACCAGATGCGCATGCGCCCATATCAATAATGGGAGATCACACGCACGGCAAAGGAGAGTTTATGCTTTCTTACCGCTATATGTATATGGATATGCATGATTTAAAAAGAGGTAGCGATGATGCCTCTTTTATATCTGCTTTAAAACCAAATGATAAATACATGGTGACACCTACACGCATGCCTATGCACATGCATATGTTGGGCTTGATGTTTGCACCCACTAATCGTGTTACTTTAATGGCGATGGGAATGTACAGCGAAAGTTCTATGAAGCATTTAACGGTAATGGGAGCCAATTTTACTACAGCAAGCAATGGCTGGGGAGATGTGCAGGTTTCGGCGCTCTACAAATTTCTAGAAGCAGGAACTACAAAAATGCATCTTCAGGCAGGTATTTCATTACCCACAGGAAGTATTGATGAAAAAGGTGTGACTCCTATGTCTATGGGTATGAAGATGGTTATGCCATATGCAATGCAAATAGGCAGCGGTACGTACGACGGTTTGTTGGGTTTGACATTTCTTCAACAATGGCAGGCAACTTCTTTTGGTGCACAAGCAAAGAGTACTATTCGCTTTGGCGAAAATGATAATAGTTATACGCTGGGGAATAATTACCGGTTAAACTCGTGGTATAGCTACAAAGCAACAGATGTGATGAGTTTATCGCTGCATGCTGAAGGTGTTATAGTTGATGAGATCGCAGGCAGCAACCCTGCTTTAAACCCTATGATGGTAAGTACAGCAGATACACAAAATTCTGGTGGCACTTACGTTAATTTAGGTCTTGGTGCAAATTTCTTCGTGCCTAAAGGCTGTCTTAAAGATCTGCGTTTTTCAGTTGAGTTAGCTTATCCTCTTTATCAGGATTTAAATGGGGTTCAGTTAAAAGCACAGGAAGTATTTACTACAGGAGTACAATATGCTTTTTAAAATTCTACCGGCATTGGCCTGATAAAATAGATGTGATTTTTTGACTATTTAAACCCGCTCTTCAAAAAGGAGCGGGTTCTTTTTAGTTAAACTAAAATATCTCTTTGAAGCCTGTTTAAACTTCATATATTTCTTATAAATAATTGATATTCAGTCGTTATCAATCTGTCATTTTTTCGCTTTAATATCGCCGATTTTGCTGCTTTAATAGCCGATTTTTACCATATTAATAACACTTTTTAAAGTCAGTTTACGTGTAGCTGTTCTAATTTTGCGTTTTATAAATTGTCTATGACGCACCGCTACACAACTAAATCTAAAAATGTTATTGTACTTGTTCTGGGAACCTTAATTGCCATAGGTCCCTTTTCAATTGATATGTATTTGCCGGGTTTTGCCAGTGTCGCAGAAGAGTTTGATGTAGATATTAGCAGGGTAGGGCTTACTTTAACAAGTTACTTTATTGGTATTGCGCTGGGTCAATTGGCATACGGCCCGCTAATGGATCGTTTTGGCCGCAGAAAACCGCTCATTGTTGGGCTGAGTTTATATATCATTTCTGCGCTTATTGCTGCATTTAGCTGGAACTTGTACGTTCTTATAATTACCCGGTTTTTTATGGCTCTGGGAGCATCATCTGGGATGGTAGCTTCTAAGGCAATGGTACGTGACCTGTTTGATAAGAAGCAAGTGGCAGATGTACTTTCTACGCTCATGCTTATTATGGGAGTTGCGCCTATAATTGCGCCTACAGTAGGAGGGATAGTAATTGGTTTTTTTAACTGGGAAGCGGTATTTTTTATACTTGCCAGCTTTGCAGCGATCATGTTATTTAATGTCACATTTATTCTGCCTGAAAGTGTAAAGCCTAATCGCTCAACAAGCCTGCATCCTAAAGCAGTGGTTCTCGAGTATATTTCCATTTTAAAAAATAGAGAGTTCTTTATTTTCTCAATGGCTCGTGGTTTTACAATAGGCGCACTCTTAGCATATGTCTCCAGCGCTCCATTTCTTTTTATTGAATATTTTGGAATGAGTGAGCAACATTTTGGGTGGATATTTGGCGGTAACGCATTTGGCTTGATCTTAGGAAGTCAGTTAAACAGGTTAGTATTACGCCGATTCTCTTTATTGAAAATAACACTTACGACTACAATTCTTCTAACTATTGTAACAGTTGTAGGACTAATATCTAATCTTATTGCTGTAGAATTCTGGGTTGTCTATCCTGTTCTGTTTTTAATGCTTTTTCTCATCGGTTTTCAAAATCCTAATGTGACCACACTGGCTTTACATCCTTTCACTGTTCAGGCGGGCAGTGCTTCTGCTTTAGTGGGTAGTTTGAGTATGATATTTGGTTCTTTGGCCAGTATATTAGTGACCAGATTTGTTACTGTAAGTATTGTGCCGCTGTTCTATATAGTTTTTGGCTGCTCCATCTTCAGTTTTATACTTGTCTTGATCTACAATAGAAAACCTGTTTACATTTCTTATGAAGCTTAATGGCGAGATCAATTTTTGCGTTGAGACTTTGCCTTTCTAACTTATTTGAGAACACTTCATCAAGCTCAATGTTTCCACAAGAAATTGGATTAATTTTGAACAAAGGCTAAATAATGGCATTAGACAGTATAAAAGATAAGAAAAGCACCAATATTAGGGCTTCGTTTCAGGCGTTGCGATATATACCGCGATTCTTTAAAGAGGTTTGGAATACCAATGCAACACTATTTCTCGTCAATCTAATCTGCAGACTTATAAATGCATTTGCTCCCGTAATCATTCTGTGGGTAGGTAAATTAATTATAGATGAGATCATTGCGCAAATTGCGGCTACTCCACCAGACTATACACAGCTTTGGAATTATGTAATTCTTGAATTTTCGATTGCTATTATTTCAGATTTGATCAATAGGCTGATCTCTATTACAGATGGTTTACTGGGGGATTTGTATAACATCAAGTCATCTGAAACGATGATAAGAAAAACCAGCGAGATTGATATTAGTCAGCTGGAAGATTCTGAGTTTTACGACAAACTTGAGCGTGCCAGACAGCAAACGCAAGGCAGAGTAAGTTTAATGAGCAATGCGCTGGGCCAGGCACAAAGTGTTATTTCTATAATTACCTTAATCGCAGGTTTAATATATTTTGAACCGCTTCTTATAATTTTACTGGCTCTAAGTATAATTCCACTTTTTATTAATGAGATCAAGTTTAGCGGGCAGCGGTATTCTATTTCGCGCAGCTGGACAACAGAGCGTCGTGAGCTCGATTATCTGCGGTACATAGGTGCAAACGATAAAACTGCAAAAGAGATCAAATTATTTGGTCTTGTTGATTTTGTAGCTAGTCGTTTTCGTAATTTAAGCAAGCAATATTATAAGATCAATAAAGATCTTACTATCAAGCGCAGTACTTACAGTGCCGGCTTTAATGCGCTGGGAGTAATTTGTTACTACGCTGCTTATATCGTGATAATTCGCAGTGTTCTTGTAGGTGAAATAACCATAGGTGAACTTACATTTCTCTCTGCTTCTTTCAATAGGTTGCGAAATAGTTTACAGACCTTCTTTTCAAATTTTACACGTATTACCGAAAGCGCTTTATATCTAAAAGATTATTTTGATTTTATAGACTTAAAGGTCGAAGATAAAGACCTTGAATATCTCGATTTACCTACCAAAATTAAAAGTGGCTTTGAAGTAATCGATCTTCATTTTGCGTACCCCGGAAGCAGTAAAAAAGTACTTAAAGGAGTTACTTTTTCGCTTAAAGCAGGAGAAAAAATGGCTTTTGTAGGTCAAAATGGGGCGGGTAAAACAACATTGATCAAACTTATGTTGCGGTTTTATGAGCCTACAGAAGGAGCAATACTACTTGATGGTATCAATATAAATAGATTTAGAAAACAGGATTACCAGCAAATGTTTGGTGTGATCTTTCAGGATTTCTTTAAATATGAATTTACGCTGCGTGAAAATATTGCCATAGGCGACATAAACGCGATTAAAGATCAGGGTAAAATTGACAGTGCCGCGCAGCTAAGTCTGGCATCAGAAGTGGTTGATCAATTTAAGAAAGGCTATGATCAACAATTGGGGAAACGCTTTAAAAAAGGTCAGGAGTTATCTGGCGGCCAATGGCAAAAAGTGGCCTTGGCACGAGCTTATATGAAAGATGCTAAAGTTATGGTACTCGATGAGCCAACTTCCGCGCTTGACGCGAAAGCAGAATATGAGGTTTTTGAGCGTTTTATCGGCTTAACTGAAGGTAAAACCAGCATAATAATCTCGCATCGTTTTAGTACAGTGCGTATGGCAGATCGTATTGTGGTTCTGGAGCACGGCAAAATTCTTGAAACGGGAACTCATCACGAACTTATGCAGGAACCCAAGTTGTACTCAGAGCTTTTTGAATTACAGGCACAGGGTTATAAATAAACGATTTATAACGCAGAAATACTTATGCCGCCATCAACAACAAGGTTTTGTCCTGTTATGTAAGATGCTTTATCCATAGCGAGAAATGCAACGGCGCCCGCCATTTCTTCAGGTTGTGCTACGCGTTGCATAGGTGTTCTGGAGATTATATGAGCAAGTCTGTCTTTTTGATTAAAAACAGCTTCTGTCAACGGCGTTTCTGTGTACCAGGGAGAAACGGCATTCACTCTGATGTTATCTATAGCCCATTCTGCTGCCAGACTTCGTGTTTGCTGTAACAATCCTGATTTTGCCATTCCGTAAGGCGCACCGCTTTTTACATCCTGATTTGCCGCTACAGAAGCGATATTAATTACAGAAGCTTTTCCTGATTTCTTTAGAAGCGGGTATAATTTTCGGCTTAATTCAAAAGGAGCGATAAGATTAATTTCTAGTACTTTTCTATATTCTGCAGAGGTATAAGCTGTAGCATTCTTCCTGATGTTGATACCCGCATTATTTACCAGGATATCGAGTTTTTCAAACTTGTGGGAAACAAAGTTCGCCAGCTTGTTAAGATCTTCTTCTTTTGACACATCCCCACAAAAACCATAAGCGATGAGGTCCTGATTTAGCAGTTCCTTCTCAAAAGCGAGAATATCATCATTATTGCGTGCCGTAAATATCACTTTCGCTTTAAGCGAAAGAAGCTCTTTTACGATTGCGCGGCCTATTCCCTTTGTTCCACCTGTAACGAGAGCAGTTTTATCATCCAGATTCCACATAAAAATATCGGGTATTTAAAGCAAAAAACCCGCCTAAAAAGCGGGTTTTTCGGGTTTTTTATTTCTAATTTAATCTACTGCATCTTCAACTGCGTCTCCAGCATCATCTACTGCATCCTCTACATCATCTGCTGCGTTGTTTGTTTCTCTGCAGCTGGTGAAACTTGTTGCTAAAAGACCAGCTGTAAATAAGGTTAAAAATAATCTTCTCATTGTAGTTTTAATTTAGGTTAGTATTAATTTTTGTTTGATTTAAGGTCTTCTCCCCGTTGCCAGACGATAAAGAATTCCTATTACTGCAAGAACTAGCAAAATGTGAATTAAACTTCCTACGGCATCGCCGAAGCCAAAATATCCCACCAGCCATCCTATAATAAGCAGGACTATGATGAGCGAAATAATATCTCTCATGTCAAATAGTTTTTGTTGATTAGTTAATTAAATATAGTGATACTCTCAAATGTGATAAGATTACTTAACAGGGTTTAACAGGAAAATTTAGAAAATTGGGCGTTCTTTAGCATTTTTAGCCAGATTGTTAAGAATTCTTTTGCTTTTAGAGTGATTTCTTATCAATAGGCTAGCTGTAGTTATAAAAGCTCAGCGTCTTTTCTTACTAAGAACCGTCTGTAGAGATAGATTGAACCTGAGTACCTGGTTCTGCATAAGTAAATCTGTTGAGAATTTGCGGCAGGGCATAACCGTCAAGACCAGCGACACATACCGTATGTGCCTTTTCTAAATTTAACCAGCCATCTTCTGCTTGAATCGCTCTATCTATATAAATGTGCTCAATGGCTCCTATGATGAAATGACAGTTGTTCTCTTTTAGATAATACTCATTGACATAGCTGCAGCCAAGTTTTATCCTGCTCTGTTTTACGTAAGGAGCTCTAAAACCATGAAAATATTCTTCATCCAGATCTATTTTATCAAACTCAGATACATGACCTTCATATTTGGCAGAGGTCTGGTGCGCATCTTTAATAATATTCTGGTTAATGTGATTAACTGTAAAAAAGTTAGTCTTTTTAATGTTGTCATACGTATTCCTCTCTACAGTATTAGGCCGAAGCACAAAACCCAAAAGTGCAGGATGACTACCCAGGTGAGTTACAGAACTAAAGACTGCTACATTAGTAATGTCATCACTTGATTTAGTGGCTATGAGATTAGCCGACTTAAAACCGGTACAGGAATTTATAAAATGTGCTCTGTATCTGGATGGGAGGCCTTCTAAATCGTTTGTGGAAAAATGAAGCATAAAAAAAGGGTCAACGTTAAGTGACCCTAAATTATATATTGTTTAATTATAATGTGTTAATATTAAACAAATTTATGTTTAGCTTGTGAATACTTTAAGCTTTTTGCATTAGTTCTTTGTAGGTGGGATAATCTGTATAACCTTTTGTTCCCTGCGTATAGAAAGTATCCTGATCCCATGCTGCCACATCTGCATTAGCGGCAAAGCGTTCTGCTAGATCTGGGTTAGAAATATAAAGTTTACCAAATGCAACAAGATCTGCCTCTCCGGATTCTATGACCGCATTACCTTTTTCCTGATCAAAATTTCCATTTATCATAAGTGTACCGTTATAGATAGGTCTGTATCTTTTAGCAATGTGACTTTCTAAAAAGGGAATTGCACTAACATCTGTAAAAGGTTCAGATAAATGTAAATATGATAGATAATAAGCATTTAGTTTTTCAACTATATAATCAAAGGTAGGCATCGTTTCTTCTGTTCCTTCTATTCCAAAGGTGCCATTAAGAGATGGGTTTAATCTTACACCAATTCTATTTTCTGGCCATACTTCTTTAACCTTATCTAAAGTTTCAAAAAAGAATCTGGTTCTATTTTCTATACTGCCGCCATATTGATCTTCGCGTAAGTTAGCAAGTGTGTTAAAGAACTGATGAAATAAATAACCGTTTGAAGAATGTATCTCTATACCATCAAAACCTGCTTCTTTAGCATTTTTTGCGGCCTGAACAAATTCTTGTTGTGTTTCTTCAATTTCTTCAAGGCTCATCGCCTTGGGAGTAACTGTATCTTTAAAACCTTCAGGCGTATAAGATTGCGCATTAGGATTTACTGCACTTGGGGCTAAAGGTAATTTACCATTATGAAAATCTGGGTGCGAAATTCTCCCCACGTGCCATAATTGAATAAAGATTTTGCCACCCGCATCATGAATGCTTTTAACTACTTTTTTCCAGCCATCTATTTGTGCCTGATTATGAATACCTCCTGTATGTACATATCCTACAGCTCTTTTAGATACCTGAGAACCTTCTGTAATTATTAAACCGGCACTCGCGCGCTGAGTATAATATTCTACATGAATATCTGTAGGGGCACTGTCTGCATTGTCTGCACGACTCCTGGTCATAGGAGCCATTACCAGACGGTTTTTTAAAGTTAAATCTCCAAGTTTATATGATTGTAATAAAGGTTGATCTGTTGTCATAATTATTTTTTTTGTTTGGAACAAATTAGTAGAAAATACTGTGAATTCTATTGATGTAGGTTAAGAAATAACTCCTTTTTGGAAATAAAAACGCCCGAATTGATATGAAAATCGGGCTGAAACGTTAAAAAAATAGCTTTACATACTCAATATTAGTCGTCTATATTTTCCCGCATTTCTCTTTGTCTCATTGGCATTTTGTCAATATTCTCAAAAACGAGAGCGCTATCAAATACATAAGATTTTTTAAACTTAGAACCACCATCCTTCCCAATGAGAACTACTTCTTCATGGTTGGCAGGCAGACCATATAACTTGCGTAAAGCAGCTACATCAAAATGTGAAACGGGTTTTAGTTCATGATCATAAATACGGCCTTTGCATAAGACAAAAAGCAACAAATTGCGATCTTCTAATTTTTTTGGCTTATCTAAAAAAGATTCCCATTGTTTTTTAAAATCCTCATTATCTAGTGAAGTTGTAGTAAAAAGCAGAATTCTGTTTCTCCATTTATATTTAGAGAAATCCTGTTGCGCCTGAGTTGTGAGGGCAAAAAGGATAATTGCTATTTGAGGAATTTTACTCATGTAGAGAAGCGTTGTCTTTTAAAAGTTCTGGAAATTTAGCTTTAAATCTATTTATTCTGGGTATTGACACATTTTGAATGTATGGATTGTCAGGATTATGTTGTTCATAATTTTGATGATAATCTTCTGCTTTCCAAAATTTTTGAAAAGGAACCACCTCTGTAACTATCTCGCCATCGTAGGTAGTTTTATTGAGTCTGTCAATCGTGTTCTGTATAATTTCTTTTTCCTCTTCGTTTTGATAAAATGCAATAGAACGATATTGTCTTCCTTTATCGGGTCCCTGTCTGTTAGGAGTAGTAGGATCTTGCGAGCCAAAGAATACGTCTACAAGTGTTTGATAATCAATAACTTCGGGGTCATAAAAAACTTCTACAGATTCTGCATGCCCTGTCTTCCCGTAACTTACCTGATTGTATGTAGGGTTTTTTTCGGAGCCACCGCTATAACCACTTACTGCTTCTTTTACCCCCTTGAGGCTTTCAAAAACCGCTTCTACGCACCAAAAACAACCGCTGGCGAAATAGGCTCTTTTGTAGCCATCTACTGCCTGGGTTTGCACCGGCTCTGCATAGGCTGTACTTTGATCCTGATGATTATTAGCATTATTCTTACAGGAATTGAGAAAAAATACAGCTATAAAAAGCGTTATGGGTAATTTCATTACTTGATGCTTAAATTCAAGTAAAATTAGGAGATAGTATAGCACAGCTATATTAAGGAGGTGTTAAACTATTGATACTTAACATCAATAAAAAAGCCCCTATGCGGGGCTTTCTAATATTATATCGGTAAATGCTGAATGCTCTAGATTTTAGAGAATATTGCCTGCATTTTATCCTGTTCTTCGCGAGCCAGATCTTCATCTACTAATATACGACCACTGTGCTCATCTGTTATGATCTTTTTGCGACCTGCGATTTCTACCTGCACCTGCGGTGGAATAGTAAAAAATGAACCTCCTGAAGCACCACGCTCTATAGCAACAACAGCAAGACCGTTGCGTACATTAGAACGTATGCGGCGATATGCTTTAACAAGACGCTCTTCTATTTGCTCTTCAAAATCTTCACCTCTTTTAAGAAGTTCCTGCTCTTCCTTCTCAGTTTCTGCAAGGATCTCGTCAAGTTCTTCTTTTTTGTGTTTAAGATGATTTTCGCGCTCAGCCAGACGTTCTTTAGTGGTTTCTATAACCTCTTTTTTCTGCTCTATTTGCGCTCTGTATTCTTTGATATTCTTTTCAGCCAATTGAATCTCAAGTTCCTGAAACTCGATCTCTTTGCTTAATGAATTGTACTCACGATTGTTACGTACATTCTTTTGCTGCTCAGTATACTTTTTAATTGAGGTCTTAGAATCTTCAATCTGTAATTTCTTAGCTTTGATCTGATCGTCAACAACGCTAAGGTCACCACCCAATTTCTCAAGACGGGTCTTTAAACCGGCAACTTCATCTTCAAGGTCTTCAACTTCTAAAGGAAGCTCTCCACGCACGTTTCTTATTGTATCTACACGTGAATGAATTAATTGTAGATCATAAAGTGCTCTGAGCTTATCTTCTACGCTCGCTTCTGTCTTTTTTGCCATACTTATAAATACTTAATGGGATTGGTATCTTCTTCTGATAAAATGACTGCAAAATTAGTAAATTTTTTCGTAAGATAGTCAGTAAGAATATTTTTTGTGAATTGTTCACTTTCGTAATGCCCAATATCAACTAAAAGAATCTGCTCTTCAGCCTGAAAAAACTGGTGATATTTTAGATCTGCAGTAATAAATACATCTGCACCAGCTGCTTTTGCTACATCAATTGCAAAACTTCCGCTACCGCCTAGAACGGCTATTTTTTTAACCGGTCTGTCTAATAATTCTGTATGACGCACACCTTTGGCATGAAAAGCTTTCTGCACATGTCTTAAAAATACCATTTCATCTATAGGTTCTGGCAAGATGCCAGTCATACCCATACCCACATTTTGATTTTTGTTATCTAAAGTTGTCACTTCATAAGCTACTTCTTCATAAGAATGAGCTTTAAAAAGAGCGTTTAAAATTTGAGATTCTTTATAATCTTCAAAAGTGATATTAAGTTGCACCTCTTTTTCCTGCTGTAACTGTCCGCGTTCGCCTACAGTAGGGTTGCTGTCTTCATTACCTTTGTAAGTTCCTTTTCCCTTAGTTACAAAACTGCAATTACTGTAATTGCCTATTTTTCCTGCCCCTGCAGCAAATAAGGCGTCACGTAAAGCAATGGCTTCATTTTTAGGAACGTAAGTGGTAAGCTTTTTTATAATTCCTTTTTTAGGAATTAGTACTTCACGATTTTTTAATTGCAAAGCATCAGCCATGCCTTTACTTACCCCGTTAGGAAGATTGTCAAGTGCAGTATGAATTGCGTAAATAGCAATATCATTTTTTATCGCTTTTAGAATGACGCGCTCAACATAGTTTTTACCTGTGAGTTTTTTGATCCCAGAGAAAATAATGGGGTGAAAGCTTACTATAAGATTACAGCTTTTGGCAATTGCCTCTTCTACTGTTTTTTCGAGTGTATCAAGTGTTACGAGAATGCCAGTAACTTTAGATTCTTTTGCCCCTACAAGCAAACCGGTGTTGTCAAAATCTTCAGCGTAAGCGGGAGGTGCCAGCTCTTCTAGAGCGTCTATTATATCTTTTACGATCATGGATGCAATTATAAAGTAAAGATAAAAATTATACCTTCGTTGCCATGAACAACTTGAGGAAATTACTTTTTCCATTTGCGCTAATATATCAAGCAATTACCGGTGTGCGTAATTATTTATTCAATAAAGGCTGGCTGGTTTCCCGGGTTTATGATTTTCCTTTAATTGGTATTGGGAATCTTTCTGTAGGTGGCACTGGTAAATCACCCATGACAGAATATGTATTGCGCTTATTAGTTGATAATTATAAAGTAGCAACTTTAAGTAGGGGCTATGGCCGTAAAACGAAAGGTTATCTGGATGTCACACCAGATAGCGCAGTGAACAGAACGGGCGACGAACCGTTGCAATTTGCTAAAAAGTTTAAAGAAGTCTACGTTGCTGTTGATGAAGACAGAAGAAATGGTATTTCGCTTTTGCGAAATAAGAATCCGAAGCCAGAGATTATAGTCCTTGATGATGTGTACCAGCATCGCAAGGTAAAACCCGGTTTTATGATCATGCTGAGCGCATATGACTCTATGTTTTATGGTGATTTTATTCTTCCTGCGGGTAATTTAAGAGAGTCACGCAAGGGTGCAAAGCGAGCCGATTGTATTATAGTTACTAAATGCCCATCAACTTTAAATGAGATGGAGAAGGGCGAAATCGTCACAAAAATTAGAAAATATTCTTCTGCGCCTGTATACTTTTCAACCATTGCGTACGGCGTAAAATTGCATGGCGCTTCATCTATTGATTTAAATGAATTACCGTCCTCATTTACGCTCGTTACAGGTATTGCTAATCCTGCGCTGCTGCTTAATTATTTAGATGAAAATATGCTGCGTTATGAGCATGTAGAATTTAGTGATCATCACAACTTTACAGAAAAGGAAATTAACGAGCTTGATAAGTGTGATGTTATTCTTACTACAGAGAAAGATTATATGCGTCTAGAAGGAAAATTTAAGCATGCAACCCTCTATTATTTACCTATAGAAATGCGATTTTTAGAAGAAAAAGACCGATTTTCAACTCAAATAAGCGGATTTTTAAAAGAGTTTTCAAAATAGTAGTCAGCCAAAGTGAGCTTTTTAGAGCATTAAATAATGACGTTCTTGCGCTTTAATGAAGTGTGTATTTTAGAAAAGAACTCTTCTACTTTATACGGTTTAGGGATAATATCATTGAAGCCGGCCAGATAAAAATCGTCTATATTCTCGTCAATAGTAACGGCTGTTAATGCAAGAATAGGAAGGTCTTTATTAAATTCGCGTATTTTTTGTGTTGCTTCGATACCGCTAATTCCCGGCATGTGAATATCCATCAGGACAAGATCAAAAGCTTCAAAGCGTACTTTTTCGATAGCAATCTCACCATTATCTGCAACTTCGCATTCCATCTTATTTTTTTCTAAGATCTTGCGTGTGATCATCTGGTTTATCTTGTTGTCTTCTACCACAAGTATTTTACGACCTTCTAATGCTGCATAATCTATATCGTACACCTTCTCTATATTTCTTTGGTTAGATGCATCCTTAGTAAGATTATACTTTATGTCAAAAAAGAATTTTGAACCTTTACCCAGTGTGCTTTCGAGTTCTATTTTACTGTTTTGAAGATCTAGCAGGCGCTTTACAATTGACAGCCCCAAGCCTGTACCGCCAAATTTTCTGTTGATCTGTACAGAACCCTGTGTGAAATTCTGAAAAATATTCTTCTGCTTTTTCTTGCTTATACCTTCACCGGTATCTTCAACCTCAAAATGTAAATAAACCTGAGACGAATTCTCGCTTATCTTCTGTACACGTACAATAACCTGACCATCACGGGTAAATTTATTTCCATTACCAATCAGGTTTATAAGAATTTGAGAGATCATTAAAGGATCGCCAATAATCTGATCTGGTATGTCTTTCTCAAATTCGAGAACGAGTTGATTGCCTTTTTCCTGAGCTGATCTGTCAAGTGCAAAAATCACATCGTCTACTCGTTTACGTAAATTGAAAGTGGTTTGTTCAACCTCAACTTTGTTTGCTTCAAGCTTATTGAGATCTAGGATATTGTTGATCAAAGAAAGTAAATACTCACCTGAGAATTTAAGAGAATCCAGGTGTTTTTTCTGCTCTGGAGTCGGATTTTCATGCAATAAGAGATGCGTCAAACCAGTCACAGCATACATAGGAGTTCTCAATTCATGCGTGATAGTAGATAAGAATTGAGCTTTAACAACCGAAGCTTTTTCTGCATTCTCCTTAGCCATGAATAGTTCAGTATTCTTGGTTTGTAGTAATTCGTTAGCCTTAGCTCTTAAATTATTGTTCTTATACAGAGAAAGAGCCAATAAACACAATAATGTGAAAAGAGCAATTACGAGAACACTTGTGAGCTTATTTGCCTTTGTGTTGTATGGTTCATAATTGTCTGGTGTCATTAATGTATCTGTCTCCAGCGCATTAGTAATAACAACAGCGTTTTGATTTTCACTGGCATTATTGCCAAAATATTCAGCGTTCTTCTCGTTGTACTCTTTTAGATCATTAAATGCTTTTTCATAATCTCCATTTACCGAAGCAATGTTGCTTAGAAGCTCCAGAGATTCTACTTCAATGTGAGGGTATTTATTCTTAACACTTACATCATGAGCCATATTTGCGGCAATAAGAGCCATGTCATATTGGCTCAGCTCTGCGTGTGCTTTCCCTTTTTGTAGTGCCGCCTTTGATCGTAGATATTCATCTTTGCCCTCTTTATTAAAAATGCTAAGAGCGCGATTATAGTTTATGATTGCAGGCTCGGGATTGTTAGCTGCCAACTCTCGATTGCCCTGATACAGAAAAGTTGTAGCGAGGTGAAATTGATCTTCAAGTTTTTCAAAAATCAACTCAGCCTGATCAAGATATTCTTTAGCTTTATCATTATTATTCAGCTTAAGCTGAATTTGTGCAGCGGTGAGATAACTACTACCAAGCCCTGGTGTATCGTTAATAGATCTTTGTATGTTTATTGCCTCAAGACATTCTACTCCGGCCTGTTCATAATTGCCTAATTGCAAATGCACCTGCGCCAGATAATTGCTGGTAAGACCTATTCTGTTCTTATTATTTACTGATTGGGATAACTGTCGTGCACTCTCAAGATTTTGAAGGGATGACTCGTAATTCATTTCCTGAATATCAGTGCCGGCAACGCGACACAGAGAGTCAATTCTTGAGTTTATAGAAGCGATTTCCTTAGGACTATTTTGTCCGTACGAGATTGTAACTAATAAAAGTAAAGCTAAGAAAAGCGTTCTTTTAGCGAACATTCAATATAAATTGATTAAAAAACGAAAATATAGAATTTGTTAAAAATACTTAAATTTTTCATTAATGCTTTACGCAAACATAACAAATTAAATCTATCAATCTACTCGAGTATCCAGTTTCGTTATCATACCAGCCTATAAGTTTTACCAGGTTCCCTATCACTGAAGTCATTTGCGCGTCAAGTATGCAACTATGGTGGTTTCCTACGATATCGATTGATACAAGTGGGACTTCTGTATATTCAATTATTCCTTTAAAAGGGCCGGCAGCGGCTTCTTTAAAGGCGTTGTTTATTTCTTCAATAGTAGTTTCTCTTTCTACATTTAAAGTTACATCTGTAAGAGAACCATTAGGTACAGGAACACGAATCCCACAGCCACCAATAACATTTTCAAGATCAGGAAAGATCTTCGTTAGTGCCTTTGCTGCTCCCGTTGTTGTAGGCACTATAGACTGGCCGGCTGCGCGGGCTCGTCTTAAATCTTTGTGAGGCTGGTCATGTAAACTTTGATCTGTGGTATACGAGTGTACAGTTGTAATGTATGCCTGTTTAATTCCGCAGAGATCTTGTACTACTTTGATCATGGGCGCAGCATTGTTAGTAGTACAGCTGGCATTAGAAATTATCTTTTCTTCACCATTGAGTATATGTTCATTAACACCAAGAACAACTGTTTTAATAGAATCATCCTGAGGAGGAACGGTTAAAATCACTTTTTTTGCACCGGCTTGCAAATGTTGCTCAAGTTGTATATTCTCTTTAAACTTTCCTGATGCTTCAATAACAACATCAAGATCGTATAAATGCCATGGAATATTAGCTATTTCTTTTTCAGAATAAACCGCAATTTTTTGACCATCAATTATAAACTCATTGCCTCCTGTTGCGTCGCGATGTTCTATTTGTCCCTGAAAAATCCCGTGTATGCTGTCATATTTAAATAAATGAGCCAGTGTTGCGGGATCTGCAATATCATTAATGGCAAGTACTTCAATAGAGGGATGATTATGCAGCAGTCTTAGCAGCCGTCTGCCTATTCTTCCAAAACCGTTGATACCGATTTTGATTTTTTCCATTACAGGAATTTATATATTATAAAAGATGTTTTTGTGCTTTGTAAGATGAGCGCACAAGCGCTCCACTTTCTACATGTCTAAAGCCCATTTCAAGTCCTAAGGTCTCATATTTCTTGAATTGGTCTGGAGTAATAAATTGCTTAACCGGTAAATGTTTTTTAGAAGGCTGCAGGTATTGGCCAATGGTCACAATGTCAACATTAGCATCGCGCAGGTCTCTCATAACTTGCAAAACTTCTTCTTCTGTCTCTCCTAATCCTAACATAATGCCAGATTTAGTTCGGCGTATGCCGTTATCTTTGAGGTATTTTAAAACCCCCAGACTACGCTCATATTTCGCTTGTATGCGCACTTCACGAGTAAGTCTCTTTACAGTTTCCATATTATGAGAAACTACTTCTGGAGAAACAGCAATTATTCTGTCTATATTATTTGTGTTGCCCTGAAAATCTGGAATTAACGTCTCTAGAGTTGTTTCAGGGTTCATTCTGCGAATGGCTTTAACCGTTTCTGCCCACATGATAGAACCCATATCTTTTAAGTCGTCACGATCTACCGAAGTAACAACTGCATGTTTTATTTGCATTAACTTAATAGATCTGGCCACTTTTTCTGGCTCTTCCCAATCTACCGTTTCAGGTCTTCCTGTTTTTACACCGCAAAAACCACAAGATCTTGTACAAACATTCCCTAATATCATGAAAGTAGCAGTTCCTTCACTCCAGCATTCTCCCATATTGGGGCAGCTTCCTGAAGTACATATGGTATGCAGATCGTATTTGTCTACCAGACTTCTTAGCTCAGTGTATTTTTTGCCGGTAGGCAATTTTACACGTAGCCATTTAGGTTTAGGAGTATGAACGGGCGCAACTAAAGTTTCTGTATTCATAATTTGCAATTTGCCCTGCAAAGATACAAACTGTAGACCAATTAAAAACCGGCAAAAGGCCTAAGAAAATCGGCTATTTATATGGTAAAATCGGCTGTAAATTCATTTTAACATTTGCATATTCAACTCGTTAAATTTATGGCAATTAGGAAAATGTTAGGAGAGAAAAAAGGAAAACTCTATTAGTTTTACCAATAAGTTAATCAAAGACTAATAAATACAACCTATGAAACGATTTACCATACACTTTTTAATATTGGCTCTTTTATCAGGTTTTTACGGTTTTTATGGTTTTGATTTGTGGGGTACAGAGGCAGCCAGAGTATTATTTTTAATAGCTGCAGACCTATTTGTTGTAGCCTTGTTTTCCCGTTTTTTGAAAAACGACGGGCAATATCCTCAAAAAGTTGAAGCTTAAAAAATCTATAAATCTATATTTTAATCTGAACTGCTTCTTGTAGAAGCGGTTTTTTTATGTTTAAATTGTAGCACACTATTTGATTGATGTTTTCACAAAAAGAATATGCATAAAATTTGTTTTCTGCTTTTTGGTATATCATTTTTTGCGGTTTCTGCTCAAAATATAACCCTTAAAAAGGGAATTGTTAATTCAGATCTGGTAACTTCAGACTCCCTCAAGGTTCCATACACTTTATATATTCCTTCAGAATTTGATCCGTCTAAAGCGTATCCTGCCCTTTTTGTTTTTGATCCTGAAGGTAACGGTGTACGCACATCCAGAATGTTTAAGGCCGGGATGATACAGGATAATTTTATAATTGCTTCGCCCAATGTTAGATTGGGAGACTCTCTTGAAGCAGATGTTGATAACGGTCTGCGGGTTATGGAAGATGTGCTTAAGAAAATAAAGGTAAACAGCAATTATGTCTACACAGCCGGTCTTGATGAAGGCGCTCGTGTAGCGAGCGGTATAACATTTTTAATTACTAATATCTCTGGAGTTCTTGCTGTTAATGATATCTTTTTTAAGAACGATCCTCGTATAACGTATAAAAAAGAAATTTACATAGGCCTGGTGGGGGACACATCGCCTAAGTATTATGATATGGTCAATGTATTTGACGTGCTTTCCGGTTTTAAATCTGAGAATAAATTGTACGAGTATTCGGGAGAGGGTGGCTGGCCTGATATTGATTATCTGTCAAGCAGTTTTAATACACTGCATCAACTTCAAGCAGAAAGAGTAAAAGATGAATTACCACAGCAGTATATCGATTCATCTTTTGTAAGAGATTATCTTACCGCAGATGCGCTTATAAAAAAGCACGATTATACCATTGCTTATGATTTTTTAGGAGAGCTAAAAGATAAATACAGGCACTCGCACGATCTTGATTCTTTAAGAGATATACAACGTGACCTTCGAAAAATGAAGGCATTTAAGCGGGAGCGGAATAATAAGAATAATGGCTTGATGGATGAAGCTTACCTGCTTGATGATATGAGTTACTTTATTGATGAGGATGTTGTTACGGCCAATTTTGAAAACCTGGGTTATTGGGATGAAAAAGTACAACAATTTGAGGCTGTAGCTAAAGATTCTACTAAACCTTATGAGCAGAAAGTAGCTAAGCGCATGCTGGGCTATATAGATTTAACAGTAGATAGATATATAGAAGCTCTTGACAGTAATAAAGCCGCAACAGCCAGTCAAAAGATTTTTCCAAATGTTTTAAAAACAATAATAAAGCCGAATTACTTTCCTGCTTATCTCAATATTATTCAACTGGCAAGTGAAGACAATGATGAGAATACGGCATACTTCTATCTGGAAGAACTTCTAAAAAAGGGCTATAAAGACTATAGAAAATTATATAGTATTCCCGGTACAGAAGTTATTCGCATCACGCCCACTTATAATCAAATAATTGAGCGTTACCTTTACAAGTCTGAATATCAATAATTACACTGTAGCGGTTACTTTTACAGGTTCTGAATTCAATTTCTTCTGTACATACCGCAGCAGTAGAAAAGCAATCGCCATTACAATGATCATCGCCAGCCACGTATTGTTATAGCCAAAAGCTGCAATTAATTGCATACCAGAGTTATGACCAAAAATATGCGATAGCGAAAATGACATACTGTAAAGCCCCATGTAAGCTCCTTGTCTTCCTAATTTAGCTCTCCTTAAAGCAAATGAATTTCCGAAAGGGAATGCGATCATTTCGCCAAAAGTGGCGATAATCATTCCAATTACAAGGATTCCGGCCCACGGCGTCACCAGAAAAAGAAGAAAGCTGGTGCCCACCAGCACTAAGCCAATGATCACATTTGTTACTAAAGACCATTTTCTTTTTTCCAGAAAAGCGATTAAAGGCATTTCAAAAACAAAGATTAAAAAGCCGTTAAGCGCAAGTAAAAGACCTATCTGTTCTTCCCGCAGGCCATGAATTTCTTTGTAGTAAAGCGGTACTGTAGAAAAATACTGTACGAAGATAAACCCGAACAAAGCCAGAGCTATTAAAAAGATTATATACAATTTATCCTTATGTGGCGGCAACGGATTTTCAATTAATTCTTCTTTATCTGAGATTCTTGCCTTTTTAGGATGCAGGGTTTGTGTAAGTAGCAGACCGGCTAAAATACAAGTAATCCCATCTATCCAGAATAAACCATAGTAGCCTACCGCGGTAATAATTAATCCGCCTAAAGCGGGCCCGGCAGAGAAACCCAGATTTATAGCGAGCCTGATAAGAGTGAGAGAACGCATTTTATTTTCTGGTTTGCTGTATGCGCTAAGAGCCACAAAAAATGCAGGACGAGAACCGTCTGCCATTGCAATGAGCAAAAAGAAGCCAATGCAGATCCCCGCAAAACTTGTTATAAACTGCAAAGCGAAAAAGCCCAAACCTGTGCTGAGCAAGCTGAACATAATCACTTTGTAGTAACCTATTTTATCTGAAAGTTTACCGCCCAGCCATGCGCCAAATAAAGAACCTAAACCAAAGCATGTCATTACCCAACCCACTTTTTCGAGTGAAAACTCAAGATTATCTGTTAGATAAAGCGATAAAAATGGAATTACCATCGCGCCGGCTCTATTGATTAATGTTATAAGCGCAAGCCACCAAACCTCTCTTGAGAGACCATTAAATGTTTTTAAGTAAAGACTGAATAAATGTTTCATTTGGCTGGAAAAAAAGAAAGTCTGGCAAACATTGCCAGACTTTTGATTATGATGATATTTTAGTATGCTCACATAACACGATAGATCTGGTGTCTCTTTAAAAAGAGATACTTAATCGAGGTTGTGGAGACATTATACATATTAGCTATTTTTACCCTTAGAGTAGGGCTGAAATATTCAGTCTTACTTCAGTAATTTAAATCTGGAAAAAAGATGAAAATTTCTTAATATTTCAGTTAATAAATCTAGTAAAATCTATTTACATGTCTTCAGTAAAAATTAAATTATATCTAAATATTATTTTCTTACTGGTAATGGGCGCTGTTTTTGGGCAAAAAACAACCAATTTTGACCGTGAAATTGCCGATTTTCAAACAGAATTAAACGCAGAATATGGCTCTCCTGAAACAACTGTACTGCTCCCTGAAGATTTTGAGAATTTTCACGGTTTAGAATTTTATGATATAGATTCTACTTACCGTGTAAAAGCCAGATTTGTGAGAACGCCAGATGAAAAGCCTTTTGCAATGGCAACTACAACAGATCGTAAACCTATGTATTTTAAATATGGTGAGGCTCGTTTTACCCTTAAGGGGAAAGAATTAAAGCTTAATCTCTACAAATCTGTAGAACCGTATAAAGAACCCGGTTATGAAGATTACCTGTTTCTTCCGTTTACAGATCTTACCAGTGGTGATGGCTCATACGGGGGTGGCAGATTTATAGATATGCGTATTCCTGATGGTGATGAGATCTTTATAGATTTTAATAAAGCGTATAATCCTTATTGTGCTTATAGTCCTAAATACAGTTGCCCCATAACTCCTGCCGTAAATGACCTGCAGGTTAGGGTAGAAGCAGGCGTTAAAGATTTTAAAGCGCATTGATCGCAGTTTTTACTAAATACTGGCAGAAGAAAATCTGCAGAATCTCAAAAAAACTTAATCGTTAGGCTGAAGCGGTTTTGTCTTTATTCTTTTACCTTTTCCCCGTTATAGTTTGGATCATAATCTACCATCCATTCAATACCGAATTTATCTCTAAACATGCCAAAATAAGAACCCCAGGGACTTTGCTCAATAGGTACTTCAACTTGCCCACCTTCAGAAAGACCATTAAATAATTTGTCTGCTTCTTCTTTACTTTCTGCGCTAACTGAAATTTTACTTCTGTTTTCGTTTTCATTAGTAGATCCCATGCTTTCCGGAACATCGTTAGCCATTAGAAAGTTTTTCCCGATAGGTAAAGCAATATGCATTATTTTGTTTGCTTCATTTTCAGATACGGGGTATTCTGGACTTGACATCTCTTTGAAACGCATGACTTTTACAAACTCTCCGCCAAAAATTGATTTGTAAAATGTAAAGGCTTCTTCGGCATTGCCGTTGAAGTTTATGTGAGGGTTAATCTGTGCCATTTAATTCTTAGTAGTTAAATTAAATTATTGTATACTGGTGTTAGAGTTGTACTTGTTACTATAAAATGACTCCTCAATAAATTAGTGCTTTATATATAACGAGCCAGCCAGATTCCTAAAAATACGGCGGCAAATCCCAATAGAATACTACTTATTGTATATAGCGCAAAATTGAAAAAATCACCAGATCTAAGTAAAAGGTGGTTTTCATAAGCGAAAGTTGAAAATGTGGTGAAGCCACCGCAAAAGCCGGTGGCAAGTATTAAAACCGCCCCAGAACCCAGCGTATTGTTTTTAAGCGCCCAACCCAGTATTGCGCCTATTATTAAGCTTCCTAAAATGTTGGCAACAAAAGTACCGTAAGGAATACCGTTTTGTGGATTATTAAGCCAGCTGCCTACTAAATAACGCAGAGCACTGCCTATTCCGCCTCCTAAAAATACGAGGAGGACCTGCTTCATTCTATTTCTTCAGTTTTAATAGGTTGGTATAATTCTGTTACCCAATTAGCGGGATTGGGTTGCATTTTAGGGTCTGTAATATAAATTTCAAATTGTGGGCTCGTTTCTGAAGCCTCATAATTATTATCAGATAAGTAGTCTTCAGTTTGACCCCATGCTTCATAAAGGTTAGAATAATTTCCTTTAAGAGTAGTTTTTAATACCGTTTGAGCAGGAATAAATCCCGAAAGTACTTCGCTGTCATTTGGCACAATAATACGGGTTGTAGTAGGGAAACCGCATGAAATTATAGCATTGCCATTTGCTTCATCCCATTCATTATAAATAGTCATTGGTTTACCTACGATCGTGATCTCATTACCTTCCATATATAATTGAACCTTTTTAAGTAATTGCTCAATTTTAGAAGTGATCGCTTCACGAGTTGTGGCTGCAGTAGTGTACATATAAAAACCACCACTGTATTGCGTTATACCGTCAACTTTTATAGAATAAACTTCCATATCCCGCTTTACTGAGGCTGAAAGTCCTTCTAATCCTGATTGATACATTGTATGCATCTCCTGGTCAAAATCGTAGCCGGTTAATGTGAAGTATGCTTTATCTGTTATCGTGTGCTCCCCACGCAATCCCCAGGTCACTTTGGTTCCATTTTCAACAGGAGTGAAAATCCAGTAAACTGTGGCTTTACGTTCCCCGGCGGGAGTATCAAAAGTTATTTCCTGATTGATGATAGAATTTTCTATTACCTCTGTTGTAAGCATAGAACCATCAGAATCTTTACCATTCCATGAATAATTGGCTCCTTCTCCTGAGGTGTTTTCCGGATAATTGAAAACCATTGTAGGATCTTCCTGCTTCCATGGTCCCCAGTCTTCCCAGGTGCGGTAGTCATTCACTTTCTTAAATACAACTTCTACGGGCGCTTCTATTACCAGACTTTCTTCAACTTCATAATGGCCGTCTTTTGTGGCAAAATATATCGCCCCTGCTATGAATACAATAAGTAGAAGAAAGAAGAGGTATTTTAATATTTTCATGCGATACTGCGGGTTAGAATGCTAAGATAAGAATTTTAACAATGATGTTATTGCTGGTTTCCTTACTCTTTTAAGTAGAGCTTTATGCCAAAAAGAATAGCGATAAACGCTAAAAATCCCAATAAAATCCAGAAACTGCCTCTGTAATATTTCTTGTGGAGACCTTTGTCTTTAATGTAACTGTAAGAGATAAAAATCACAAAAGCAATTAGAAAACAAAGAGCAAAGATCCACTGGCCGGTACTGAACATTTTTATTTATTTTTAAGCAAATTTACACTTTAAAATAATAGCAGATTATGAAAAAGAGGATAGCATCTGTACATGAATTTCATACCGCATTTGGTTTAGGAATCAATGAAAAACCACATGCCGATTTAGGTAAGGCTAAAAATATGTTGAGATATAATCTCATGAAAGAAGAGAATGAAGAATATCTTGAGGCAGCTAATGCGGGCGATCTTATAGAAGTTGCAGATGCTCTGGGTGATATGCTTTATATTTTATGCGGAACAATAATTGAACATGGGATGCAGGATAAAATAGAAGAGGTTTTTGAAGAGATACAGCGTAGTAATATGAGTAAGCTGGGTGAAGACGGTAAACCTGTTTACAGAGAAGACGGGAAGGTTCTAAAAGGGCCTAATTATTTTAAACCAGAACTGAAACGAATAATAGAAAACGAATAAAAAAAGCCCGATTTTTCGGGCTTTTTAGTTGATTTTATGCCTTATAAGGCAGGTACTTCATATCTCCAGCCAAATGGATCTTCGGCAAGATTAGCTTGTATTTCTTTTAATTGTTTACTGAATTTGGTCGCATAAGAATCTGCCTGATCTGCAAGCTCATAATCTTCATCTTTATGGCCAAAACCGGCAATAGGATTGATCGTAGCTGCAGTTCCTGCACCAAACATTTCTTTCAGTTCACCTTTTTTAGCAGCATCAACGATCTCTTGTACTTTCACCGGTCGTACTTCTACGTTAATTCCGGCTCTTTCCGCAAGAGCGATAATACTTTTTCTCGTTACACCATCAAGAATACGGTCGTTAGTAGGCGCAGTAAGTAAAGTGTCGTTTACACGAAAGAAAACATTCATCGTTCCTGCTTCTTCAAGATACTCATGAGAGTTGGCGTCTGTCCATACAATTTGTTGGTATCCTTTTTCCTTTGCAAGATCTGTAGGGTAGAATTGCGCTGCATAGTTTCCAGCTGCTTTAGCAAAACCAACACCACCATCTGCAGCACGGCTAAATTTATCAGCAAAGAGCACTTTTACTTTGCCTTTGTAGTACGCCTGAGCAGGAGCACAAATGATTATAAAACGATATTCTGTTGCTGGTGATGCAGAAACTCCATTTTCTGTAGCTATTACAAATGGTCTAATGTATAAAGAGTTCTCAATACCTGTCTTGATCCATTCTTTATCAAGATTCAACAGCTGGTTTAACCCGTCAAAGAAATATTCTTCAGGAAAAGCAGGCATAGCAAGTCGCGCAGAAGAGCGATTAATTCTCTTAAAGTTCTCATCAGGTCTAAACATCCATATTTTTCCCTCATCATCTTTGTAGGCTTTCATACCTTCAAAGACCGCCTGGCCATAATGAAAAACCTTGGCAGAAGGATCCATTTGCATAGGACCATAAGGAAGTATCTCAGGCGTTTGCCATGCACCATTCTTATAATCGCAAATAAACATATGATCTGTAAATACAGTACCAAAAGATAGATTGTCAAAATCTACAGCACTTATTTTAGACTCCTTTATCGGTGTGATTTTCAAGGTTTCGGTCATTTTTACACAGTTTTTTGAACTTACAAATTTATCAATTTATCTAAGCAAGCATGCCTAGAAATCATTATTTTTACCCGCTCCATCATTTTTAAATGATTACGGTTATGAAAAATACATTTCTTTTGGTTTTTACGGTACTTTTTCTGTTTAGTTGTAAAGAAAAAGAAGAAAATACAAGTCCTCAAGTTTCCCAGGAAATCGCCCGGTTAGAACCAGCTCAGGTTTATGGGGAAGATTTTAAAAACGTCAAAACATTAAATGGTCCTGAGGTAGGTGATATCTATAAAAATCTTGCTGTAGGTGACACGGTGAATGTAACATTTCAGGGTCCCGTTGCAGATGTTTGCAAAGCCAAAGGTTGCTGGATGAAAGTAGACATTGGTACGACTGAAAAAGTAATGGTCAAGTTTAAAGATTACGGGTTCTTCGTTCCTAAAGATATCGAAGAGCAGCAGGTGACCGTTCACGGCAGAGCTTACATTGCAGAAGTACCTGTAGACGAGCAAAAACATCTGGCTAAAGATGCAGGTAAAAGCGACGAAGAAATAGAAAAAATTACTCAGCCTGCACGCACTTTAGCTTTTGTTGCAGACGGGGTTAAAATAGGTAATAGGTAGTTTGCAGCGCAAAATAGTTAAAACCGCAGACGGGTCAACGACAATACAGATCACAGAGTGGAATGAGCAATATCATTCTATGCACGGTGCCATACAAGAGGCGCAACATGTATTTCTAAAAACGGGGCTTGATCATTTTATAAGTAAATCTGCGTTAGAGCAGCTCAATATTCTTGAGATAGGCTTCGGTACCGGGTTAAATGCATTTCTTACTTGTATCGCAGCAGATGACAAAAGTATTGTGATCAACTATGAAGGTGTAGAAGCTTTTCCTGTTTCTGCAGAAGAAATTGCACAACTTAATTATATTGAGTTAACGGGAGAAAATAAATACGAGAAGGCTTTCGCGAAAATGCACGCTGCTGCATGGGGAGAATCTGAAGAAATCACGACCAACTTTAATTTAAAAAAGCGCCATCAAACTTTTGAAACGATAACAGATCAAGATCAACATCACTTAATTTATTTTGATGCCTTTGGCGCGAGAGTTCAGCCAGAACTATGGGAAGAGAATATCTTTAAATTAATGTTTACGGCTTTAAAAAATGGCGGTGTTCTGGTAACCTACGCAGCAAAGGGTAGCGTACGCAGGGCTATGCAATCTGTAGGTTTTCTTGTAGAACGATTACCGGGACCACCGGGAAAACGTGAAATGCTAAGGGCGACAAAGCCAGATCTATCTAAATAATTCCCAATCTAGTTTTACTGAAAATATATTGCTGTAAATAGCAGCGCTTTGATCACCTATATCTGTTAAAGCGTAATCTATATGTATACCTCTATACTGAAAGCCCACACCAATATTGGGTTGAAAACCGGTACGCTCGCTGCCATCAAGTTGGGTGATGGTTTGAAAATTACCTACACCGGCACGTAAGAACACAAGATCTGTATAACCAAATTCAAACCCCAACGCCGGACTGGCACTTACGGAAGAGCTTGAGATTATATCATTAGTCTGGGCAAAACGCATGAGGAGATCAACTTCGGCTTTTATGGTGTAATCATAACGAATAAGCCAGGAGCGGGAAACACCCATTTGTAATTTAGGTAGCGTGATTTCCATAGTCTCAGGCAGTTCCTGATTTTGACCTTCTACCGCATCGCTAATTGTAGCAAACTGTTCTTCATCTATACTCCATGTGTTAACAGATGTTGTTATATCTCTTGCCATCACTCCAAAATCCCAGTCGCCTGCAGAATATTGTAGACCAAAATCGATACCAAATCCCCAGGAAGAGGCAAAATCTCCTATTACTCTCCTTATAATTTTAGCATTGGCACCCAGATTTAAACCCTCAACAGGTAAGCGTCGTGCGTATGAGAACGTAAGCGCATAATCTGCTGTAGAGAAAAGACTAATGCGGTTATAATCTATATTTCCGTTAGCATCTATAAGTTGTGTTGTGTTTAGAATATCATCTACGCCAAAACGAATTAGAGAAAGCGCTACAGTACTCTCGTCATCGATAGTTTTCGCGAAAGCTGCATAATCATACAAGGCGATATTTGCAAAATAGCTGGCGTGCATGAGCGCAAGCTCGTTGTCTTCCAGATTAACAAGTCCGGCAGGATTCCAATACCCTGAATTTACATCACCTGTGCTGGCAACAACGGCATTTGCCATCCCTAAAGAAGCTGCATCTACACCAATATTTAAAAATTCGTTAGAATATTTGCGCACAGCCTGAGCCTGCGCGATAAAAGGAAGAAATAACAGAAGTAGTATCGCGTAATTTTTGTTCAACCGCGTTGATTTTAAGGACAAATATGCCCAAATAATTCTACAAATTAAACTTTATTTTAAGCGGTATATTGTAGGCTGAGATTTAAATTAGGCCATGAAGCCTGTAATTTTAAATTATCTTTACGCACAACTGGGATTAAATAGAGAAGCTTGTCCCGGCAACGTTTATTAAAAACTCAAATATGATATTATCCCGGTATATTCCTAACACCTTTACCATGGCAAATCTTTTCTGCGGTATGTTAGGGACTTATTTTGCCGCTACAAACAGGCTGGAATTTGCTGCTTATGCGGTGGTTTTGGGCATTTTTTTCGACTTTTTTGATGGTTTTTTTGCACGTATTCTTAAAGCTCAAAGTGAACTTGGGCTGCAGCTTGATTCTCTTGCAGATGTTATAACGAGCGGAGTTGTACCCGGCATGGTGATGTATCAACTTTTACATCGCATCGAGAACTGGGGAGGTGGTGTGAAATGGGTAGAGCAGGAGCTGCACTGGGAGTCGTTGAGCCTGCTGCCGTTTTTAGGTTTTGCCATAACATTAGCATCTGCTTACAGGCTGGCCAAATTTAATATTGATACGCGCCAAACCGATTCTTTTATTGGTCTGCCAACTCCGGCAAATGCCTTATTGATAGTGAGCTTGCCGTTGATTTTAATATACGATTCATATCCTGTTGTAGAAGAAATCATTTCTAACAAATGGTTTCTTTTAGGGCTTACCGCTTTAAGCTGTTATTTGCTCAATGCAGAATTGCCTTTGTTTGCGCTTAAATTTAAGACATGGGGCTTTGCTGAAAATAAAGTGAGATACATATTCCTGATAATTGCGGCTTTGCTTTTAGCTTTTCTTCAGTTTTTAGCTGTGCCTTTAATCATTGTGCTATATGTTATTATCTCATTTGCAATGAAAAAATAATAACTACAATAAATTCCTTTTTTTGACTACAATACTAGATTTAGACAATTGGGCGCGCAAAGAGCATTTCGAGTTTTATAATAAATTTGAAGAACCTTTTTTTGGCTTAACAGCGCGAGTTGATTGTACAGAAGCTTATCGCCTTTCAAAAGAGAAGGGGTATTCATTTTTCCTGTTTTATCTGCATAAGGCTCTTGAGGCGGTAAATACTATAGAGTCTTTTAAATACCGAATTATTGACGCTCAGGTTCATATTTATGATAGGGTAGATGCATCGCCTACTATAAACAGGCCCGATGGTACTTTTGGTTTTTCATACATTAAATATTTTAAAGACTTTGAAGAGTTTGTTGTACATGCACAAGAAGAAATCACACGTGTGCAGCATACAAAAGGTCTTGATCCCTCAACCTCGGGACAAAATGTGATTCACTGTTCTGCGATACCCTGGGTAGATTTTACTTCGGTTTCTCATGCACGCAGTTTTTCATTTCCAGATAGTTGCCCTAAGATCGCCTTTGGAAAAATGACAGAAGAAAACGGGAAACGATCAATGCCTGTTTCTGTACACGCGCATCACGCTTTGATGGATGGCTTTCATGTGGGGCAGTTTTTTGAGCTTTTTGGCCGATTTTTAGCCGGAAAAAGCTGATTTTTTTCGTTTTAAACGAAATAAGAATGCGTAGTTTAGTAAAAAATCATGCATGAATCAGACTTATCTTTCCAGTGAAACACTTTTAAATCTTGCCAAACAAGTAAAGTCATTAGCAGATACGGGATTGGTTTTTAATCCTACAGGTTATGATGCAGAACGTTATGAGCAGTTGCAGCAAATTGCCGTTACCATGATAGGTGCTTTAGGTGCAACTCCGGTTGAGGTTCTCAACGATTTTTACCTGCCAGAGACCGATTATCCTACGCCAAAGGTCGATATTCGGGGTTTTGTTGTGAATGAGCAAAAGGAAATTTTACTGGTTAAAGAAAAAGTTGATGGCAAGTGGACACTGCCCGGAGGTTGGGCAGATATTGGTATGACTCCGGCAGAAGTTGTAGTAAAAGAAGTTGAAGAAGAAACAGGTTTACATGTTGAGCCCGTTCATATTTGTGCTGTTTACGACAAACGTTGCCACCCGCACCCGCCACAAGCGCATTATGTGTATAAGATCTTTTTTTATTGCGTATTAAAAGGAGGGATAATTGATCCTAATTTTGATATTCTTGATGTTGGCTGGTTTAAAATTGATGATCTTCCAGAACTTTCAGCCGATAGGATAGTTAAAGGTCAGCTGGAAAAAATCTACCAAAATGTGGTAAAAAACGGCCAAAAGACCACACTTTTTGACTCACTTTCTACTCACTGAATCTGGTGAAGTTTTATATTTTTTTTTGCTTAGCTAAAAAGTTTTTTCTTTCTCAACTCAAAGTTTTGGCCTAAATAAACTTTACGCACCATCTCGTCTGCGGCAAGTTCTTCAGGGATACCGTGTTTTAAAATGCTGCCTTCAAACATAAGATAGGTGTGATCTGTAATGGCAAGAGTTTCCTGTACATTGTGATCTGTGATTAAAATACCTATGTTTTTAGACTTTAGTTGGGCGACAATACGCTGAATGTCTTCTACAGCAACAGGATCTACACCTGCAAACGGTTCATCAAGAAGAATAAAATTGGGGTTTGTGGCCAAGGCACGAGCAATCTCAGTACGTCTGCGCTCACCACCAGAAAGTAAATCACCACGACTCTTACGAATGTGGCCAAGGCTGAACTCTTCTATAAGTTCTTCCATTTTTGCGTGTTGCTCTTTCTTACTCAGGTCTGTAAGCTGAAGCACGCTAAGAATATTATCTTCAATACTCAGTTTTCTAAATACCGAAGCTTCCTGGGCCAGATATCCTATCCCATTTTGTGCACGCTTGTACATGGGATATTTCGTAATGATCTTATCTTCAAGAAAGATGTTACCACCATTTGGTTTAACCAGACCTACGATCATGTAAAACGAGGTAGTTTTACCGGCACCGTTAGGACCCAAAAGACCTACAATCTCACCCTGATTAACTTCTACGGTAATGCCTTTAACGACCTGGCGGCCTTTATAGGATTTTACCAGATTCTCTGCTCGTAATTTCATGTAATAGGTTTATCAAGTATTGCACCAAACTTCTGGCATACTATGCTTCCTGCTCTTCTAATGCCTCCCAGAATTCATAAGCTCGTCTTAGGTGAGGTATCACAATTGTACCGCCTATTAATGTGCCTATGCTCAGGGTTTCCATTATTTCATCTTTGGTAATTCCTTCTTTATAGCAGCTTTCAAGATGGTATTTTACGCAATCATCACAGCGTAGAACAGTTGATGCAACAAGACCCAGAAGTTCTTTAGTTTTTACATCAAGCGCGCCCGGCATAAAAGCGTTAGTATCAAGGTTAAAAATGCGGTTTATGATCTTGTTTTTATCAGCCAGGATCTTATCGTTCATCTTAGAACGATAATCATTAAATTCTTGTACTGGGTTTTCGGTATTCTTAGACATATTTTTTAAACTAAAAAGTATAGCGTTATTTTTTTAGAACCTTCTTTAATTTGCGTTCTTCCTGTTTCATCACAAAACTTGATATAAGAATACTTGCTTCATATAATATTAAAATAGGGATAGAAACAATTACTTGTGTCGAAATATCTGGCGGAGTAATTATAGCCGAAATAATCAATACGATCACCAGTGCATACTTGCGATATTTACGTAAGAACTGCGGTGTTACCAAGCCAATTTTAGTAAAGAAATATATGATGATAGGAAGTTCAAAAATAAGACCGGCTGCCAATGCGCTAGAGCGAACCAGACCAATGTAAGAATCTATATCAAACTCATTTTTAACTTCATTACCCACGGTGAAGTTGGCTAAAAAGTTGATTGATAAAGGAGCAATGATGTAGAAGCCAAATAAAACCCCAAGAAAGAAAAGCAGTGATGAGATCACGATAAATCCGCGTGAGTTGTTACGTTCATTCTCATAAAGACCGGGAGAAATAAACTTCCAGAATTCATACATTATATATGGAAATCCCAGAACAACACCACCAATAATAGAAGTCCATATAGCGGCACTAAACTGCCCGCCCATGGTTCGGTTTTGAATTATAAAATTCATTTCTTCTTCTACGCAACCTTTATCAGAGCCAAAAACCTGAGCCATCCTGCAGAGAAAATCGTAAGAAATAAAATCGGGTTTTGCGGGAGCAAAGATGATTTCTTCAAACACAAAATCTCTGAAGATAAAGATGAGTACTCCTAAAATTACAACAGAAAGTGTAGCTCTTATTAAGTGCCAGCGTAATTCTTCAAGATGATCCAAAAAGGACATTTCATGTTGCTCACTTGTTTTTTTTCTTGCCATTATAGTATTCCTTCTTTTATTAAATCATGTATGTGAATCACACCAGAATAATTGTTGTTATTATCTATTGCCAGTAGTTGCGATATACTATTCTCTTCTAATATCTCTAATGCCTCTGCGGCCATTGCGGTATCGTTAATGTATTTAGGGTTTTTGCTCATAATGTCACTTGCAGTCAGTCCGCTAAGTACATCATGTTTCTCTAACATACGGCGTATGTCACCATCTGTGATGATTCCTACTATTTTATTGTTTTCTAAAACAGCAGCAACACCAAGCATTTTCTTAGAAATTTCAATAATTACATCTTTAATAGATGTATGCGGTGCAACCTCTGGCTTATCATGCAAACTTAAAAGATCACTAACACGCAGATATAATTTTTTACCCAAAGCACCACCAGGATGATACTTTGCAAAATCGCTTGTAGAGAAACCTCTAAGATCAAGAAGAGCAATTGCCAGTGCATCTCCCATCACAAGTTGTACGGTAGTACTTGTAGTAGGAGCAAGATTGTGCGGGCATGCTTCTTTTTCCGCGTAAGCGTGCAAAATATAATCTGATTGTTTACCTAAATATGAGTCACGATTAGATGTTATCGCAATTATGGTATTATTATTGTTTTTAATAAACGGGACGAGAACTTTTATCTCTGGAGTGTTACCACTCTTAGAAACGCAGATTACGATATCGTCTTTTAAAATTGTACCCAGGTCACCGTGAATAGCATCTGCAGCATGCATAAAAATGGCAGGCGTGCCTGTAGAATTAAGGGTGGCTACAATTTTTTGTGCTATAATGGCACTTTTACCTACGCCGGTTAAAATGATGCGGCCTTTAGAATTGTAGATTAATTCTACGGCCTCAGCAAATTCCTGATCGATTAGATCAATCAGGTTAGTGATGGCTTTATTTTCTATGGTAATTGTCCGTTTAGCGTTGATAACGATCTGCTCGTGGATATTCAAGAGATAAGTATTTATGCCGTTTGTATGTCCTAAAGAAATTAGTATATTTAGATTGCAAATGTATGCAAAATTGAATAAGGATTAATGAGTTCAGAAGAAATAGACTTAAACGCCGCACTCAAAAAATATTTTGGTTTTAGCCAGTTTAAAGGCCTTCAGGAAAAGGTAATTACAAGTATAGTTAACAGGCATCATACTTTTGTGATTATGCCCACGGGTGGCGGGAAGTCACTTTGTTATCAATTGCCGGCTCTTATACAAGAAGGAACTGCGATCGTGGTTTCCCCTCTTATTGCTCTTATGAAGAATCAGGTTGATGCCCTTAGGGGTATATCTAATGAGCATGGTATTGCCCATGTTTTGAATTCTTCTTTGAACAAAAGCGAAATAAAACAGGTTAAAGAAGATATTGCTAACGGTATTACAAAACTGCTGTATGTGGCACCAGAATCGCTTACAAAAGAAGAAAACGTAGAGTTCCTGAGAGAACATACGCTTTCATTTGTAGCGATTGACGAAGCGCATTGTATAAGTGAATGGGGACACGATTTTAGACCAGAATATCGCAATCTGCGAACGATTATTAAGCGCCTGGGAGATGATATTCCTATTATAGCAGTTACTGCGACAGCGACTCCAAAGGTTCAGGAAGATATTTTAAAGAATCTGGGTATTTCATCTGCAAATACTTTTAAGGCATCTTTTAACAGGCCAAATCTTTACTATGAAATACGTCCTAAAACTAAAGACGTTGATGCAGATATAATACGTTTTGTGAAACAAAATGAAGGTAAGAGCGGTATTATTTACTGCCTTAGCAGAAAGCGTGTTGAAGAACTCGCACAGGTGCTTCAGGTTAATGGTATTTCTGCCGTACCCTATCATGCTGGTTTAGATGCTAAAACGCGTGTTAAACATCAGGATATGTTCCTTATGGAAGATGTTGACGTTGTTGTTGCTACTATTGCCTTTGGTATGGGTATCGATAAGCCAGATGTGCGATTTGTGATACATCACGATATCCCAAAAAGTATAGAAAGTTATTATCAGGAAACAGGTCGTGCCGGCCGTGATGGTGGCGAAGGTCATTGTCTCGCTTACTACGCTTATAAGGATATTGAAAAGCTTGAGAAATTTATGAGTGGCAAGCCTGTGGCCGAGCAGGAGATAGGTCATGCATTGCTGCAGGAAGTAGTTGCTTTTGCAGAAACTTCTATGTCAAGACGCAAATTTATTCTGCATTATTTTGGGGAAGAATTTGATAATGAGACCATGCCGGGTGGTGATCTTGATGATAATGTGCGCAATCCTAAGAAAAAGCATGAAGCGCAGGATGATGTTGTAAAAGTACTTGAGGTTGTTAAAAAAACCGGTGAAATATATAAAGGCAAAGAACTAGTTAATACCTTAGTGGGTAAAGCAAACGCTGTCATATCATCACATATGACAGATAAAGAAGATTACTTTGGTATAGGTAAAGGGCGTGATGCACATTACTGGAAAGCTCTTTTACGCCAAATACTCGTAGCAGGTTTTTTAAACAAGGATATTGAGACTTATGGTGTCATTAAGATGACAGATAAGGGTACAAAATTTCTCAATAAACCTAAGTCATTCATGATGACAGAAGATCACATGTATGACGAGAATGCAGATAATAGCATTGTTAAAGCAGGCAAGGGCATGGGCGCAGACCCAAAACTTGTAGCCATGCTCAAAGATCTGAGAAAGAAAGTAGGTAAGAAAAAAGATGTTCCTCCTTATGTTGTTTTTCAAGATCCTTCTCTTGAGGATATGGCGCTTAAATACCCAACTTCTATAGAAGAAATGTCTAATGTTTTTGGTGTAGGAGAGGGCAAAGCTAAAAAATACGGGAAAGAATTTATAGATCTTATCACCAGATATGTTGCAGATAATGATATTATAAAACCAGACGATCTTGTAGTTAAATCTACGGGTTCTAATAGCGCACTTAAGCTCTATATTATACAAAATGTAGACCGTAAACTTCCGCTTGATGATATCGCTTCGGCGAAAGGTCTTGAAATGACAGATTTTGTTAAGGAAATGGAAGCTATTGTTTACAGCGGCACAAAACTTAATATTGATTATTGGATTGATGAGATCTTAGACGAAGATCAGCAAGAAGAACTTCATGAATATTTTATCGATTCTGAATCTGATAAAATTGAGGATGCTATGGAAGAATTTGACGGCGATTATGATGACGAGGAATTGAGATTGTACCGTATTAAATTTATAAGCGAGGTCGCTAATTAATTAGAACTCCCCATAAATTTATAAAAGCACCTTATATACGAGGTGCTTTTTCTTTTCGCCATAAGGCAATGAAAATTAATACTAATTTTTAACCTTTACAGATAAGGCTTACCTTTGTCACTCAATTTTAAAATAGTGTCATGCAAGACGGAATATACGCGAAATTTCATACGCCTAAAGGCGAAATTTTAATCAAACTTACTCACGACAAAACTCCGGGAACGGTAGGGAACTTTGTTTCACTAGCCGAAGGGAATTTAGAAAATTCTGCTAAACCACAAGGAGAACCTTTTTATAACGGACTCAAATTTCACCGGGTTATACCTGATTTTATGATTCAGGGAGGAGATCCTAAAGGTACAGGCACAGGAGATCCCGGTTACAAATTTGATGATGAGTTTCATCAAGATTTGAAACATGATACGCCCGGAGTACTTTCTATGGCAAATTCTGGTCCTGGTTCTAACGGTAGTCAGTTTTTTATCACACATGTGGCTACACCATGGTTAGATAATAAGCACACAGTTTTTGGAAATGTTGTAGAAGGTCAGGATGTTGTTGATGCTATCGCGCAGGGTGATACTATGGACAAGGTTGAAATCATAAGAGTAGGAGAAGAAGCTGAAAAATGGAATTCTGTTGAGGCTTTTCGCACTTTTGAAGGCTCACGCGAGAAAAGACTGGCTGAGGAGAAAGCAAAACAAGCTGAAGAATTAGATAAAATAGCTAAAGGTTTTAAAGTTACAGATAGCGGTTTACGCTACCAGATTATTCAGGAAGGGAGTGGTGCAAAAGCTCAAAAAGGTAAAGTTGTTTCTGTACATTATAAAGGTCAATTAGCAGATGGTACTGTATTTGACAGTTCGTACAAGCGCAACCAACCCATAGATTTTGAATTGGGCGTGGGTCAGGTAATTTCAGGATGGGATGAAGGTGTAGGTCTTTTAAAAGTAGGTGATAAAGCTCGCTTAGTAATTCCTTCTAACTTAGGTTACGGTAGTCGTGGTGCAGGTGGTGTTATTCCTCCAGATGCTACACTAATATTTGACGTAGAATTGATGGACGTAAAGTAAATCTTAAATACATACATACATAAAAAAGCCCCTAAGTAAGGGGCTTTTTTATGCTTTTTACCCGATTTTTAGCAATTTTTTTAGGTTTTAAAAGTGATAATTATTTAATTTTAAGAAAGTTAAAAATTATGGGAAAAGGAGATAAAAAAACCAGGAGAGGTAAAATACATATTGGTTCTTATGGTAAGAGAAGAAAACGCAATTCTAAGAAAGCCACAGTAGCAGATGTGCCCACAAAACAAAATTCTACAAAGACCTTAAGTGCAGAGGAGCAAAAATCTTCATCAAAAGACAATCTTGTAGAAGGATAATAAAATTCTCCCAATAAGAATTTATTCTAACAGGTATTCTATCTTACAAATACGAATTCATTCTTATCCGGGTTAGAGTATTGGTCACTATAGCCATAACCGTCATAGTCAAAACCTTTTAATTCTTCAATAGAGTTTACCTCTTTGTCGATTACATAGCGAACCATAGAGCCTCTGGCTTTTTTGGCATAAAAAGAAATGATTTTTAATTTACCGTTTTTGTAATCTTTGAATACAGGAGTAATGACAGGAACTTTTAATTTATCTGTTTTCATAGATTTAAAATATTCCTGACTTGCCAGATTTAAAAAGAGCTCGTCATCTTCTAATTCTTTATTTAATTCTTTGGTGATTTTTTGGCCCCAGAAATCATATAAATCTTCATTTTTACCTGATTTTAATTTAGTCCCCATTTCCAGACGGTAGGGTTGCATAAGGTCTAAAGGTTTCAATACCCCATAAAGTCCGGAAAGAATACGCAACGTATTCTGTAAAAGGTCAAGCTTTTTTATGGGGATGGTATAGGCGTCAAGACCACTATAAACATCGCCATCAAAAGCGTACACAGCGGGGCGCGAATTTTCTTTTGTAAAAGGTGTTGTAAAAGATTTATAACGGTGGTAATTGAGATCAGCAAGTTTATCGCTAATACTCATTAGCTCTGAGATTTCAGCTTTAGTTTTGCGTTCAAGCTTCTTATTTAAAATTTCGGCCTGATCTAGAAAAATAGGCTGTGTGGCATGATCAGTAGGTAATTTTGATTCAAAATCGAGCGATTTTGCTGGGGAAACAACAATTTTCATATTCTTTATATCTACCGGCAAAAATAGGTATAACTGAAATTGTTAATGTCTATTTGACATAACTTTTTAGAATAGGTAATAACTGCAATTGATACTAGTGGGGATTGCGCTCATCACTTTCTATTAAACCATCTCGCAATCTTATGATACGGTGGGCGTGTTCTGCAATATCTTCTTCGTGCGTTACTAAAATAACTGTATTTCCTGCTGCATGAATTTCATCAAATAAACTCATTATCTCTACAGATGTCTTTGAATCGAGGTTACCAGTAGGCTCATCTGCAAGTATAATAGACGGTTTGTTTACAAGTGCCCGCCCTACAGCCACACGCTGACGTTGTCCTCCTGAAAGCTGGTTAGGTTTATGATCCATACGATCTGCCAGGCCAACGTCTGTAAGAACTTCTTCTGCACGCTTTCTGCGATCTGGCTTAGAGTAACCTGCGTAAACCATAGGTAAAGCTACGTTATCTAAAGCGGTCGTTCTGGGAAGTAAATTAAAGGTCTGGAAAACGAAACCAATTTCTTTATTTCTAACTTCGGCAAGTTCGTCATCAGACATATCACTAACGTCTCTGCCATTGAGCACATAGGTGCCAGAAGTAGGAGTATCAAGACAACCAAGAAGATTCATTAAAGTAGATTTTCCTGATCCTGACGGACCCATAAACGCAACATATTCTCCTTTATCTATATCGAGGTCAATACCTTTAAGCACTTTTA